>WNFC01009657.1_pt1 | contig 10688 bp, 5 predicted proteins | sample 5400541 | NCBI WGS metagenome assembly WNFC01 (sample SAMN13153342, study PRJNA577476) | soil metagenome | isolation source: 120 cm saprolite under Douglas fir tree site 2 hole 2 replicate 1 | place: USA:California | collected 2015-04-18
CGAGGGCCTTGGCGCACACCTGCGCGGCCGCTTGATTTTGCGACCGCGAGAGCAACAGCTTGGCGAGCGGACGGGCGGTATCCGTCAGGGCGGCGCGCGACCTTCCTCGCCGCTGGGTGACCCATTCGGCCGAACCGTCTTCCGGTAGAAAATCCTGGGTCCCGAAAACGGCGGCTTGCTCGAAAGCTTCGAGGGCGCCCTCCACATCGCCCGACTGCCGTGCCCGGCGGCTCTGGTCGAGCGCGTCATCGAAGGCGCGGACGTCGACCTCAGAGCCAGGAGGCAGCACCAGGCGATACGTGTCGCCCTCGCGTACGAGCAGCGATGACGCGCCGCGGCTCACGCCCGGTTCAAGCGCCTTGCGCAGGCTCGAGACGGCGACGTGAAGGTTGCGGGCCGCGGCATCGGCGTCGGCGTCCGGCCATAACGCCTCTTCGAGCGTCTCGCGGTGGACGGCTGAGCCTGCGTCGGCGCAAAGCCGGCGGAGCAGGGCGCGCGTGCGAGGCTTCATGCTCTTCATCGCGACAGCTCGCCCATCCAGAACGAAGCGAAATGCTCCAAAGCAGGTGATCGACAGGGTGTGAATAGCTCCTGGCGGAGCGGCCCCGATCTCGAGCAATCGCGCGTCGAGCCCGGTGCGGGCGAGGGCCGCCCTGGCCAGGTCCGCGAACTGGGTTGCGCGCGGAGCGTCGATTCTGGAGAGGGCCAGGAACGCGAAAGCCTTCGGCCCCTCGATCCCGGCCGAGTTGGCGAGGCTCTCGGCCTTCAGCGCGACGCTTTTGGCAGCCGGGTCCCGTTGACTTGCCAGCGCCAGCGCGATGAGTGCCTTGCTCCACGCCTCGAGAACAGCCGCGCCGAGCTCGTGGAACTGCTCGGCCACGCCGTCGAGAGCTGCCGCCGCCGCCGCGGCAGATCCGGACAGCAGGAGACCCCAGCCTTGAAACATCGCCGCAAGCGCCTCTCCCCAAAGATCTCCGATGTGACCACACGCGAGCCGAACCGCCTTTGCATCGGTCACCGCCACCGGCGTGGCGGCCAACGCCGCACATGCGCGCCCGAGCCGGGCAAGGAAACCCAACCCGCGCGAGTCGGCGTCTTCGACTGCCAGCTCGAGGTCGTCCACCGCGTCGCGATTCCCGGCCAGGAGCGCCGCGATCCCGGTGCCCATGCGTGCTCCCACGGCGATGTCCTCACTTTCCTCAGCGCTTTCTGCGGCTCGGGCAAAAAGACGGCCGGCCTCGGGCAGATCGCCGGCGAGGAGAGATGCGACACCGCCGACAAGCAGATCATGACCGTCAGACCTGCGCGCAAGCTGCGCCTTCACCGCCAGTGGATCTCGCATCGATGCGAGCCGCAGCAAACCGATTCCATCCATCGGCGGCGACGGCGTCGGTGTGAGCCACGAGGCCAGCGCTACCCGTTCCCGTTGACAGAGCCGCGCTGCCGTGAGGTCCATGAATCCTTGCTCCGCCCGCTGGTAAACCTCGATCGCGTTCTTCCAGCGCCCCTCTGCGCGATTCCGCCGCGCGCTGGCGAGAAGCAGCCACGGGTCATGTTCGAGTACAGCGGGCGGCAGCGAATCGATCCACACGCCAGTACGGCTGGCCAGCTGCGGTCCGTTCCGACCGAGGAGGCGGTCGACCGCGGTCCAGTCCTCGGCCCGGCAGTACGCATGGAGCGCTTCCGGTATCGCACCGAATTGCTCCAGCACGGCACCCGCCTTTCCGCAGCGTCCGCGCAGGCCGCGCTCGCCAACCTGGCTGATCAGCACGTGCTCGAGGTGCGAGCGCAGCACCTCGTGGTACCGGTAATCTCCGTCGCCTCCTAGCGCCGTCGTGAAGATCTGGCGAAGCTCCAGCTCCTGAAGAAGCTGCGCGCTGTCGGCGCAGCCCAGGAACTGGTCGCAGATCGCTCCACTCAGGCGGCCGAGCACGCACGTTTCGACAAGGAAATTGCGAAGTGCGGCCGGCAGCTCGTCGAGTACGTTGTGGGCCAGGTAGTCGCGGACCAGTCGCGATCCGCCCCCGAGCGCGCGCAGGACTCGACGCCTTTCATCCAGCGCCTTGCCGGAGGTGGCGAGATGGAAAAGCTGGAGCCCGGCTGCCCAGCCTTCGGTCCGCCGCGCCAGCTCCGCGAGCTCGACGGGCGGGAGAGGCTCGCGATAGAAGTCGCGAAATAGGTTTTCCACCTCCCAGGACCGGAAGCGAAGGTCGTCGCCGCCGATCTCAGCGAGCGCGCCCGAAACGCGTAGGCGCGAGAGATTGAAGCCAGGCTGCGACCGGGAGGCGAGGATCGTGAGCAAGCCGGGAGGCGCGTACTCGATGAAGCGCTCGAGCGCGGCCTCAGCAGGCGTGCCGACGATGGCGTGGGCGTCGTCGATGACGAGCAGGATCCGCTCCGCCCTCACGCGTTCGATGGCCACGATCGCACTCTCGATTGACTCCCACCTCCGCGTGGAAGGGCCGAGCACCCCGGCGAAGGCTTCTTCCAGATGCCTGACGAGGTGAGCCTCGCTGGAGTCCCACGACTCGCATCGGTACCATGCCGCCGGCGCGCCTGCCCCGGACGCGAACCTGGCAAGCAACGTCGTCTTGCCCGAGCCGGCCGGCGCCACGACCAGGCCGAGGCGCCGGTTCCAGAGACGGTTCATGAGAGCGTCAAGCCGAGCGAGCGCGAACGAGTCGGCCGCCGGGATGCGGACCTTCGCGGCGACGACCGTGGCGAGCGCGTCAGGCACTACGTAGCCGTCGCTGTCACAGTGGCGCCCTGGCCGTCTGTCAGCTTCAGTTTGTACGAGAACGAGGTGAACGGGTAGACAACCTGATCTGCATAGGTGCCGCTTACCGCGCTGACCGGGATCGTCCTCGTGCCCGTGACGGGGCCACCTCCAACACCGGCGCTGGTGTCGTTGACACGCGTCGGGGAGGCGAGCTTGATTCCCGGAGTCGCAGCCGCCGCCAAATCACCGTTTCGCGGCGCAGGGGGCGGGACGACGGTTACCGCGCCGGCCGAGGTGACGCAGAGCTCGTTTGTCTCGAGGCGGCTGAACGCGTCCGAGGACAGGGTCCCGAAGTCGGGGGTTGAAATCCGGATCTGAGTCGTGGTGTCGTCGCCGAACAGGGTCGGGACCAGGGCGGATCCCTGCACGCAGGCCTGGGCCATCGACGCCGGCTGCGGCGTCAGATGGATAACGCCAGTGCCAACGGCTCCGAATGCAATTACGGCCAGGACAGCGGCCGCCACTCCCACGACTGGCATGGCGCGGCCGAATGTGTGCCCCATCTCTCTCTTGCCCAGTTAGGCGGCGGGCCCACCGCGGGGGGTCCCAGGTGCTCCCTTACATGGCCTGGGTGGCACGATTATGGTCTGCAGTTCTGGACTGTCAAGGGAGCACATTGTTGTGGCTTCCACTCTCGCCTCCTAATTCGGTACGGCGCGCCGTTTGCGCGAGCCATTGGAGGCAGGTTAGAAATCAGAGGCCGACGCCAAAAGGTGAGAAATACCTGAAATTGCAGTGGGCCAATACCTGAACTCACCCGCCGGTCGGGTGGGCGGCGTCTGGGTTGACAATTCACTTGACACGTACGCTCACGGCCTTAGACTTGCGAGCACCTGAGCTATGGACGCAATCCAGGCGAGGAGGCGCGGATGACCGTTCAAGCGCGTGCCTTCCGGTTGGTGGTCATCCTGGTTCAGGCCCTGGCGGCCTCAGCCGTCGCGACCGGCGCCGCGGCGGCGCGTCCGGCTTTACCCGCCGTTGCCGGTCCGCCCCCCTCGGCGGTGAGCGAATTTCAGCCGAGCGTCCAGTACGGAGGCCGCACCGTCTCCATCGACATCAATCCTTCGAGCCCGTCCGCCGCGATCTCCGCGACTGAGAGCGGCGGCCTGTTCACGACCTCCGATGCAGGTGTGAACTGGCAGCACGTGGGTTCCCTGCCGGTGTTCCGGATGTCCGAGGTCCGCTACTCGCCGGACAACGCGTCGATCATCATCGCCACTGCCTGGGCCGACGATCACGTCGCCAACCAGGGTGGTATCTGGCGCAGCACGGATGGCGGCGCGTCCTGGAGCCGGCCGCCGAGCGGAGATCCGCAGAACGTGCTTCCGTTCTGCAACTTTCGGCCGAACACATGGGGCATCGCCTTCGCCAAGGGCACCAACGACGTCTTCGTGGGCCATGACTGCGGAGTGGCGATCAGCCATGACCTCGGTGCGACGTGGACGCAGATTCAGCCCGATCCCAGTCTCGGCACCAACGCCGGCGCTCGCGGTGTCTATGCGCTGAAGGCGCAGGCCAGCGCCTCGGGGACCATCGTCGACATATGCGCCAATGACGGCCACCACAGATCGACCGACGGGGGCGCCCACTGGACCCTGCACAACACGGCCGCGGATGCTCTCCCGGGATGCGGCCCAGTCGCGACCCACGCCATCACCGCATCGCCGGACGAGAGCGGTGTTCTATTCGCCATCGTCGGGCCACAGAACCTGTTCGAGTCCGACAGCGCGGGGGCGCACTGGACCCAGATCACAACGCCCCCGCACGGCTTCAACCGGCCGTGGTGGGTCAAGGCAAACCCGTCCGGCGACAACATGGCGAACCACTTCGACGTCTACTTCGGCACCGGCCAGGACACATACAAGCAGACCTGTACCGGAACGGGGCCCGGGCTGCGATGCGGAAACACGTGGACGTTCGTCAGCGTCGACCACTCGGCCTCCGACAGCATGGAGGTCGCGTTCAGCACCGCGGCCGGAAACAACTGCGCCGTTTTCCTGGCCGGCGACGGCGGAGTGCACAAGACCACAGACTGCGGAGCGAGCTTCCACATCACAGGCGCCTCGGGGCACGGCTACAACGCGCTCCAGATGTTCGAGGTCACCGGCGAGACCCATCCGGGGAATCCCTCCGATTACTACTTCGGAACCATGGACGACAACCTCTGGGCGTCCGGAGACAGCGGGGCGACGTGGCCCGGGGTGGTGGCGTTCGAAGGCTTCTTCATCCAGGTGCCGCACAGCAGCCCGACCTCGGCCGGGCAGAAGGTCACCTTCGTCGCGTGCGCAGGCTGCAATCAGTTCCTGAGCGGACCTGTCTTTACCGGGGTCGTCGGGTGGCCACAACCGCCGCACAACAGCGGCAACCCGGTCGTGGTCGACCAGGGCGTCTATGTGGAGTGGACCCAACCCAGCCCACCCAGCAGCCAGCTCTCGCTGACCACCAACACGGGAACCAGCTGGACCGCCGTGTCAGGGGCCGTCGTCAACCTCGGCCTGTCTGGACTGTTGAAAGTCGCAGGGCCAGCGGCGAGTCCGACCGTGTACCAGGCGGTCAGCCGGCCTGGCGGTCGGACCGGGCTCGTCAAGATCACCGGGGTACGCAGCGCGGCGGCCACGGTGACCGACGCCGACAACGGGCTGCAGAGCATCGATTCCTACTGCAACGGCCAGGGGACCTGGGTGTGCCCTACGGTCTTCGGGGTCGATCCGAGCAACGCCAACCATCTGATCGCCCCCGACGCCGGCACAGGCCAGATGAAGGTCTCGACCGATGGCGGCGCCAGCTGGCAGGTTGACAGCGCGCTCACAAACCTGGTCACGGGCGGCGGCCAGTTCATGTTCAGCGGCGGGTCTTTCGGAACTGTCCACGCGATCGCCTTCGACCCCAACAACGGCAACCACATCCTGGTCGGGACGGAGCAGGGAGGCATCATCGCGTCGCTCAACGGGGGCCAGACATGGGTCAAGCTGGCGGGCTCGGAGCAGATCCCGGCGATCACCTCGTTCTTCTTCGACGAGGTTCAGAACACCATCCTCGTGTCGAGCTACGGCCGTGGCCTCTGGAAGCTGAGCCTGGCTCATACACCTCCTCAGACATTCCTCACCATCGGCTCGCCCCAGTTCCCGAGCGGCGCCCCCCAGCCGTTCGTCACCAGCGCCACGCCGTTCACGCTCAACGCTTTCGACGGCACCTCAGGACCGGCATCGGTTTCCTACCGCTTCTTCCGCCAGGGCACTGCCCCGCCGGCGTACACGACCGTGGCCGGATCGACCGCCACCTTCCACGTCACCGGGCCGGACGGCGCGTACGAGGTCGACTACTTCTCGACCAACACGGTCGGTGATGACGAAACGCCGCATGTTCGAATCGTCACGCTGGACAACACGCCACCCGTGACAACGATCGTGCAGCCGGCCGCCTCGCCGCCCTACACGCACGACCAGACGCTCACGCTCAACTACACCGTCTCCGACGGGACTGGATCCGGCGTCAAGAGCGTCACCGCGCTGATGGACGGTTCGCCTACGCTGGCCGGCCACGGCCTCTTGAGCGGACAGGTCATCCATCTGCTCACGGAGATGTCGCTAGGCAGTCACACGTTCACGGTCAACGCCGTCGACAACCTCGGTAACTCGAGCTCGACCTCGGTGACCTTCACGATCATCGCCACAGCCCCGAGCATCGAGAACGACGTGAAACAGTTCTTCGCGTCGGGCGACATCAAGAACAAAGGGATCGAGGATTCGCTGCTCCAAAAGCTCGCGGCGGCCGAAGACGCGGCCTCGAGGGGTAATTGCACGGCGGCGGCCAACATCTACAACGCCTTCATCAACGAGGTCACTGCCCAAAGTGGCAAGGGCATCAGCGCGACCGCGGCGGCGATTCTGATCGCGGACGCCCAGTTCATAATTGCCCACCTGTCCTGCCCCTAGAAGAGCAATCCGGACAGGCCGGGTCGCGTTACCGCCGCCTGCCGGCATGCGTTGCGTCGTTGTGAGACACGCCGGCCTGGCCGGACTTGCGGGACTGGCTGCTTTTCTGGTGAACCTGGGCCCCGTCGTCGCCGCGGCTGCCACTCCCTACCTGCAGCTCTACCCCACGACTGTCTCGGTCGGGCAGCAGGTGACCGCGTACGGCAGCGATTTCTGCTCGACCGGCTGCTCGCCAGTCACGGTCTCTCTCGGCGACAAGGCCGTCGCGACTGGGGTTGCGGTAGGCGCCGACGGCAAGTTCCAGGCCGCCTTCACCGTCAACACACCTCCCGGCCGCTACTCGGTCATCGCGAGCCAAAGCGGCCCGGGCGGCGCGCCAAGCTCGGCGTCGGCATTCCTGGAGGTCGCGGCAACCGACAGCGCGACCAGCCCGAAGCCTGGCACGTCGAACCCGCCGAGTCCACCGACCGGCGCTTCGCCTGTTTTTGGAACACCAAGCAGCAGTCCGGCCGGATTCCTCCCAGCCGCGCTGGGCAAGGGTTCGCCGGCGGGCTGGATCGCACTCGTCGTGCTGGGGGCCGCGGTACTGCTGGCTGGGGTGATCTTGTACCGACGACTGCAGGGCTGACGATTCGAGGTTAGAACGGGTACCCGCGCTCTAGTTGTACGTAATGCTCCGGGTAACGGAGATGCCGCGACTGTCCGTCAACGTGACCGTGAAGCTTGTATGACTCGTTCCGAACGGCGCGCCCCATGGGATGCTTCCCGAAGGGTTGGAACCGCCGGCGGCGAATGGAGCTGAGGCCTGCGTACGGACGCCAAAAATCGAGATGTAGTACGCGGTGACCGTTCCGCTGTACGGACTGCAGGTGCCTCTCGCTGAAAAGTACAGGGTGGTTGATGACACACTCAGCAGCAGCGTGTTTACTGCGGTGCAGCGCGGTGTTACCGCGCCGGACGAGGCGGGCGGACCCGTGCCGCCTTTGTTGACTGCAGTGACGCTGAATGTGTAGATGACGTTGTTCGACAAGCTGGACACGAAAGCTATCCCACCGCTCGGCGTCGTCGAGATCGACACAGCGCCTTGCGCTGGGGAGATGCTCACGAGATAGGCCGTAATCGGTGCTCCGCCGGTGTTTGCCGGCACCCCCCACGTCACAGTGGCGGTCGTGTCGCCCGCTGTCGCCGCCACACCCACTGGAGGCCCGGGGGGGCCGACAGGAATTACAGGATTGGAAGGCGGCGATGCGGCCCCCGTCCCAGTTGCGCCACTTGCGACAACGTAAAAGCTGTAAGTGGTTCCATTGATCAGGCGCGGCACCACGATGCTGACATCCATCGCGCCCGCATTGAGCTGAATGGGCCCAGGCGACCCTACGATCGTGTATCCAGTGATGGCGCAGCTCGGCGGCGGCGCCACCCACTGCACCGTGGCCTGGCCGTTGCCAGAGATAGCCATGACATTGGTGGGTGTGCCGACCGTGCATGAGGGCCCTGACGATGGTGGCTGGGCTTGGAACGACGCCGGCACGGGACTGGACTGCGGGATGATCGGAGATGAGACGGATTGTGCCGGGCCGGCGGGCAAATTCGACCCCTTGCTCGCACTCTCGAGCCCGCGCTGCTGCAGTATCTGCTGCACGGGGTTGGGCCCCTTACCGTATGCGACGTACGCGCCGCCGAGCAGCAAGGCGAGAGTCACGAGCACAGCTGTCGGGACGCGCAGAATCGGTCGCTGGCGCATCATCGCGTCGATCGCGACGGGAGCCCCGCCCTCGGGCACCAGGTTCAGACGGTAGGAATGCATCTCGTCACCACCCCGCAGGTGCGTACCTGTGGGCCGAACTGTGACCTTGGTCGTCGCCCGCCCGCCCGCGGCAACCACGATTGGCCCTGGTGGTACTGCGACGTCGCAGTCCCCTTGCTGCACCTTGGCTCGGATCGAGACGCTGACCGGCGCATTGCCGTGGTTGACGACCCTCAGGCGGTGGTTGGCCGAGAACCGCCCGTTCGCAGTCGTCGGCTTGATCTCGGCGTCGATCTCCACGAAAGGCTTGATGACGACCTGACACTCTTCGATGACGGCCAATTCGGGGTCAACGCTGGAGCGTACACGGACCCCCACTGGCACCGTGCCAGCTAGCGGCGACGACTCATGCGGCGGATGTATCGAGATGTGGACCATTTCCGTCGTGTTCGGGTAGGTCGGGACGCGCGTTCGGTCCAGGGTCGTCCATGTGGCCGCCTCGCCCAGGATTTCGACCGCGTACTCATCCACCACCGGGCTGTGGTTCCGCAGCTGCAAAGTCAGCTCGGCGGTGCCCCCCGGATCCACGGACACGCGGATCGGATTGACGGTGACGGAGAGCGCCTCCGTCATGTCAGCACCATTTTTGTGGCCTCGTCATCCAATTTCACTCACGAGCCATGGCTCCCTGCCCATGGTCGGTGGCACGATTATGGACATCGTTTCAAGCCTGTCAAGTGAGAGCTCTAGGTCTGCCAACTAGGCGCCGCTCTCGACGCGTGGCTGGCTGGTCTCGGCGAAACAATCCGTCATCCCGATTGTCACCCGCGCCGATCTCGGTCCGCATAGAGCACAAGCCCTCCGCCGGTTACGCCGTTCCGGAACCCGTGGACTACTACAGGTCTGAAAATGGCCCGCGACAGGGACTCGAACCCTGAACCTTGCGGTTAACAGCTCGCTGCAGCCCATTCAGAATTCGCGATCCGAATTCGCGGATGTCGCCGAATGCCACTGAGCAGCGCCGTTTGGCGCCGGCGTTGCTGTACGCCGTCGCTGCTTCTAAACCAGCATCCCGCACGGAGGTTTATTGGAGAGGGCTTCCCGTGTCGCTCACCTGGGCCCCCAGCCCACGCAGCCCCTCGACAAAACGTTTGATGTCGCGGCGCCGGAACTCGGCCCGGCTCGCGAAGACCGCGTCGTACTCGAACACGAGGCGCGCGCCGTCTGGAGAGACCTCGACCTTCCGCAGGTCGGACAGGGCCTGGTCACCATTGACGACCGGCTGCCGGAAGGACCAGCGGATTCGATCGCCACTGGCCTCCACGACGTTTCGGCGGGAGACCACCTCCGCAACAAAGATGGTGCCGACGGCAACGCCCATCACGATCAGCCAGACCGTCAGCGCCGCGGGACGGGCCCAGATCCGGGAAAGAACGGCAGCGACAGTTCCAAGGACGCCGACCAGGGCCAGCGCCCCAGGGAGACCGAAGCCCCCCATATAACTGCCGTGGATCACGAGCGGCCGCTGCATTTCCCCCAGCCTAGCGTTGGGGCTTCGCGGTTTCCATCACTAGCACGGCGGCGAGGGTGGATCTCCCAAGCCCTGGATCGATCCGATGCCACCACCTAATATGGCAGCGCCGATGGCAAAGGCCGCCGCGACTCGGGCGGATGAGTTCACCGTGAGGTTGCCGGCGACGCCACCAGCTACACCACCGATCGCGCCGTAGACGCCGGCGTTCACGGCGTGTACCCAATCGATGTTCTGACCGCATACCGCTTGATTGAGTAGATCGAGTTCGAAGCCGAAAAGGAATCCGATCAGAGCGGAAAATCCGATGTAGCCTGCCCGGCCACGCAGGAGGCTGTCTGCTGCACCCGGAATCCCGAGCGTGCCGCTCATGATCGTTGGGCCGCGGCCCGGCGCGGGGAAGACTGCGCCGAGGGCACAGGAATATATGCCGTCGAGAACAGTCGTCTTGACGCTGAACTCGTGCTTGACCACTGAGAGGATTGCGCTGGCCACGGCGACTGCGATGACGCCTGTGAGGCATCCCAGCCCCCGCTGGCCGAGGTTGAGGTCGAACTGCAGGATGCTTCCGTACTCGGTGGCAAAAGCGCCGGTCGGATCAGTGAAGTTGACCGGGTCGCCGCCCACGTAGGTATAGGGGTTGAGGGAGGACATGGGATCGCGGGAGAGAAAGCCGCCGCTCTGCGGGTCGTAGTA
>WNFC01009658.1_pt1 | contig 10687 bp, 10 predicted proteins | sample 5400541 | NCBI WGS metagenome assembly WNFC01 (sample SAMN13153342, study PRJNA577476) | soil metagenome | isolation source: 120 cm saprolite under Douglas fir tree site 2 hole 2 replicate 1 | place: USA:California | collected 2015-04-18
GGCCCGTCGATCACGGTGACCTGCCCCCCGGAAAGCCGGACGCGGGTGCCCTTAGCAGTCGGGAGGAGTCCCCCGTTGCCGATCATCGTGCCGGCTTTGACCGCCTCTTCGCTGAGCTTCCCAATGGCGTCCATTAACTCCTTGGGCGGAAAGCCCCATTTCTCCGCGGACTTGACAATCATCATGAATCGCATCTTCATATCTCCTTTTAGTTTTCGGTCGGGAGCCGAGTTTCCGGACGGCCTCGACCGGTTGAATATAAGCTCCATCTACACATCGAACGACGCTCCCCGAAATCGACAGCTCGAACGATCTTTTTCAAGACCGAGGCAAGCCACGACTACGGCTTAGCGGTCTTCTTCTGCAACTCGGGCGGGAAGTCGCAATTCTCAAACACCTGGCGAATCTCGATCACGCCGCCCTCCGGCAAGGGACACCGGTTGGCCCACTCGATGGCCTCCTCCTTGGACTTGACCTGAACGATCCAGAAGCCGGCAATCAGTTCCTTTGCCTCGGTGAAGGGGCCGTCAGTCACGGTCCGCTTGCCGACGGACACCCGGATGCGGGCCCCCTTGGAGCTTGGGTGGAGCCCTTCGGCCGCGAGGAGCACGCCAGCCTTCGCCATGTCCTCGTTGAACTTCCTCATCGCGGTGACGATTTCCTTCGTGGGAACCGCCTTCTCCAGGACCTCCACGGGGGCCGGCAGCGACATCATGAATCGCATGGTTGTGTCTCCTTCTCGACTAGGCTCAGGGCCCGGATCTCCGGCCGGTCTCGACCGGCTGAACCTGTGGTTCACTTACACGTCGAACGAAGGGCAGTAAGATCGACAGGAACAGCAACTTTTTCTTGAAAGTAATATTAGTGTCGGCATGGGTTGACTTCGTCCGTGAAGGTATTCCACAACTATACCGCTCCGGCCATGACGTGGAGCAGCGGCCAAAATGATACCAGCATCTGAACGGCGCACGGAGAAAACGGCCGCTGATCAAAGGCATAGGTTTGCAACGCTTGCCAGGCCGCCGGGACGAACGAGGGCAATAGCTCCAGTGTCTCCCTTGCGGCTAGGCCGAGCAGGTTGGTCAACCGGGCTGCGGGTCCATCCAGCTTCCCGAATAGAATAATAAGCCCGATCCCGACGAGGGCCGCTAGCACGACTGATTTTAGCCCCTGAAAGGGCGTGTGCTGCCTTGCCATATCTCCCTCCTAAAGGGCACTCTCCTTAGCTCTACTTGTACGTCGAACGAGAAGCAGCGAGATCGACAGGTTCAGTATCTTTTTTTTGGGAGTATCTGTTAAATGTCGCCAATGGTTTGACTTTTTCCGTCTCGCGTTCTGTGCGACTTGTCGGCGACGCAGAAACGTACCATCACAAGGCGAATCCCGGATGCGTTGCCGGAAGTCGCCAAAGGTTTAGCAAGTCCTCTTAGACCGGCTGTCTGCATGACGCTCATCCGTGAAACTTGGCCAGTACCGGCCGGCGAGCGGAGGTCAGAAGCATGAATTGCCGGAAGATCGGCGGGTGAAATGTGCGAAGGAGCGCGATATGATGGTGCCACCTATGGGTACTGTCCTGGCTTCGGAAGGGTCGCAGTTTGCGCGAACCGAAATGTCGCTCGGCGTCGAAGTGTCCGTGGTCATCCCGTGCCTGAATGAAGCGAATTCGCTGGCGTACTGCGTGGACAAAGCCATGAAGGCGTTCCAGGCGGCGGGGCTAACGGGCGAAGTAGTTGTTGCGGACAACGGCTCGACGGACGGCTCGATTCAGATTGCGGAAGAGCACGGTGCGCGCGTGATTCGCGTGACGGAGCGCGGGTACGGGGCTGCGCTGCGCGCAGGCGTCGCCGGCGCACGCGGGCCTTTCATCATCATGGGGGACGCGGACGACAGCTACGACTTCACCGATGTGCCGCGATTCGTGGAAAAACTGCGCGAAGGCAACGACATCGTGATGGGCAACCGGTTCAGCGGCGAAATCAAACCGGGCGCCATGCCGCCACTCCACAAGTACTTCGGCAATCCTGGTCTCACGGCGCTGCTCAATACTTTATTTCATGCGCACATCGGAGACGGTTACTGCGGGATGCGGGGATTCACCCGCAGTCTGTACGACCGCCTGGATCTGCGAAGTTCGGGGATGGAATTCGCGCTCGAGATGATCATCAAGTCCGCGCAAATCGGGGCGCGCATCGCGGAAATCCCCATCATTTTGTGGCCCGACAAGCGCGGACGCGCGCCGCATCTTCGCAGCTTTCGCGACGGCTGGCGCAGCCTGCGATTCATGCTGCTCTACGCGCCGAACTGGCTTTTCCTGCTGCCGGGCGCCGCGCTCGTGCTGGCTGGACTCTTTCTGGTGTTTTGGCTGCTGCCGGGATCGCGCCAAATTTCTCCCCATGTGGTACTCGACCTTCACACGATGATTTTCGGGGTTATCTTCACGCTGCTGGGGGCGCAGATTCTCTCGATCGGGGCATTCGCAAAGGTATTCAGCTATGCCGAACGCTTTGACCGCCGCTCCGTATCTTTGCGGCGTGTTCTGAAGCGCGTCACCCTGGAGACGGGGTTGCTCTTGGGAGGCGGGTTGTTCCTCATGGGATTCGCCGGATGCGCGTGGGTCACCTGGCAATGGGCCGCCAGCGGCTTCGGCGAGCTCCACCAAATCCGTCAGGTGCTGTTCTGGTCGATGTGGCTGTTCCTCGGTTTACAGATTATTTTCGCCGCGTTCTTCCTCAGCATGCTTGGCATCAGCCGCGAGACATTCATCGGTGACTACGACCTAAAATAAATGGCTGCCCCACCGCAGATACCCCGGCCACTTTCCTGGCCGCTCTCCTGGATGGGGAGCTGGCATCGTGCTTTCGTATTTCAACGCCGCACCCGCGTCCTTGCCGAAATGCTTGCGGCGCAGATTCCCCCAAGCGCATCCGTGCTTGATATTGGCTGCGGCGACGGCGCCATCGGAACGCTCATCGCCCAGATTCGCCCGGACATTGCCATTCAGGGTGTCGAGTTTCTGGTTCGGCCGGAATGCAAAATTGAATGCACTGCATTTGATGGATCGTCACTTCCGTTTCCAAGTGATTCCTTCGATGTCTGCCTCTTTGTGGACGTGCTCCACCACACGCAAGATCCTGCGATCCTGCTTCATGAGGCAGTCCGGGTCAGCCGTTCTTTCGTGCTTCTAAAGGATCATTTGGACGAAAACATCTTCGATGACGTGACACTGCGTTTCATGGATTGGGTGAGCAACCGGCCTCACGGCGTGGTGTTGACCTACAACTACCAGAGCCGCAGAGAATGGGCGGAATATTTCTTGAGGTGCGGGCTGGCGGAGACGACCTGGACCACACGAGTGCCGCTGTACCCGCCTCCGGTCAGCCTGCTCGCTGGACGAGGTTTGCACTTTGTGTCGTTGCTCAGGAAAACAAAGTAGCGGAGCCGTTCAGTGCTTGGGCGGAACGGCCGCGGGAGAGTAGGGAAGCAACTCCGTATTGTCAGTATCGGGTTCGACGAGCCAGATCTGCCGGTCTTTGAAATAGGCGAAGAGCTTTGCATTTTGGGCGGGATCGAGTTCGCGGGCCCAAAGAACCTTGGCGGTGTCGATTTCCGCTCCGTTGTAAACCCACTCGTCGTGCAGGTTGTGATCTTCTTCATAGCGCACCATGATCAAGTGTTTGCCGGGAGTATTCGAGAGCTTTTTCCCGATGGCCGCACGGCTGGGGTCTCCCTGGCAGGTCCATTCCAATGGGTCGCAGACATGGCGCGCGAGAGAGAGACCAACATCGGTTGCGAGGAGGTAAAAGATGGCCCAGGAAAGCGCAAGGCCAAGCGGGCGTCCACCCAGACGGATGGTGCGCAGGTGGCGCATGGCCTGGACGAGCAGCAGAAAAATGACGCACGTCAGCGTCGCGGCATAATGCGGAAAAGACCAGATCAACGAGAGGAATCCGGCGGTCCCCAGCAGGAAGAGCAGAAGCGGCAAGCGCATCTTGCGATCGAAAAAAACGAAAGGCAATCCAGGTAAGAGCAGCAGTGCGCCCCACCAAAAGTAGGTGCTGCCGCTGCGTGTCAATTTTTCAGCGGAAACCTTCCAAACGTCCTGCCAGGTGTTCTGATAATCCTCGCGTTCCCAGCCGTTGTAGAAATCTTCGAACTGCTCATTGTTGTATTGAATCGGTTCCTTGGGATGGTCCCACAAGAACAGCCCCGTGGTTCGATAGGTCCGCGTGTTCAAGGTATGTGGGAAGAGGGAGGCGTTTCCGGTCAGCCGCCAGTTGTAGTAGCCAATGAAACCGATGGTGAACGTCAGCACAACGGCCAGTGGCGCGAAAACCCGGACAATGCGTGTTCGCCGCGTCACGGGCGATTTTGTTTTTCCTGCTAGCCACCAGAGGAACCAACCCGCCACGGGGATGCAGAAGAGCAATCCCTCGTACGGCCGGGTGTTTGCCAGGATGGCGATTCCCAGGCCGAGCAGCAAAGCGTCGCGCGTGCGCGCGCGGCGCACGATTCGCGGCATCGCGCCCAGCACCAGCGCGCCGCCGGTGGCCGCGACGGCTCCGCCCCAGTAGCTGTTGATCCAATAGCTGGCGATTCCGAATTTCAGCGCGACCAGCGCTCCGCCGAGGAATGCCCATCTTGCCGGGAGCCAGGACTGCAACATCCAAAGAATTGCGGCGCACATTGTGGCAACGCTCAGAAGCACGCCGATCCAGGGATGCGCCAGCAATTGCCCGAGCGCGAGGACGGCCCCTTGCCCCGGCGGATACTTCGACGAATAAGTCGGAAACCAATTCACGTGAAATGTTTCGAAACTCATCCACATGGGGTGGGGCGGATTGGCGAGGCGTCCGTGAGCGAGCGTGTCACCGAGCAGCAAATAGCTGTATTCATCATGGATTCCGGGAACGGGGACCGGCAACTGCGGCAGAAGAGCAAGCCGGACACCGATGACGACGAGGAAAAGGGCGATGACCGCCAGCGTCTTGCGTTCCGCCAAACGGGAAAGAAGGGATTCAACGGCGTGGAAGACTCTTGGCGTCAGGCGCGGCAGAAATATGGCAAGAAGGGAGAAGTAAAAGGCGATGCGCAGGATCACGCGGAGCGCGTGAGGCACGCGCATCAACAGAATGTCAATGAAATCGCTCATCGAGGGTGCGAGTTTTCTGCTTTTGATTGTGGCATGTACGGGGCTGAGTAGAAAGTTAGATACTTTCTGTTGCAGTTGAAGTCTAATACGCTTTCCGTTACTGTGGCTGGAGGATTCGCGCGAGTTCGTCGGCTGAGCCTGCTCCGTTTTGCAGCGAGGTGGGGAAATGTTTCTCTATTGGCTAGTATTGGCCCTTGTTTTCGGTTATCCGCAACAGGAAAGTTCCAAGACCGAGGAGCAGGCTGCTGCGCAGCGGCAAGCCAGTCTCCTCTTTGAGCGCCACCGCCAAGCGGCCATTCGAATGAACGAACTTGCCGCGCACATCAACACTGAGGCTGACGCGCGCGCGTTTGTGGATGAGGTCGCGGACATGTTCGCTGACAGCCTGCCTCCGGCGTGGGCCACGAGCGGGATTCGGGAGCGAATTGCACACGCCGAATATGAGGCCATTTCCGATCCGTTGCGACAGGTTCCCGAACAACGGATTGCCGATGTGTGGAACAAGTACGTTCGAGAAATTGGCGCTTCGGAAGAGGCGGTCGTAACCGCGGCAGAGATTCATAGTATGCGCGACGCGACGTTTGCGACCGCGCAGGTGATGTGGTTGCGGGGAACGAATCAGACTGCGTGGACAATGCCGAACATTTTCGCCGTTGGCGTGGACGGCAAGGTGGCGGAGGGTTCCCGAGCGGTTGAGGCGATTCGCGTCATTTATGACCTTGATCGTCTGTTCGACAATCTACGAAGCGCGCGCGAACGGCTGCGGAAGGGCATTGTCGCTTCCGATGCGATCAAGAAGAGTCTGGAAAATGCGAAGGCAGACCAGAAGACCACCGGTCGGCTGGTAGCGCGGATAGACAACAATCCGCTTCGGCCCGCCGAATACAAGTACGTGCACGACCATGGGGCGGATCACCTCTACCAACTCGCGGAGATTCTCTTCGAGGAACTGTTTCCCGCGAATCGGCAAGCCAGTTCAAAGGCCCTGTAGAGGCGCCTGCCGATACAGGGTAACCGTTTGCATCGGCCAGGCTTTAGGGTTCAGGGAGCGGTCTCAGATAGAGAGAATGCTCCCGACAAGCAAACCAGGTCACAGGCTGTTGAGGAAAAGTTCGGCAACCTAGATTTACCCTTCGGCGTAGTTATCTCTCGATTTCGATCTCGGTGGTGCGGTTGGGATCCTGCGCTGCGGGCTTGCTTGCAGCAGGCCGGGTAGGACGCTCGTCGAGGTAATCGGCCATTTCCAGACGCAGATTTCCGGCATTTGTTGAATACGTCAGACCGGTTTCGAAATCGACGATCCCGGCGCGAATGAGCTGGTCAATCTCGCCATCGAAGTGCTGCATGCCCTCGGTGCTGCCATCGCGCATGGCATCGAGAAGCGACTTGCCTTCGCTTTCACCCTTTTCAATGTACTCCCTCGTGCGCATCGTGGACTTGAGGATTTCCACGGCGGCGATGCGCCCCTTGCCGTCCTTCCGCGGAAGCAGACGCTGGGAAACGATGTAGCGGAAGGCTTTGGAGAGGCGGGTGCGGATGGCTTGCTGGTCGGCCAGAGGAAAAACTCCGACGATGCGTTCCACGGTCTTTGCGGCATCGACGGTGTGGAGCGTGGAGAGCACCAGGTGGCCCGTTTCCGAAGCCTCCAGGGCGATCTCAATCGTCTCGCGATCGCGCATCTCGCCGACGAGGATGACCTTGGGCGCCTGGCGCAACGCGGCGCGCAGGGCCAGCGCGAAACTGGGCGTGTCCGTATGCAGCTCGCGTTGATGAATTGTTGATCTCTTGTGGCGGTGCAGAAACTCGATGGGGTCTTCAATGGTGAGGATGTGATACGCCTTGTCCTCATTCATTTTGTCGAGGACAGCGGCGAGGGTGGACGATTTGCCGGAGCCTGTGGGGCCAGTCACGAGGACGATGCCATTCCGAAGATCCACGACTTCCTTCAACGCTTCAGGAAGATTTAATTCCTGGAATCCGGGAATCTTGTCCGGGATCACGCGCATCACTATGGCGCAGCTTCCCCGTTGCCTGAAAATATTCACACGGAAACGCGCTACGCCCGAGATGCCATAGGAAAGGTCAGCGGAGCCATCCTGCTCGAGCTTGCGGGCGGGCGTCTCGTTTTTTCCCATGATGTCGCCGGCGATGTACATGGTGTCTTGGGGAGTCAGGCACTCGAGCCCCTTGTATTTCAGCTCGACCAGTTGGCCGCTCACTTCGATTTGAGGAGCGCGGCCCGGAGAGAAAATCAGGTCGCTGACGTGCGGGCTGGCCTTCAGCATCGCGGTGACGAGCTGAGGGGTGTGAATGGTCCTTTGCGCGGCGGGCGCCGATGATGGCGCGGGCACTTGCGCGGGCGTTGTCTGCGGCGGCATGGTATGCGTCGGTGTTCCCATGATATTGATTTGTATCCTTTCGAGGCCCAAGAAGAGGAGGGCGAACCGCGTGCAGTGCCGCCAGGTCTCTCGATCTTGTAACCCTTCGATTGTAGGCGAACTGATGCCGGCGGCTTGGGAGTGCTTCCCGGGAATTTCGTGAGAATTACTGGCCGGATGGACAGGGTATCTGAAAGAAAAACGCGGCGGCTGCCAGGAGATGCGACGCAGGCCGCCGCGAAATTTGTTCGAACGGCGCGATGTTCTGTTCGAACTGCTTGATTATGGTTTGGAGGCTCCATCGATGAAGCCGGCGATGTTGGTTTTGAGCTTGGCCAGATCTTCATCGCGCAGATACATCATGTGTCCCGCGTCGTAATACTGCAGCCGGATGTTCTTCTGGAGTTTGCCCGGCAGGCCGAGATGCTCCATGGTGTATTCGGTGGCCATGAACGGCGTGGCAAGATCGTAGAGCCCATTTTCCACTTCGACCTGCAAGTGCGGATTGGTGAGCATGGCCTGAATCAGGTCACCTTCCACATTCGGCGAGCCGGGGAATCCGAAGTTGTCGCCGCCGCGATGCTTCCAATCCCAATTCTGCCCGGCGTCTTCCGAGATCGTGTGATAGACCTTGTCTTGTCCGAACTTCAGCTCATCGCGGACATAGTTGTTAAATGCCGCGGTGAACGGCCCGGTGATCGAGGTGTCCTGCGGATCGTACTCCGCAAATTCGCCGAGCAGGTCGTAGCTCCAACCAGAAAAACGCGCGTCGAGGCGTCCGGTGGTCAGGCCGCGGCTGCGCTGCAGCTCCTTCATGAACTGCGGCAGGTTCACGCGCAGGTTGGCTTTGACCAGGTAGTCCTCGCCGAGGCCGGTAAAGCGGGAAAGCTTTTTCGCGACGGCCGCTTTTTCCGCTTCGCCCAGCTTTGAACCTTTCATCAAAGCATCCGCATAGTCCGTCTGCGCATACTTCCGTGCTTCCTCGAGGAAGGAATTCAGATTGTCGGGCCGGTCCTTCAGCACTTTGTGATACCAGGCGGTGGCCGCGTAGCTGGGCAGGTAGAAGATGTACGGCATGTCTTCGCCGGCATTGAACGAAATGGTTCCCAGGTTCAGCACGGAAGAGATCAGGACGATGCCGTTGAAGTACAGGCCGTCATGGGACTGCAAGTAATTCGAAAGCGCCGCCGAGCGAAAGGTGCCGTAGCTTTCACCGATGAGAAATTTCGGGGAATTCCAGCGGCTGTTGCGGCTGACGTAAGTGTTGACGAATTGCGCCAGGGATTTGACGTCTTGATCGACGCCCCAGAAATCCTTGTCCTGGGCTTTGCCGACCGCGTGGCTGAATCCCGTTCCCACGGGGTCAAGGAAGACCAAGTCCGTTTTGTCCAGGAGGCAGTGCGGATTCTCGGAGAGCTTGTAGGGAGCGGGAGGCGTGGCATCGGCGTTCACGGTGATGACCCGGCGCGGCGAAAATGAGCCCATGTGCAGCCAGACCGAGGAAGAGCCCGGCCCGCCGTTGTAAACGAACGCGACGGGGCGCTGGCTCAGATCTTTCGCGTCGCTGCGCGTGTAGGCGGTGTAGTAGACCAGCGCGGTAGGTTCGTCCTTTTCATTCTTCAGGAGAATCGTTCCCGCGGTCGCCTTGTAGGGAATCGTCTGGCCGGCGATCTTGATGCTGTGATCGGTGACGGAAGATTCTTCCTTGGGCGGCGCAGCAGGGGCGGCTTCGGCGGGCTTTTCGGCAGGTTTGGCCTCTTTTTCCTGCGCGCGGGCTCCCGCCGCAATCGCGGTTATGGACAAAGCGAGCGCCAGAGGCACGCTCAGGTTTTTCACACGGATCATCGTTTCTCTCCTCGGAACACACTTGCACTTCGCGGTTCGATAAAGCTGAGATTTTACCTGTTTATACGGAGCCCCGGACTATTTTGTTCGACGGCCGACGAGCAAAAACTCTTCGCCAGCCACCGAGGAATTCAGAGAAAGTTCGGCGCAGTCATCGACAATCCAGTCCGCGCCGGCTTGCTGGAGTTCGGCGTCGCTCGCGGTGGTGCGCAACGCCAGGACGCGGGCTCCCGCCGCTTTGCCTGCGCGAATGCCCGCGGGAGCGTCCTCGATGACAATGCACTCGCTTGCAGGTACACCCAGAATCTGCGCCCCTTTTAAGTACGGCTCGGGGTCCGGCTTGCCATGCTTCACATCTGTTGCGGTGACCAGATGCCGGGGCTTCGGAAGGCCCGCCGCGCCGATGCGCACGTGCGCCAACGCCCGCGTGCAGGAGGTCACGATGGCCCAGCGTTCCAGCGGTAGCGCCCGCAGCAACTCCATCGCGCCGGGCAAGGGAATGACTCCGTCCACGTCGGCGATTTCGCGCCGCTCCATTTCGCGATCTTCCGCGGCGTGATCCGCGTGGGGGAGGAGCTCGCGGATGGTTGTGATGCTCGGCCGCCCGTGCGCTTTTTTTACAACTTCGTCCGGCTCGAACCCGTGCTCGCGCGCCCATCCGGCCCACGCCCGCGCCACCGCGGGTGTCGAATCCACCAGCACGCCGTCCAGATCGAAGAGTACACCGCGACAACGGATGCTCAGCATAATTCATGATAGGCAGAAAGTGGCGAATTGCGAAATGAGGGGTATGGCGATCATTTCGTGTTTAAGCGCGGCGGGGTGCAAGAGATGGATGCCCTCAGGCGGGCGGGAGGCGGAATGGCGGGGAAGGGTAGACGTAAAAGAGTTGACTTAGTCCAGTGACTTAGTCTAGTATGAGGACATGAAAGCAGTCAACACGCACGAAGCGAAGACGCAGCTTTCACGGCTGCTGCGTCGGGTGGCCGCCGGCGAGGAAATTACCATCGCCAACCGCGGTGTTCCGGTGGCCCGTTTGGTCCCCGTACCCACGGACAAGCCCATGCGAAAACTTGGAGCCTATGGCGATACGATCAAGATTGCCGACGACTTCGATGCGCCGTTGCCGGACGAAATTTTGGATTTGTTTGAGGGCCGGCAACCGAGGAAAAGAAAGAAGTCGTGAAATACCTGGTGGATACCAGCGTACTCATTCACAGCCTTATTTCAAGACCCAAACTAAACCATCAAGCACTTGAACTGCTGGCAGACAATTCATCCGAACTATACCTCTCCGCGGTGAGTTCGTGGGAAA
>WNFC01009660.1_pt1 | contig 10687 bp, 7 predicted proteins | sample 5400541 | NCBI WGS metagenome assembly WNFC01 (sample SAMN13153342, study PRJNA577476) | soil metagenome | isolation source: 120 cm saprolite under Douglas fir tree site 2 hole 2 replicate 1 | place: USA:California | collected 2015-04-18
AAATCCAGGACTGGGCAGGCACAGCAAGCTCCGAACCCCTCCCCGCTTCCTGCGTTGCTCGCTCCGATGTCACATCAATTTGCCGCGTTCCTCGGACCTCGGATCGTAGCAGGGCAGCTTCTGACAGACAGTTGGCCGACGCTCGTAATCGACTATCCGCACTTCGCAGATAATCCGGTCACACTTTGGTTGATCCCGACGTCAAGACCTTGATCGTTGCTGCCGGCCCTCGAGCCGCGGCGGAAACATTCGCGCGGTCGTGGCGCCCCGGAAGTCGAGTCATTTCACGCAGCGAGTTCGGGTTCTCGCCTCGCCGTTTTCGCCGCGCACTCAAAGGAGGCGGAGCCAAGGAGTTGGCTCTGCACACCCCTAACTGGCAGCGTCAGCTCAATCCTCAGCTCTATGAGCTTCTGCTCGCACTCGCTCCGATGCGGGATCGATTTCTCGCTGACGACGCGGCTGGCACTGTCCGGAAACTGAGCCCTGTCGACGTAGCCGCACGTGTCGCCCAGATCCCCGGCGCAGTGGCAGGCGGGCTGACAGCAGTGAGCCTAGAGGCAATCCGGTTTCTCGTCTCCTCCAACAGCCACAGGAGTCCGCCCGATCGACCGTCGGACCTGCGGCCCGCAGTCCTCGCGATCTGGTTCGGGGACTCGGGCGGAACTGTTGGCGGCTCCGTCACTCACATCAGCGGAATTCTTCGCGGCTTTCGCCAGGCCGGATTTCGAATCGGTCTCGTCACGCTGGACCCTCCACCTCCACAGTTGAGCACTGTCATCGACGACATCGAGCTCGCGGAGCCGCTGCCGCCGCGAGCTCGACTCACGAGTGATGTGGAGTGCGTGGTGGTGAATCGAGCCGTCAGGAAGGCAGCACGTCGGCTGGCACGACGACTCGAACCCGGCATCGTCTATCAACGCCATCGAACGTTTCTCGTAGCCGGTGTCGAGGTCGCGCGTTCGTCTGGGGCGCAATTCGTTCTCGAATGGAACGCTTCGGAGGCCTGGACGCGGGAGAACTGGGAAGGGGTTCTTCCGATCGAGCGCGTCTTCAACCCACTCCTGACGGCGATGGAACGGCACGTCGCTGCCGTAGCCGATCTGGTTGTAGCGGTCTCCGCTCGGGCCGCCGAAAGTGGGCGCGAACGAGGAGGGGTCGAATCACGGATCGTCGTCGTTCCGAACGGCGTCGACGTTGAGACGGTTGACGCTTTTGCCGCGCCTTTCAGGAATTCTCGACGGCCATCGACTCGTATCGGCTGGATCGGAACTTTTGGCCATTGGCACGGTGCGGAGGTCTTGATTCATGCGCTCGCCCTTCTCGACCACGACATCGAGCTCCTCCTGATTGGAGATGGGTCCCTTCGTCGGGATTGTGAATCGCTTGCGGCCGAACTCGGAGTGGCCGGGCGGATCGAATGGACCGGCGTGCTCCCGCACGCGAGCGCAGTTGCGCGTCTCGCAGCGTGCGACGTTCTCGTTTCGCCGCACACGCCCCTGCCGGGACAGGATTTCTTCGGGTCTCCCACGAAGATCTTCGAATACATGGCGATCGGCCGTCCGATCGTCGCCAGTGCGCTGGGTCAGATCGCCGAGGTCCTCGAGGACGGCCGAACCGCCAAGTTGGTGACACCTGGAGACCCACGAGCACTTGCCGAGGGCATCGCCGAAGTGCTTGGGCTCCCGGATCGGGGCCGCGCGTTGGGTGATGCGGCACGGCGTGAAGCACGCGAACGGCATACGTGGGCGCAACGTGCTCGCACGATCGTCGATCACCTCGAGAACGTCGGTGTCACGCGCGAGAGAGAATTCACTGATCGCGCCTGACAAGGTCGCTTAGCCGTGGGTCGGAGCCACTTGCAACGTGCAACTCGTTCACGTGCGGTTCGCGAAGCAAGCATCTTCACCGCCTCCAGCCTGCTCGTCGCCGTGCTCGGCATTGTCTCGACCGCGATCCTGGCCCGCAATCTGACCATACGCGAGTTCGGCTCCTATGCGTTCGCCGCTTCCTTCCTTGCGTTCGTGGCGCTCCTGTTCGACTTCGGCTTTTTCGCCCCTGCCGCGCGCCTGACGGCAACCTCGGAACCGCAGAGCCAGCGAGAAATCACGGGAGCCGCGCTCGTCCTCTATGCGCCGATCGGGCTCGCCTACTGCCTCGTGGTGTTCGGGTTCTCGTTCCGCGTGGACGCCTGGTTCCACGTCTCCGCCGGACATCCGTTGCGAATCGCTGCGCTGTTCGCGTTTGCCGTGCCTCTCATTCCGATCGTGCAGCAGCTTGCCCAGGGGGTCGATCGGCTTCACATCGCCTCGATCAGCCTCGTCGTGCTCCAGGCGCTGCTTGTCGTGCTGTTGGTGATCTCCGCGGGATCCTTGAGCCCGACCAAAGCCCTGGTCCTGCGGTGCCTTTCCGTTGCCGGAGCCGCGCTCTGCGCTGTCGTCTGGCTGACTCCGAGCTTCCGATCCCTCCGCAAGTGGCTCGCAGAGCTCGTGCGCGAGGCCCGAAGGTATGGGTTCGCCGTCTACGTAGGGCGAATCTTGAGCATCGGGACTTACAACATGGACGTCTTGCTGCTCGGCGCTTTCACCAATGCGCGGTCGGTGGGTTTCTACACGTTGGCCGGCTCGATCGCAGCGGCCGCCAATCTTCCTGTTCTCGGCCTCTCGACGGCGTTGTTTGCACCGATGGCGCGCACACGGAAAATCAGAGGAGAGGTCCTCGTCGTCGGCGGGGTCCTCGGAATGATCACGGCACTGGCGGCCTGGGTACTCGCGAAACCGTTCATCGAGCTCGCGTTCTCCAACCGCTACGCACCGGCGGCAGCGCTCGTGTTGCCGCTAGCGCTGGCCCAGGCGGTGCGAGGGTTTACCGGGTTCTACAACACGTTTCTCGCGGCGCAAGGCGAAGGGCGTGCGCTCCGCGACGCCGGCATCGTGCTGACGATCAGCAACCTCGTCTTGAACTTCGCGCTGATTCCGCCGTTCGGTGCGATGGGCGCAGCTTGGGCGAGCCTCCTTGCGCTTGTCGCGAATCTCGGAGCACACGTCGTCTTCTACCGGCGTGCGGTCGAGAGCGACGACTTGCACGAGCTGAAATAGCGGTCATGGCGCTCCGATCATCCCCAGTATGAGGGAATAGACGCCTTGGATCCACAACATGAGCGACGGAAAAACCGTGAGTGACTAAAGGACGACGCATCGGGGCCGATAGGCACTGTGGATGCGCCGCCTGCTTCCACAGATCACGCTTCTGCTTGCGCTCGTCGCGATTACCGGCACCGCCAGCGCAGGAAGCCAGGACAGCCCGGGTCTCTCCCCGCCGCTCAGCACAAGTGTCCCGACGATCAGCGGAAACCCGATTCGTGGCCAGATACTGACAGCGTCGACAGGCGCGTGGGCAGGGCCGAACTCACAGTATTCGTTTCAATGGAACCGCTGCGACGCTGCCGGGAACACCTGCGTGGCGCTCGCAGGCGCCGTCAACTCCACCTTCCTGACCACTGATACCGATGTCTCGCGGACACTGCGCGTTTCGGTGACCGCTACGAACAAGAACGGATCTACGAGCGCGACATCGAATGCAACGAGTGCCGTCACCGCGCCCGCTCCTGCACCGAGCACCAGCACGTCCACTTCGACATCGACACCGACATCAACATCGACGTCGACATCAACATCAACATCGACATCGACATCAACGACAACGCCGACGATTACGACCGTCACGACGACGACTCCGACGACGACAACCTCCTCCACCACCACGACGACGACGACGACGACGACGAGTTCGCCTTCGAGCAGCGCCTATCTCGTCGATTCGTTCGACAGCCTGCCGGGCATCTGGAACCCAACACCCAGTCCGTTCAACTCGAATCTGCTCTTCAAGGTGCCGAACGGAACCGGCGGCAATGCTGCCGCCCTCGTGGTCACGCCGTCGTCCAGTGGTCCAAACGCCAGCTCCGAAATGACAGCCTTGTGGCTGGGCAACGGCGATGCCCGCATCCACACAGGACTAGGAGAAAGCACGTGGTATCGATTACGTCTCCGCTTCCCCGCCGGCAAGTACTTTCCCACGACGGGACAATGGAACTGGCTTACCGAGTGGCACGACGACGGTCATACGACTTCGTACAACTCGAGCGCCTTCTCGATAGCGATGGGCGTCTACACCGACTATCCGGTCGTCTACGGAGCAGTCGGTCTGAACCCAGTCCTGACGCTTCGTGTGATGGGCGGAAACACCATGTCTCCTGCAACCACCACGCTCTCGGCAGGACCACTCGCCTATGACCAGTGGTACGAGTTCCTCGTCCATATCGTTTGGAGCCCCTCCCAAGGCTCGGTCGAGTGGTACCGGGATGGGCTACTGGTGGCCTCGGCGCCGTCGTTCCCGACCCTCTACCAAAACCCCGACGGGACCGTCGATCACCCGGCATTCGGGCTCTACAACTACCGGCTCCACGACCCAGTGCACACCAGCGAAGTCGACTTCGACCTCGCAGCGGCCGGGCCGACTCGCGCGAGCGTCGGCGGCTAACTCGAGTACGCGCGATTCGACGTCGCGCCGCCGATCTTGCAGCCGTCGCGCTCGACCGATCTGAGATTCAGCGGGTGACGGCTCTAGCGACACGCTTTGACGCCATAGCGGATGTGCGTCGGCACTATCTGTCCGAACTCCGCCGGAGGAAGGGCACGATGCCGACCGTCGTTACACCTGTCTATTGGTCTTTCCGCACGCTGGCAAACGTGCTGCTGCTACGCGAGTTGTTCTGCGAACGGCACGCTGGCAAACGTGCCGCTGCCACGCGAGTTGTTCTGCGAACGGTCGCTGCCTTGCTTCGTCGCCCCGTCTAACCTACTGACCGGGTGGACGGGCGAAGTGGATCAGTCGCATATTGCCCGAGCCGTTCCCCCCGACCTCAGAGTCATCTGCGAGGACGAGAGAACGCTCATCCGGTCAAAGCGATCCTTTCCCGCTCACAGTCATTCCTATAATCGGAATGTCACGCCAGAGGAGGAGCTTGGGGTTTCATGTGCGGGGTTTGCGGAGTTCTAGCGATCAGTGACGACTTCCCGAACGGGGAAGAGATCGTCACGGCCATGCGCGAGACCATGGTGCACCGCGGCCCCGATGACGGCGGGACCTGGGTCTCGCCGGATGGTCGCGTCGGACTTGGACACCGCAGGCTCTCAATCGTGGACATCTCACCGGCGGGACACAACCCGATGCCGAACGAGGACGGCTCGGTGTGGATCACGTACAACGGCGAGGTCTACAACCATCGCGCCCTGCGTGAGGAGCTCGAAGCGAAAGGGCATGTGTACCGGTCGCGCACCGACACGGAGACGATCCTCCACCTCTACGAGGAGGATGGCGCCCGCTGCGTGGAAAGGCTTCAAGGCATGTTCGCGTTTGCGATCTGGGACAGCCGCAAGCGCGAGTTGTTCATGGCGCGGGACCGCCTCGGAATCAAGCCGCTGTACTACGCAGAGTGTCCCGGTGGCTTCGTCTTCGGCTCGGAGATCAAGGCCTTGCTCGCGCACCCTGCGATCTCGCGCGACCTCGACGAGGAGGCCTTCTACCACTACCTGACCTTCGTCGCGACACCGCCGCCCTTGACGATGTTCAAGGGAATCCGAAAGCTCGCGCCGGCCGAGCGGATGATCGTCAACCTGGACGGAGAGATTCGCCGCGACTTCTTCTGGGATCCGCTCTCGCCGACTCGCGCCGAGGAGCTTGCCCAGGCGTCGGAATCGGACCTCGAAGAGCGGCTCCTATCTCTGCTTCGCGCAGCAATCGAGAAACGCATGATGTCGGACGTTCCTTTCGGCGTCTTCCTGTCGGGAGGCGTCGACTCGTCGACGAACGTCGCACTGATGTCCGAGCTGATGAGCGACCCGGTCAGGACGTTCTCGATCGCGTTCAAGGAGTACGACCGCTACAACGAGCTCGACTACGCACGCGCGGTAGCGAGGCGCTTCGGCACGGATCACCACGAAGTCGTGATCGACGAGCACGATCTACAGGGCTTCCTACCTGAGCTGATCTACCATCAGGACGAGCCGATCGCCGATTGGGTTTGCGTCCCGTTGCACTTCGTTGCAAAACTCGCTCGCGACAACGGAACCATCGTCGTCCAGGTGGGCGAAGGTTCTGATGAGCTCTTCCACGGGTACCAGTCGTACATCAACCACGCGCACCTGACCCGGCGTTATTGGGAGCGACTGGGAAGACTGCCAAGACCGATCCAGAGCGCGGCGGCGTTCGCGGCTACGTCACTAATGCGGCGCGTAGGACGCGGTTCGCAGTACTCGCGCGCGATGACGAACGTTGCAGAAGGGCGTCTACCGTTCTGGGGCGGTGCCATCGCCTACGAAGGCGCGCTCAAGGATGAAGTGACGACGAACGGAAGGGTGCAGCCGGACTCATACGAAATCGTCGAGCGTCTCTGGCGGCAAGCCGAGCAAGCGCTTCCCGGAGCGGATCTGTTGCAGAAGATGACGTATCTCGAGCTCAAGCAGCGGCTGGCCGAGCTCTTGTTGATGCGAGTAGACAAGATGACTATGGCCACGTCAGTGGAGGCCCGTGTTCCCTTCCTCGACCACGAACTCGTTGAGTTCGGCATCGCCTTGCCACCAGATATGAAGGTTCGCGGCGGCGTCGGCAAGTACCTCCTGAAGAAGGCCGTCGAAGGGATCCTTCCGCCCGAGATCATCTATCGAAAGAAACAAGGCTTCGGAGCTCCCGTGGCGGAGTGGTTTCGCGGCGACCTCGGTGACCGAACGCAACGGGAGATCCGAGAGTCCTCGCTCGCGGAACGAGGGCTGCTGAGCTACGACCGGATTGACGAGCTCTGGCGGTCGCATCGAGCGGGAGCGAACTGGGGTCCCCAGTTGTGGAATCTCTACAACGTCAGCGCCTGGCATGACTATTGGATCGCAGGCCGGCCGGTCGGCTGAGCGGGCCGATTTGCCCGTGCTACTCCTCGGGGGACGACTCCTGAGCTCGCCGCTCAACGGTCCTCTGCGAGTCCAGTCGCCCGGCCCCGACGCCTAGCAACGCTGCCAAGAACAGGTTGGACGGGCTAAAGGTCAGCATCAGCAAGGTAAGCGACATGAGCAGATACCCGAGCGCTACTCCACTCAACACTCCGACCAGGACGCGGACGTCGTCGGATACACCTCTGCCCCTGAGCCCGCGAATCAGTCGCCAGACCGCGAAAGTGAGTAAGAGCAAAGGCACGAAGCCGACCAGTCCTTGCTCCGCAAGCACCGCAACGTAGGAGTTGTGCGGAAAATCGATGGATTGAACGTTGTGGACGAACACTGGTGCCCGCGCTTGAGACGCAACGGTGTAGTTGTCGACACCGACACCAAACAGTGGGGAGCCACGAAAGATCTCGAGCCCCTGTTCATATGTAGCCAGTCGCCCGTAGATGTTGTTTCTCTCCTTGAGCCGAGCCGAATAGGTGTGGTTCTGCTCGAGGCTGGTGTTGGCCGCGGCGACGAGAACGAGAACGGCTCCAAACGTGAGCAGGGCACGGCCGAAGCGTCCGGGCCTGAGCCCGATCGACGCGATCACCACGATGAGCCCGGCCAGCCAGGCAGCCCGGAAAAGAGTCAGGGCAATTCCGGCCACTTCGAGTGAAATGAGCACAGCGCCCAACGCATAGGGTCGCGGTCTCCGCGTCTGAATCCAATAGAGCGTTGCCGCCAGACAGATCACGAGACTCAGCGCGTAGGGTTCCGGGACTTGGTAGGGGCCGGAGACGCGGACCTGGTGGAGCGACGTGTCGAAGCGGGCCGCGACACCGTTCAGGCTGGAAAGGTTGAAGCCGAAGATTCGCTCCGCGACGCCGATGGCACCGAGCACACCGCCGGCGACTGCGAGAGATCCCGTGATCGCTTGAGCTCTAGCGCTCGTGTCGCAGAAGCGCGAAACGGTGGCAAAGAGAATCGCCGGCAAGACGATCGCGTCGAACCAGTCGGCGGCGGCCGGGGTGGTGATGGTTGCACCGCCGGCGAAGACGCGAATTCCGTACGACACGAGGAGCCAGAGCAGAGCAAGCATCAACAGACGTGACTCTCGCGACCGCTCGAAGCGACGGGGCCAGAAGATCAGGTACGCGAGCATCCCGAGGATCCAGACCCGGTCGAACGTCAGCACCGGCGGATCCCTGGGTAAGCGCGCGAACGCCCAGAGCGCGGCCGAGAGCGGCGCCCACGAGATCACGATCGCCGCTGGAGGCAGATCCGCGAAGATCACGATCGAGATCGTCACGAGCACGGCGCCGAGCAGGACCAAGGAGAACCTCGAGCCGAAGTAAGCGTCGGTCGCTCCGGTGATCGTCAAGCTCACGAGGAGCGCCCCGAGGATCGAAAGTCCGACCAGGCCCAGGGTCGGCCTCGCGGTCCGAAGCTGGATCGGGATCGCTCTCAACATGTGCAGACGGGATCGTTCATCTGGGCCGCAACTCTCCAAAGGCTACTCGCCCGATCCGAGATGTTCATCTCCCTCGTCCGAGGGATCGGAGATCGAGCCGGGAGACAGCACACTGAGCCGCTCTAACATGAACTTGAATGTCTGCGGCTCTAGACCTCACATGAACAGAGAGCGTTTCCTTGCCGCCGCTGAAAAGGCACGCCGCATCGGCCCGCGCCCGCTACGGCTGATGGCGTACCTCACGAATCGCGCCCTCCGGGGTGCCGGTCAACGACGCTTGAGAGCGAACTACGAGCGGCTGGTCGCGACCCCTCGAGCCTCGGCGACCCTGCTGCTTCCGCCGGTCAACCTGCCGTCCTCAGCCAAGCTCCCACAGGAGCTCGCTGAGCCTGCAGCTCGCCTCGAGGCCGAAGCCGAGCAGATCTTGGCTCACAAGGTCGATCTCCTCGGCTCGGGCCTCGTCTCGATCCGGGATGAGATCGACTGGCACGCCGATTTCAAGAGCGGCTACCGCTGGGCGCCCGCGTTCTATGCCGATGTCGAGGTCACGCGGCTCGATGACGCGAGCGACGCCAAGGTCCCGTGGGAATTGAGCCGCGGCCACCACCTGCTGACGCTCGCTCGCGCGAGCAGGCTGGTCGGGGACGACCGCTTCGTACTCGAGCTCGAAAGCCAATTCTCGTCCTGGCTGGATGCGAACCCCACCGGCTACGGAATCAACTGGACGAACCCGATGGAGGTTGCGATTCGAGCGGTCAACTGGATCTGGGCACTGCGTACGTTGGACGGCCGGCGACGCCTGGACCCGATCCTGCTCGCACGGATCACCGCTTCCCTGCAAGCGCACGCGCACCACGTCGCCCGAAACCTCGAGGGATCACCCGACCTGCGGAGCAATCACTATCTCGCCGACCTGCTCGGTCTGTTCGTCTTGGGCGCAACGGTCACGGGAGATGCCCGTTTGGATCGACAGGCCAGACACGCTCGCCGAGAGCTCGAGCGCCAGATCAGGGCTCAGGTGCACCCGGACGGTGTCGGGTTCGAAGCCTCTCTGCCCTATCACGCGCTGTCGCTCGAGATGTTCCTGGTTGCGCGAATCGCGGCGGAATGGACCGGCGCTCCTTTCTCTGGCCGCTACGACTCGCGCCTGAGGCGCATGCTCGCTGCGACCCAAGCCCTCCGCCATCCTGACGGACGACTTCCGCAGATCGGCGACGCAGACTCGGGTCGCATCCTTCCCGCGAGTTTCGAGCGACTCCCGTCGGCTGACCAGCTCCTGTGGCTCGGCGCCGCAGTCCTCGGCGTCGAACGACCGCTCGCGGGCCCTCCGCACGAGGAGGTCGCGTGGACTCTGGGCGTGGATGCCTGGCAGCGTGCGCGGAACCTCCCCGCGCCATCGCAGCCTCGCTCGGCTGCTTTTCCCCTCGGAGGCTTCTACGTACTGCGCGGCGCGCGTGCGCAGGCGGTCGTTCGTTGCGGAGACGTCGGGCAGAACGGCAATGGCGGCCATTCTCACAACGACGCCTGCTCCTTCGAGCTCTCGTACGGAAGACCCTTCGTCATCGACAGCGGGACCTACGTCTACACGTCCGATCCGGTCGCCCGGAATGAATTTCGCAGCACGAAGGCCCACAACACGGTCGTCGTCGCGGGCAGCGAGATCAACCCGCTGGCCGCACAGGGTCTTTTCAGCCTCAGGCAGGTGGCACGCCCCAAGCTCGAGGAATGGCAGGACACGGTTCACTCGCTCCGTCTCGTCGTCTCGCACGATGGGTACCGGCGACTCGAACCGCCGGTCGTCCATCGGCGGACCTTCGAGCTCGATCGTTCAACCGACCGCCTGTCGGTGGCCGACGAGCTCCTCGGCTCCGGGCCCCAAGAAGCGACGGCGCTGCTTCACCTTGAGCCCGGCGTCACCTTGGACAGACTCGACGACGCCCGTTACACACTGAGGATCGGCAACGAGGAGATCACGCTTTCGTTCTCTGGACCCTTGACTATCGAGGTCTCGGAATGTTGGGTCTCCGACCGCTACGGCAGCCGGACGAGAGCCCCCCTGATCTCCGCTTCGGTCGCCGGAGAACTTCCGCTTCGTTTCGGCTTCGCCTTCGCGCCGGCCGAGGTCGCCGCGCTCGCGCCTGTCGAGGCGTCGACGGCGGAAGCCGGCCGTTGAGCAAACGTCGCTACGACGTGTGCGCCGCAGTCGTCTCGGACTTGACCTTCGACGCCCGTGTCTGGAAAGAGG
>WNFC01009661.1_pt1 | contig 10687 bp, 11 predicted proteins | sample 5400541 | NCBI WGS metagenome assembly WNFC01 (sample SAMN13153342, study PRJNA577476) | soil metagenome | isolation source: 120 cm saprolite under Douglas fir tree site 2 hole 2 replicate 1 | place: USA:California | collected 2015-04-18
CCTCGCTAGCAGCGATCCAAGACTGCATACATTTCAGGCGTGTACGGTTTGTCGTTGACAACACGGCCGTCCACTTCGACCCAGGCGTGGGCTCTGAAGGGCATGTGCTGTGCGCCGATGACCATCTGCGCAGGCACGCCGTACCTTTTCAGGAGGCAAGCCGTGGCGGCGGACCGTTGCAGGCAGAGCACCTCCTTCCAATACCAGATGCACGCCATGTCTACTGCGGAACAGATTTGTTCGACCGCACGCGAGGCCGGCGCCTGGGTTCCGACTGGATAATTGCGAACCTTGTCGTAGAGCGCCGCGAAGTTTCTTCGCCCAAGGTAGAGGTCAAACAAAATCAGCATAAGGAACGCTCGGACGAGTAGAAATGCCATACGATTCCTCCCCTCACACTACAATCCCCAAGCGCTCACACAGAAAGTTGAGCCGGTCGGTCAGTCCGTCGATGCGCTCACTTAAAGGCAGTACTGGTGAATGGCCACGGAACTCCCGGTAATCAAGCAGAATGGGGTTCTCGGATGAATTCGCAGCCTGCAAACGTGCCGTCATCTTTCGTGCATGGAGCGGATTACAGTTTCCGTCGGCATCCCCGGAAACAAACATTACGGCAGGGTATCTAATTCCGTCCTGAATGCGATGGTAAGGCGAGTAACCGTACAAGGCGACAAAGTCTTCCACGTCTTCAGCTGTTCCGTATTCATCTACATATCTGTTTCCGAAATCAAAAAGATGATATCGAAGCATGTCCAACAAAGGAGCAATAGACAGAGCCGCTCGAAAGAGGTCCGATCGCTGGGTCAGGGCAGCGGCAACGAGAAGACCGGAATTCGATCCGCCGAATATCGCTAGCTTGTCGCGCGCCGTTCGACCGCTGTTGATGAGCCACTCTGCCGCGGACAGGAAATCATCATATGCGTTTTGACGATTGCGGCGTTTCCCCGCTTCGTGCCAGGCTGCTCCGAACTCAGATCCACCCCGAATGTTTGGCAAAGCAAAAAGGCATCCGTGCTCGATCATGAACGCCACAAAGATGCTGAACTGAGGGGTCATACATGCCCCGAACCCACCGTAGGCGGTCAAAATTGTGGGATGCTCTACTGCCTTGTCGTCGAGGACGTCGCGGCGCCCCACAATGAACATTGGGATTCTTATACCATCCTTGGAAGTGTAGCGAACCCGATAGAAATCATATTGTGAGCCATCGAATGGAAGTCTTCTTACGACCCACGCCTTCCGCTCTTTCGTGTTCGGCAAGTACCTGAAGATGGTAACTGGGCGTGTGAAGGATTCTGTTTCATACACTATCTCGTCGGACGGAACGCGATTGTTCATCAAGCGAGCGGTCTCGTCCTGGCTGACTGGAATCTCACCAAGCGTTTGGCCCGAGAGACTGTGAATGGCAATGCGCGTGAACGTTTCCTTCACATAGGAAACGAATAGTTTCCCCGAAGCAATGGCAACTCGTGCAATTCGAGCATCCGTTTCAGGAACGATGTCAAGCCAGCGCATTTCTGCGGTCGAATCGCAAACCACTTCTACAATCCGCATGTTGGGTGCGTCCTTATCCGTAGTTACGAAGATGCGACCGAAGATAAGTATCGGGCGAAAAATATATGGCGCTCGTTCTATCACGCGAGTGAGGTGCCTCGGACTGTCCAAGGATTGCAAGTAAAAATCCGTTTCCATTCGACGTCCAAATCTATAAACGAGCAATCCCAGATACTTTTCGTCGGAACAAATGGAAAGTGTGATATTGGGGTCCTCACCTGCGAAGAATACTTCGATGTCATCGCCGGGAACAGTGTCCAGAAAGTGCTGATATGCGGCTCGATAGTGTGGCCTTTGCGAAGCGAGCGGCTCGTGCACGTAGAGATAGCTTTTGGAATCGGATGCAAAAGTGAAGCCATGCAGGAACCCACGAGGCAGGCTGTCGGGAAGCTTGCGCCGGCTCTCGACATCAATGATTTCGAAAGTCCCACTTTGCTCTCCTCCTTGCTTGACCTCGTACGCGAGCATTTTTCCATCCCGCGAAACACAGAGAATGTTCACAGCTGTGTACTTTCCAGTGCCGCGTTCGGCAGGGTCTACAAGGACTTGGTCTTCCCCCTCGCACCCCTCTCGCATGCAAATGCACGGTTGTTCCTGAGTGGCGAGGCGTTTGCGGAAGAAATAACGATTCCCAACGAGTTGTAAGGAATCGTAGGTCTCCACAGACAGATATTCTTGAATACGTTGCTTCACACGGTCCCTACCGGGAAGGCTGTTGAGGTATAACCGGGCGTACCGAGTCTGCTCATCAATCCACTGGCGCGTGCGAGGCGAAGCCTGATCTTCGAGCCAGCGATACGGATCTGTCACGGGTAGGCCATGGAGGAGATCTGTTACAGGTTCAATTACAGTTTGGGGTGGAGTTTCTATGATCTGATACATGCGGTCCTCCCCATATCCAGGTTCCTGGGTCACCCGGTCCAATTTTTGGTGGCGGATTGGGTCGCGAAATCCGCCAAATCTGGCATTGCGCTCGCCATCAAGCTGGCTTCGTCCTCACCCGTCATGGAACATACGTCGTTTAGGCTCTCATTCTCTCGTCACTTCATTCACGTTGATCATCTGAAATAGGCACCACCGATGCGTGTGAATTATTGAGCTTCGCTCACATCCTTCTGCAACAAGCCCTTCTGTTCGAGCCCGCTTAGGAACTCATCCATATCGCGGCAAATCATGTCGCTCGCGACGTTGAACTCTGAACACAATCGATCCACGATTTCATCCTTTGTCACACCTTTGGTGAGGTCCTGCCAGATTTTTGCGCCCACGAGGTTCGTACTGAAGGCAGTTCCATTCTCTGTGTTTTGCAAAACGGCCCCTGTCTCTGTGAAAATAACGCGGACAGTTCTCGCGACGTTCATTGCGTCCTCCCTTGCCCCTGCGCCAGCTTTTCGGCGTCCTCCGGGCCTGTCGTCAGATTCCCTTGCAGGACCAAAAGTTGTAGAAAGTTCAGCACGTTCGTTTCCTGAGTTGGGACCAGATCAAGAAGCTCCTGGACAGAATGGGATTCCCCGTCATTTACTCTTTCGAGTGCTGGCAGGGTCGCTACGCTGCAGTGAAGAGTCTTGCCGGAACACTTGAACTTGAGATTACTGTTCTGGGGTTTGCCAGTGAGGTCCAGACGCCGCGCTCCTGTCAATCGCACTAATGATTTACGATTCAATACGATTCCCTGCGGCGTGGCCGAGTTTGGTAATTGCAAGTGCGGGCGCAAGAGGGCGTTGGCGTCGGTTGAGGCTAGAAAGCGCTCAAGCAAGTCATCGGACCATGCCTCAAAGAGGTACTTTCGCAGTTGCTCCATGTAAACTAATTGCCTATCACGATCCGCCAGATGAGGTATATCTTGACGGACCTCGAGACAATTCTTGAGCTGCTTCACAAGCCAAATGAGAAGGTCAAGACCCCGATGATTCTGAATTGAGATGGTTAGGTGGAGCGTGGGCTCATCGACTGGATTGGCAACGTGCCACCAACCTCTAGGAATGTAAAGCAGCCCGCCATCCTCAAGAATCTTGTTCCAAATAGGTTCTTCGACTGGTTTCTCAGCTGGCTCTACGTCTTTCCCTTGCTCAAGCGGGCTCAGCCTCGTGGGCCGATAGACTGCCCAGTGTTTACGTCCTGCGACCTGCAAAATAACTGTATCGTGGTCGTCATAGTGCAACAGGAATCCTCGATCCGTTCGCCAGCCCGCATATAAGTTTACCCAAACAGTAGTGCGAACAATTCGCTCAAGGCCAACGGCAAGCTCTCGAATTGGCTTGTGCAACTCATCGAACGTATTTACAACTAATGTCGCTCCTTGCGCTAGAAGGTTGGTTAGCTCAGCCGCCAGTAGGCGCGGACCATAGCGGTCGGTCGTGCAGAGATACTTCTCTGTCGGAATCGACTTTCCCCCCTGAAACAGTGTGAGGCGCGGAGGCACGAGTCGGTGTTCTTCGAGAATTCGGTTCAGTTCGTTCCACGGAAGCAGGCTACCGAACTTACCATTGTTACCAGGCAAGTAGAGGAAAGACTTGCCGAAATAGTCTCTAAGGAACTCATCGCTTCCCATAGGTGACAGAATATTGTGGAGAGCGTTAGCGGATGGAGCCAGTTCCTGAGCGTAGCTAGCCATATCAATTCTCCCCAAACTAGACTGCGAACCCGCTTCTAATTTTGTCTGCGGAAGACAGACCGCTTATCCGATCCGATCGCCGACCGGCACATAGCAAGGGCACCAGAAATATCGTGTTCGTATCGGTCGCCAATTGATGGCGGCCAAGCCAGCCAGTCTGACTTATTACCGGTTCCAGCGATTTCGGGAGACCATCACCAGTCAGCAATCGCCATCCGAGCTTCTCCACACCGTACAAGTCGCCTTTCTGAGCGGAGCTTTGAAGCCCTCGTTCGCCCTCACTTAATGAGCTTTCGAGCCACGCCCGAAAACTCGAAGGCGAAGCAATGTTCTTGACGGAAAATTTCCCTTGTCTTTTCAGAAGAACGATGGAATCCAAACCAAGGTCTAACGTGAGAGACTTAATGCCAGTTTCAGGATTCCTGACGACTGTAGCGGCTGCATTCGTTACCGTCATCGAACTGAACCTCCAGAGTCTCGCCTTTTTCTTACATATCCTCGAACTTGCGGTAAGGTCAGATTACTTTGTGGAGGGCTGGGCGACGCTGCGATGCTGCATTCAGAATGGAATGAAGTCAATAATAAACGAGCCGCATATTTTGCTTTTTGGCCGCATATTTTGTCTTTTACCCGCATATTCTGCCCTAATCGGAGTTGAAGGGGGGCATGCCGGTTCTGGATGGAGACTTTTGAGGCATCCCTGCACGCAAGTGAGAGTCAGCAAGGTCTGCCTTGGCATACAAATAGCGGTAGAATCCGTCGCTCCGCATTAGTTGGTCGTGTGTGCCTTGTTCCGCGATCACACCTTGATGCAGCACGAGGATGCGATCAACCCATTTCAGTGCAGAAATTCTATGAGATACAAAAACCATAGTTAGATGGCGAAAGCACTGAATCAGATTGGCAAGAACCCTTCGTTCGGAGGGAGCATCGAGTGCAGATGTCGATTCGTCCAGCAAAAGCAAGGATGGACTTTGAAGAACGGCTCGAGCTAAAGCGAGGCGCTGGCGCTCACCGCCGGACAGCGCATTGCCTCTGGGGCCAACTGGTGTATCCCAACCTCTTGGCAAATGGCCAATCAATTCATCGAGATCAGCGATTTCAAGTGCCGAGTAGAGTTCTTTGTTGGTTGCAGACGGTTTTCCGAGAAGCAAATTCTCTTTTAATGTGCGATCGAATAGTACGGGATCCTGCATGAGATAACAGACTTTCGTTCGAAGGCTTTCAAGCCTTACGTCTCGAACGTCGATTCCATCGATATACAAAGCTCCTTGATTTACGTCGTACAGCCTGGCAATCAACCTCGTGATCGTGCTCTTGCCGCTACCGCTGATGCCGACCAAGGCAACCTTTTCACCTGCTTCCAGCTTGAGATCAAGCCCATCAAGCACAGGTGGACCCCCGTTATAGGAGAATGACACTCCTGTCATTTCAACGTACCCTCGAACTGGAGAAGGCAGAGGCACAGCATCCGGTTTTTCCGAGACTCCAGGAGCCATTTCGAGGATTTCCAAGATTCGTCGGAGACTGGCGCTTAGGCGGTTGAACCTAGAATAGATATCCACGGCGGCGTTCAATGGATCGAACAATCGAGCCAGGTAACTGTAAAAAGCGATGAGTCCTCCGACCGTCAAAGCTCCGACGAAAACCCGATAACCCCCGTAGCCGAGGATGGCGATTGTGCCGAAAGCGATGACAGTCATGTAACAGGTCCTGAATAGAATCTCTACTACGTTGCGATGATTCAGAGCCTTCACCCGTGCGGTCGCGCGGTCCAGAAACACCTGGGTTTGGCTCTGCTCTCGATGCAGCAGTTGAATTTGAGTAACCGCACCGAGATGTTCTTGGAGAAAGCTACTTTCTCGACTCGATTCCTGCTGAGCAGTATCTGAGGCGTGCCGCAATCGGGTTTCGAAGTGTCTCCGAAAAACGAAAAAGAGGGGCATGAGCGGGAGGATTAAGCAAGTCAGCCGGGAATCGAGTACGAACATCGTTCCTATGACAAAGAGGGTGTTGAACGCCACCTGGAGAACATAGGGTACGAGGCTCGATCCGAGTTCTGCCAACTGATCGACGTCCTGCTCCATCCGGTAGAGCTTTTCCCCGACGGGCACTGTTCCATGGTAGTCCGCGGAGAGGCGATTCATCTGTTCCAAGATGCCGAGCCGGATGCGAAATACGAGATCTTGCACTGTACGGAAACTCACAAATCCGGCTAGCGCGGAGAAGCCCAGCCGAGAGATGTAGATTCCGAAAAACGCAGCCGTGGCGATGAGTACCAAACGGAAATCCCTTTTAGGAAGGACCCTATCAATTAGCCATTTGATGAGCAGGGGATCCAGAAGAAACATGAGGCTGCTCAAAACGATGAGGGAAATGCTCAAGAGATGCGCACGCAGGAGAGGGCGGAGTTGGTGAACAAACCAGCGTAGCTGTGGATTTAGCTTCAGACTCAACAGTGCTCCCCCTAGGAACGTTTCGACTGGAAGTTCTCGAACCCCGTGGTCCCCCGACCGGAGATTTAAAAAGGGACAGTGTCGCCCCAATATGGGGTCGCAGACCCGTCGGTTCTAACTGCATGCATGCGAAGTGGTCCTGCCCTTTCTCCCGTTCTTCTTTGGAGAGAATGCCCCCGAAGACTCCAGATACGAACTTGTGGCTTTGCGTCCCTCTTCGATCACAGACAACAAAAAATCCGTGAATTCAGCAAGTTGGAGTGTCCGCACTTCTGACCCCAAAGCGAGTTGAACAATGGGTTCGAACCGATTCCCATGCGCGACCGTTACGCTCAAGTTGTGTTTCTTCAGGTGAAAGACCATTTAAGCGCGCCCGTCTCGGTAGCAGAGTCCGCAAATTAGTCTGCCGTTGGGTAACGGCAGGCTGCGCGTTTTTTTACACGCCGGCGGATCAGAAAGCTCCCGCCTCGGACAATGTCTCGTTTTGTCCAGGTTGAATTTCTTTTTCATACATTTTCCTAAACTCGGTAGGGGTTAGAGAGAATAGTTGCTTAAATTGGCGTTGAAAATCCCACACAGTGCGATACCCGAGACCCAAAGCAATCTCTTTGACTGAGAGGGCCGGGTCTTTCAATCGCTGCGCGGCAAGGCAGAGTCTCTTCCTCTTGACGTATTCCCTGACCGTAACGCCGAGGCAACGTCTAAAGAGCCTGGCGACGCGAGATCCGGAAATCCCAAATCCCAGCTCTCGGCAGATTTGCTGAATATTCCAACCAATCTTGACGTCCTGATTGTCCACGAACCGTTGGAACCTGATGACGCGTAAGTCTGCATAATTGGTCGGTTTCACTATCTCGACGAGCCGTTGATTTATGAACGCGCTGATAGTTCCTAGAATTTGAATACCCGGGTGCTGATATATCATTGGACTTGCTCCTACGAGTGTTACCCTCGTTTTTGTTGCGCGAGAAACTCCGCTGCCTTTATCGAGCGCAAACGCTAGCTGGGAAACCGCGCTGTTTGGCGGCTTCGACATATTTGTTTCCTTTCTCGCCTAAAGTTCCGGGCAATTTGTCAGAGAAGATTTGACACAACTGCGCGCTTCCGCGGCCTTTAGGGGTGGTCCTGAACACCAGAACGCGTGCGTAAGAACACAGAAACCTGAACCCCGAAATTTCTTGCGTCGGATCTGGAAGCACGGATGAAGCCAGCATGACTTCGCTGGAGCTATGAAGCGGGGAAATACCAGGCAGGTTCCTATCCAACAAGCACTTCAGCGAACCACAGGCCCGACCCTGGTCTGGATCTGAGATTACTTCCGGTTTCCCGATATGGAGCCTGCATCGCAACACTTTAGCTTCCGCCTCCAGACGCACTGGAGGGTATACAGTGGCTGTTCGCTTGAAGGAGACCCATCCGCTGCATTTTTTCCAAGCATTCGGTGGTGTCCCCTTCCAGTTCCCGATGTGAAATCTCGAAATCCGTCTTGAGCACATTCATGATGCCTTCGAGAGTGATTCCGGATGGGCTCGACTCCATGGTGCGCCATATTCGACTGGCGACAGCGTTTAGGCTGTAGCAGATGCCTTTGGGGACATCGAGCACTACCGCCCCATCTTCGGTATACGTTGCGAGCGCGTCGGAGGAAATCAACCACACAACGTCTGCATTCGTCTTCACGCCTCCCCTTTCCTCGACCGCCTGCTGTTTCGCACTCATGCGTTCACCCATGGACTTGCGCGACCGCCCTGTTCCTCTAGAACTTGCTCTTCTTTGTCGCGCGAGTAGTTCCAAGTACGCTAGGTGCGCGTATACGGCCTTGGGTACCAATTCGGTCATCTCTAGCCAGAAGTCGATAAAATCTTCCAATTGGAACGTTCGCGCTTCTGAGCCCAATGTGATGACAACGTCGGGCTTGTTGTGGTCTAAGTGGCTGAACGCGATCTTCAGGCCTCGTCTCTTCGAGCCGTAGGTCAAGGGAGGTCCATCCTTTCCGATGGAATCCGCGAAGCCAGTCAACACTAAGTGCGCATCTGCCGCCTTACGCCCCACTTTGAGCATGTCCAACCAGAAATTGGTAAATCCTTCGAGTTGGAACGTTTGCGCTTCCGAGCCCAAAGTGACGACAACGTCGGGATTCTTTTGATCGAGGTGCGTGAACATGACCTTTAGGTCGTATTTCTCTAAGCCATAGACCATCGCGGTTCTATCCTCTTCGTCAGAATCCTGGAAGCCAGTCAACAAGATCGTCCTCGTGCGGCGCCGTCATCCCTGGAGATCCACGTGAGGGGTCTATGAGCTTGGTTGCCCCCGAGCCGCGACAGATAAACAGGCTCGATCGCTACAGTTTTAGCGAACCGTACGCCAGACTTACTTCCATGCTCAACGCTGGGACGGTCTTGGCGATTCTCCCTGAAATCAGTCGCACACATCAGACTGCAGACTCCCTTCGCCGTAGAACAGCAAAACGACGCTACGAATTGCCTAACAAGGTTCACCAAGATCGGACATCAGAAGACGGTTGTCCTCCGGCACCAATCTTCCGTAGCCTGTTCCGTTGTTCCTGACCGGAACCACTTGTTGACAGCCGCACAGAAACCTGACCCCCATAACCTTTTTGTTCGGACCAGGGGGCGCCGTCGGTCCCATCATGTTTTCCGTGCAGTCATTGGGCCGCGAAATATGAGGCAGGCCCCTCTCGATCATGGAATCAAAGAGATCACAAATCCAACCCCGCTTTGGATCCGAGATTTCTTCTGCTGCCTCGATAGCGAGCCTGCCCTGCAACACCCCTTACCTTCCTCTTCCGAAGGCCTTAGACGATATGCCGTGGCCATTGCATTGAACGAGCGCCATCCGCTCCAGCTTGTCCAAGTATTCGGCTATGTCGGTTTCAAGTTCTTGATGCGGAACATTGAAGTGGGTCTCAAGCGCACCCACGATGCCGTCAAGAGTAATTCCCGTTTGGCTCGCATCTATCGTTAGCCACATGCGTGCCCCAACTATATTCAAGCTGTAGCAGAGGCCTTTTCCAATATCGAGCAGCACAGCGCCATCTTCGGAATATGTTGCACGAACGTCCGGGGAAACCAACCACCTAGCGGTAGCATCCAGTTTCACGCTTTCCCTCCGGCAGAAGTGTCTGAGTTCGAAGCAAACGGCCTCGGGGCCGGCTGAGGCCGTTTGTAAGACTAAAGGAGCAGTGTGAAGTCCGGACTTTTCGGACAAAACCCCTTCATCTCGCGCTACCGCTTGCGCGGCGACGCGCTTGAAGATGTCGCACGAATTCGAGTTGGTGTGTGAAAAAAGATGTTTCTGGTCCGAATCCGGGCCTATAAGGATGAATTGCGAATGAAAAGTCTGTGAATGAAGTGGGCCGTCGAGGGTGTTGTCCAGTTGATTTCAAAGACTTACGGACAACTATTACCTTGGACTAGGCATGGCTTAGGCGACGCGTATCGGTCGTAGTCCGAACCGCAATTTCCGTCCAAAGAGAGAATGGTGGCCGAGAATCCGACCTGACGTGCCTACGCCCACAGCGTCCTTTGGTATTGGTCAGTGGCGTAAGGCGCGTTGCCAACAGCTTTAGAAGCCCCTGCGCGCTCACCATTCAAGAAATGTTGCGCTGTTCTGTTGACGACGCTTGGCACGACGCTACGCGGTTGCGCGAGAGGCCGGGTTAGGAAGGGGTGAAATTCTTTATTCTTATTTGAAACGTTAGGTACTATTGCAACACTACCATCTGTAGAGTAGCGTACCTTTATCTTTATGGCGCGGGGTCGGGCACTCTCGTCTCGGAATCCTCCGGGCCCTCCCGGGCAGCGCCTCAAGGCACTGCGCGAGGCTTTGGGCATCAGTGGTCGAGATGTGCAAACCCATAGCCGCCTAATCGCGCATTCACAGGGGAACCAGAGATATTGTATCTCCCACAGTTCTCTGGTGGAGATCGAAAACTCCACCCGGGTTCCGAGTGTCCACAAACTCTTCACACTGAGCGCACTCTATCGAATTAATTTTGTGGACCTCCTTCTATTCTTTGGAATCGACCTGGATCAGATCACCA
>WNFC01034548.1_pt1 | contig 10687 bp, 8 predicted proteins | sample 5400541 | NCBI WGS metagenome assembly WNFC01 (sample SAMN13153342, study PRJNA577476) | soil metagenome | isolation source: 120 cm saprolite under Douglas fir tree site 2 hole 2 replicate 1 | place: USA:California | collected 2015-04-18
GCGAAAGCCACATACCACTGATGGTCCATATCGGCGATACCGAAAAACGCTATCGCTCGGACGTGATTCGGGAGCTGCTGCCGTTGCTCGAGCCAGGTGACGTCGTCACCCACCTGTTCACGGCCAACCCGGGCGGCGTGCTGGATGCCAACGGCGTCCTCGTCGCCGAGGCCAGAGAGCTCAAGGACCGCGGCGTCTGGCTGGACACCGCCCACGGCCGACTCAACTTCGGCTTCGACGTCGCGCGCAAGGTGCTCGACCAGGGCCTCATCCCCGACTGCATCAGTACCGACCTGACCATTCCCGGTCGCAACAACACGGTCCACAGCCTGGTCGAGATGATGGCCCGCTTCCTGGGCCTGGGCTTCACCTTCGAGCAGGTGATCACCATGTGCACCGCCAACCCGGCCAAAGTCCTGGGCGAGCAGGCACGCCTGGGCAGCCTGGCCGTCGGACGGCAGGCCGACATATCGGTGCTCGACCTGCGCCAGGGGGATTGGGCGGTCTACGACACACTGCGATCACCCATGCGCATCACCCAAACAGTTGTGCCGACTCTTACGGTCAAGCGTGGTCATGTCTTCGAACCAGAATGGGGGCCACATCCGTGGGGCTGGGAGCCTGAGCCGGCCGATGCGCCGTAGACTGGGCGGATATGGAAAAGGTGCGGGCAGCGGCGACGGTTCCCTGGAGCGAAATGGTCGATTTCACCGCCGAGGCGTTCGCGGCGACGGGCGTGCCGCCCGCCGACGCGCGAAACGCCGCCGAGGCATTGGTCGACGCCGATCTGCATGGAACGGTCACGCATGGCTTGAAGAACTTGCGCAACTACGTAGCAGCGCTCCTCGATGGGCGGATGAACCCGCGACCCAACATGCGCGACGTGGGCGGGGCGCCGGCGGCGCGCATCATCAGCGCTGACAATGGGCTCGGGCATGTGGCTGGCCACGTCGGCATGGAGCGGGCGATCGAGTTGGCGCGCGAGTACGGCGTCGGCACGGTCTTTGTCCGTGACAGCAACCACTACGGCGCGTCGGGCTACTGGGCGCGCCTGCCGATGAAGCACAACATGATTGGCTTCGCCTTCACGACGGCTTCGGCAAGGGTCGCGCCGTGGGGCGGCAAGGAAGGCATCGTCGGCAACAACCCGCCGGCGTGGGCCGTCCCGTCGCGGGTCGTCCAGCCCGACAGCGAGCTCCTGGCGCCCGACGCGGAGTCCATGTTCCTGGACATCGCCCTCAGCGTTGTCGCCGGTAACCGACTCGATATCTACAAACGCCGCGGCGAGAACATCCCAGCCGGCTGGGCACTCGACAAAGACGGCGAGCCAACCCTCGATCCGCTCGCGGCCAACGACGGCACGTACGCACCGGTGGGCGACTACAAGGGTTCGGGCATGGCCATCGTGCTGGCGGCCATCACCTCGTTCCTGGCTGGCGCGGCGTTCGACGACCAACGCGCGCCGACTGGATCCACCAACCACTGGTTCGCGGCGTACGACATTCGCCAGTTCGGCGATCCGGACAAGTTTGCCAGCGAAGTCCGCGGGGTGCGCGAGCGCGTCCAGAGCAACCCGCCGCGGCGCGGGTTCGACCGTGTGCTCGCCCCGGGCGACCTGGAGAACGAGAACGCGCGCAACTACCAGCGCGACGGCATTCCCTACGAGCAGTTCACGCTCGACGACCTGGATTGGGTGGCGGAGCACACGGGCGTGCCGATGCGCTTCAGCAGCAACGGTAAACGCTAGAGCTTGGGCTGAGGCTGCCAGCCGAGCCAGGTGCATAGCGCCTCGCCCATCGTGAGCTCTTTGTCGCGGTCGCTGAGCCACGGGAGCTCTTCGGTGAACATGCTGACGCACAGGCGCCACGAACAGGGCATGCGGGTGATGTCGGTGCCCCAGAACATGCGCTCGGGACCGAAGGCGTCGTACAGCTGGTGCAAATAGGGATGGATGTTGCGGTAGGGATACGGCTCGCTGGAGTAGCTCGGCGCACCTGTCGCTTTGACCGCAACGTTGGGATATCGGGCGAGCGCGACGAGGTCCGCCAGGTTGGCGAAGGCCGGGGCGTCTTTGACCCGACCGGCGCGGCCCAGGTGATCGACGATCAACTTCAATCCCGGATGACGCTCCGCTACTTGCCCGACGATCGGCAGAAAGTCCGCGGCGAGCAACGCCACGGGCAGGCCCGCTTGCTCGGCGGCGGGCCACAGCCAGTCGATTGTGCCGTCTGTCCACCACACCCGCTGGTGGGGTTGGAGCAGGGCAAAGCGCAGGCCGACCATGCCGGGGCGGTCTTTCCAGTGATTTATCAAAGTGCGACTCTCGGGCCGATCGAGCGGGAAGTGGCCGAGGATGGCGAAGCGATCAGGATGCTGGCGCGCGGCGTCGACAGCCACGTCGTTGCCCTTGGGGTCCCAGCCGGGCGGATGCAGGATTGCCGCATCAATCGTGGCCTCGTCCATTTCCGTCAATAAGCTGTCTTTCGAGAACACCTCCACCTGGCGATGGGGAGGATTGCTCGGCGGGCCGCTGGCCCAGATGTGGACCTGCGCGTCGACGATCCTCATTGCAGCGGCGAAGTGCCTACCCAGCCTGTTTCCGAGACGTCGACCATCACGCCGTCGGGACCGTTGTATTTCACTTCCACATTGCCGCCGTGGCGCGCGCCCTGGCCGACGCCTAGCGCCTGGTTGACGTCGTCGCGCGGGCTGGAACCCGCGGCATCCAGCTTCTGGGCGATCTCGTCCAGGCTCTCCACCTGGAAGCCAATGTGGTGGATCCCGCTCCACTGCTTGCCACGCTCGGCGCCGGCCACGGCGTCGTTCTTGAACTTGAGGATGGCCAGATTGAGGTTGCCGTCGCTCAGGTAGTAGCCGCTGGCGCCGGGGCTATCGACTTTGCCCACTTCCTTCAAGCCGAACACGTCGATATAGAACCGGGCGGTCTCATCCACGTCCTGGGTCGAGATGGCGATGTGTTTGATCTTCGGCATGCGCCGATCGTAGCACCGCCCCGCGACCTTTAAGGCGGCGTATAATGGCTCGCCATCACGAGTCGGGGAGGACTCCATGGACGGTATCTCCCGAATCGCAACGCGGCGACGATTCTTGCAAGCCGCGGCGATGTTGGCCGGGTCGGCCGCGGTGGCGGCATGCAGCACCAGCGCGCCGGCGCCAGCGGCCGCGCCGCAGAAGGCTGCGGAGGCACCGAAGCCCACTGATGCCGCGGTGGCGGCCAAGCCGGCCGATCAGAGCCCTGCTTCGCAGGCCGCGGCAGCAAAGCCAGCCGCCGCCGCGCCAGCCGGCCCAGGTGGCGTCGCTGCGCCGCAGACCGCCGGGCTAAAGCCCGTCGCGCGCAATCGCACGCTGATGCACCTGTACGGTGGCATCCAGGGCAAATACCCAGATTACGAGCTGTGGAACCCGTACGCAGTCGGGGCCAACCATCAGACCGGGCCCAACCTGTACTACGAGCCGGTCGCCTACTACAGCGCCTTCGCCGACAAAGAGCTGCTCTGGCTGGCCGAGAGCTACGAATACAACAACGACTTCACTCAGCTGACGATCAAGACGCGCTCGGGCATCAACTGGAGCGACGGCAAGCCGTTTTCCGCCGAGGACATCGCCTACACGCTTCGCTCGCTGCGGGATCTCGGGGCCAAGGTGCGCTGGGGCGTCGACGTGCAGCAGTTCGTCGAAGATGCGCAAGCGACCGATCCCAACACGGTCGTGATCAAGTTCAAGGCGCCCAACCCGCGCTGGTTCTATTTCATGACCTACAAATACGACATCGGGATCTACCCGGTGCCGAAACACATCTACGATGGCCAGGATTGGACCAGCTTCAAGGCGTTTGATATCGCCAACGATGTGCCGGTCACGACCGGGCCATGGAAACTTGTGGCGGCGTCGCCGGACCAGAAGATCCACGACCGCCGCGACAAATGGTGGGCGGCCACGACTGGCCTGTACCCGATGCCCAAGATCGAGCGGATCATCGTGATCCCGTCGGTCAATGAGCAGGTCAACGCCCAGGCGCTGATCAACAACGACTTCGACTACTACGGCTCACTTCAGCCGGCGACCTGGCCGACCGTCTTCAAAGCGAACCCCAAGGTCATCACCCACTCCAACCAGAAGCCACCGTTTGGCTACCAGGACTGGTGGCCGGATTCGCTGTACGTCAACTGCGAGGTGGCGCCGTTCGACAAGGCGGACGTGCGCTGGGCGCTCAGCTACTACATCGATCGGGCCATCGTCGTCGACGTGGGCTGGTCAGGCGCCAGCGAGCCGATCGAGCTGCCAATGCCGACCTACCCGGGCCTCAAGCCGTTCACCGACGCGGTGCGGCCGCTGCTCGACAAGTACCCGACCAACGAGTTCAACGCGAAAAAAGGCGACGACCTGCTCACCAAGAACGGCTTCAAGAAGGACTCGAACGGCAAATGGCTGGACCCGACCGGCAAGCAGTTCAAGTTCGACATCATCACCACCAACTCCTTCGTCGCCGTCGCCCCGGTCGTCGGCGAGCTGCTGAAGCGGCAGGGCATCGACGCGACGTTCTCGCTGCCGACCGACTACGACAATCGCTTCAGCAAGGGCGATTTCGAGGCGGCAATCTACGGGCACGGTGGCAGCGTCTCGGGCGACCCGTATTTCACGCTGCGGTTGTACCAATCGATCACCACCGCGGTGCCTGGCGCGCACCTGGTGAACTTCACCCGCTGGAAGAACCCGGAGTACGACAAGATCGTCGACGAGATGGCCGTGACCAGCCCGACCGACAAGGCCAAGCTGATCGACATCTACAAGCGGGCGATGGAAATCTGGCTGCCGAACATCCCGGACATCATCCTGACCAAGTTCCACCACCGCATTGGCATGAACACCACCTATTGGAAGGGCTGGCCAACGGAAGACGACCCGTACATCAACGGTGCGAGCTGGCACCTGACCTGGAACCTGATCAACGCCAAGATCGAGCCTGTCCAATAACCCTCGAGAAAGCCCCGGAGCACCCGCTCCGGGGTAAATCGGCGACATGCGTTACGGCTACTTCATTAAACGGTTCGGCATCTTCGTACTGATCGTCTGGTTGGCGAGCAGCGTCAATTTCTTCCTGCCCCGATTTGGCGGCCAGGATCCGATGCGCGCCCACCTGCTCGACAAACCCCTCTGGCAGCAGTACCTGAACTATCTGGGCGACGTCGTGCGACTGGACTTCAACTACTCCGTTTCGAACTATCCGCGTACCGTCGCCAGCATGCTGGCCGACGCGCTGCCATGGACGATCGGCCTGCTCTTGACGACGACGCTGCTCGCCTTCACGATCGGCACGCTCCTCGGAGCCATCCTCGGCTGGCCAGGCGCGCCACACTGGTTGCGCTTTGCGCTGCCGCCGCTGATGGCGCTCAACGCCATTCCGTTCTTCCTGTTGGGTCTGATCCTGATCTACCTGGTGACGACCCGCTTCCCCTTCTTCCCGCTTTTCGGCGGCTACAGCCCGGGGACGCTGCTGTCGGCGACCCTCGACTCTGTCCTGGACGTGCTGCGACACGCGATCCTGCCGGCGACGTCAATCGTGCTGGTGGCGATCGGCGGCTGGGCGCTCGGTATGCGGGCCATGATGGTGACAACTCAAGGCGAGGATTACACGATCTTCGCCGACGCCAAAGGGCTGCGACCGTTCACCATCTTCCTGCGCTACTCGGTGCGCAATGCACTCCTGCCCCAGGCGACGGCGCTGGCCCTGGTCCTCGGGCACATTGCCTCCGGCGCCGTGCTGGTGGAGGTGATCTTCGGCTACCCCGGCATCGGCACGGTGCTCTACAACGCCATTCGGCAGTCGGACTACTTCCTCATCCAGGGCATCGTCTTCGGGGTGATTGTGTCGCTGGGGTTCGCCACCTTCATCCTTGATCTGATTTATCCGCTGTTGGACCCCAGAATCACGTACAGGCGAGGCTGACGTGAGCTCCACGTTGACCGAACAAACGGTCGTCTCGGTCGCGCCACGGCGCGACACGGGTGTATGGACCGACCGCACCACGTCGATCGGGCGGTATCTCCGCCGCAATCCGACGCTGATGGTCGGCCTGCTGATGCTGCTCGGACTGCTGCTGTTCGTCGTTATTGGCTCGTTCATGGTCGACGTCGAGCGGGCGCGGCCACTGTCGGCACGGGCTCTGCAGCCGCCCGGCGGGACGTTGCCCTTTGGCTCGGACAAGCAAGGGCGCGACCTGTTTGCGGTGATGGTGGCGGGGGCGCCGTTGACGCTGCGCATCGGGCTGATTGCCGGGATCATCGGTACGTTCGTGGGCGCCACGCTGGCCTTCTTTTCGGCGTATTACGGCGGGACGGTCGACACCATCATCCGCGGCATTGTCGATATCGGTTTGACAGTCCCCGGGCTGATGGTGCTGATCCTGATCGCGATGAATCTCAAGGGTGGGCTCGACATCAATCAGATGGCGCTCATCGTCGCCTCGCTGGCCTGGCTGTTTCCGGCGCGCACCATCCGCTCGCAGGTGCTGACTATCAAGGAGCGGGGCTACGTCCAGATCGCCCGCCTGTCAGGCGTGGGTGGGCCGGAGATCATCGTCAGAGAACTGCTGCCGAACCTGCTGCCGTACATGGTCGCCTCGCTCATCGGCTCGGTGTCGTCCGCGATTCTGGCGTCGATCGGTCTGGCGGTGCTCGGGCTCGGACCGACCGAATCTCCGGACCTCGGCATGACGCTGTACTGGGTGCTGTACAACGCGGCGATCATCAACGGCTGGTGGTGGTGGTGGGTGCCGCCGATTGTGGCGATCGCGGTGCTGTTCATCGGACTGTTTCTGGTCACCGTCGGCCTGGACGAGATCGCCAACCCGCGCCTACGGCGACAGGTCTAGCGCCCTGCCCGACCAAGCGCTGCCGAACGCCTTACGCGCGTATCGGAATCGCGAGTGGGGCTACTCGCTCCCGCGCCCAGATGCGTGGGTCGAGCGGAGCCTGGACGTCGAGGGTGGCCAGGGCGTCATCTTTGCGCCCGACGCCGACGATCTGAAGACGGCGATCTCAGTCGAAGTACGCGACCTGGGCACCACGGTTACGCCCGCGGACCTGCCCGATCTGAAAAGGGCCTTTCTGAAAGGGCTGCGGTCGGTGCCTGGCTCGAAGGTCGAGCGGCACGCAGCATTCGAGAGCATTGTCCACATCGGGGTCGAGGCGCAGCAGAGCTTCGACGATGGTGGACAGCGTCGCCGACGCTGGGTCCGCGTGCTCTACAACGGGACGGTTCAGGCGCGCCTGATTGCCCAGGGCGCGACCGTCGCGGAGTTCAACCGGCTGCGCCCGCTCTTCGCCCCGTGCATGACGACGTTTGTCTTCGGCGACCTCTGGACTTAGGCCTAGACCCGAGCTTTGTCATCTGCTGACCGCTGCGCTCCTTGGCGAGGGTGGGGAAAATCACTTCGTGAAGTGAGTGAGATTCGCCAGGATTCAGGCCGGTACGCTCGGCTGGACGAACACGTCGTTCATCTCGCGCGGGTCGAGTATCGGCGCCCCGGTCTGCAGGTAGCAGGCCGCGGCGCGGTGCGGCGCGGTCCGGAACAGCGGCGGCGGATTCTCGACACAGATGGGCATAGCGTGCGGGCATCGGCTGGCGAACTTACAAGCGTGCGCGTTGCCGGCCCCGGGGATGCCGGCCTGCACTTCTTCGGCCCGCCACGCCAGTGCCGGATCCGGCTGCGGGATGGACCCGACCAGGAGCTGCGTGTACGGATGCTGCGGCTCTTTGACGACCAGCTCCACATTACCGACTTCGGCCACCGAGCCGCGGTACAGCACGATGATGTTCTCGGCGACCTGATAGGCGGTCGTCAGGTCATGGGTGATGTAGATCAGCGAGATGCCGAAGTCGCGGTTCAACACCTGCAGCGTCTCCAGGATGGTCGCGCGCAGCGAAGCGTCGACCATCGAGACGGGCTCGTCGGCGATGATCAGCTTGGGCTTCAAAAGGAGCGCGCGGGCGACCATGACCCGCTGGCGCTGACCCCCCGAAAGCTGATGCGGGTGCCGGCCAAGGGTGTCATCAGGACGTAATCCGACGGCGCGCAGGGTTTCCTCCGTGAGGTGGCGCTCCGCGTCGCGCCCGTGCGCCAGGCCGAACTTGCGAATCGGCGTCTCGAGCACGTGGTCGACGCGATAGAACGGGTTGTAGACCTCGTACGGGTCCTGCATGATGACCTGGACGTCGCGCAGGAACTGGCGCCGCTCGGCGCCGTTGAGCGCCGGCAATGGCTTGCCCTGGTACAGCACCTCGCCCCGGGTCGGGTCGATCAGGCCCAGCAACAACCGGGCGAGCGTGGTCTTGCCCGAGCCCGATTCGCCGACGATAGCGGTGATCGACGGTGGAGTGCTGGTGATCTCGAGTGAGAAGTCTTCGAGCGCGATGTTCTGGCCGCGGCTGAACAGGCCACCGCCGAAGGTCTTGGTGACGTGGCGGCACTCGAGGAATGCGCTCATGCCAGCGGGGCGATTCTAACGCCCCTTACGAAACGGAGAGTTCCGTCTGGGGAGGCATCTGCCGACCGCTGCGCTCCTTGGCGAGTGTCGGAATCCGCTTCGATGCGCTGGGCAATCGTTCCCTCGAGAGTGAATGGCTGACCGCTGCGCTCCTTGGCGGGTGTCAGAAGAATCACTTCGGGAGGGGAGGAGGGTTGGCCGAAGTTAGCCGCGGGCGAGGAGATAGCTCGCTATTTCATCAGCGTGCGACAACATTGGATAGTGGCCGGCGTCAATCTCGCTGTAGGCGCCGCCGAGCTTCTCGGCCGTGCGCTGCTGATGCACTTGCGGTGGCAGCGCGCCGCGCGAGCAGCGCAAAACGTCAACCTGCCAGGTGCGCGACCAGAACTCGTTGAGATCGACGGGCTCGTCGACGACGGCCAGCGGCTGGCGCGTGTAGCGCGCCAGCGCCCAGTCCTGGAGATCGGCGGGCAGGTCCTCGAAGATGCGCCCGCGCGTCTCCTCCGGGCGCAGGCCGTACACCAGCTCGGAGCGATCGTACGGCGGGCGATTGTTGATCGTGGCCACGGTCTCGCCGGGCAGCGGCACCAGCGCGTCAATGAAGATCAATCGCCGAATTCGATCGGGAACTTGCTCGGCGGCCTCGGCGACAACCATGCCGCCACTGCTCGTGCCCACGAACACCACGTCGTGCAGGTCCTCATAGAAGAACAGGTTGGCGATCTCCTGCCCCACGCTTTTCAGAGTGATCTCCCGACGCAAACTGCCTTTGCGTTCGGCGGAACCGTCGAGGGTCGGCCGGTAGACCTCGTGGCCGGCGGCGATCAGCTGGGGCGCGACGAACTTCCAGATCCAACTGCCCTGATACGAACCATGGATCAGAACGTAGGTGGCCATACTTTGCGCGGTGCATCTGACCACAAAGCGACGAGCCGGTGCATCTCACGCGTATCCTCAGAACGTGGCTGAGCTGTCCGCGGCACTGAGGACAGCAGTGGAAGCGGTCGCGGTGGCGCGCGAGATTCTGCTGGCGGAATGCGCTCGACCGGACGGACCGCGCGGTGAAATTGGCCACTGCCCAGCGGACGACGAGGCGGAGTGGGCTATCCGCGAGCGTCTGCTCGGCGCTTTCCCAGAGTGGGGGTATCTGGGGGAGGAGACGGGGACCAGCCCGCGGGCGGAGGGTGCGGAGTACGTGTGGATCGTCGACCCCAACGACGGCACCCGGGCGATGCAGCGCGGCTACCGCGGCCATGCAGTCTCGGTCGGTCTGGTCTGCCGCGGCATACCGGTGCTGGGGGTGGTGTGCGCGGTGAATGCGCCCGACGATCGCGGCGACCTGGTGGCCTGGGCGGAGGGCTGCGGCCCGATGCTGCGCAACGGCCTGCCGCTGGAGCCGGTGGACTGGCCGGATCGACTCGGCAACACGGAGGTCGTGTGCGCGTCGTTGGGCGCCAATCGCAATCCGGTTGGCTACCTGGCCGCGGTAGCTCCGGCACGCTTTCTGGGTATGCCCAGCATCGCCTATCGGTTGGCGCTGGTAGCCGTGGGCGAGTGCGTCGCGGTGGTGTCCCTGCAACACTTGAGCGCCTGGGATTTCGCCGGTGGGCACGCGCTGGTCTGTGCCGCGGGCGGCGTTGTGGTCGACGAGGCCGGGCGAGAGATTGTGTACGGCGCCGACGGGCAAGGGGGCTGCTTGCGCATCTTCGGCGGCGGTAAAGCAGTCGTCGACGAGCTTGTGGCGCGCACGTGGGCAGGTGTTGGTGGTGGTTTTGGCGAAGCAGGTCCGCCGCCGAGCCTGGCGCCGGTGCGGCCGCAGCCGGGTAAGCTGAGCCACGATGCGGATGCGCTCAGTCGAGCACATGGGTGCATCCTCGGGCAGGTGGCGGGCGATTGGCTGGGCGCGGCCGCACAGGGCATCATGGCTGGCCAGCCAAGCGGCGGATCAGAGCTAGCCCTCCTGCTCGGGCGGATCCTGATTGCTCGTTGCGGATTTGATCGGGAGGCAGTTGCCCAGGCTTACGCGGGTTGGTTCGACCGATCGACCTACGGGGAGCCGCCCGAAGCGCTGGCCCGGGTCAGTCCACTGGGCATCTGGGGTACGTGGCGAGATCCATCAGAGGTGGCGGCGGTAGCCCGCGCAGACGCGCAGCTCACGCACACACACCCGGCCTACCAG
>WNFC01009662.1_pt1 | contig 10686 bp, 8 predicted proteins | sample 5400541 | NCBI WGS metagenome assembly WNFC01 (sample SAMN13153342, study PRJNA577476) | soil metagenome | isolation source: 120 cm saprolite under Douglas fir tree site 2 hole 2 replicate 1 | place: USA:California | collected 2015-04-18
TATTTCGAATACCCACGTTAGCGGGCCATAGTCTCCAACGTCGCCTCCATCGTCTGGAGAAGCTTTGGTATTGGGGTGTAGCTGGTGTGCAAGAGATGAATGGCTCCATTGGCGGTTGCGGCGCCAATCATCTGTTCACCTTCGATACCAACAAATACGGATGGCCCCCATAGCGATTCCAGTTTGAATCCGCCGAAGCTCGTCTCAAAAGGGAGGATCCCGAGATTTGACACCATACCCTCACAAGCACAGACCTGCAGTTCGAAGGCAGCGATTTGCGCGACATTTGGTGATGTTGACATCAGTTGCCGGAAGCCGGAGAAGACGGTACTGAGTCCCTGAGCAGTCCGCACAGGTGTCAACTCGTCCTTCACGGCGCGAGCAACATTCCAAAGATGCTCCGTTGAATCAGGTGCATAAGCTCCCGTCGGAAAGATGATCGAGAGCGCGCATTGATCTTCCAGTCCAAGGAGCTTACGGTTGCTCACAGGCGAAACCACGCGGACAGGATGGGTCAGCCAATCGGAGGAAAGTTGTCTGCCCGTAAAAGTGAATGCTGCAACCAGCGCCCCATGAACCGTGGCACCAACCTCACGAGCATGTGTCCGCAATTTCATGGTCAATTCTTTGGAAAGCTTCAAGGCCTGAACCGTAGGCCCCCCGGCATCTCTCCTGAGCAATGTCGCTGGCGGGTAAACCGGCGCAGATGGGGGAAGCGGTGTATCCGCTACTGCTGAGCAGAGATTTTCCTGGGGATCAGTCAAGGTCAATGGCTGAAGAGGCTTCCCTGAGAGCGCTTCGAGGATGTCCCGTATGACGAAAGCCGAAGACAACCCATCCGCGATGGAATGATGCATTGAAAGAAGAAGGATAGATCCACCACTCTTTCGCAGGAGGGTGATACGTGCAAGCGGAGCGCCGCTGAGTAGAATTGGCGTTGCGAGTTCTTTGGCCATCTCTACGTGCCACGTAGCGAACTCATCTTCAAGAACGATTCGTACCGGAATCGGAATGTTCGCGTGCTCGCGAAAGCATGGTGGCCCGTCCGGACCGTACTCGACCGAGACTCTTAACAAAGGATGACGGAGTTGCGCTGCGGCAACAGCCGAGACCCATGCTTCAACTGTCGCATCTCCTACGATTTCGGCGGCGATCACACAATGCTTCGCACTGTTTTGATTGCTAAGCCAGAAGTATTGCTCACTTGGTCCTAGTGGACGAAGAAAATTCCCTGTAAGTGATGTTGCCATGGAGATAGCCTGCTGTCCTTTGGTTTGAAGAATGATTTAGCTACTGTACAAAGACCGCCATTGCTGTGCAGCGATTTTTGAAAGTTTAGTTAGTTCTCGATTGAGGATTGTCATTGCATGGTCAAGTGATCGTCATTACTTTGTTGTATGCACAAAAGGATTTGAATTGGGCTGTAGAACGCATGCTTTTGATGATCTTGGGTGGCCGGTCGAACAGTCAAAAGTCGTACTGCCACTCTCCTCCCTTCTTGCTTCAGCAGTTGGCCATGATCGAATTGGAGATCGAACGAATCGATGAGCGCGTGGCTTGGCGTTCGTGCCGTTCTAATGATCTTGGCCAGAGCGGAGATGGGGGCAATTCTTAAATGGGCTTGGGATTTCTTTGGTGGTGTGCACGTCAGTCCGATTCCCGATCGTCCCAGCGTGAATTCCTAGATTGAGGTTTAGCGGCGCGGGTGAGGCCTATGCGAACCTGCCTCGTCCCAGACGTACCGTCTAGATTCCAGCACAAAACTGTCTGAAATAGCATTTTGCTGCAAGATTTGCTTGGCACAGATCCTCTATCCTCGCCACAGGATCGGCAGTTGGGCATTCGAGCACGCGCCAAGCTTTGCTTGGTAGGTTCACTTAGCTAAGAATTGCCTGAAAACAAGAACCACACGCGACGTTCCTACTTCAACTCTCGGAGAGAAAAGCAATGAGCGACCTAGTGTCCATGAACGGTTTCCAAAGCCATACTGATGGTCTCTGCGGCGACATCAAGCGCATTGATGTTCATGCTCACTATATTCCCGAGTTCTATCGCGAGATCCTGGTCCACTCCGGATTGGGTCAGCCCGACGGAATAGGGTCACTTCCTCCCTGGGACGAAAATAAGGCCCTACGAGCGATGGATCGATTCGGCGTTAGCAAAGCAATTCTATCGATCTCGGCTCCAGGAGTACATTTTGGCGATGACTCCCAAGCAAGAACTCTTGCCAGGCGCCTCAATGAAGAGGGTACGCGGCTCATCGAGGAGTACCCTAGTCGCTTCGGACTCTTCGCTTCTGTACCACTTCCGGACGTCGAAGGTTCAATCCAAGAGGCTATCTATGCCCTCGATGAACTCGGTGCCGACGGTGTTGTCGTCGAGTCGAATCACCGGGGTATGTATCTTGGTGACCCGCTTCTTGACCCTCTCTATCAGGAATTGGATCGACGTGGGACAGTCGTTTTTGTACATCCGACTTCCCCTCCGTGCCACTGCAGTGCCAGGCTTGCCCAGCAATACCCACAGCCGATGATCGAGTTCATCTTTGAGACTACCCGCTCCATCTGCGACATGATCCTGTCCGGCGTATTGGAACGATTTCCTGATCTCCGCGTGATCGTCCCACACGCGGGAGCGGCTTTACCAATTCTGACCGAGCGGATTGATCTATTGCTTCCGCTGCTCGGCCGTTCCGAAGGCGCCCCGCCTAAATCGATGCGCGAGACGTTGCGAAACCTGCATTTTGACCTTGCAGGTGCTCCCATCCCGGAATTGCTTGGTACTCTTCTGCAGATTGCAGACCATAACCACATCCATTACGGAAGTGATTATCCTTTCACACCTCCCGATGCCTGCGTTTCGCTGCTTCATCAGATTGAGGCTACCCCCTTACTCAACCAGGATCTCCTAAAGCGCATTTTCCGAGATAATGCTTTGAATCTATTTCCGCACTTGGAATGGACGGTCTAGTTCGGCCTCGAGCCCGAGCACGTCACGGCACACATCAAGTCTTCTGAAAAAGACCTGTAGAAGGAAGCTGTTTTTGCAGTAAATATCCTGTAGTTCTGCATAGCCCATTCTTATGAAGCCGACTGCAAAATATGTAAAAGCCAACTACGGACTTGGCTGCTCGTACGACGTACGAGTTGTTTAAGACGATCCCCCGTTTGGAAACCGCTCTTGGCTTGAGCGAAAATGCAGCCGCTTTAATATCGCCCGACATCGGTTGTGAAGTGTTCTGACCGGATGTAGCGGGTTTTGTCGCCCTCTACCAAGGTTGCCGCACGCATGGGGACGCAACTTGCGAATACTCCATTTGTTAACGCCGGTGGCTGCTCGCTACTTGAGGTTACATCGAGAGTTCACCTAAACTCCGGAGCCCTTCAATAGGTGCGGTGGAAGTCCGACAACTCGAATGATGCGAACGACTCTTATCTGGTCTATTTAGATGCGCTGTTCCGATATGCAATGGTCCTCACACGCAACCATGCAGAAGCGGAAGACCTGGTGCAAGAGGCGATTCTCCGCTCTCTCAAGGCGAAGGAGACTTTCGCCGAGGCCGCGAATCGGAAGAGATGGCTGTTTACCGTTCTCCGCAACGCATGGCTGAATCAAGTGAAACGACGGCGTAAGTGGCCAGAGTTATCACTCATCGAAGAGGGTGTTTCTGAATACGTCCCAGGGAACACCATGGACACGCACGAAAAGTATGAACAGCTCGAACTACAGGGGCAAGTGCGCGAGGCTATTCAAAGACTTCCTCGAAGCTTTCGCGAGATCGTTCTCTTACGCGAATTCGAAGAGCTCTCCTATAAGGAGATTGCCAGCCTATTGAACTGCGCCGAGGGCACCGTTATGTCGCGGCTTGGGCGGGCACGCTCTAAACTTCGTGCGATATTGGCGAATCAAAATGAGACGGTCTCATCGGCAACGGAGCAACCCGATAAAGGTGGAACATGAGTCAGTCGCTGAGGGAGATCGCTACCGCTCTCTTTTTCCGGAAGAACCGACTCTAGTAGGAAAGAGGTTTCCCTACGACTCCGGAATAGAAGACGATCAGCACGGCGGGCTCTGAACCCGTGAGGCCGCGATGGACACTATCGACCGTCTCAGTGATGGCTTGGCCGGCCACGAAGTGACGCTTTGTTCCGTCCTTTTTCTCAATGGTGAGATCGCCAGCGAGAATATATCCGGCATTAGGAATAGGATGCGAGTGCCACTTCATCACGGTGTGCGGGGGAATCGTTACCTTAAGAACAGTGATCTGGGGTTGACCACCAGGGTATGTCTTGTACGGCATTCCATCCCATGCAGAGGTAGTTTGGATGAGCGTCTCGGTTTGGATCGGACGTTGCGAATCCTCCGCTGCGGCGACACCGCAGAGAAGAGACGAGAGCAGGGTGACTGTCATGCGTTTCAAATTGACTCCTAGTAAGGAGACACTTGAATTGACAAACTATTCCATCAAAACCACGAAGGCGCTTCTGCGATGAGGTTCGCCCAGTCATTATGCCTCGGTGTGAGGCGTGCTCGAGTGAACGCCTAAAAGAATCGTCGCCGAATTGTTAGTGAACAACCACGAATTCCGACGGACGCTACAGTCTCCATTCGAGCATTCGGTGTCGGTGGGGGCGAGGCGCAAGATCATCCGCGGGCCGCTAAGCGTCGCGTGAATCGGCTTGCGTCATGGACTCTCCAAGCGGTTTTGGGGGGACAGGATACCCGTGGGCCATCGTCCTCACGCTAGTGGAATAATTCCTGTCCGCAATTGTTGTTAAGGCAAGTCTCTAGACGGAGACCCAGTAAAAAGTTCGAGGACAACAAAAGGAGTAGAATTTCTTGATTCCCTACATAGGCTATGAATTGAGCGTTGCACTGAGACAGCCCGCGACCAGGAGGAAGAACTCCTCGGAGAAGGCGGTCGATGGCTTCTGGCGAAAATTAGTGCGCAATTCGATTCCAGTCCACTGGCACCGCTCCATTAGATCGTCTGACAATGCCCCCGCTGGGCACCCGATGTGTTCCGCTCCTGCTGTTCCAATTGAGCGGGATTCCACTGGTTGAATCGTTGTCTCTGGCGCGCCTAGTCTACGTAAGGCTTGCCGAGGGCAGGTTCTAGCGCAGCAAATGTGTCTTTCCGCGACGGCACCACATTGGGCCCAAGAAGATTCTTCTCTTTCCGAAAGGAGATTACCGGAAAGCGTTCCTCTCTGTTCGAAGTGCGCAACGGAGGGAGGCAAAACCACGGACAGGGACGCAGCTTCGACGAGCTGATTTGTATTCTTCATTGTCTTGTGTGAACCTGTGAACCCATGATGCTCATCAGCGCAAAATCAACTGACTTGGCCGATTTCCTCTTCAAGAAGTTGTGGAAAATCGAACTCAGCGACTTTCTTAGCAAAGCGCACAAGTGGATCAGGAGCGTCCATGCGCGGCAGGACTATTTCGATCAGATGGGGTTTGGTCGAATCAGTTGTCCCTTGAAGCGCCCATCGCAGTTCGGACTCATTTCGGACACAATGAATGATTGCGCGTTCTCTGGGGTCCACGGCAGCGGAAAGACGCCCATACCGCCATGGATTAATGTTGTTGTAACTTGAATCAGCCCCATATATCAGACGCTCGATTGTGTAGCCATCGTTGTTGAGCAGGAAGATGATCGGGTTGAGATTACGCCACAGTATCGTCGAAAGCTCCTGAGCTGTCATTTGGAATGCTCCATCACCGAGAAACAGTAGATGCCGCCGTTCAGGGGCCGCGAGGCAGGTTCCCAAAATAGCGGGTAATGCGTACCCGAGAGATCCCCAGATGGGTTGTCCGATAAAAGTGATCCCCTCAGGCAAATTCAAGTTAGAACTTGCAAAGAAGGAAGTGCCGGTGTCGCTGACCAACACATCTCCGGGCTGCAGAAACTTCTCGACGTGATGCCAAAACGTCACATGGGTGAGGGATGCATTAGTGCTCGATTCCCCATGGGTTACTGACCTCGGGCGATAAATCACCGAAGCAGGGCGGGTTCTAAGGCTTTTTGTGAGGAGCCCAGAAAGCAATTCTTCAGCTTGGACGGCATTGAAAGACTCATGTCCTGCCTTGAGTCCAAATGGCTGCAAATCAATGATCGATTTGGAATTAAGCTGATGAGTGAATAAGCCGCTTGCCAAATCAGTGAAGCGGGTGCCGACACAGATCAGGCAATCTGAACCTTCTATCGCCTGTCGCACCTCAGGGGAGGATCCGGCGCCACGGTATGTGCCGATCGCCAAAGGGTGCGTCTCGTCGATCACACCTTTGGCTGGAATCAGGTGTGCCATAGGGATTCCATTCGCTTCTGCGAGGAGGACAACCAGCTGCGCTAAGCCAAACCGCTCCGTATCCGCGTCCAGAAGGAATGCCGGAGCACTTGCTTGCGATATACGGTCAGATATCTTTGCAATGGCGCGAGCGAGTTGCATTGGGTCGCTCGGTGGAAAATCGAGATCCAAGGGTGCAGTAATCGGTTCGGTTCTGACACCTGCCACATCGGAAGGAAGCTGAAGATACACTGGTCGCTTTTCGATCCAGCATGTCCGAAGGACTCGATCAATCTCCTGACGAGCGTTGGCGGGCTCGATGCGCGTCTGGGCGACGGTGAATTCTCGGTAGCAGTTCAACATATTTTCATAATTGCCGTCGGACAGCGTGTGGTGGAGCAGTGCCCTCTGCTGGATAGACGAAAGGGGCGGCGCTCCCGTGATGCACACGATCGGAACTCGTTCCGCGTAGGCTCCTGCTACTCCTGACAAAGATGCCAGCTCACCCACTCCATATGTAGTAGCCAGAGCAGAGATGCCGGCCAGCCGCGAGCATCCGTCTGCGGCATAGGCGGCATTCAGTTCATTGCAGCACCCAACGAAGTTGACTGAACCATCTCTGATCGCTTGCTCCAAGAACCAAAGGTTGAAGTCTCCGGGAACCCCAAACATGTGGCGCACTCCCATCTCCGAAAGCCGGGCTAGAAGATATTGGCCGATTGAGATCGACATGGTGCCACACCCTTCTTTTTGTATTCTGTCCACAACGTTACGCCCTGCGCATGGTGCGGTTTCGCGTGATGGCATTAGACACGAGCCTCATCAAAGTGTGCCGTGGCATCGACATCGCTAAGCGCATGCCTTGGCGCCATCAGTGTTGCACCGAGTCCGACAACAGTCGCAGCTGCGACGTAGTGTGCCGGCCCGATTCGGTCAAGATGGGCCAGCCATGAAACCAAAAGGGGAGTCAATCCACCAAACAGCGCATAGGCGAAGTTGTAGGAGAATGAGACTCCGCTGAACCGTATCGATGTTGGAAAGGCATGAATCATCATGATGGGCGTGAGTACAACTCCGCCAGCTCCGAATCCCGCCAGTGCGTAGAGTGGCAGCAGCGCGACTGGCATAGCCTCTGCACCGCCATATAGTCCATATGCTGAAGCGATCAAGAGCAGCAGGATCGGAACAGCGACACGGCCGACACCGAAACGATCTGTAGCAGCACCAATGACCACGGTGGAGACGCATAGTGTCGCAGTCGCGACCAGATTAGCTATTTGCGCTTGATCGGACGCTGTCCCAAATAACTTAGGCAAAAGCGAAGGCGTCATCAAAATTACAACTACGATGGCTGCGGTAAGCATCCACGTGCTCAAAATTGAGGTCACGACCGCTCGACCATGGCTTTTTAGAACAACACCCAAAGGCAACTCGCGGGAAAGTCTTGCAAGGTTCCGCATCTCTTCAAACACTGGAGTTTCTTTCAGCCAGCGACGCAGCCACATTGCGATGAATCCGAATAGACCGCCGATCAAGAACGGGATTCTCCAAGCTCCTGCGGCTATCTGGGTTTGGCTGAATACTTGGTTAAGACAGGTGGCCATCAATGAGCCGAGGAGGATGCCGAAGCTCAACCCGCTGGTGAGCAAGCCGACCGCGAAACCAACCCTTCCGCGTCTAGCATGCTCTGCAACGAATACCCAGGCGCCGGGTGCTTCTCCGCCGATGGCCACGCCCTGTAGGACCCGCATCAACAAGAGAAGCAGGGGCGCGGCAACCCCGATCGATTGATAAGTTGGGAGAAGCCCAATGAGAAGGGTCGGAATTGCCATCAGTAGGACACTGAGTGTGAACATGCGTTTACGTCCCCGGATATCACCGAAATGCGCCATCACGATGCCGCCTATGGGCCTCGCCAGGTAACCAGCAGCAAAGATGCCGAAAGTCTGAGCCTGGCGAACCCAATCAGGCAGGCTCGAGGCAAAGAACAACTTGCCGATTATGGTGGCGAAGAACACGAAGATGACGAAATCATAAAATTCCAATGCGCCTCCGATAGAGGCGAGCGAGAGGATGCGGACTTCCGATGTTGATAGTTCACGGGTTTTCTGCGAGATCATTATTTGCGTAAGAGTCTCTATATGGGCTTGAGGCAGGCTTGCAATTTCAACCCCTGCACTGAGTTTGGTTGGCGTCAACTAGTTGGTGTCGGACGTATCGAAATTGGAATGAATCCTTATCCCCTGAACATGAAGGCGCCGTGACAGCGAAGTAGCCGTAGAGTGCATCTGGCTCTCGTTTGAATGAACACTCAGAAATTTAATTTATTCCCGCGACGCTCCGCCTCTGCAGAATGCATTTATCACGGCTTAGTGCACGCTCCGCTCATTTACTTGCTCGAAGAGCTTGTGATTGTCACGATAGTCAACATGCACGCCGATAAGCACGGGGCCTGGAGTATCAAATGCCTGCTTGAGCACAGAGGGGATCTGATCCGGAGACTGGATCATAAGGCCTCGGGCACCGAAGGCCTCCGCATACTTCACTGGATCCACCGGCCCGAATTTGATGCCAGAGGATCGTCCGTATTTTTGTTCTTCCTGAACGGCGACCATGTCATAGGTTCCATCAATCCAGATCATATGCACGAGATTTGACTGGAGCCGTACCGCGGTTTCGAGTTCCATACCGGAAAAAAGGAAACCACCATCACCCGAAATCGACAAGACCTTTTCGGCGGGGCGAACGAGTGTGGCGGCAATCGCCCACGGAAGGGCAACTCCTAATGTCTGCTGACCATTGCTGATCAGGATCTGCCTCGCTCGGAAGCTATAGAGGTGTCTCGCCATCCAAAGGTGGAAGGAACCCATGTCTAAACAAAGCGTCGTATCGGGCGTGAGAATTTTCTGTAATTCAGAGACAAGCCTTAATGGATGGACTGGAGTGCCATTGAGCGCAACAGACGAGCGTGCCAATTCCTGACGGTCTTCCGCGATCTTGCCAAGCAACCGCTTGATGGACGGCTCTGGAGCGGAGTGTGAAACGAGAGGCGTCAAAAGTCGAATCGTCGCAGCGATATCCCCAATCAACTCAACCGTCGGGCTGTAGGAGTTGTCGATATCTGCTGGAAGGGCATCCAGATGCACGATGGGGCGCTTGTTGCCTTTATTCCAGATGGAAGGCCAGTATTCGACAGAGTCGTACCCTATCGAGATCACCAGGTCTCCCGCGGCAAGAATCTCATCCGCCGGTTGATTATTAATCTGACCAACCCGTCCGCCGAAGTTACTGAAGAGATTCACCGAGACCGCCCCGGCAGCCTGAAATGTTCCGACTACCGCGAGCTTTCCGCTGTCTATCAGTTCATGAACCGCAGCCGCATTCTCCGGTTTACTTGCCAACAAGCCGAGCAGGACGACGGGCCTCTTCGCCTGATTGATAAGACGCGCAGCTTCCTTGATAGCAGCAGAATCTGCGGGACCGGCACCGGAGTATGCCGGTGGAGTGAGAACGTCGCATTTGGCGGGTGCCATCATGATGTCCATGGGAAGACTCACAAACGCCGCTCCTGGCCGGCCCGACTCAGCGGTGCGAAACGCATTCGTCAGCACCTCCGAGACTGCCTCTGGTGAGTCCACCTCGGCGCTGTACTTCGTTACGGGCTTGCAGAGATTCACAGAGTCCATTGTCTGGTGAAGCTTCTTCAATCTGTCGGAGAGAGGTACTGCGCCGCCTAACGCAATCACTGGGTCACCCTCGGTATTTGCCGTGGCCAGGCCAGTAACGAGGTTGGAAACGCCGGGTCCGGAAGTTGCAATCGCAACGCCGGCCTTCCCGGTCATGCGTCCGATACCTCCTGCAATGAAGGCTGCGTTCTGCTCATGCCGACAGACGATTGTCTGGATCGAAGAATCAACAAGAGTATTGAACACTTTATCGATTTTGGCTCCGGGTACTCCGAAGACCCATTTCACGTTCTGTTGTTCAAGCGTATTGACGACAATATCCGCACCAGTCAGCTGTTCACTCTGTTTTTTTTCAATAGACATTAGACTTTTCCTTTTTTGTGGGCTTGTTCCGCGTAGGCGAGGTCCTTCGAGGTGTCTTTGTTGAGATCGGCTCGCAGGAACTCTTCTGTTTCTGGTAGCGACAGATGGAAGTCATTCAATCTTTCGACTCGAACTCGAAGGTTCTTGCCGCTGCAGGCGAGCAGATGGCCTCCCTTCGTACGGTCCTCGGAGAGAAAGTGGAAGTGGTAACCAGCGACGTTGAAGGCGCTCGAGAATTGAGGCGCCCAAATACCCACGAGTGTGCCGTCGATTTCATTGAAGTCGAACTCCGGCTGGATGGCCGCAGCTTTCGCCAAGGGAAGGCCATCGAGGGTCGCCTTCATCGC
>WNFC01015023.1_pt1 | contig 10686 bp, 13 predicted proteins | sample 5400541 | NCBI WGS metagenome assembly WNFC01 (sample SAMN13153342, study PRJNA577476) | soil metagenome | isolation source: 120 cm saprolite under Douglas fir tree site 2 hole 2 replicate 1 | place: USA:California | collected 2015-04-18
TACTTCTCCTCCATGACGCCGACGACAAGATAGCCGGTGCCGTTGATGGTGAGCGTCTTCCCGATCGGATCGTCGCTGCCGAAGAACTCCTGGGCGCGCTCGGTGCCGAGGACGACCACCCGCGCAGCAGTGGCCAGATCGTTGTCGGTGATGAAGCGGCCGGCGCCGGCGTGGAAGTCGTTCATCGGCGAGTAGGCCGGCGTGACGCCCATGATGCTGCGCGGCTTCTCGATGTCGCGGTACCGAAGGGTCATGTTCTCGTTGGCGACCGGCGAAACGAGATCGATCTCTTTCGCATCGCGCTTGAGAACGAGGGCATCGTGGTAGGTCAGGCCCTTCGAGGCCAGTGCCTTCGCGTCGAGAGTCACTTTCCCGGTCGGCTTGTCGGAGACCCAGATTTTCTGGATGCCGCCGGAAACGCGGTAGTACTCCATGGCCGCCGACTTGCCGGCCACGGAGAGCGAGAAGGTGGCCACGATCGACCCTGCGCCGAGGATGATGCCGACGAGCTGCAGCATCGTGCGGCCGAAGTGGTCCTTGATGTCGCGGATGCCGTCGATGATGGATTCGAAGAGGATCATGGTCGTGGTTCGTGGCTCGCGGTTCGTGGCTCGCGAAACGCGAACCGCGGACCACGGACCGCTCAGTCGATACTGTCTCCGTCGACGATCCTTCCGTCTACGATCTTGATCCTCCGCTCCGTGCGCGAGGCGATGGTCGGATCGTGGGTGACCAGGATGATGGTCTCCTGCCCGGAGAGCTGCTCGAAGATGTCGATGATCTCCGAGCCGGTCTTCTGATCGAGATTGCCGGTCGGCTCATCGGCGAGTACGAGCGAGGGATTGTTCACGAGCGCGCGGGCGATCGCGACGCGTTGCCGCTGCCCGCCCGAAAGCTCGTTCGGCCGGTTCTTCGCGCGATTGCCGAGTCCCACGCGCTCGAGGGTGTGCATAGCGCGCTCACGGCGTTCGCCACGCGGAAGACCGGCGTAGAGCAGGGGCAGCTCCACATTTTTCAGAATCGAAGCGCGGGGAAGCAGATTGAAGGTCTGGAAGACGAAGCCGATCTTCTGATTGCGGATGCGCGCCAGCGCGCGGGCGGTCAGCTCGGCAACATCCTGGCCGTCGAGCCAGTACTTTCCGCTGCTGGGCGAGTCGAGGCAGCCGATGATGTGCATCAGCGTCGACTTGCCGGAGCCGGACGGACCGACGACGGCCACGAATTCGCCCGCGTCAATGGCGCACTCGATTCCACTGAGTGCCTGCACCGCGATGTCGCCGGCGTCGTACGTCTTGGTCACGCCCTCGAGCTGGATCAGCGCCTTCTCTGGCAAAGTCTCCTCGACGAATTCCGGTAATGCGCTCATGTTTAGTTCTCTGTGTGGTGACTAATCGTCGTTATCCTTCTTCTTGTCGTTCGGAAGCGTCGGATCCTCGAGCGCGATCTCTTCGCCGGCCTTCAACCCTTTGAGGATCTGCACGTGTGCGTTGTCGGACAGCCCGGTGACCACCACGCGCTTGTCGAAGAACTTCTTCCAGGCGTCCTTGTCGATCTTTCCTTCGTCGGCCGGCTTTTTGTTGGCCTCTGCGATCGCCTTGGCGTCGAGTTTCTTCTTCACGTAGACGATCTCGCCCTCGTCGCGCTGGAACACCGACTCGACCGGCACCGTCAGCGCCTTCTCTTTCTTTTCGCCGATCATCTCGATGTTCGCGGTCATGCCGGTCCGCAGCTCGCGCCCCTGCGCATCGAGCCGTACTTCGACGTCGAAGAGCCGGACCTTGTCCTCGATGCGCACGGCGGGGGCGATGCGATCGATACGGCCCGCGAATGAGATTTTCGGATAGGCATCCAGCGTGACCTTCACCGGCATGCCGACGTGAATCTTTCCGATGTCGACTTCGTTCACGCCCGCTTTGACGATCATCTTCGTCACGTCGGCGATGCTGAACAGAACTGTGCCGGCGTTGAATGACGACACACCGGAAGTGATCGATTCGCCGATCTCGACGTTCTTGGTCAGAACGGTGCCGTCCATCGGAGCGGTGACGTTCGAGCCCTGGAACTTCTCGGGTGACTGATTGATAGGGATGCCGCTCTTCTCGACGATGTTGTACTTCTCCTGGGCGCGTTCGAACTCCTGGCGCGCGGCGCGGAACTCCGATTCACTGTCGCGATTCTGCTTGGTCGCCAGAAGGCCCTGCAGAAAGAGGTTGTGATCCTGCTCGTAGTTCTTCCTGGCCTGCTCGTAGCGGATCTGCGCCGCGGTCAGCGCGTTTTTCGTGTCGGCCAGCGACTGCGCCTGGTTCAAATCGGGCTCAACACGCGCGAGCACGTCGCCGCGCTTCACAAGGTCGCCGTCGCGATGGAAGATCGAGATGACTTTGCCGGAGACGGCGCTCTTGACATCCACCTTCACCTCCGGCTGCACATTGCCAACCTCGGTGACCTTGACCTGGATGTCGGCGACTTCCGCCTTTCCCACCTTCACCGGAAGCTTGGGCGCCTGATTACCGTTCGCCCTGGCCTTCATGGCCACAAAGGCGCCGATGATGATGACCACCAGGCCGATGGCGGAGAAAATCGCGATTTTCTTCTTGCGCTTCGATGGACTCATTCCGCACCTCGACAGGGTTGTTGCACGCTATAACGCTGCAGGAGCGGAAAGGTTTCAGGAAATCGCGGCCAACTGCTCCTTCGGGAAGGACTTCGCGTCCACCTTCGGATGGACCTGAGCGATTTTCCCGTTCTCGTCGATCAGATACGCGATGCGGCGGGCGTATTCATCTTTCGGCGAAGAGGCGGCGCCGTACGCCATTCCGATCTTGTGGTCGGTGTCGCACAGCAACGGGAATTGAAATCCGAATTTCTCGGCGAATTTTCGGTTGTCCTCGACCTTATCGAAGCTGGCGCCGAGGATCTGAACATTTTTCTTGGCGTACTGGTCGGCGAGGTCCCGGAACCCGGTCCCTTCCGCCGTTCAGCCGGGTGTGTCGGCTTTCGGGAAGAACCAGAGCAGCACCTTCTTGCCGCGAAAGTCGCGCAGTTTCACGCGGCGGCCAAGATGATCGGTAGCTTCGAATTCAGGAGCCGGGTCGCCAACTTTCAACATCGATGAGCCTCCTCGAAGTGCATTCCAGGCATAGCGAACGGCACCCCTGACAGACACCCGCGTATTGTAGTGCGATGGATCGAACGCCGGCGCAACCGGCGGCTATTGTCGTCGATGCTGTAAAGCTGATGCCGCCGGGACGGGCTCTCGATCTCGCGTGCGGCCGCGGCCGCAATGCCGTTTTTCTCGTCGAGCAGGGATGGTCGGTCGTGGGAATCGACGGATCGGCCGCCGTGATGGAAGGCATAGATCCGCGAGTGACGACGCGCGTTCTCGATCTCGAGCGGAATCCCCTTCCGTACGAGAATGACTCCTTCGACATGGTTTGCATCATTCATTTTCTGCACCGCCCGCTGTTCGGGGAGGCGCGACGAGTGACGCGGCCCGGCGGAGCGGTGGTCAGCGCGATTCACACAACGCGCTCGACGATGAATCCAAAATACACCGTGGCGATCGGCGAGCTGCGAAGCCTTTTCAGCGACTGGGAGATTCTCGTCGATCGCGAAGACCAGATCGCCGAGGTCGTCGCCCGGAAGCCGGCTTAGCCAGCGCCTTCAACGTACATCTCCGAGTCGACGGTGCCACATACGTAAACAAGTTCCCTTTGACCGCTGTGACTTCGCATTGCTTCGTCATCTCATCATCTCACACAAGGTTCACGTGCGCGGTTACTACGGTCAAGCCAAGGGACTTTGATTCTTAGCCGCGTAGACGGTGCCAAACTCGCACTCGTATCTTGAATTGCCTGCGATCCTATGAAACCAACCTCCCATGTCACCTCGGCATTTCTTTTCGCCTGCGCTCTAGCACTTGCCACAACGACGCACGCAACGGCGTCCTGGTTTGAAATCGGTCCATTTGGCGGAGCGCAATCGCTCACCAGCGACGCGACCGGGCGCATGGTCTATCTTGCGAATCCCCGGGTCGGCATTCACCGGAGCTCCGCCGGTGGTCCATGGGAGCTGGTCTTCTCCTTCGGCACCCCGATATTTTCATTCGGTTCACCCGGCTTCGCGACTCGCGTGGTTGTCGATCAGGCGACCTCTCGCGTTTACGCCGCAACCGCCGACCAGCTATTTCGCAGCGACGATGACGGTGCGAACTGGCGCTTCTTGATCAACGCCTCAATCACTGATCTGAACGCCAATGCCGATGTGGTGGTCATTTCCACGCCGCAAGGCCTGATGCGCAGCACGAATGCAGGAGGCAGTTGGGCTGAAATCTCCTCTCCCCTCCCTCCCGAACAAAACTCCGTATCAATCTTACGTATCGATCCACGGACCACAGGCCGGCTGGTCGCCGTCGCAACAGGGAACCTTTTCATCAGCGACGACGCTGGAAATTCGTGGCGACAACTGCCGCTGAAAAACATCGCCGCCATTGCTATCGGAGATCTCATTTACGTCGGCGGACCCGACGGCGTGTGGGGATGCAGTGCCGACTGCGGTCGGATCTCCAGCAGCGGCGTTGACAACCTCGCGTTCTGGAACCGCGTCTTGGTTGGGTCGATGAACAATGCACTCGTACTGTTGACGGGTTCGCAGCAGGTGTTGGGGCCCATTATTCAATCGGGGTCAGTGCTCTCACTGGAGGCAACCCCGGTGGCCCTTTATGCCGGAACCACAGAGGGCGTTTACTCCACGACGGACGGCATTCAATGGAATACCAGAAATGAGGGGCTGACCAACGCGATCAGGGCGATGACGATTGTCGACCTTCCCTGTTTTCTTCCTCGTATTTACCCGTGTTATCGACTGCCTGGACGAGGAGACCTCGTCGCCGCCCTAGCGTCGCAGAACGTGTTGACAACTGGTACGGGGATCAGGCGGGGCATCCACTGGCTACCTGCGGATGACCGCTTGCCCAGGCATCCTCCCCTCGGCCCGAACGTGCAGGCACTGGCCGGCTTCTATACCGCTTTATGGGCAGCGCTTCCAGGCGACGGATTGTTCCTCTCGCCGGCTCCGGGAGCACGGTGGCAATGGACAAACCTTCCATCGACCGATGTTGTTGACCTCGCCGTAGACGGATTAAAGATCGTGGTCACAACTCTTAGTAACGGCGTGCAATCATGCTGTGCGGACGGGACGTGGCACACTCTTACCACTTACCCCGGGCGAACCGCTTCCGCCATCGCCGCTAAAGATCAGACGATCGCCGTAGCCGATGCTGCAACGGCAATGATCAGCGCCGACGATGGGGCTTCGTGGCAGCGAAGCGATCTACCTTCTCCCATCCGCCGTCTAGCCATCACCGACGATCGGATCTACGCCGCGACTGATGTTGGCCTTTTCGTCCGCAGAAGTGGTGCGTGGTCTCTGGCGCTGCCGGGAAGGGTCAGGGCCATCGCGAACGCGTTCCTTCCATTTTCACGGTTGATCGCCTCGCTCCCGTCTGGAATTTACTTCAGTGACAACGGCACAGAGTGGTCGTTCGTTCTTGATTCTGAGACCCTACCACCGGATATCACGACTGTGGCGACTGATGGGATGTTCGTCTATGCCGGAACTAACAGCGGAAGGATTTTTGCGGGGTTTCTGCGCCAACGAGGCAGGACTGTGAAGCATTAGGACAACCGAATCAAGGCGGCATCCGCGTCTATTGGGCGAAGAACACGGTCGTTTCACCGGAGGTATTGTCGGTCGCACTTGCGAAAGCCCAATACCGTGCGTTTGGGTCCGTAGGCTCGATGGATACCATGAACGGGTACTCGCGGCAGGTGTTCCCGGTAGGCGCAGTAATGCAGAGATCCCGAAGCGAGATGTCAGCGTAATAAGGGTAGCTAGGATCTTCCGCGTCGCGTGCAATGACTCGCACGTCATACGTGGCAAAAGGGCCGTAAGCCCGCAGCGCGTCGATTGTGACTCGGACTGTTGCCGCTAATGTGCCCGTGTTGTCGACGTCATAGATGCGGACGTGGTTGCGCGCGTTGAATCCGATCACTTTCGGTGGAACAACGCCACCCGAGAAATCGTATTTCGGCCCAGTTCTGAGCCCCTCAATATTAGACGCACCACGTTTGAAGTTCCGTTCGCGAGCGACCGGCAGAGTTGTTCGGTGGATGGAACCGTCCGGCCCTGTGACTGCCAGTTCGAAGAAGAAGCTGATTGCATCCGTCTTGGAGCGGTCGAAGTACAGCAGGCGACCAGCGGAGTGAAGTGTGGTTTCAAAGAACCTCACAAAGTTGATTCCGGCGGGTTGAACTCCGAACGAGGCGCCGCTGTTGGAGGTCGCCGCAGGATAGAAAGCGACAGGTCCTGTGGTGGAGGCCTCCAGACGAGTTTCGAAAATCGTATTGTTTGCTCCGCTCAGAGGCGCGAAAGAGAGAACCGGGAACAATATCTTTTCGAACGCGCTCAAATCTTGTGCGTGGGCGGAGCTTGAAAGAAGCAAAATAGCGACAAGCATCTGCTTCATGCTGATTGTTTCTACGGAGAGAGGGGCCACCACGTCTAGGATTTCGTTGTCCGCCTAACGTCGCGAGGACCAGATCGCCGAGATCGTCGCGCGGAAGCCGTACGCGGCCGTTGCTTCGCCGAGACGGAGCGAATGATGAGTTTGCCGCGGCCGCTTGCCGGAAAAGGAGACCTGGCCTGCGCCACCGCCTCGGCAATCAGCGCTTCAACTTCAGGCCGGGCCAGCACGTCCGCAGATTCGAGACGAATGAAACGCGTCTGCTTGCCGGAACCGAGAAGAATCTTCCTCGGATCGCGCAGACTCGCGCCGCGGATGAAGCACAGTCCAATTCCGTTTGCCGCCGCGGCCATCGAAACGATGCAGTCGGATGGGCGTTGCGTCGGACCGTAACCGATGACGAAGAAATTGTAGTTGTCGTAGGCCAATTCGTTCGCGGTGGGGAAGCGCTTGCGTAACGCCGTGCGGACCGCACGGATCAACCGTTGCTGCGCGGGCTCGAACTTGCTGATGAAGCGTTTGAGCTGCTTCTCTGCATCGAACGATTTTTTCATCAGGCGGACGCTTCCATCGACCAGATGTTCGGGTACTCGATCACGAAGCCGGAGACGTTCGTTTCCAGCACAGCCACAAAGCTTCCTCCGGCGCTTTCGTAACGATACGTCCGATCGCCGATTCTTCGGTAGACCTGCTCGAGCGGCTCGAGGGTCAAGCTCGGAAAGCGAAGCCATGCGGCTCGAACAGTGGCGTGTTCTCCAACCGCGAGATTCAAACGTCGAATCGGAAGCAGGTTCGTGGATGGGCTGAAGTTCAGATCGACATCGATACACCCGGAGACGCGCGCAGACTTCTCGCCGTTCAGCTCCCAGATGTTGCTTTCGCTCACCCGGATTCGCGATTCGATCGGGCTCTTTCCGATCCAACCCGTCACGTCGGCAGAGCGAGTCTTCCACTTTTCGTCACAAAAGATCGAATAGTCCATCCTGCAGGGGGCGCCGTCATGTGCAAACACCGCGCTGCCGATGAGACGCCAGCCTGACTGTTCTTGCAAAAGCCGCGCGGCCTCGTGACCGGGCTGATCGAGGCGCCGCCAAAGAATGGAAGTGATTTCGACAGCCATCTGAAGCCCTCAAATCCAGCGTCTCACGCGCCTGCGGTAATCGTCATAGGTATCGCCAAACTTCGCGGACAGGTAGCGCTCTTCCGCCTTTACGACGCCGAAGCGGAGAGGAGAGCGGGCGTCTCGCCCGCACGCGCTGAGCGTCTCGCTCAGCGCGTAGCTTAGTGATCGAGCGGGACGCTCGATCACTGCGGCCGGGACGGCCGCTCTCCGGGCAGCGTCGGCAAGCCCGGAAACAATGAATGCCGTGGCGATCAAAAGCAGAAAGCCGAAAAGTACAAACCGCGCTGCACCGACTCCCGGCACGATGGCAAATGGCGCGAAGTGATCTGCCAGCAATCCAGCTCCGATCGCCAACACCATTAACAGCGGCGGCGGCGCGATGACCGCGGCGCGGTCTTTCACGAGAGATGCCTCATCGTGAAGTCGATGAGCTTCTGTTTCCATCGCGTATACGGCGGATAGAGAAATTGGATGCCGCTGAATCGCGTCCGCTGCTCGAGCACTCCGCGCGCGTTGGAGAAGGCCTCGAATCCCCACCGCCCGTGCCCCTTTCCCATGCCGCTCTGTCCCACTCCACCGAACGGCAGATTGAGCTGATAAAAGTGGATGAGCGTGTCGTTGATGACGCTGCCGCCGGCGCGAGTCTGTTTCAAGACTCTGTCGATGACGCGGCGCTCGCGGCTGAAGAGATAAAGCACGAGCGGTTTTTCCTTCTCGTTGATGATGCGCAGAGCGTCGTCGATATCGCGATAGGAAATCACCGGCAGCACCGGGCCGAAAATCTCCTCCTCCATTACCGGGGCATCGGCGGGAATGTTTTCGATGATTTTGAGAGGGACGCGGCGGCCATCTCCTGTGTCGCCGGCCAATCTGCGGATGCGCGCCGCGTGACGATCGTTGACCAGCAGGCCGCTCTCATGGACCGCGGCGGCCCGCAGCTTCTCGATAAATGGCGCGCGAACGCTTTCATCAACCAGAATGTAGTCGGGCGCGATGCAGACCTGCCCGGAGAGCCGGGCTTCCCGTGAAGAAGATGTGATCGAATCTCTTTTTCAGCAGCGCTTCGGCGACTTTGGCATCACCTTCGACGACCGCCACTTCGCTCTCGTCAAAGAGATCGCCCAGGATGCGCTTCATGCACGCGCTGGCGTTGGGTGTCATCTCCGACGGCTTGAGCATCGCGCAGTTTCCGGCGGCCATCGCGGAGACCAGCGGCCCTAGGGTGAGATTGATGGGAAAGTTCCATGGAGAGATGATCAGGACCACGCCTTTGGGCTGATAGAGGATGCGGGAGCGCGATCCGAACAGGATCAGCGGCGTCGAAACCCTATGCGGCTTCATCCACGAGCGCAGGTGCCGCATCGCATGACGGGCCTCCCCGATCACCGGAAGAATTTCCGACAGATCGACTTCAGCCGCCGGCTTCTCGTAATCCGCCCACAAGGCTTCGCGGATCTCGTCGCGGCGCTTCAGAATCGCGTCGTGCAGTCGGCGGATCTTTTCAATGCGTTCGCGCGCGGTGGTGGCGGCCACCGCGCTCTGCCGGCTCTGCTGCTTTTCGTAGATCTGGTCGATCGGCGCGATTCTATGGGAAATCGATCTCGGCAACGTTCGCGAAATTGTAATAGACGTACTGGCCGGTCGAGCGCTCGCGGCCGAGGAAGTCGACTTCGTTTCCGAAACAACTGTCGTTGAAATAGACCTGCGTCTTCTCGCCCGATTTCAGCTCGACGTTCGCGGTCATGATCGGACCCCGCGTGCAGCAGGGGCTGAAATTCACCGATGTCGCCGGACCGACGACGCGCGCGATTTCGGTCTTCGCGGGCGCGATGGATGAACCATCCGGCTTGCAGAAATTCGCGTTGTCGAATCGCGCGTAGCCGGAGAGCGGAATGGCGTACGCGAATTGCGACGTGCCGAGATCGAGAACATGTGTTTCGCCATTGGTCAGCTTCACGGTCACCGACGGCCGCGAAGAATTGAGAGTGACATCGAGCGTCGCGTCCTGGGCGGGAGTGAATAGAACCGTCACGGTCTCGAATGCGAAGTCTTCAACAGTGATCACCGTCGGCCGCCCACCCGGCAGCGTCAGCTTGTACTTGCCATCGCTTGAGGTGCCATTGTTGTTGGAGTGAAACGTGCCGCTGTGCACGATCGCGCCGGCGACCGGAGAGCCGCTGCTATCGCGCACGACTCCTGAGATCGTGACGTTCGCGACGGGCGTCACAGCGTGGCTTTTGTTGACGGCGGCAGACAGCGCACCGCCGATGAGCAGCAGCGACGCTGCAAGGATCCGGGAAAAATTCATGAAAGGTCTCCTCCGCGATGGTTATACGGGTCTGGCGCCGGTTTCGTCACGCTCGTCCGAGAACTTTGGCTACCATCCTAGGACTCCTGGCCGCCACGCGCAGCAGAGCGTCGGCAGGTCCGTCGGGACGGTGTTTGCCTTCCTCCCACGACTGCAGCGTGGTCACGCTGACGCCGATCATGGTTGCGAACTCGGCCTGAGTCTGCTTGAGTTTGTAGCGGACGGCCTTCACTTCATCGGGACGCATCATGATTAATGTGGGCGCTGCGGACGATTTCGTCAATGATGCCGAGGAGCGGCTGGCCGCAGCGAACGTGGAACAGCAGCGCGCGACCTGGGTCGCCGAGAATTTCATCACACACGACACGCAGATCATCGCCGCCCAGGCCCATCAGAAGCAAATCGCCCTGGGGGTCGATCTCGCGAAAAAAGCGGCGCACTTCGATGACGCCGGCGGTCTGTCGTACGACACCCGCCGCAAGCTCGATCTCATCAAGCTCTCGCTGACGACGCCGGGGCCGAGCGATCCCTGGAAAACGGCGCGCCTGGCCACGATCGCGGCGGAGATGGACGCGATGTACGGTGCCGCGAAATTTGGCGATCTCGACGTCGAGGCCATCACGAAAATCATGCAGCGCGAGCGCGATCCCCAGCGGCTTCTCGAAGTCTGGCGGGGATGGCATTCGACCGCGCGCCCGTTGAAATCACTCTTCGCGGAATTCGTGGAGCTCA
>WNFC01009663.1_pt1 | contig 10684 bp, 13 predicted proteins | sample 5400541 | NCBI WGS metagenome assembly WNFC01 (sample SAMN13153342, study PRJNA577476) | soil metagenome | isolation source: 120 cm saprolite under Douglas fir tree site 2 hole 2 replicate 1 | place: USA:California | collected 2015-04-18
TCGCTTGAAGACATGCGCATCGCGGCTAGCAAGCGCGTACGACGTAATGCAGACATTGAAATGGAACTTGTCGTACCAGCCTTGACGCAGTTCCTTCCGTCTCTTGGACGTGCCGTAGTAAGCGAGGACCTTGAACCCTGGAAGAAATTTCTTGAATTCCATCTCCCAGTTCATGAGGACGCTAGTCGGCACGACAATCAAGTGCGGACCCCAGATGCCCCTCTCGCATGCCAGATGGGCCAATAGAGCGATGGTCTGGATTGTCTTCCTGGAAACGAGTTAGTAAATGTCTAACGAAAGAAAACGAAAACACACACCCGAGCCCCATCTCGTCTGCAAGGATACAGTTGAGATTCGTATTGTGAATACTGACAAGCCATTCCAGCCCGGCCTGTTGGTACGGCCGCAATATCCCGCGAAGTAGCGCGGGGGGCTTGATCGCCGTAGTGGGGTCCCACTCGACTGGCGCCACGGCATAGGGTTTGAGGTATCGTGGAATGCGGGTCTCTTCCTCAAACTCTTCCCCTGCAGCCGACGCGGCATCGTCATCCTCCACAGGGGGAGTACCGCTTTCTGCGTCCGGTACAGATTGACTTGCACCATTAGTCAGGAAGTCGGGTTGCTCGGTTTCACTATCGTATGCGACGGGTAGGGGTTGTGGTGTTGAAGCCAACTCCGAGTTTTGGGGTTCTGAAATTGTAAAATTTCCATTTGCCGTTGGTTTCTCTTGTGTAAGATGTACCTCATGAGCAAGTAGATCATGATCGGAGATCAAGGAGTCCATGGGCACATCAACCACTTGGGAATCCATCGCCGACGCCTTGGGCACTGGATGAAAGTTCTCCTTGACGGAAAGGAGAACTTCACTGAATGGATGCGTCGCAGGGGGCAGGGCATGCGGTGACAAGTCGGGCGGTGGACTCAAGACGACCGGACGCGGTGTAGGAACAAGAGAGCGCGGCGAACCTAGTAAAGGGTCCGTCGACGGCGTCGCCACCAAATCGGAATGCGGGGATGAGCCATCGTCAAGTAAAGCTGCGGAAGTCTCGTCGACGGCTGGAATGTCATCATCCTCTTCCTGTTCGATCACCTCTACGTCATCCTCTAGATTCTCATAACGAGGAGCAGAATCGTCTCGCGGGACGGCAGACGCATCGAGCCCGAGTAAAGCGGCGGCAGAAACATCCTCTTCCTCGTCCTCATCATCACTGTCCTCGCCTGATAGCAGCGCATCCTCGGCCCCATCTGATTGTTCTCCCTGATCGGGATTGGAGTCGTCCCCAGCGGTGCTTGCATCGTCATCGTCTGACGTCACGTCCTCTGTATCGCCCTCTTCTTCGTCGTCTAAGTCACGGAGAGAGGCGGATACGCTGCTGGATCGGCTGCGCGAACGAGTGCCGCGCGACAGGTCAAGGTGCTGTGTTTCCAAGATCTGCCCAGACTGATCCAGCAGCGCGTCGAGATGTTCACGGCCCTTGCGCGTTTCCTCCGCTTCGTGCCTCAGCCTTTCCTGCTCTCGTATATGCTGCCATCAAGAAATCCTCGTCAGCCACTAATTCTGCCATCCTGCTGAGAGCCAAAAAAAAACACTGACAAATACGGCTTTTTTCCATTCGGCGATGACAAGCTTCAGTGTTGCCTTGGCCAGGACACGCAACTGCTTCTCCTGCTGCAGCCTCACCTTGTCTTCCTTCGCGTTCTGCACGTCCCAGTACGTGCGCACCTTGGCTGCGATGGTAGCGGCAATTTCAGGCCCACTCGTTTCCCGCTGGCGGTGGTTTGCGCTCACGGCATTGAGCACGTGGTCCCATGGATCTGCACCTGGTGTTCGTGGATCCGTTGGCCTGATTTGGAGGGCACGACCAGCGTCTTCAGCAGACAGGAGCATGCGCCCCTGTTGACGCAGGGCGTACACGCGTTCGAGGAGCACTGCGTGCTGCCGTGAGGCTTCCTCTAGGCTATCCTCTTTGACGTCATCGTTTTCAAGTTGAGTGTACGAGGCGAGAGCTGACGTGACGGATTTATTGAAAACTGGGGGGGTGGGCCTCTGTTTCGGATTGGTGTAGACAGGTTCGGGAGCGCGAACGATGAGTTTTATTCTCCTGATTGGTGGCGTTCTCGCAGGTGGCGCTAGCGCCTTTGCCTTATCAGCTAGGAGTCCAGGCAATATTTTGGTTGTAGGAGTCTGATGAACACCATTCAGAGTGGTCTTTCTCGTGGGAGGCGGAGAGGTTGACTGGGGGGGACGAGAGCGTAGGGTCTTTGTGGAGGAGCCGATGGGTGGGACGCCGCGTAAGTCAGCAGAATTGCTGGTGTCCGTTTTTCGCCGCTTACGAGGAGCCGCAAGGAGGACGTCAGAAGTCGCGTCAAGGCTTTGTCTTCGACGCACTTTGGCCGCCGTTGGCGAACCCCTTTCCGGTTGGACGGGACCAGAGGGGGTTGGGGATGACATTTTGGGGAGGGATGCACGCGATGTAGTCTGACGAGTTACCCTAGGACCTGCACCGGCAGGGTTCCCGGATAAAGATTCGTGCATCGTGGCAAGACTGGTCCCGACATCGGCAGATGTAGAAGGCGCCTTTCCTTTCATGGTTTTGGGAGAACGGTCCTTCCCTTTACCCTTGGCCGAAAAGCCCAATATGTTCCAGATAGCACTATCGTCATGTGCTGGGCCAGAGGGTATCTTCACAGGAGACGGGGCAGTAACAGACGGACCAGGCACGGCCCCTTTCAACTTCTCAACGCGGTCTTGAAGCGCACGCCGAGTCGTTCTCCGGGATGGGCCCGGAGATGAGGCCGCACCTCCGATGAGGTCGTATTTTGACTTAAACTAGACATCAAAGCGAACACGTCAATCACTCCGTTGCGAAGTAGTATATCCGCACACACCTCTTGAAAAACAGCAGAGTTATCTTTCTTTGCAACCTGCCCCGCACAAACAGTCAGAAAAACATTACTATTGAGGGAGGGAACATGATTGGGGAGGGATCTGGGATAGGGGACGCACAGCAGGATCATACGTCACCAAAGTCGTCCACCGCTCAAGATGAAACGCCTCGCGAATCTACATAGTCCGCAAACAATGAGCGAAAACGCGCATGCGGAGCCACCAACCCCCTCCGTTAGAGGACAAAGGCAACAAAAACGCACCAGATCATCATGCCTATCTTCGATCGCATCTAGTTCGGCTTGCTTCGAACGCAGCAGTGCCACGCGTGCGGTCTCGAATCGTTGAGAGCCATCTCCGCAGTTTCCACCATCGTTGTCGCCAGCACCGCTACCGTTGCTGCTCGTACCTTGACCATGTATTGTAGTCTCCATCCGTCGGCCCACGCCCTCTCCATCCTGAAGGTTCTCTCGCGGAAGCTTCTGGCCGCCGACGGACGCAGAAGATGACTTTCTATGAACCATATTGGAGTCCGAGTGCAGATGCGCCGAGTAGTGGAGAATTCGTGGGACTGCAAGGGGATGCCGACGCAGGCGCGGGGAAGGCAACCGAACTTGATCTCGGCTGATATCGCACTATACGACGTAATTTTTGGCTTGCCTGGTGTGCCCTGCGTATCCCTGCGCACTTGAGTAGAGTAGGGGAAGATAGCGTGGGCCGTTCGGGGATGTCAGGATAGATTGAGCAAGAAAGCGCCATTTTCCGAGGTGCTCAGCAGGGCCGTATTTGTTCCGCACAAACACGCCAGTTCACCGCGGAACACACCATGCCGCGCCACACGACACACATCCCGAATATCTGCCCAAAGGCCATGCTTTCGAATTTGCCCGACAGAACACAAAAAAGGTATCCGAACTAAGACATGAGAATAATTAAAACACTCATACAAGTCGTTCATGTCAATGTCGTAAATGATAAACGTCCTAAAAAAATGTCACAACCCAGTTGCATGCGCCATGTCAAACAGCGGTGTATTCGAAATCAGGAAAATAGTCCCCATGCAAGTCCTCGGCAGCTAGACCGTACTGTGCAGCGGCATCACCTTCCTCGTATTGCTCGAAACTACAGCCACATCTCAATTAGTCGTTGCAAGAGAGGACACCAAGTTGATCAAGACTCACGCGCTCGCATCTCCCTCTCCAGTTACCTTCGGTAGGTAGGGGGCAACGATATCACGATTTTTTAACTTTTCCCAATCCACCTCACGGAACCATGGATGAGAGAACACGTCACCCGCACCATTCCGGAGGTTGCCATAACGTTTTGATGGGTTGCTCTCAAGGAACTTGAGTATGAGGTCCCTAGCGAGGATATTGATGGCGGGGAAGCGAATGCATGATGGCCCGCCTTGAATGCGAGCATAAAGCGCCATCGGCGAGTCGTCCGGCCGATGGAATGGTGGTAGGCCAGTAAGCATCTCAAAGATGAGCACGCCTAACGCATACCAGTCCACTGATTTATTGTAGCGACTCTGATTGATAACCTGTGGGGGATGATCAGGATGATGATAGGCGGATACGAGGTGAAACGATTGATTCACCTCCGGAGCTAGATAGTCGGGAGTACCGCAAAGCGTCCATGTTGTGTTCGGGCAGTACTTTGCAAATCCAAAGTCGGCAATTTTGATGTGTCCATCAAGTCCGAGGAGGATGTTCTCGGGTTTGAGATCACGATAAACGATGTCTAGATTGTGTAGGTGGTTAAGCGCCAAGGCGACCTCGGCGGCATAAAATTTCGCAACAGGGTCAGGAAAGCGCTGTATGTGATGGCTCAGCGGGGGAAAGGTAGTGGCGCCGGGGAAAGAAAGCGCACGTTGGATCTCCGCAGAAGAGTGAACAGCTCGCCTCCGGGAACAAAGTCCATGACCATGTAGAGGTTTGTTGCATCTTGGAAGCTACCCCACAGATTGATGATGAAGGGATGCTGTACAGCCAGCAACATTTGCTGTTCATTATTTGTGTGATCGATCTGCTTTGACTTGACGATCTTTTCCCTATGAAGGACTTTGATGGCATAAAACCGGAGGTTGTGTTTGCTCCGGACTGTCAGACGGTGTGAGTGTGAGAGTAACGGTCGAGAGGCCGGCCTACCAAGATGGACCCGTCCGAAGCTACCCGTACCGAGGGTGCGTTGAAAATAGAAGTCGGAGAGACGGTACGTGCCCTTAGTTCTACGTTGGTACGGGAAGACGGATTCGTTTATGAGACGCTTCTCATCTACGCTCTCGCCACGTTTGCTGCTTTCACTGGTACGTTGTGTGGAGATTGAGCCGCGGTGCTCGAGGTGTGTATGCGTGGTTACGGGAAGAGGGAGGGTTTGGATTGGCTGTTGTTGTTGTGGAGGTTTTTGGTGGCCGTGTGTGAGATGGCCGAGTTTGTCTGTCATACGCCTGATCATCACCAAGGGATGGGAGGAAGAAGGGAGGGAGGGAAGAAGGAAAGCAGCAAAAGCATAAAGACAGTTGTCGCATTTACATTGGCTTTGTTTCCTGCGCCGGCATTTCCCGTTCAGGTATAATGACACCCGTCTTCGGCAGTCAGTCAGATGACATTTCTGATACCCGGCTTTGCTTTAATTAATCTTTCTCCTTTCTCACAAAGCGGATCGGCTTTAATCGTACACCATGATTGATACAGTACTGCTCCAGCCCTGAATCTATCACCACGCCCCATGCACAACCAGCGTCTGTCCGATCAACACGACCCCTGACGCTATGCTCGCTACTGCGAACGTCCCCATGTTCAATTGTGCGAATTGATATTGCCTAACGTGGATACCCTTTCGTCGCAGCATGTCCCGCCATAACAGCCCTGCCAGCGATGCCGAAAACGTGAACGTGAACGCCCCATAATTCGACCCGAGCGCAAGGCCGAATACAGACGCGTACCGGACACGTGTGGTGACCGCGTGGCCAGAATACTCCCACTCCTGTAACATCCGCGCCAGAAAAATGGTCGTGCCGATGTTCGTACCACATATCTGTACGTAGTGATGTGATGATTGTAGGCGTCACTTGAGGTAAGACCAGAAAATCAATGACATACGTTACACAACAACCCCGACCCGATCAACATGCCGCCGACGGCTCCTACAACACCTGTTTTATTGACCCATGCGTCCCACCAGCAACCGAAAATGTGCACCCAACCTTGACTGGTTAGGCCTTGAACTAGAATAAACATCAAGGATGCAAACGGCACTAACGTCAGTGGCAACTGTCGGCAGACTGCGTGGACAGTCGGGAATAATTCAACGAAACGGTGTTTCCACTTTGACAAGACTGTTGACAGTGCTAATTGACGCCCGCTTTGGCATCCAGGATTAGGACTATTCAGGCGAGGTGCGGAAAAGGGTAGATTCTGAAGTTCAATCGGAGGGTGCACCGAGGAAGGGGGGAGTGTATCCGATTGCTCGACACCTCGTTCTCTGGCTATACCCCGATGAGCACGGTGGTGCCGCCAGTCCCGCCACAAATCGTGGCCCAGCATCATGGTGGCTCCTGGTACTGTACCTTGCCAGACAGGGATACCGACCGTGCTTATTCCCACTAGGGCACACAATGTCGCCAATAGAAGGATGCTGCCAAAGATGGCGCCGGCCTTGTCGATGAGCGCTGTGCTCGGGCGGTCGATGCCTACCCCATCACCTCCGACAGTGTCGTGTGATATTTCAATGCTTGGCGGTATGAACTCCGTGGAACGAAATAGCACAGTGGAAAGGTACAGGTATACGATCAGTGCAGCTGCAAGAAATGGGAGTATGACAGATGAGGTATACGCAATAAATGAGAGTGAGAACGCTCCCGATAGGACTAGATTGGTGGGATTAGAAGATATTAGAACAACAGACGCTACGGGATCAATAAGGACGCAAGAAAACTGTCTATGGGCGATGAATACGCACCCATATTAACCGCCATGAATTGAGAGAAGATCCAAGCAGTTGGGGGCGCAATTCTACGAAACTCCGTAATGAAACGTACTAGATAGCCCGCGGGTAAGGGAACTTACCCCAAAGTCCTCGTCAGGTAGGCCAGGAATATGGTCCCGTACAGGATGACGGGGTCCTTCAAGTTCTCAGGCACGTCATTGGGGACGATAACCTTTTGATTGGACTCTGCGACTTACGTTTCCGATAACCGCAGCACACACCCAAAAGAATAAGTAGAGATAAAAGTGTAGCCTGGGTCCCGAAGCTCCACCTTTCCTTGCAACCCAGAAGGCAAGAAAACGGAGCAGGCCAGTCGCATCCAGGGAGATAGAAAGATACGCCTGCCGTTCCCGTTATGAACCACGAGGATGCAAGCTAGATGACGCTTTGTCCACGCACCAGCGAGATAAACAACGCCATGATGTTGAGTGGCTGCACACCATTTACGCCGAGGATTCCGTACCTCAGCACTACGCCGTTGATTGCTCTAGTGGCTAGCAGAAGCAGGACAACCAATAGTGGTCCGCTAAGGAAATTCACGGGTAGGTATGCCCGCCGAAGGGGTTCAGACGTGCGCGGGAAGATACGGAAATTGACAAGCGCATCGTGAGAAGCGGATGCAATGACCTTTGGGAGTGGAATGCGAAATGGAAAGATGACAATAATGTCTAATGGCCTTTCGAGTTAGTGATGCTCCAAAAGCAACCTTAAAAGATGGCGCATCAATTCGCCTAGACTTACTACTGAGAAAAAAGACCACTATTGTCAAGATGGATCTCCAGTCGGCGATATTTGTGAGTGAATCGGAGCGCAGTGCGTAACTTTCGATGTTTGCACTACCTAGTACGGTCTAGTTGATTCAAGCGTCTGGAGTGGATCGTGATCAGGCTTCTGGTTCAATTAAAAGGGGAATAGTACTAGTAGCCGTCTGTAGATCCGTCAATTGAAGAGGAGTTGATGACGTCAAAATGATTCGTCAGACCCAAGTCACCCCGCCGGTACCTAAACATTGACATTGACATTGATACAGTACAGTACTGCGCTGCTGCTCTCAGTCCAGCGCCATTGGATTGATATATGAGCCGAATCCTCGGCTGCTTTCAAAGTTATTTCACAGCCCGTCTGAATGGAATCGCAATATATCTGGGAGCCACCTACTTTTGACACTTCCAGGCAGCCGTCGCTCGTGCACGAGGCTCATTTACCCCCAGACCCCCATTTCCCGGAGAACTTTGCACGCTCTGCAAAATGGTGCGCCCCAAAAAAGAAACCCCCTTTTCCGGATTTTTGATTATTGACGCCCCTGTTCCACGGTCTCGCCACCGATCATTGGCACGAACAAAAAAGGTGCCCAGACGGTTCGCTTGCCCTCGCACACTGTGAGAATCGCAGTTTGCAATATCTTGACATGTGGGTTATCTTATCCACTGAACAAGTTTGTGGTTGGGTTCCAAAAGCTGACTGGGGAACTCCCACGCGGGCGCAAGTCCGCAGGACATAGGGAATGTGACCTTACCGCAGTCAGGTCAGCCGAACAATAACACCGTTCATTCTGAGTAGGGTTACGTCTTATTTGTTTACCTCTGTGCCCAGCTCTCGCCTCATTCGATCCTCCCAAAACAAGGGTGTTCCCGCGAGCGGCACCTATCCTTGATTTCGTCTGGTATCCACGCGCTACGCCCCGCGACCTGTCGTCATTCTGCTTCGTCGCATCTGTCCGCGAGTCACCTGTCCAGTTGCTCGACGCCTCAGATGGGAGGGTAAGCCGTTTATCGAAAATTCAATTACGACTGCGCGATCGGTAGTGACGATCATAATAATACAGTTGCGTGCGTCTTATAAGATCGTTGACCATCGCGAACGACAGATCGGACCACATAGTCTGTCCTTCAACCCCTTGGCAGACAAGTAAGTTTTGATAGTTATTATGGGTCATGCAAATGATACCAACCTAACGTGGTTCTCATGGCTACGCGACGAAGGTTGTATTGCGGTTTTGAGGACGCCATCGAGGTATTTGATGTCAACTATCCTGGCGAAGGCACACGACTCGCGACGACGCCGTCGAAGAAAAGCAGAGATGGGCTGAAAGGTACGTGTCGTGCCTATGGATCTGCGAATCGGGGACTGCGGGGTAACGGGATCTGATCGCGAATTGAATTCTTCATACAGGAATCATTTCGGCCCTTGCATTTTGCCCCTCATATGATCCCTCATACCGACTGTATGCGGCGGGCTCCCTCTCGCCTTCCTCTGCAAACTCTGCAAACATAGCACTTTTCGATGAAGACACAGGCGAGAAACCGGTGGGATGGGTCGGCGCCGATATCAAAGCAAGTGTCATGCAGGTCTGACTCCAGTTCAGGTGTCGACGCATCAGTTGACCTCTCGCCGTGCAGCTCGCATTCAATCCCCTAAAGTCACATATATTATACGCCTCATTCCGGCGGCGCGATGAGATATACAGCTGGGACCTCCGCGGGAGTACGGTGACCCCATTGGAAACACTTCGCTGTGGTGATGGCTCAAGGATCGAAACGAACCAGAAGATGAAGTTTGACATCGATCTTGCGGGAAACTTCATGGGTGTCGGCGATCAAGTGCGTGCATGCGAATCGTCACAAACAACCCTTAGCTGAGATCCACTTTGGTATAGAACGGTAACGTCAATATGTTCAACCTCGCTAAGTTTGGTGCGGAGCCGACAGATAAAGTCGGGGCCGAGGAAGCTCCTCTCTGCTGGTCTGCCCCTTCCCTGAAGTATCACGCGCACGACGGTACGAGAATATGCTTCCACTTCCGAAAAGATATCGATATGGATAGAGCCATTACAGATGCCGTCGGGTCCGTCGTGTTTCATCCCCTTCATCCACTTTTACTTTCCGTATCTGGGTCTCGACATTTCGACGATTTCGATAGTGACGGAGACGAAAGCTCAGAGTCATCGGTTTTAGGAGAGGAGACGTCACGAGGCGACACACGAGAAGTCATACGACGACACCGCCACCGACCGCAGCCCTCCTCCCGAGATAACTCGTTTAGGCTATGGCACTTTGGAGAGCCGTCATCCTGTCCCGGCGAAAATTGAATGGGGTCCAGAGAATGTTGTACCGAAGTACTCATACATGGCTTTCTGTATTCATTACCCTCGTGATCCATACTGAGGATGCTTCGCAGTTGCTCCGCTCTGCTCGAGGCTGATGATACGTGGCTAATGGTTTGGGGCAACGGTACAAATAAAGCCAAACTGGGGACCGCTCATTATCAAAGCGCGCCGGCGGCGCGCTTGTCTAAACCGGTCTGTTTCAAACCACAACCATGTCACCCATATTGTTGTCTTTGTCGCTCTTCTCCCTCTCCTTGGCTCTTTCATCCTTGGCCACACCACTATCCACCAGCCACAATTATGATGTGCGCCAAGGCTCCCCTTTAGTCCTTGCCCCCCTTCATACTGCAGAGCACGAAGCTCCTCACGGGCTTATCAGTGACTCGTATATCGTCATGTTGAAGAAGGACCTGCCGCTGGCGGCTCTAGATAATCATTACAACTTCATCCAGTCAGCGCATGCCGAGGACCCCCACTTGGACGATGATAGCGGGATCCGTCACGTGTTCGATAGCCATATCAAGGGCTACACCGGAAAGTTCACGGACCGAGTTCTCCAACGGATCCGCGAAATGCCTGAAGTGGCCTATGTTGAGCGCGACCAGATTGTCAGAACCCAGGATGTCCAGACAGCTGCTCCCTGGGTATGTTAGTAATGCGCTCATTTCGCCTTGAATGTAACTCATCGACACGCAATCTTT
>WNFC01017307.1_pt1 | contig 10684 bp, 8 predicted proteins | sample 5400541 | NCBI WGS metagenome assembly WNFC01 (sample SAMN13153342, study PRJNA577476) | soil metagenome | isolation source: 120 cm saprolite under Douglas fir tree site 2 hole 2 replicate 1 | place: USA:California | collected 2015-04-18
TCAACAGTGCCGATCGAGAACGCCACAACAGTTTGATGCGCAAACTGGAAGCGGCCCGAATCGAGATTCGGGAATTGCCGGACGGCTATGCATTCCGGCTGCGGAACGAATTAGTTTCATTGGCGGAAGTAGCGGAGTGGATTTCCTACGAGAGCAAATGCTGCCCGTTTTTCGATTTTGAAATCCAATTGGAGCGCGACAATGGCCCGCTTTGGCTGAAACTCAAAGGAAAAGAGGGGATCAAGCCATTCATCCGCGCGGAGTTTGGTATTCGTTAGATTCGCTGCGGCTCTCGAACTTTGATTACTTACCGATGCTCATTAGGCTCTTCCAGCGGATCCAGGCCTCGGCACGCGCTTTCTTGTCAGCATCTTTCGCATCGGGCGCTTCGCCTGAGCGCATAAAACCATGCGCTGCGCCTTCGTAGGTGACAGGGTCGTAGGTCTTGCCAGCAGCTTTCATCTGCGCAACGGTATCAGGAATGGTGGCGCCGATGCGTGCGTCGTTCCCCGCATAGAAGCCGTAAACCGGAGCTTTGATGCGCGCCATCGCGTCTTTATCCGGCGGCGGCGGGCCATAGAAAACGAAAACAGCCGCCAGGTCGGCGCGATTGGTGGCAAAGCGGAAAGTCTGGCCGCCGCCCCAGCAAAAGCCCCCGACGAAGAGCTTGCCGTTCGAGGCAGGAATCTTCATGGCGTAGTCCGCCGCGGCGTTCAAATCCGCCGTCACCTGGTCAGGATTCAGGTGGCTTACGGCTTCCATCGTTTTGCCCTCCGCAAAATCGCTGCTGCGGCCGCCGTTCGGGCCCATGCCGGAAAGAAGATCAGGGGCAACTGCAATGTAGCCCGCCGCGGCTACCTGGTCGGCCAAATCCTGCACCCAGTCCGTCATACCAAAGATTTCATGGATGATCAGTACGACTGGGGTCTTGCCTTTCGATTCGGGATAAACGACAAACGTTTCGACCGAGCGATTATCGTGCTTCACTGTGACCCACTCGCGGTGACGCGGAGATTTTTCGAGCGTGGCCTTGGCCCAATCCTGCGCCGAAGCGATTTGCGTCCCGCAAAGTAACAGCAAGGCAATCAAAGTGCTGCGTTTCATAGCGTGGATTCTCCCTAAGAGACCTCGCTGGCCGGATACTTACGAGAAACGGTTCGTGCAGAACGACTGGCATTGTAATGCCGTGACGCCGGGGCCTGCAAGACGAGCCCTTCCATTTTCAGCGCACGCGTTGACACGTTTGAAGGCGTCCGATACGCTTTTACGTTTACTTAGCTTCAATTGTCGCATCTGAGAGGAACGGACAAACCGCCGCATGGCCGAAGAAAAGCTTCCTACCCGCGCACAAGATTTTTCCGAATGGTACAACCAATTGGTGCTGAAGGCGCAGCTTGCCGATTACGCGCCGGTGCGCGGCTGCATGATCGTGCGGCCTTACGGATGGGCGCTGTGGGAGAACATCCAACAGGCGCTCGACCGCCGGTTCAAAGCCACCGGCCATCAAAACGTGGCGTTTCCGATGCTTATTCCGCGCAGCTTCATTGATAAGGAAAAGCATCACGTTGAAGGGTTTTCGCCAGAGCTTGCAGTTGTCACCATTGGCGGCGGAGAAGAACTTGCTGAACCCCTGGTAATCCGCCCCACGTCGGAAACCATCATCGGGCACATGTGGTCCAAGTGGATCCAGTCGTATCGCGACCTGCCGGTGTTGATGAACCAGTGGAACAGCGTGGTGCGCTGGGAATTGCGCACTAAACTCTTTTTGAGAACGCTCGAATTTTACTGGCAGGAAGGCCATACGGCGCACGCCACGCGCGAGGAGGCCGAAGCCGAAACGCTCCAGATGTTGAATATCTACGCAGACTTCGCCATAAACGACGCGGCGATTCCAGTGATTCCTGGCAAGAAGTCCGATGCCGAAAAATTCGCCGGTGCAGATACTACCTATTCGCTTGAAGCCATGATGGGGGATTGCAAGGCTTTGCAATTCTGCACGTCACACTTCCTCGGGCAAAATTTCGCCCAAGCCTTCGAGGTCAGATATCTCGACCAGAACGGCCAGCTGCAGCATTGTTGGACGACGTCCTGGGGTCTCTCTACGCGCGTCATCGGCGCGATCATCATGGTCCACGGCGACGATCAAGGGCTGGTCCTGCCGCCGAAGCTGGCGCCTCATCAGGTCGTCATTGTCCCCATCTTCAAGACGGACGAAGAAAAGGCGCCTGTCCTCGACACCGCGCGCAAATTGAAAGCCGAGCTGGTCAAAGCCAATATCCGGGTTACTCTCGATGAACGGGAAGGCCAGAGTCCCGGCTGGAAATTCAACGATTGGGAGATGCGCGGGGTGCCATTGCGCGTAGAACTCGGTCCCAAGGACGTCGCCAAACAAGCGGCCATACTCGCGCGCCGCGATCGTCCAGGCAGGGAAGGGAAGATCAGCGCTCCGCTAAGCGGTCTGCCCGCCACGATTGAGCAGTTGCTGACGGAAATCCAGCAATCGCTGCACGACAAGGCTTTGGCGTTCCGCAAGAGCAACACCCACGATGCGAAAACGTATGACGACCTGAAAAAAGCCGTCGAGAATGGGTTCGCTTTTTCCTTCTGGTGCGGAAGCGCCGAGTGCGAAGCCAAAATCAAGGAAGAAACTCGCGCCACCATGCGCTGCATCCCCCTGGAGCAGCCTGGTGGGTTCGGGACTTGCGTTTACTGCGGCCAGCCTGCCACGGAACGCGCGATCTTCGCCCGGGCCTACTAGGCCCGTTTCCTTTCGGGAACATCCCCGTGCCAATTTCTCGACACCCGTTCGCGCGAATGCTAACTTTAGTAAGCCAACGAATCATGCATCGCCGTTCCCGTCCGCAGACAACCTGCGGGACAAACGGACAAAGGGGCTGAATCTAGTGCGTCTTGAAGGCATCCGAGAGCACCGTGCAACGGCGCGCCGCCGCTCCGAACGGGGCGAAGGCAAGCCCAAGGCCATCATCGTCACTGTGATCATCTTGTTTGCGATCTATTCCGCTGTGAAAATCGTGCCCGCTTACGTTAAGGAATATGAGCTACAGGATAAGATGCAGGAGCAGGCGCGCTTCGCGGTCGTCAATCGTTACCCCGAAGAGAAGATTCGCGAGATCATTTTCAAAGAAGTGGAGGATCTGGAACTCCCCGTCAAGCGTGAGGAAATCAAGATTGTCTCCAACCCGGGGGTGGTGAAGATTGCGATGGACTATACTGTCCCAGTTGATTTGCTGGTTTACCGCTTCGACCTGCACTTCACGCCGTCCAGCGAGAATAAGGCCCTATTCTGAGTTATGGTCGCAGCGGTTCGCCGATTTCGATTTTTCGTTGGCAACCCAGCTTCGAAGAACTCCGTCTTTCCCATAGTACGGTATTGCGAGACAATAGAGGTCCAGCCCCCGGGAGCTAACGCTTGTTGCGCATCCGCGTTCAAAAGGGATTTTTTACCTCACGCATCGGCTTGACGATTCTGGGCACTCTCTTTGCCCTCTTTCTGATCGCCGGCGGCGTTTTCACCTACTACTACGTCACGTACTCGCGCATGATTGATGCGCGGCTCTCCGGCAACGTCCTGCAGAACACCACACAAATCTTTTCCGCGCCGGAACATATCTCCACGGGTCAGGCCTGGGGACCGGAGGATCTAACCGCGTATCTCACACGCGTGGGGTATCGCCCGCTGCAGGATGACAATGCCATCGGCCAATTCACGGTCCAGCAAAACACTGTCGATATCCGGCCTTCCAAGCTTTCCTATTTTGGCGGGAATAATGCTCTCGCGGTGCAATTCCGCGGCAAGGGTATTCGTTCCATCAAGCCGCTTGGCGGCGGCACGGAACTGGATTCCGCGGAAATCGAGCCGGAGCTTATTACCAATCTTTTCGACAGCGCGCGTGAGAAGCGGCGGCCAGTGCGCTACGAAGATTTGCCGGTAATGCTGGTGGACGCGATTCTTTCTGCCGAAGACAAGCGCTTCTTCGAGCACGGTGGCTTTGACTTCATCCGCATCGTGGGAGCGGCGTGGGCCGACGTGCGGCACACCAGCCAGCACTATCAGGGCGCCAGCACCATCACCATGCAGGTAGCGCGCACGTTCTTTCTGTCCACCGATCGCAACTGGCGGCGAAAACTGTCCGAAGCCATGATTTCCGTCGAGCTCGAGCAACGCTTCAACAAGCAGCAGATCTTCGAGCTGTATGCCAATGAAGTTTACCTGGGCAACCGCGGGAGCTTTGGCATCCGCGGATTCTCACAGGCCAGCGTCGCCTATTTCGGAAAGGATTTGAGGCAACTGACGCTCCCGGAATGCGCGTATCTTGCGGGGATCATTCGGGCGCCAAATTACTATTCGTCGGCCGACCGCCACCCGGAGCGCGGAGTGCAGTCACGCGATCGCGTGCTGACGCAGATGCTGGACAACAAGTACATCACTGAAGAAGACCTTCAGGAAGCGAAGCGCGCCCCGCTGAAGATTATCCGCACGTCGATTTCGGGTAGTGAGGCGCCCTATTTCGTCGACATGGTGAAAGACCACCTGCTCGACAAGTATTCCGAGAACGAATTGCTGAGCGAGAATTTCCGCGTTTACACCACGCTTGATCCTGCTTTGCAGCGTGCCGCCGCCGCTGCCATCGATGCCGGGATGAAGAATGTGGACCTGCTGCTGGCAAAAAAGTACGAAAAGTGGCGGAAGGAGCAGGCCAAGAAGGGAAATACCGAACCTATCCCGCAGGCGCAGGTCGCACTGGTCGCCCTGGACCCGCGCACCGGGGAGATCAAGGCCGTCATTGGCGGGCGCGATTACGGGCAGAGCCAGCTCAATCACGCTCTGGCGCGCCGCCAGCCCGGTTCGGTGTTCAAACCATTTGTTTATGCGGCAGCTTTTGACAATGCCGTGGACGGCGTGCAGCCCATCATTACTCCCGCAACGACAATCGACGATGAGCCGACGACATTTGAATTCGACGGCAAGGAATACACGCCGAACAACTATGGCGAAAGATTCATGGGGCGCGTCACGGTCCGCGATGCGCTCACGAATTCTCTTAACGTCGCCACCGTCAAAGTCGCCGAACTGATCGGCTACGGCCGGGTTGTGCAAGTCGCGCGTAAAATGGGCCTGGGCACGAATATTCAGCCGACCCCGGCGGTTGCTCTCGGCGCGTATGAAATGACGCCGGTCGACGTCGCCGCTGGCTACACCACGTTTGCCACCATGGGGATGCGCGCGGAGCCGCAATTCCTTCGCGTCGTCGTCAACGCTGACGGAACACCGCTGGAAAAGTTCACGCCGCAAACGCATCAGGCGCTCGATCCCCGAGTCGCCTTTCTGGTGGACAGCCTGCTGAAAGACGTCATGAACCGTGGCACCGCCGCGGGAGTCCGCGCGCGCGGCTTCACTCTGCCTGCGGCCGGAAAGACCGGAACGTCCCGCGACGGATGGTTCGCGGGATTCACTTCGAATCTCCTTTGTGTGATCTGGATCGGTTTCGATGACAATCGCGATATAGGGATGACCGGCGGCGCAGTAGCGGCGCCGATCTGGGCGGACTTTATGATTCGTGCCACCTCCCTTTCCCAATATCGGGACGTGAAGGATTTCACGATGCCGGACGGTGTGCAATCCGTGCTGATCGATCCTGAAACTCTGCAGCTTGCAACGCCTAACTGTCCCACCACGCGGGAAGAGGTCTACGTGGCAGGTTCTGCACCGACCGTATATTGCGAGGTCCATGGGGGCCATAACTTTCTCACTTCCACGGGTTCTGTCCTCTCTCGAATTTTTGGAGGCGAGCCCAAAGCGCCGCAAGTTGATGCCAATGGACAGCCGGTCACATCGTATGATCCCAACCGGCCGCCCAATGCGACAGGCCAGGGTCCCGCCGATCCTTCGGCGCAATCTGGCGAAAAGAAAAAGAATCCTTTATCGAAGATTTTTGGTATCTTTGGGGGTAAGAAGAAGGAACCCGACAAGGCCAAGCCTAAGCCGGAGAAGGGAGATTCGCCATGAGCAGAATCAGAATGGCGTTTCCTGCGGTCGTTCTCTTCCTCGCCCTTTCAGTACCCTCCCCAGGACAGACTTTCGTTGAGACTCCAGGTACGCCCGTGGCGCCGCGGGCGGTTCAGTCGCAGGCGCAAACGCCGGCGCAGTCGCCGGCAGATTCTTCCGTCATTGTCGTGAAGCCCGGTCTGACCGAAGAGCAGCTTGCCGATCTTTATATGGCGCGCAAGGACTACCGCGAGGCGGCAAATTCCTATAAGCGGCTTGCCGATCAGAACCCTCGGAATCCGGTGTACCTCAATAAGCTCGGAATTGCGCTGCATCAGCAGGCGGCTTTGGGGGCGGCCCTGAAGTATTACCAACGCGCGTCGAAAGTTGATCCGACTTACGCCGATGCGCAGAACAACATCGGGACAATCTGGTATCAGCGCAAGAAATTCGGCCGGGCCATCAAAGCGTATCAGAAAGCAATCAACATTCGCAGTGACATGGCGGTCCTCCACAGCAACCTTGGCTATGCCTACTTTGGCGACAAAAAGTACCAGGAGGCTATCTCCTCGTTCCGGCAGGCGCTGGCCTTGGATCCGCAGCTTTTCGAGCACAGCAGCTCAAGAAGCGGGTCGATACTCCAGGATCGCTCCGTGAACGACCGGGGGCGGTTCTATTTCCTGCTTGCGAAGTCGTTCGCGGAAGCAGGCAACCTGGAGCGCTGCGTGATTTATTTGCGCAAGGCCAAGGACGAGGGTTACAAAGATCTGTCGGCAGTGAAGTCCGATCCCTCCTTCGCCGCGGTCTTGAAGGATCCCACGGTACAAGAGGTTATTGCCCCCAAGCCTCCGGACAGCACGCAGCCCTGATCTGGTTTCGATCGCCGCCTTCACCGACGATCCTCACGTCAGCAGCAAAAGGAGCGGTTGCGTCTGTTACAATGCAACAGACATGGGGCGCCCTTTCTTCAGCGCGCGTTATTTGGTTTTGCTCTCCACCGTTCTCATTTTTGGGATTACTTCCGTTGCCGCGCAACAGCCCGCTTCCATCCCGCGCGCTGCATCGCCCGCCGCTTATCAGCCGGGAATCTATCTCGTTTTTCCGTTTGAGAATGCGGGCGCACCTCCGCGATTGGACTGGCTCGGTGAGGGCCTGGAAGAGCTGACTATCCAGCGGCTCACGGGAGCCGGCGCGCAAGTCTATTCACATGCCGGGCGCCTGGTCGAACTGGAACGGAGCGGCTTGTCGCGCTCTTCAAAACTCAGCCATGCGACCATGCTTCATGTCGCGGAAGATCTCGACGCGGACTTCGTGGTTTTTGGCAGATTCAGCGCGAAAGGGAAGGCGCTTACCATTGAAGCGCGGGTCTTGAAGGTGAGTCCGGCGCGGCTGCTGCCGGCATTGCGGGAAACCGGCTCGTTGGATTCGCTGATGGACCTGCACTCCCGTCTGGCTTGGCGCATGCTCTCGGCCAGTGATCGCAACTACGCGCTGAGCCTTGCCGAGTTCACCAAACGTCAGCGTCCTCTGCGGCTCGATGCGTTTGAACATTACATTCGGGGATTGTCAGCGAGCGAAGATGATGTTCGTTTGCGCGAACTGCGCGAGGCGGCGCGCCTCGAACCAGATTGGCCCGAACCCGATCTCGCGCTGGGCGAAGTCTATTTCGCGCGGCGCGACTGCGACTCCGCGCTTCCTTGGTACGCTCGCGTTCCCAAAACTCACCGCCGTTATGTGGAGGCAGTCTTTGCCACTGGTGTCTGCCGGCTCCTCCTTGGTCAGCCGGACCGCGCCGAGGAAGTGTTCATTTCGCTGCAGGAGGCCTTAAAGAACAACATGGTCTCCGGAGCGGACCTGCCGGCAATTCTGAACGATCTGGCGATTGCGCGGGCCCGGCAGGGCAAGACGGCTGCGGCGCAAACTGATCTCCTCCGGGCAGCTGAGTTGGACCCCGCGGAAGACGACTATCCGTTCAATCTTGGCCTGCTTGCGCTCCAGACCAATAATGCCGCCGCAGCGGCGGATTATTTCGGTGATGCTGTGGATCGAGAGCCCGATAATCCCGAGGACCGGAGAAGGCCGATAAGAAGACCGAGGCCGACCAGGAACGTGAGACAGCTAAAGAAACGTTTGGCCCCAACGGCCTCCCTGAGATTCGTCTGGACGGGAAGGACGAAATCCTGGCCCGCCTAAGTCGCCTCAAGACGGAGCTCGATGTAACAGCTCTTCGCGGAGAGATTGAATCGGTCCAGCCATCCGCGAGCGAAGCGGCCTCTGATTCCTCGGCTGACGCCTTCGTGTTACGCCTTCGCCGTGGACGGCAAGAGCTCTCCGCGGGAAACCCCGACGCTGCGGAGAAGGAATTTCGTGCTGTGCTTGCCGCCGATCCCAGCAGTCCCGCGGCGCACCGCGGTCTCGGCGAAATTGACCGGCGCCGCGGCAAAATGGATGATGCCGTGAAGGAATTACAGGCATCACTGGAAGCGAGGGATTCCGCCGTGGTTCGAACGATGTTGGCGAAAATCTACCTTGAGCAGAAAAAGCCGGATCTCGCGCGAGCGGAGGCCCAAAAAGCTCTGAAGGTGGCGCCAAATTATACCGAGGCCAAGCAACTGCTGGAACATTTGCAGAATTCCAAGCCCCCTGAGAAAAAACCAAAAGGAGGTGCGCCATGAGCGATTGGTTCCCTGAAAGGAAGCGCTCCTTTTGTCTCAAACGGTCCGAATTGGTAGCGATCTTCTTCCTTCTGTGCGGCGTATGTGCGTGCGCGATTTTCCATCTGCTGCCTGCAGTCGCGGCGGACCAGCGCTCCTCCAGTCCGCTCGTTCTTGAATTGAGGCTCGAGGGCGTGGTCGACCCTATCCTGGCTACCTATATCGATGAAGGTCTTGCCGACGCGGCGAACCGCCACGCTGCTCTTGTTTTGATCACCATGGACACACCGGGCGGGTTAAGTGTTTCGATGGAAGACATCATCCAGCATATCCTCGCGTCGCCAGTGCCGGTCGCTGTGTACGTTTCGCCGACAGGTGGGCGCGGAGCCTCTGCGGGCTTCTATATCCTGCTCTCCGCGGACATCGCCGCGATGGCACCGGGTACGCATACGGGTTCTGCCACGCCGGTCATGGCCATTGGTGGTTTTCTGCCCATGCAAATTGATGACGCCTTTCGAAAGAAAATCAACGCCGATGCCACCGCGTTTCTGCGGAGTTTCGCGGAGAGGCGCGGACGCAACCCGGCGGTAGCAGAGAAGGCCATCACCGAGGGCAGCGCTTTCACGGAGAAGGAAGCACTGGACGCGAAAATGATCGACCTGATCGTGAGCTCGCCCGATGATCTGGTGCGGCAACTGGACGGCCGGGCGATTACCCGCTTTGACGGTGCCCAAACGAAGCTCTCGCTGAAAAGCGCGGCGCTCACACCTTTCGAACTTTCGGCTCGCCAGAAATTCCTCGCGCGCATTGTTCAGCCCGATGTTTTCTTCGTGCTGCTAATTCTTGGCGTTCTTGGCGTCTACACGGAGTTCACGCATCCCGGAGCGATCGCTCCCGGAGTCATCGGCGGTATCTGCCTGATTCTCGCGCTTTACGCCATGAACTTTCTGCCCATCAGTCTTGCGGGCGTATTCCTGATTATATTGGCCCTGGCCTTTTTCATACTCGAAGCGAAAGCTCCGAGCCATGGTGTGCTGGCCCTCGGCGGAGTTGTTTCGATGTTTCTGGGTGCGATCTTCCTGATCCGTTCGCCGCTCACGCCTGGAGGAGTGAGCGCAGGCGTGGCGCTGGCGGGGACGGTGCCGTTCGCGATTCTTGCCGTTGTTCTGATGCGCCTGGTGCTGCGCTCGCGCCGATGGAAGACGGCGACCGGGAAGGAAGAGCTGATTGGATTGCAGGGCGTCGCGATGGCACAGCTGGCGGCGGGCACTGAAGGCATGGTTCGCGTGCATGGTGAGCTTTGGAAGGCTGAATCATCCAAGCCTGTGCAGGAAGGCGAAACCGTTCGGATTTTGCGTGTTGAAGGACTGAAGCTTTACGTTGAGCCGGCCGAAGTGGCTGTTTCAGCGACGAAATAAGAATTCTCACGTTTAGGAGGAAACATGGAAGTCCCCTTTGTCGCAATAGCGCTGGGCCTTGGCCTTTTGCTCATTTGGTTCTGGAATTCCATCTACATCATTAAAGAATGGGAACGCGGTGTGGTCCTTCGGCTCGGACGCTTGATACCGGAAGCAAAGACCGCCGGTATAAACCTGGTTCTCTGGCCCATCGAGACTCTCTACCGCATCAACATGCGCATTGAGACACTCGAAGTTCCGCCGCAGGACATCATCACGCGCGACAACGTCTCGGTGAAGGTCAACGCCGTTTGCTACTTCCGCGTGGTCGACGCTAACCGCGCGCTTTCTCAGGTGCAGAACTATACCTATGCGACCACGCAGCTCGCGCAGACCACCATTCGCAGCGTCGTCGGCCAGTTCGAACTCGATGAAATTCTTTCGCAGCGCGATAAAGTCAACGCCAAACTTCAAGTCATACTAGACACCGACACCGAACCTTGGGGCATTAAGGTTTCCAAAGTCGAGGTGAAACAGGTCGACATCCCCGAGCAGATGCAGCGCGCCATCGCCAAGCAGGCGGAGGCCGAACGCGAACGCCGCGCAAAGATTATTCATGCCGAAGG
>WNFC01021470.1_pt1 | contig 10684 bp, 8 predicted proteins | sample 5400541 | NCBI WGS metagenome assembly WNFC01 (sample SAMN13153342, study PRJNA577476) | soil metagenome | isolation source: 120 cm saprolite under Douglas fir tree site 2 hole 2 replicate 1 | place: USA:California | collected 2015-04-18
GTCTTCGTTATTGGCGTAGTGCGAATATAGGACGTATCTGACGGGAGTAACGCCCTCATCCATGGTAGACCAATCCCATTTCCTATTGAGATGACAGCTCGTTACGCTACTGGGCCCGAGGTATTCTACATCATCTTTATCTTTTTGGCTCGGTGAAAAGCTCTAAGATCGTTGAGGTTGGGGTCCCGATGTGTCTATTGCTAGTCTCAGTGCTCTCGTTCTTTGGCACTCTGGCGTGCATCGCGACAACTAAGAGCCACAGGCGGATTTCCATCCACGCTTCGAGTTCGCGTAGCAACGCAGTGCATTTGTGCAACACTCGGAAAGATAACGAAGTTCCGGCCCTAGGCGAAGCCGCGCTTCAAAGAGGCGTCTCCGCCGGTCCGCCTCCTGCGGCGACAGTCCATACCCATTGCGACCTGCTGAACGGGTACAGGCGTTCCAGAACTCGGCAAGGTTTTGGGATGTGTATTTGGGATGTGTAACAGAGAATTCGCTCCCTGGCGTGCTAAAGCATCAACCGCGGATTCGACGACTGCATAGTCGGGGATCGCTTGGCTGAATCCAGCGAATCAAAATGTTGCTGTCAATCAGGTATAGCGTTCCGGCCATCTAGAGACGGTCCTCATAGAAGCTCTCACGCGTGAAGGCCGTCGTTGGCAGTTTGGGAAGCGCGTCCGAACCCTCCGCGATTGCGTCCAGCATCGCGTGGAGTTCTTCAACGGACACCTTGCCTTGACGCTCAGAATCGCTCGCAACCGCATCCCGCAGCAGGCTTTCCGCGTACTTCTCCACGGCAACGCCACGCGCTTGGGCTCCTGCGGCAAGCTGTGCTTCGATTTCCGGGTTGAGTTCGATACGGATTGTCATAGCGTCATTACCTCTACAGGTTACATTATCCACATTATCCGTGTTTTCTACAGGCCAGTCGACTGCAACTTCGCCTTGGCCGTGTGGCAGGGTGGTGGGCCGCTATCGAAGTTCCCTTTTTAGCGGAGATTGAGCTTCCTACAGGGAAGCCCAGGGCTTAGATGCGATCGGGAAGCCGCTACGAAAGGCCAGTCATCCAACCGAAGCAAGACCTTCGGCTTGACTTCTTCGTTGGTAATGATGCTCGCTTGGCTTGTGGGATTGTGGTGGTCGCTACGATGACTGAGTGCGATTGCGCTCCGCCGGTTTCTCTGCTTTTGCCCGATGCTTTCGTGGAGCACCGCCAGCCCCCTATTGCCATTCGCCTCTTAAGCCGAGCCTCGGATTCCGCAGGGACTTGATGCACGACGGAAACTCCCCCGGCACCGACGAGCCATCCTGCGCCACGGCGGAGAGGCAACAACAGTCCACCAGCGCTACGACCGCCTGACGCCCACCGAAAAGCGTAACCATTTTTAAGTGCAGCGGCATTCGCGTGGCGATAGACTGTTCTTGGGATGGGTCTCCGCAGAGACACGGAATAGAGACGATTCCGCAGGGCGCACGGAAATTGCTGCCGCCCTTGAAAACGGGCTCAGCGATCGTGTGGCCATTGCGCCTAGATCATCGGCTCACGGGCGGATGACCGATGGGAAACGACGATACGTTGTGGCGGTGGTTGCCGCCGATAACTAGCCTGTGACTTAATCAGAGCAATCAGAACAAGGAAGGGGGCGGCCAGAGGAGCCAAGCAGAAATATGCTGAAGTCATTCGCGCGAACGGCCGGGTTTCTGGCTTATCTTTTCATTACGCTCGAAATGCTGTTTATGGTCACCCCCTTCGCGCTTTACTACTATTCCGCCTACGCCCCCTTGCTTTCCGCACCTTCCAATCTCCAGGCTACTGCTTGGCTGCCCGCCTTTTTCCTACCTCATCTCTCAACGGAGATCGTACCTAGCGTTGGAGGTTTGATTTTTCTTGTTGGGCTTCTCGGCTTTCTGCTCGGCGCTTTCCAGATTTATTATGCGAAGTTCAGGCGGCGCGGGGTGGTAAAGAGTGGCTTGTATAGGCTCGTCCGTCATCCCCAGTATTTGTTTCTGGCTCTGGCTGGTCTTGGTCTGCTGATCGTCTGGCCGCGCTTCATCGTGCTTATCATCTATCTCCACATGCTGTGGTGCTATTATCTCCTCGCGCGCAGCGAAGAAGAACGCATGCAATCCCGCTATGGAGATGTGTACCAAGAGTCCATGCGGGACACTCCCATGTTCATACCGGGGACACCGTGCGGGCGTTTGGCGCACCTACTGTTTGACTGGATCTCTGGTCGTCGGCTGAGGCTGTTTATCATTTACTGTGTGTCTGTGGTGGTGTCGATCGGTGGGGCCTTGGCGCTGCGTCAATTAAGCCTTCGCTTGACCACTCACCTGAATTTACGTGACGAGAAGATGGCAGCTGTCTCATTTTTGTCCAGCAACGGAATGCAACTTCGTGAGTTGATTGAGTCGGCCAGGAGCGACAGAGAAGTTCAAGATCGTCTACCCCGACAGGATGGCTGGCTCCTGGTACTGGCTGCGAACGGGAAAGCGTCAGCCATACACGTGATGATTGATGCCGGAATGACGCGTGGACAGGCTACAAACCTGCTCCTTGCTGAGAAAGGGATCAAATTGGTGTTCTTGCAGCGGAAGGATCAACATGCACAAAAGGATCCCTTTGAGGCCGGTGCGCATTGGCAACCTGTCTTTATTGCGGAATTGGACGGCCAGAAGGTATCGCACATCTTAGATGTTAACCAAGCATTGTTCCACGGTAACCCGTTAATGCCCGTTTTCTAATCTACTCTGCAGGAATCTGACCCCTGGTCAGAACGCGAGACTTGGCTAGCGAACACTACCGCTACCCGGACTCACTTTGACATCCCGAATCGTTTAGGTTGGCGTCAACCGAGCATCAGACCTCCTGTTACTGCAATGACCCAGACGAGTACAGCCACTACAAAAGCGAGCTTCCAGCTACTGTTGCGGGCAATGACCAGAAGTGACGCCAGATTGATAGCTGGACCTGCAAACAGAACTGCTGCCGCTACGCCTCCTGGACCGCCCGCGGCCAGAATCGATAATGCCACAGGTATTTCAAAGAGGCTGGGCAATGTCATTAACAGGGCGATCAGCGAGATAATCGTGATGCTCAAGAAATGGCCCGCTGAGTTATGCGCCTCGTGCAGCGGGAATCGGCCTGCGAGCCACATTGAAGCCCATATACCTACTATGATCAAGGGTACGGTTCTGAGTGACACGTACGTCAGCGACTTCCAATAAGATAGTAGCAAGTCTGGCCAAGTATCACTCTCATGTCCGGACGAGGAGCTTGAGGAGCTTATAGCTAACCGCTGAGGTGTAATTGTGGCCGCGAGTGCAGGGCCGACCAAGACGAGAGTAAGAGCCATCACCACTCGTGTTGCAGCGATGCGCAATGGAAACAGAGTGAACGAAAGAGCCATGGCAGCAGGGTTCAAAGAGGGGGATGCCAATATCAACGCCAATGCAGGTGCTGCTCTCCGCGTATGCTGGTAGGCTCCGCGGTCCAACACCTGCAGTCGCGTGTGCGAAAGGCTTGTACGTGCCGCCGTGCTGATCAGGATGCCGAACACGAGCGCGGGCCACACGATCTTCAGGTATGCAACCGCATTGCGGGAAACAGAAGATTCGGTTAGCCGGTTGCCTTGCGGGGGACCCGGAAGGTGCAACACCCCGCTAGCCCTTGTTTGGCGGATCTTGTTCAAGCCTGCGCTGCCTTTATAAGTGACCAGTAACAGCACCAACAACCCAAGAACTAGTATTTGGAAAATGTCTCGGATCTGGGTACCACAAGGCTTTTTGTCCATACCGGACGCATGTGACACTTGCGTTGCCATAAGCTACTCCTGGAAATGTTCTCAAGTCGAGCTCCCGTAATAGTTGGCCGATCCAATGCAGCTAATTGCGCCTTAGTGTTGGCGGTTGAGTATCTGGCTATCTATGCTCAATCGCGAGCCTGGCGCTGATCTTGATGGACCAGCCGGTGCTTCTGCTTTGTGTGGCCGTATCTCGTCGAAAGGGACAATCCCCGCGCCTTCTTTTATTCCGTAAAAGCGGTTCACAGCTAAGCCCTTAATTGTCTCGGTTGAGCCAGACGGCCAATGAATTTCTACCCTATCCACACGATCTGCTTTTCCCAATCCGAAGTGAACTCGAAGATCATTTTGCGAGAGATAACTGCCACCACTGCGGACCTCGTCGACTTGGGTGAGGTTGCCCGTTACCACCTCTACTCGCGCACCTAGGGCGAGACGATTACTCTTTATGCCTGCAAGTTCCAGGGTTATCCAGTTGTTTTGATTCCCTCCGTCGTTCCGCAGCACCATCGGAGGCCCGTCGAGATTTTCGATTACGATATCAACGTTTCCGTCGTTATCAAGATCGCCAAACGCAGCTCCGCGACTCAGTAGCGGAGTCTGGATGGCAGATCCTGCTTCTTTACTGATGTTGCGAAATGTGCCGTTGCGCTGGTTGAGAAACAAGAGTGGGGGCTGCAGGTAACCTGCACCGAAACCGATATTGTCAACGTTGGGAGAGATGTGGCCGTTAACCAAGAACAAATCCGGCCAACCGTCATTATCAAGATCAACAAACACGGTTCCCCATCCAACATAGGGAAGCGTATCCCGGCCGAGGCCTGCGGGAAAAGAAACATCAGTGAAATGGGAATTGCCTTCATTTCGGTAGAGCGTATCAGGCTCGTCCATCAAATTTGTGACAACAATTGAAAATCGCCCGTTACGTAGATAGTCTGCGATGGCAACACCCATGGAACCTTGGGCGGCTCCTTCACCGCTCACGGCCGTTCCAGACTCGAACCCAATTTCTGTAAAGTGGCCATTGCCATCGTTGCGGTAGAGAAAGTTCGGCGTGCTGTCATTTGCAACGTACAGGTCTGGACGCCCTGAATTGCTGAAGTCCGACCAAACAACCCCTAACCCATATCGGCCTTCCGGATCGCTGACTCCTGACTGCTTCGAGACATTAGTGAATGTTCCATCACGGTTGTTGTGATAGAGCGAATCACCAGCGCCTGGCAAGCCTTGAGGCCCACAAGGGATCATCACTCCCTTGAGTGGACATAATAAGAAGCTGGGGAGCTTTGCCAGATCGCTCCAGTGGTAGTCGACGTAATTGGCGACGAAGAGGTCCACCCAGCCGTCGCCATCGTAGTCGCCAAAGGCAGCGCCGGTCGACCAGCGGGAGTCTGCCACACCAGCCTGATCCGTTACATCAGTGAAGGTACCGTCGCCGTTGTTTTTGTAAAGCGTATTTCTGCCTAGACAGGTAATGTACATATCGGGCCATCCGTCATTGTTGTAATCGCCGACTGCACCCCCCATCGGCCAGGCACAAGGGAATCCGACACCCGCTCGGTCCGTTACGTCGGTGAAAGTACCGTCATGGTTATTATGATAGAGAGCGGATTTGACCTTCCTGCCAGCGAGTGCCATCTCGAGCGTCGGGGAGTTAGTAAAGTAAATATCAAGCCACCCATCCCGATCATAGTCGATCAGCAGTACGCCTCCACTTATCTCTTCGGTAATATACTTTTGTGGTATCGCAACATGGTTGAACTGAATACCAGAGGAGTGAGTTATGTCCGTTAGATGGGGCAATACAGGCGATCGCTGTGTCTGCCCAGAGAGTAGTAATGGGACGTACAATGGTGTCAATGCGAACAGGATCAGCACAGCGGTGCTCGCTAGGCACGTGCACGCAGCGCTACCAAGCGATATGCGTCTGCTTAACCGTGGGTGGTCACATTTCATTGTGCGACTCGAGAAAGGCCAGCGCCAAATAGTCGGTGGACCGGCGCGATATAACGCGTTAAACATGGCTGCTGTTGTTCTGTTGTGCCCGCTCGATCACCGCACAATGGCTTCGAACGCGACCTAAATGGAGACAGCGTCGTCGTATTGGCGAAAGTGCTCTTTTGGGGAGCGCTAGGCAACGCGCTGCCGGTTGTGTGGTGATGGATCGGTCCTTTTCTCAAGGAGAGATGACCGATAACGACCGGGTGACACCCCATAAATCGCCTTGAAGTCGCGAATAAAATGGCTTGGATCATTGCAACCTACCTGCGCCATGATCTCCTTCACTGAGAGAAAAGTTGACGTAAGGAGTTCTTTGGCCCTCCGCATTCGCAGATGCTTGATATAGCGGTTCGGCGGCAATCCAGTAGTCGTTTTAATCAGGTGCTGCAAACGCGACGCTGACAAGTTAAACGAACTGGACAGTTCGGCAAAAGAAAAGGCACTAAAGCACCTTTTTCGTATATAGAGAAGGACGAGGTCCGCTTTGGGGTCTTTGCTGCTCACGGAGTAGTCTCTTCCTCCAGTGGCATGGATGGAAACGCGACCCTTCGGAATGTGCTCAGGCTACTGCGCGTCTCCGTTCGAAAGATATTGTGAATTGCAAGTTTACCCAGCGCGACCCTGCGAGGTTCCTCGCGGAAAATACACATTCCATGATCTGCGCCGAGCACCCACTTGACGTTGGAGTCGTTGGCGCCTCGCGGAACTCAAGGATGACGTTCGTCCCGAGAGTTTCTATCCGATGCCTCAGGAACGCATCTGCCGAATCATGTGCGCTGCACCGGATAAGCGGCGAACGTAAGCAGGCCGCCTGCTAGTGTAGCTACGCATAACACACTTTGATGCCGAATGAACAGTTCTTTTATTTCTGTTCTGATTTCGTAACAAGAACAACTCTTCCGCGTCCCTGCTCCGTCAATCGTGGGCAATCGATGGCAAGTACGTCATACAAGTATGTCATGCAGCAGAAATGGCCATGAGACAGCCATTTTCGCCACTTAAGCCCGATTGCTCAGGAGCCGTAGACGGAGGTATAAAAGTAACAAAGGTCAAGGTTGTAGGGACCTGATTCCGTTTATTAAAACACAAAGGAGGAAAAACCATGAGGAAAACTCTATACCTGCTTCTAATGGCCGGTGCCGTGGTGGCGCTTATGCCTACGCCTGCACATGCATGGCTGATATGAGAGCGCTCTCTATATGTCCAGGCTGGACATCAGATCGAAATGGAACGACTTAACGGCTCCTCAGACCAAGCGTACTTTGCTGCCTACAGCGACTTGGCCAATGCCCAAATTAAACTCGAAGAAGCGGTCAGACAGGAATCGTTCGCCAATCGACCTGGCGAGATCGCTGCGTACGATGAAGCGACAGAAAACGTTGGCAAGGTTGTCGCCGCACTGGAACAATCGCTGACCAATGATAAGCAAATGCTCGAGCTCCTGGACAAATATGGTCCGGAGCCGGGATTCGAACAAGCTTTGCACTCGCTGGATACAAGGACGGCGGTCGCGAAGCTAGTGAATGCAAAGATCGTTCCCAATCGGCCGGAGTGGCTTGCCTTGGTAGTTGAGCGGGTCAAGAAAGAAGGCTCACGCGGGATAGTCACCGGTCGAATGGAAGGGATTGAGCAACTGCGTGCACAGGCTCTGGATTTCCAGAAGACGCTTCGAGATAACCGCCAGTCCGCTGTGCAAGGCGAAATTGTCAAGAAGATAGACGGGCCGGGTTTCGCGCCAGTAATGGCCAGCCAACAAACAGTTCAGTTGATGGCTCAGAATCTGGCGGAGGCGTGCCCAACCTACTCGACGATCGGCAAGGTGGCTAGAGGTACACTGGGCTACTAACCACCGATGCGACTCAACCGGTGCGTGAGGAGTAAGCGGCGTGAGGGCTTTCGCAAAAATGCTGTATTCCCTTGGAGCGCTTGTCGTGCTCTTGACGCCTTTTGGGGTATCGCCTGCTGAGTCCGCCAGAGCAACCAACGGGGTTCTAGCGAACACGGACCAAGAGACTCTTAAATTGTTCTTGCTGGGCAAGCAGGCCTTCCTCAGAAGGCGTACCGCCGTAGACGGGCTTGGACCTTACTTCAATGCCGAGAGTTGTTCGTCGTGCCATCACGTTCCACGGCCTGGAGGTTCTGGCGCTCCTAACAATGCTGTGTTGATGGCGGCCAAAGTTACTGGTGCGGACTTCGATCCGCTTCTAGGGCAGGGAGGGCCGGTCTTTCAAAAGCATATGCTTCCTGGGTTTTCGCCGAAAGTGATACCAGAGTATGCCAACGTTCGGACAAGACGTGTCCCACCCAACCTTTTGGGCGTCGGGCTCATTGACGAGATTCCTGAGGAAGCGATACTGGCGAACGCCCGTAATCAGCCCAACGAGGACGGAATCCGCGGCCGTCCCAATTGGGTTGGGGGTCGACTTGGTCGCTTCGGATACAAGGCTCAGGTAGCATCAATTTTTGAGTTTATGTTCCAGGCCGAACGAGACGAAATCGGGATCACGAGCCCCTTCTCATCAGGAGTGGTCAGGGAGGTCTCCGCAGTTGCAGATGAGAATTCCGTCCCTCAACCCAAGGTGAATGCCCAAGAGATTTTTCATCTCATGTATTTTGTAAAGTGGCTTGCCCCGTTTAGCCCGAGGTACAAAGGCAATGTGCAATCAAGAGGCGAGACGGTCTTTAAAGAGACCGGCTGCGCCGAATGCCACGTCCCACACTTCAACACCGGCCCCAAAAAGATCAACGCCTTCGATAATATTGAAGCACGACTCTATTCCGACCTCTTGTTGCATGATATGGGGGACGAGTTGGCGGACAAGTTTGAGCAGGGGCAGGCCTTCGGGCGGGACTTCCGCACTACTCCGCTTTGGGGTTTGAGCCGCAAAAAATATTTATTGCATGACGGTAGGACAACAAGCATGGAGAGCGCGATCAACTTTCATGCGGGGGAGGCGACTCGCGTCATCCAGAAATACCACCATCTTTCAGACGACGAAAAAAAGGCCTTGTTAACTTTTCTCGAGTCATTATGATTACAAGAGTATTGGCTTTGTTGTTCAGGTTAATCTCGGCACGGTGGACATCTCCCGGTTCGAGATTAATTTCTTCAAACTCTTGATGCTGGACGCTCATGCGGCAGAACATACGGTACGTCTTTCGTGTGTTGGCGAAGAGTCCCGGATTCACAATCATGATTACCATGACTCTCGCCTTGGGAATTGGAGCCAATACCGCGATTTTCAGTATCGCAAACGGATGGCTGTTTCGGCCCCTGCCTGTGCCGAACGCAAACCAGCTGGTGGTTGTAGCCAGCCAACAAAGTGGCGAATCGCTTCTCAACGGAATCTCGTATCCAGACTTTCTCGACTATCGCGGTCAGGCGGATGCTCTCGTAGACCTGTCTGCCTATCGATTAGGATTTGTTGGACTCCACGCCGGTGCAACCACCGAACGAATTATCGTTAACTACGTTGCGGGAAATTTCTTTTCGATGCTCGGTGTTCGCCCGTTTCATGGCCGCTTCATACTGCCCAGCGAAGGCGAGAACTTGGGCAGTCCTTTAGCTCTCGTCTTGGCACATTCCTATTGGAAACGGCGCTTCTCTGGCGACCCAAACATCATTGGCGAGACCGTCCTCGTGAATGGTCAGCCGGTGACTGTAGTCGGAGTTACACCACCTGAGTTCTACGGCGTAAAAGCATTTCTTGAGACGGAAGCGTATTTACCACTGACCGCTGCTGCAATAGAACCAAACAGCAGCACGTTCTGGCATGAACGGCGAGAGCGCGCCCTGAATGTTCTCGGTCGGTTGCGCCCCGGAATCGACCTGAGACATGCTCAGGTTTCTGCCGACGTAATCGCGGAACGCCTGCGACGAGAGTACCCGGATGCGGATAAAGAAACATTCGTACGGATCTATCCCGAGTGGCTGGCGCGGCCTGACCCAAATGCGGCTAGTACTGCACCGATAATTGCGGCCGTGTTCCTTATACTAGGTGCCCTAGTCCTCCTGCTGACCTGCTTCAACGTAGCCAATGTCCTCCTCGCCCGATCATCATTCCGGCAGCATGAACTGGCGATCCGGAGTGCATTGGGTGCGTCGCGCCTCCAGATCATCTTGCAAGTCGTGACCGAAAGCGTCGTATTAGCTCTTATAGCAGGCATCGTGGGACTGCTTCTGGGGTTATGGGGGACCCGGGTGCTGAGTTTTATGCCGTTACAACTGGATGTCCCATTTCACCTCGACTTCACGTTCGACCGAAGAGTTTTTGCATACGCGCTTGCAGCCGCGCTTTTCACGGGCATTTTTGCCAGCCTGATGCCAGCAGTACGCTCACTGCGCATTGACTTCAATTCGTCGTTGCGGGAGGGAGAACGTTCGGCTCCCTCTAGCCCGCTATTCCGACGTGCGCGCAACGCGCTGGTAGTTGTTCAAGTTGCAGGTTCTCTGACTCTCCTACTTGTTGCGGGACTGTTCATCCGCAGTCTGAGCAATGCAGCGAGGATGGAACTGGGTTTCGAACCGGACCGGGTTCTGAATGTGGCGACGGATCCTCGCCAAGCCGGGTATGACGAAACACACGCAAAACAACTTCAGCAGGAGTTGCTCCGTCGTGTGCGCACAATTCCCAGCGTCGAGTCGGCAAGCTTCGCCTATTCCGTTCCTTTCGGTTATCGCTACAAGTCCAGCAGAGTCTTTGTTGAACACCAGCTACTGAAAGTCGGGGACCCCGGCCAGGAGATCTTTCATAACATTGTCAGCCCGGAATACTTCGGCACGATGCAGATTCCCATTCTGACCGGAAGGGCATTCAGTGAATCAGATAACCAAAACGCACCTCGCGTAGCCGTCATCAATGTGAGTATGGCGCACCTTT
>WNFC01015555.1_pt1 | contig 10683 bp, 9 predicted proteins | sample 5400541 | NCBI WGS metagenome assembly WNFC01 (sample SAMN13153342, study PRJNA577476) | soil metagenome | isolation source: 120 cm saprolite under Douglas fir tree site 2 hole 2 replicate 1 | place: USA:California | collected 2015-04-18
CCTGGCTAATCGCGTGCAGGGAGCGCGTGCGTACGGGGGACATGTGACGGTTACGAACCTGCGGCTGGTGTTCGTGCCGGTGGCAGCGAGCCAGGTTAACGGCGGCGCCCGGTGGGAGGTCCCGCTCGCTGAGGTGGCGAGTGCTGATTTGGCGCCGCGTGGGTGGAGCGCCTTCAACGGCGCGTGGCGGCGTCGGCTGAGGGTGCGGACGGCGTCCGGTGATGCGGAGTGCTTCGTGGTATGGCGGCCACGGAAAGCGGCAGACCTGGTGAAGCAAGCGCTGCGCGGGTAGCCACGGACTTTTCCAGCATTAATCTCAAAGATGAGCACGACGTTATCCGCACCCGGCCCCCATGCACCGAAGCGAAGGTCTACGTGGTGACCGGGCCAGTCGGTGCTCTGGGCGACACTGATAAGCCCACCCAGTGGATCAATGTCTACCGGACAGATACGGGCTTTCTTCACGGTTCGCTTGGAGGCATCCGTGATGGGTGAGGCTCTCCTGGAGTGAGTTCCAGCTGACGGCTTGTGGGGGTTTGGCCCTTTAAACCGAAGTTACGGCTAGCCGAGTAGGCGATTCTGGTCCTGGCCTGCGGTTTTTCCTGTCTGGCGGGTGGGTTGTTCTGGCTACTTCAAGGTGAGCGGGATGGGGGCGCCGATGAGGTGGAAGGCTTGCCGCTGTTCGCTGGTTGGCTCGGTGAGCATGGGCACGGTGGCGGTTGCGCCGGCGATGCGGACCTGGTTGCGGGTGAGGGTGGCGAGGTGGGTGAGCAGGCCGCGGAAGCTGCGGTAGGGGCGGCCGTCCTGGTCGTGCTGGCGGGAGGCTTTGGCCTGGGCGCGGGGGGAGCGGGTGGCGGGGGCGACGGGGTTGCTGGCCGTGGGGGGGTCTTCGTCGGTGAAGGTGAGCGGCGCCCAGGCGCGGCGCAGGTGCCAGGTGAGGTAGCAGGCGAGCATGCAGATCAGGACGTGGGCTTTGACGCGCTCTTCCAGCCGGTGGTAGATGGGCCGCAGGCCCAGGTCGTCGGCCTTGATGTGGCGGAAGTCGCGTTCGACGTATTTGAGGTTCTTGTAGGCGGTGACCACGCCAGGCGCGTCCAGTTGGGTGGCCGGGACGGGGGTGCGCAGCACGTAGAACCCGTCCAGGGCGGCTTCCTCGTCGATCTGGGCCTGGTTGCGGGTAATGGCCAGCGTGGTGTCGGAGATGGCGATGCCGAAGTGCTTGCCGGTCTTGTATTTGCTGATCACCTTGCCGACGGCCACGCCGATCTCGCCCGCGCCGGTCAGCCGTCCAGCCTGGACGCGGGCGATGATGGGGCCAGCAGCTTCTCGGTGGCGGCGAGCAGTTCTTCGCGGGTGCGGGCGCGGTCGGCGGCCAGCAGGGGGTTGCGGCAGGCGATCAGCCGCTCGCCGGGGAAGTCCGGGGAGGTGATCTCGGCCAGGTTCTGCTGATCGAACAGGGACATCTGCAGCAGGCCGCCGGCGGCCATGAGCTTGCGGATGGCGGGGGCGCGCAGCGCGGTGATCCACCCGTAGGCGTCTTCCCGCTCCGTCCCGTCCTCCAGCTGGTTCAGGGCCTGGATCCGGGCTGAGGTGATCATGCCCCGGTCGCCGACCATGACCATGTTCTCCAGGCCGAACTTGTCCCGCACTACCTGCACGATCTGGGTGAACGCGGCCGGGTCGCCGGTGCTGCCGGGCAGCACCCGGACCGCGACCGGGCGGCCCGCGGGGTCGGTGAGCAGCCCGTACTCGATCTGCAGCTTGCCTTTCTTGCCGTCCCGGGAGTAGCCGCGCGCGGCCAGCGGGCAGTGCGTGCCTTCCATCCACGAGCTGGACAGGTCGAACAGGGCCATCCGCGGCGGGTTGGCCTCCGGTGCCAGGTGGCGGGCCGCCAGCTTGGCCTCGATCGCGTCCTGCCGCCCGGCCAGCCAGTCCATCGCCGCATACACCTGGTCAGTGGACGCGGCGGCGGCGCCCAGGTCAGTCCCGAGGGTGGTGTCGGCCCACCAGGTGAGGGTGGACAGCTTGGAGGCGGGGGCCACCACCCGGGAGATGATCAGGGCCAGCGCCAGGTCCCGCTCGGCGCAGGCCGGGCCCAGCAGCGCCGGCAGGCCCAGCTTGGCCGCCATCGCGTGCACCGCGGCGACGTGCCCGTGCGGCAGTGAGGCGGTGATCGTCACCGCCTGCCCGGCGGGCACCAGCCGCTCCCCCTTCAAGGCGGCCTCGATCGCGGAGCCGTCCCAGTAGGTGCGGCGTACCAATACCGACTCATACACCCGCTGCTCACCGGACTTCGCCACATACATCCGCCGGTTCCGGGCTACATGCATCGCACCGCCACGTGCCACCATACCCCCGATCATAGCCACCACGTTCCGGCGGGCACAGGATCAACACGCCATATTTCGTGGCTACACTAGACGGTCGCAGCCAACGACTTTCAGCACCTCAAGACAGCAATGTTTACGGAGAGCTACGGCAACTCCGGTTTAAAGGCGGTCCATGACATGGCGCCCTGGCCTATATCCTCGCTGACCTGGCGACGACGCGGCGGTCGTCATAGCCAGGAGTCGGGCATCATGGCCTCGATTTCTGCGTTTGTTGCGCCCCGCCACTGCTGTGTCGTGGCGTCTTGGATCATGGTCGGCTGGTAGAGCTTGCCCGCCACCCACTGATCTAGCCAGTCGGCGAGGGTGAGCGCCTGGTCGAACAGGCCTCGCTGGCCCCGTCCTCCATTTGGATCCCAGGCCCACATTTGCCCGTCGGGGTGCGAGCAGTCGGTGAATGAGTAGATCACGCATCCCCAAGGACAGAGGGGCAGCAGTCCAGCGGGGAGGACGGGCCAGGATGATGATGACGGCGTGTCGTGGGCCTCGCGGTACAGATCGAGCGCGGTTAGGCCACCGTCGCGATGGCCGCCGCTCAGTCCGAGCACGCCGTATCCGGGCCCGAATCCTCCGTTGCCGACTTCGAGGTACAGGCGCCGGAGCAGGCGGGGCAGCTCGTGGCCGATGACATCCTCGGCTCCGCGGACTGCCTCGGGCATGGCAGGTGTCAAGGCAGGTAGTGGCACTAGCAGCCCGGCTTGCCGGGCCTGCAGGTATTCTCGCGACCGCCGCAGGTACGTGGGCCAGATCGTGCCGTCGGCCTGTCGCTGGAAGAAGCTGCGGGGGCCCGGCGGCGGACCGCCGGGAAGCGCGGGTATGTGATCGAGGTACTCGCCGTCGCTGACCATGGTGCGGATTGTCTCGAAGATCACGTCGTCAGCATCGGGCTCCATGCCAGGAGTGTGCCGTAGACCGTCGCTTGCCAGCCACTGCCGGCGCGGCCGCGCCCAGGAAACCGCGTGGGGGTGCTGGTCTTGTCCGTCGTTCTCGCAGGCGCCCAGGTCGCTGGGAGCGGGCAGCGGGTGGAGCCGGCCGTGTCGGGGCGACCACCACGCTGGACGGCATCCCGAGCAAGATCACCCTCCTGGATCTCGTGCGGACGCGAGTACGCGAGGAGGTTGCACGCTACAACGCCGGCCCGGAACCGGTCTTCTGCGGATTGGTGATGCCGGAGGGAGCGCAGGCCACCCGTGAGGGTTTCCGGATGCCGCGCCTGCGCCGGATCGACTGGCAGCGGCAAGCGGACCGCGCGATCGAAGCGTTCCAGCGCAACGGGTTCTTCATTCTCGTCGACGACCGGCAGGTAATGGAGCTCGATGCGGTGCTCAATCTGACCGCGGACTCTGATATTCGTTTCGTTCGCCTGGTCCAGCTGGTGGGCGGGTGACCATGGCCTCGCCCAAGGACGTCCTGCGCGGCGGCAAGGACAGCGAAGCCGCAACCCTGGTCGCGGCTGCGCTCAGGAGCGTGTGCAACGCGGAGCGGTCGGCCGATTACGGGGTGCGCGAATCCCAGCTGGGCGAGTTGCCGGAGGTCCGGGCGATCCTTGAATCCCCTGACGAGCTTCGGCGGGAGTGCATCCTTGTCGTGGCCGACCGAAAGGACGGTTACGACCGCGCCGCTGGAAGACACTGGCGGACCAAGACGGCGCGCCTATTCTCCGTGATCGCTCGCAAGCGCGCCGGGTTGACCGGCGCGGACCTCGAGGCGCTGCTTTCTCCTCCCCGCGCGAAGCTGGAGCGGCAGGAGGTGTGGTGGCTCACCGAGAAGATCCGCGTCCTGAGCCGGCAGATCGAACACAGTTACCTGGGCCTGAGCGGCGACGGCAAGGCACGCGTCAAACCCCTGCTTGAGCGGGTCGCCTCAGAGGTCGACCATGCGCCCACCGCGGTCCGAATCCGGACGCTGATCGGCACCGGCGATGAGATCCGGTACGAGCTCATCGACGATGGTGACGAGGTCGGTCCGAGGCTGCGCGCAATCATCGCGGCGAGCGGGGAGCCGGACGAAGCCCGCGCGGCGGCGCTCAACCTGCTGGCCGCCTTCCCCGCTAGTGGCCGGCCGGCGGAGCAGTGGCACGCCGAGGCCGAACGTGTCCGCAGCCTGCTCGCGCGGCCTGCCGTGCTCACCGGTGGTCTGCTCGATGTCGCGCTTGACGCGTCCGATTTCGAGGAGGAGCACCCCTACGCCGGGTGGCCAATAGGCCGGCAGACCTACACGGTCACTCGCGGCGCCACGGCCGGCAACGAGTCCTTCCTTTGCGGCGCTGTCACATTCGCGGGCGTGGTCGCTGATCCGGCGCTTCTGCCGCACCTGCGGCGCCTCGCCGTGAAGAGTGTCACCGTCATCGCCGGCCCGTTCGGCTACCCTGGCTACCCTCGCAGCCTCCGGCTGGCGAACATGTCCGTGAAGGCGATGGCAGACATCGGTGGTCCCGCCTCGATCACGGAGCTGCTCGCGCTCGAGCGCTCGATACGGCACGGAACCCTCCTGAGGCAGATCCGCCAGGCGATCGGCACCGTCGCCGCAGCCCGGGGCACAACGCGCGGCGAGCTGCTCGAGCGCGCGGTTGAAGACCACGGCCTCGGGCGTGACGGCACACGCCGGATGCCGCTTTCCCGCGGGTCCGCGGTCATCGAGATCGACGGGCGGTCAGCCCTGCTCGTCTAGCTCGACCAGGACCAAACACGGCGCAAGTCCGTGCCGGCCGACGTGAAGGAGGCCGACGCCGGCACACTGGCCGTGCTTCGTGAGGACCTGAAGGCCATCCGCAAGACAATCGCCGGCGAGCGCAACCGGCTCGACGGCCTCATGTCACTCGATCGCCGCTGGCCGATCGCGGACTGGCGCTCGCTCTACCTCGACCATCCGGTCACCGGCCGGCTCGCCCGCGCGCTGGTCGGGGGCTTTCGCGGGGGTGACGGAACGGACGTCGCCGGCATCCCCCGCGACGCGACGACTGCCGTGACGAACGTCGGCGATATGAGGATCCCGCAGGACGCCGCGGTGCGCCTCTGGCATCCGGTCCACGGAGCCCCTGAGGATGTTCGGGCCTGGCGCCACTACCTCCTCGAGCAGGCGGTCGTGCAACCATTCAAGCAGGCTTTCCGCGAGCTCTACGTGCTCACCCCCGCCGAGGAGCACACCTGTGTCTACTCGAACCGCTTCGCTGGCCACGTCTTCCGGCAGGTTCAGGCGCGGGCGCTGATGAAGGGCCGCGGGTGGAAGCCTGTGCCGGTCGCCGGGTGGGACGACGGCATCGACCACGGGGTCGCGCGCCGCGTTTATGAGCCATTCGGAATCCGCGCCGAGTTCTTCTTCGATCCGATCCTCGATATCCATCCTCACCCGGGCGGCCTTTACCCGTACTGCACGAGCGACCAAGTGCGGTTCTTCGGCGCCGCCAGCAACGACCCGATGGAACTCTCCGACGTGTCGCCGCTCGTTTTCACCGAAGCGATGCGCGACGTCGACCTCTTCATCGGCGTCACGTCGGTAGCCGCTGACCCGGAGTGGCTGGACCGAGGCGAAGGCCGGCGCTTCGAGAGGTATTGGAACGCCTACAGTTTCGGTGTGCTCACGGCCGCAGCCGAAATCCGGCGCGAGGTGCTCGAGCAGCTGCTGCCCCGGCTGGCGATCGCCGGCCGCTGTGAGCTCGAAGAGCGCTACCTCACGGTTCGCGGCGGCCTCCGCACGTATCGCATCCACCTCGGAAGCGGGAACGTTCTGATGTCGCCGAACGACCAGTATCTTTGCATCGTGGCGGCCCGCAACGGCCGCGCTGAGAAGCTGTTCCTTCCCTTCGACGACGATCCAGTCCTCAGCCTCATCCTCAGCAAGGCGTTCCTGCTCGCCAACGAGTCGTCCATCACGGACCGGACGATCACCGCGCAGATCCGGCGCCGCTGACTCAGTGCGCCCCATCACACCAATGGCATCCAGAATCAGGAACCGTGCCTTATTCCCGGGCGAGCCTTGTGACGATGAGTTGCGCGGCACGTCAGCGCCCCCGCATCGCAGCGGTGGCGCGCCACCGCAGCTGCCAGCGGTCCCGTCCGCGCCCCGCCGAGCGCGCCGTCAAGGGACCCAAACGGCACCAGGCCGTCTCCGGATACTGGCACACCCAGGCCACACTCGCCCGCTGGTGCCGTATCCGCAGCTACCTCGAATCCGCCGCCAGCCACGGACTCACCGCGCTCGAGGCCATCAGCACCGCGCTGGCAGGCAAACCCTGGCTACCAGCCGCCCGCCCCGCCATCACAGCCGCTGCCTGAAATCGCACCTGTGACTACGCATAAGGGCGAATGGGCACGTCGCAGGCCGCCTGGGGATCGAGCGCTGCCCGGGACCGGGGAAGATGGACAAGACCAGCAGGCTGCTATGGAACCATTGCCTGGTGGGAACTCGCTCAGCATCCAGCGGCGTCCCCGACGTCAGTAAGGTGATAGCGGAGGTGGCCAAGCAGATCCTGGCACCGCTTGGCGTCAAGCGTAAGGGCCGGTCACGGACCTGGCTTGATGATCACGGCTGGTGGCTGGGCATCGTGGAGTTCCAGCCGTCCGGGTGGGACGCTGGCTCCTATCTCAACGTCAGGCCGATGTTCTTGTGGCAGCCCATCAGCCACCTGGTGCTGGAAGGCCGCTACCGGCTCGATGGCTTCTCCCCAGCCGACGACGCCAGCAGCTTCCGGCAGGCGATTCAGGCGAAGGCCGCGAAAGCCAAAGACGAGCTGACGATCCTGCGGAAGCGGTTTGCCTCCCTGCGTGATGTGACGAGGCACTATCAGGGAATCAGCACGGCGTTGTCGATGAGCGATCACGCCCACCTAGGTACGGCATGGGGACTCCTCGGCGAGATGGAACGCTGCCGCAACGCCCTGGACTCGGCACTGGTGCTGCGCGAACAACAGTTTTCCGGTCTTTGGCGGGCGAGCGCCTGGATGCTCGACGCACGCCAGGCCGCTGCGGACGAACGCACGTTCCGGACCTGGACCTTGACAACGCTCAACGCGACAAGGGCAGCCCTGAAGCTCCCGGAGCCTGTAAAGCTTCCAGAGGCTGCGTAACCAACTCCACGCAGCGCGCCCGTAACCGGGAGCTCAGCCCGTGAATGGACACCCCTCACCGCCGTGGCCTGGGCAGCTCCGGGGCCCAGGCCACGGCGATGAAGGAAGTTCCCATGATGGTCAGGGCACGGGGACGCTCGCCACTATCTGCTGCTGGTAGCTGGCGGGGTTCGTGCCGTCGTTGTAGGTGGAAACGAAGGTCGAGTAGTCCACCACCCCGCCGGCCGCTGTCACTCCGGTGGTGTTCCCGAAGTAGTCGCCGATGAACGTGGTCTCGCAGCTTGCGCAGCTGGTGTGCGGGGCGTTGAGCTGCGGGTCGAACGAGTGCTGGCTGATCAGGATGTTGTGCCCGATCGGGCGCAGCTGCGGATTGTAGAACTGGATGCTGGCGTTCACGCAATAGTTGGCGGCACCGTACGGCGGCAGGCTGCCGGTGTAGTTCGGGTTGACCTGGTCCAGGGCGAGCCCGGCGGCCGTGGCATCCGCGGTCCCGGCCGCGGGGCAGCCGAGGCGGCGGTCGTAGAAGTTCACGCTGACCGTGCCGCTGGGCGCCACGGTGAGGTTGGGCTGGAACTCATCAGCGGGGCTCGCGTTGTCGTTGACCTGGACCGGGCTGGTCCAGGTGGCGCCGCCGTCGTAGGACGCGGTGAGCATCACGTTGCCGGTGCCGGCGCTGAAGTCCTCGTAGGACACGTACAGCGGGTAGAGCCCCTGCGCATCTAGTTGGTTGCCGACGGTGAAGGTGTTCTCGATCCCGTCCCGGAACGTGGTGTTCGGGTAGATCGCCGGGGGCGGCGTCACGGTGGGGACCGCGGTCCCGGCCACCGACCAGGTCTTGCCGCCGTCCGTGGATTTGTCCACGAACACCGAGGCGCAGCAGAAGCCCTTCTTGGGCGCGAAATTGGTCAGCGTGGTGTAGATAGCGCCGCTGGGGTCCACGTGCGGCAGGAGGTAGGTGACCCCGGTCGGGTTGTCCGGGCCGACCGGCAGTCTCTGCGGGGCGGACCAGGCGGTGTGTGTCCCGTTGGCCCTGGCGTCGGCGTAGGAGACGTACGGCACCGGGGTGACAGTGTGGAAATCCACCCACATGGCGTAGACCCGGTTGTAGTGCGGGCTGGCCGGGTTGGTGTCGATCGTCATCCACTGCTTGTCCGGTTCGTTCCCGATGCTGTCGTAGGTGGCGACGAAGTCCGGGTGGCCGGCGCGGGTGGTGATCCAGTCGGCCGCTGCTGTCGCGCCATGCGGGCGGACGGCCATCGCCACCGCTTCGGCCGGCTGGGCGGGATTGGGCTCCAGCGGCGTCCCCACCTTGAAGTCGTGGGTTCCGTCCGAGTTGTAGAAGAACTGGTAGGGCAGGATGAACTCGTAGTAGTTGCCGAATCCATCGAACGCGCCGACCGGGTCGGTGTTGTCGGTCCACCCCTCGTAGCCGGGGATGTGGCCGGTGGACCAGGTCTGGCCGCCGTTGAATGATTCGTAGAAGCCGAGCACATGGTTGTAACCCTCGGCGCTGACAAACCACTTGGAGGATCCGATCAGGTGCTGCGGGTTGGTCGGGTCGACCCGGATGTCCGATTCGGAGTGGTCCTTGACCAGCATCGGGCCCGCGGCGGGGTAACCGGGATTGCTGCCAGCCTGGGTCGGGTAGGGCCCGGACGTGCCGGTTTCCTCACCGGTGGTCGCGCCTGAGGGCGGGCATGTTGACATTCCGGTGTAGCCGTCGTTGGGGCCGTTGCTGGCGAAGTACGGAACTTCCGGCCGGTAGCAGCTCACCTGGCCCGAGGTCGCGTCGGTGTTCGTAACCTGCGCGGCGGCGAAACTGGCCGCATAGCTCGCATTGCTCTGCGTGCCTTGCGGGACAACCCCGACACCCGGCCCGGCCTGCGCCGCCGCTGGGGCCGACGCCGCGGCCAGGGTCGCCGGAACCGCCAGCGGCAGGGCCAGCAGCATGGCCGGCGCAGCCAACCTTGCGAAACGGTGCGTCATCACAACCGCCTCCTCTTGTGTTCTTGGTGGCCGGCCCTGGCGGGCACCGCCGCGACGCCGACCGCGCTCCCCACTACCGCCGTGGACATCAACGGTTGCGTTCTCATGCCATCCACCCCTTCATCGCGGTGTATATCGCTGACGTACGAAGCGTCAAGATGCGCGCCAAGATCCTCTTCCCAGGTCACCGGGCGCGCCAGGTCGTACCGGGGTCGGGCGGCGAGGCGCAGGCCTGGATGGTCAGCCGGGTGCCGTTGGTGGTGGAGTCCGCCGGGTCGGCGAGGCAGAGTCCTGACACCGGGTTCAGCACCTGGCCGGTGAGGTTAATCCGCCAGTGCTCACTGCTGCCGCCGTTGCAAGTCCACAACTGCAGCGGGGTGCCCGCGGCAGTCCCCGCGCCCGCCACCTGCAGGCACTTACCGTAGATCCGCACCGTGCCGTCCGGTTCCACGATCCAGTTCTGGTTGGAGCCACCGTTGCAGGACCACAGGTCGATGACCGTGCCGTTCGCGGTGCCGAACCCGTGGTCGTCGACGCATTTGCCCGGGATCTGGGACACCAGCGGCCCGGCGGGGGTGGTCCATTTCTGGTTGGCGCCGCCGGTGCACGACCAGATCTCGGTTTTGGTTCCGTTCGTGGTGCTCCAGCCGGTGTCATCGAGGCATTTGCCCGACACCGGGTTGACCAGTTCCCCATCCGTGCCGATCTGCCATTGCTGGTTGGTCCCGCCGGTACAGGTCCACAGGTCGACCGCGGACCCGTTGGTGGTTCCCAGGTTCACGATGTCCAGGCACTTGCCGTGGATCCGCACCGTGGTGTCCTGCACCATGGTCCAATGCTGGGAACTGCCCCCGTTGCACGACCAGATCTGGATCCTGGTGCCATTGTTACTGCTGTTACCCGTGTCATCGAGGCACTTGCCGCCGAGGTCGAGCCGGACCGGCCCGGCGGGCCCTGAGTCCGGGGCCGCGCCGACCGTCCAGGTGAACGAGGCGGATCCAGCGTCCCCGGCGGTATCGGTGGCCTTCACGGTCACCGGGTACGTGCCCGCCCGGGCCGGCCAGCCGGTGATCAGTCCGCTGGCGCTGATGGAGACGCCAGGCGGCAGGCCCGTCGCGGAGAAGGCAGGCGTCTGCCCGGCCGTGGAGTCGACCGCCTGGATCCGGAGGTCCACCGGGCTCCCGGCGACGGTGCTCTGGGTTCCGGGCGAGGAGACGGTGATCGCCCCGCCCACATTCCACGAGA
>WNFC01032841.1_pt1 | contig 10683 bp, 8 predicted proteins | sample 5400541 | NCBI WGS metagenome assembly WNFC01 (sample SAMN13153342, study PRJNA577476) | soil metagenome | isolation source: 120 cm saprolite under Douglas fir tree site 2 hole 2 replicate 1 | place: USA:California | collected 2015-04-18
TCCGGGACGCGCAATTTCGACAAAAAGACCGGATACCGCTCTAAAGCGTTCCTCACGGTGCCGATGAAGAACCACATGAGCGAAATCATAGGGGTGCTTCAGCTCATCAACAGCAAGGATCCCGCGACGGGTGAGTTCGGCCCTTTCTCGCATTCGGACCAGCGATTGGCGGAGTCCCTCGCGTCGCAAGCTGCCATCGCGCTCACCAACCGGCAACTGATCGATCAATTGGAGAGACTGTTCAAGTCATTCATCGCGCTCATCAACACCGCGATTGACGAGAAGTCGCACTACACGAGTGGGCACTGCAAACGCGTGCCGGAGCTTACCATGTTGCTTGCCGAGGCCGTCAACGAGACCTCCGACGGGCCGCTTCGAAATTTCAACATGAGCGATAAAGATCGATACGAGCTCGAAATAGCAGGTTTGCTGCATGACTGCGGAAAAGTGACGACGCCGGTGCACGTCGTGGACAAGGCGACCAAGTTGCAGACGATCTTCGACCGCATCAATCTCCTGGACACGCGCTTCGAGGTGCTGAAGCGCGATTTGGAAATCGCTGCGCTCAAGCAGAAGATCGACCTCGTGTCCCAACCCTCGCTGGAAAAAGTCGATGCGCGCGATCGATTGGGGCAAATCGAGCAAAAATTGCGGGAGAGCTTGCGCCGGCTGGAAAGCGACCGCGAGTTCCTGCGTCACTGCAACGTCGGGCGAGAATTCATGCCGCCTGAGACACAGGAACGGGTGAAGCAGATCGGCACCGGCTACCAGTGGACCGACATCTCGGGCGGGACCGCCGACTTTCTCACTCAGGACGAAATCAAGAATCTGACGATCTCCAAAGGCACGCTCACCCACGAGGAGCGCGAGACGATCAACCATCACATCGTTGCCACGATCAAGATGCTGGAAGCGCTGCCGTGGCCGAAGCATCTGGAAAACGTGCCTGAGTACGCCGGAGGCCACCACGAGCGCATGGACGGAAAGGGTTACCCAAAGCACCTGACGCGCGAGCAAATGTCGGTGCAGGCTAGGGTAATGGGGATCGCGGACATTTTCGAGGCGCTGACTGCCAAGGATCGGCCTTACAAGCGCGGCAAGACGCTCACCGAATCACTGAATATCCTCGGGCACATGAAGCTGGACGGACACGTCGACCCGGACTTGTTCGATATATTTGTCCGCAAGAAGGTCTATCTCCGCTACGCCGAGCAATTTCTCGATCCGGATCAGATCGACGAGGTCGACGAAAGCAAAATACCCGGATTTGCTGCTGATCCCGCTTGACAACATCCGTCGCCGGGTTGGCACCGTACTGAGATTCTATCGATGATGGCAATTTTTCAATGGTTCAATACGGAGGAAATCGACGAGTTTGCGCGCTCGATCGCCGCGGAACTAGTCAAGCGCGCCCCCCCCGCAGGGCTGGACGCTCGCGATGAGAAGACGTCCAAGCGGCTCAGAAATACGCATCATGCGGTCTTCTCGCGTGCCGAGCAATTTGCGCGTACGCACAAACTCAACCTCTATAAGAAAGCGCGCTTGGGCAATCAATTCCGATGGGCGCTGAAGGAAGCCGGATACCCCAAGGCGTTCGTCGAGACGTGGACCTACGAACTGATCACGCTGGTTGCGCTCAAATCGACGGCTCCTCGCGAACCGGGTCGTTGAACGTATGCACAGATGGCTGTTCGGGTCCCGCAAGGGGGCAGCAGAAAAGCTTCTGACTCCGGGCCCGTCGAGCGAGGGCGCCGAAGATCCCCTTGTCGCCGCTTCACGCAAGCTGGGCGCTGCCCTGCAGCACCATCAGGCGGGACGTCTGTCGGAAGCGGAAGCGGCTTACGGTGAAATTCTGTCGATGGATCCGGACAACATCGATGCACTCCACTTCTTGGGCGTCATCTCCCACCAGCGGGGCGAGCATGGACGGGCTGCTGAGCTGATATCGCGGGCGCTCTCGCACAATACTTCGAATCCGCCCGCGCACAACAATCTCGGTAATTCTCTGGGCGCGCAAGGAAAGCTCAACGAGGCCGTCGTCTGTTACCTGAACGCTCTGGCGCTCGACCCCGACTATGTCGACGCACTCCTCAATCTGGGTGCCGCCCTCAGCGCGCAGGGCAAGCCGGATAGAGCCGTTGCTTGCTATAAGAGGGCTCTGGCCCTCGCACCCCATGCTGCTGCGGCCAACGCCGGGCTGCAGGATGTGCTCAGGGATCAAAGCAATGTCGCTAAAACTGCCGTCCAGCATGACAAAGCGCCGACCCTTGAGCCCGAATCCTGCGAATGGCACTTTAATCAGGGGAATTCCTACAAAGATCAGTCCCAATGGGATGAAGCTGTCGCCAGTTACGAAAAAGCCTTGTCGCTGGCTCCCGACTTTTCCCCGGCGTATGTCAATTTGGGCAACATACTCAACCTCCAAGGCAAGCCGGACCAGGCGATTGCCTGCTACCGAAAGGCGCTCGTGGTCGAGCCCGACCTGCTCGAAGCGCATTACAACCTCGCGGATGTCCTGCGGGATCAAAACAGACTGAATGAGGCGATTCCTTGCTACGAAAAGGTCCTTGCGCTCCGGCCCGACCTCCCCGAAGCGCACTACGGCCTGAGTCACGTTTTCAGGAACCAGGGTCGATTGAACGAAGTGCTCGACTGCCTTAAGAAGGCGCTTTCGCTCGATCCCGGGTACGTCGAGGCGCGCTGGGGGCTTGCGATGTCGCAAATACCGAAAATGTTTGGGACGGACGCCGATCCCATGAAGTGCAGAACCGCCTTTGCCGCGCAGCTGGATGAGCTGGAACGCTGGTTTGACGGGACTCGGAACGCAGAGGGTTTCAAGGCGGTGGGCAGCCAGCAACCGTTTCCGCTGGCGTACCAGGAAGAAAACAACCGTAATCTGCTCAAACGCTACGGAGATCTCTGCGCACGATTGATGAGGGAGTGGTTCGAACGGCAGGACTTTGTCGTTCCCGGAAGACGCAGCTCCGACGGCGTGATCCGTGTCGGGATCGCTTCAAAGTACTTTTGGAATCACTCGGTCTGGAAAGCCATCGTCAGGGGGTGGTTCGAGAAAATCGATCGCGAGCGCTTCGCCCTCTACGCGTTTTATTTCGGGGTTCGTCAAGACCAGGAGACCCTTTTCGCGAAATCTTCCGCGACGCGTTTCGAGCAGGAAGCAAAACCCCTGCGGCAGTGGGTGCAGGGAATCATCGACCGGCAGCTGGACGTGCTGATCTATCCTGAGGTCGGAATGGATCCGATGTCGGTACAGCTGGCGAGTTTGCGCCTTGCGCCGGTGCAGGTGGCGACGTGGGGACATCCCGAGACGACCGGGCTGCCGACGATCGATTACTATTTGTCCGCGGAAGAATTGGAGCCCCCCCGTGCGCAGGAGAATTACACGGAACAGCTCATTACCTTGCCCAATCTGGGGTGTTTCTATCGACCCTGGGGAGGTGAAGCGATCCGTCTCGACTTGGGCAAGCTGGGCATCGATCCCCGGTCTCCGCTTCTTCTTTGCCCCGGCATGCCATTCAAATACGCACGTCAACACGATTGGGTTTTTGCCGAAATCGCCCGCAGGTTGGGCCGGTGTCAGTTCGTTTTCTTCATACCCGGGGTGACCAATCTGGCGGAAGCATTGCGGCAGCGACTTGAAGCCGTTTTCGCCCAGTACGGCCTGAACTTCGATGAATACGTGATCTTCATTCCCTGGCTGAACGGCCCGGCGTTTGACGGACTGCTCGAGCGTGCCGATGTCTTCCTGGACACCATCGGCTTCTCCGGCTTCAACACCGCAATGCAAGCGGTGGAGCAAGGGAGCCCGATCGTGACTCGGGAAGGGCGGTTTCTGCGCGGCAGGCTGGCGAGCGGCATCCTGAAGCGGATGGGACTACAGGAGCTGATAGCCGGATCGGAGGAAGACTACATTTCGCTTGCGGTCAGACTCATCCGGGACGGTGAATATCGCGATCGCGTCCGCAAGCGCATCGAAACGGAGCGCCATGTTCTTTTTGAAGACATGGCGCCGATACGCGCCCTGGAGAACTTCCTGGCCAAGGTGGCCAAGTGACGCTCGAACGGAAGGCCAGTGCGGCGTAACATCCCGGTGACGTTCAGCGTCAGACTGTGCCGCATTTTGGATCGAAACCCCTTTTCACATGGCTTGAATCAGGTTCAATAAATGACATTAAATTTAATAAAAACAATGTAGTATGTCTATAGATCCAGAAGCGGCACGCGACTTGCTGCTACCCACCCGAGCGCCATCCGGCGTGTTAAGAAGGAGTATCCATGAGAGCGATTCAGAAGGGCTTTACCTTGATCGAGTTGATGATCGTGGTTGCGATCATCGGCATTCTGGCCGCAGTAGCACTCCCGGCGTACCAGGACTACAGCAACCGGGCGAAGATATCCGAGCCGCACCTCGATTACCGAGGTCTATCAAAGTGCCACCAGCGCGCCTGGCGCCAACAACTGGGGCTGCGAAGTCACAAACGCCGCGTTGGGCGGGGCCTCGAAGTACGTATCAACCATTGCCACGGACGTCAACGGCAAGGTCACGGTATCGATACAGGGCTTCGCCCCCACGACCCTTATCAACGGTACGGTGGTCACTCTGGTTCCGCTGAAGGCCCAGGCCGGCGGCGGCGCGCCCATCCCGATGACCACTGTCGATGTGGGCGGAAACACGGTCTTCGGCTGGCGCTGTGGGAATAACACCGTCGACGGCACGACCTTGAACCCGAAGTTCCTGCCTGGCTCCTGCCGCGGGTAATCGTAGCCTAGCTCCGAGCAACACAAAAAGGTACCCTCCGGGGTACCTTTTTTTTTGGGCCTATGCTCGCAAGCATCATCAGGCGGTTCCCGCACTGGATCGCCGCAGGCTTGATCGCGGGGCTCGCTTGCGGCCTTTATTGGCCTTTTCTGGGAAGCCCGCGGGTCTTCGACGACTGGGTGTTTTTCTCGGGACAGAGCTTTTCGTACTATGCCACGCATCCGTTCGGTCCCGCGCTGAGGCTTCCTCCGTACTTCTCGCTCGCCGTCACGGAGGTGGAAATCGGGGGCATGGTCGCCCACCGGATCGTAAGCCTCGTCTTCCATATCGCTTGCGCGTTAGCGCTTTACAAACTCATCTACGATCTGCTCCGACTGGTTACGCCGGCGGACCGCCCAGAATACGCGTCTGGGGCGAACGCCACGGCATGGGCGCTCATCGGGGCAACCGTCTTCGCGATTCATCCGGTAGCTGTGTACGGAGCGGCTTACCTGATCCAGCGGACCGTTGTCCTCGCCACCCTATTCTCGATGCTGTCGATCTTGCTGTTCGTGCGGGGGCTTGCGCGGGGCCGGCACGCCGACGCCGTGTCGGCGGCGCTGATGTACAGCGTGGCGGTCCTCTCGAAGGAACACAGCATCCTGCTGCCCGGGGCAGCGGTGCTCGCCGTGTTGCTGGTCGGGGCGGAACGGCGTTTCGCCGTTCGCCACGCCTCAATCTATTTGCTTGCCTGCGCGCCTGCGGCGATTTTTGTGACGCTGTTCAGAACGTGGCTGATCGGCCGGGCGTACGAGCCGGATTTCGGTGCCGTCGCAAACCAGCTCGAGGGCGTCTTCGGACACGCGGTCGCGGATTTCTCCTGGTCGATGAGCGCGGTCACTCAGGCAGGGCTGTTCTTCAAATACCTTGCACTATGGCTCTGGCCCGATACGCGTGCGATGTCGATCGATATCCGGGTGGATTTTCTCCAGACATGGTCGGCGGGCTGGATCGTCCTGAAAGTCTCGGCGTTCGTTGCTTTCGGCGCACTCGGATTCCTGCTCCTGCGGCGTCGCGGCCGGGCGGGCGTCGCCGGGTTCGGCATGCTCTACACCTGGATTCTTTTCTTGGTCGAGTTGAGCACGGCCCGGTTCCAGGAACCCTTCGTGCTTTACCGGAGCTATTTGTGGGCGCCCGGAATCCTGATCGCAGTCGTGGCGACGCTGAGCGCGTTTCCGCTCCGGGCAGCGATGGCCGCATGCGTGCTGGCCATTCCCTTGCTTTTGTACCAGGCCCATGACCGCCTGGCCGCCTTCTCCAGCTCTTTTCTTCTTTGGGAGGATGCGGTTGCCAAGCTTCCGGAGAAACCCGTTCCATGGGGCTCCCGAACCCTGTACATGATGGGCAGGGAATACCTGTACGGAGGGCGGCCGGACAAAGCCATCCAGATTGCCGAAAAATGCATGGCCGAGTACCCGGACACGGTTCACTGCCACTACGCCCGCGGAGTGGTTCATTTCCAGCAGGGGCAATACGACCTGGCGCTTCGCCATCTGGTTCGAGCAGTCGAGCTGCAGCCCGAAAGCGGCATTGCGCACCACCGTCTCGGACTGGTCTTGGAGCGCCTTGGCCGGACGCGGGAGGCGAAGACGGAGTACGGACGCGCTTCCGATCTGGGCTTCAAAGGAGCAGACTTCGAAATCAAGCGCCTGGAATCCTCTGGCGCCGGCCTTCCGGTCCGGAAAAGGGACGGCTCAGTCTCGCCCTAAAGGGAGAGGCAGTGATTAGGCCGCGCGAATTGTCCGTAGCGACGGGATCACGCTTGCGGCCTGCGAAAGTGCCCGGAGCGGCCGCCGGCTTTTTCGAGCAACTTAATGTCCTCGATAATCATGGCGCGGTCCACCGCTTTGCACATATCGTAGATCGTGAGAAGTCCTACGCTCACCGCTGCCAGCGCCTCCATCTCCACTCCCGTGCGTCCGATCGTCTCGACGGTCACCACTAGGCGAATCGCAGGCCGGCGCTTCTCCGCGGTGAACTCTGCTGCCACTCGTGTAAGCCCGAGGGAATGGCACAAAGGGATCAGCTCGCCTGTTCGCTTCGCCGCCTGAATCGCGGCGACCCGGGCCACTCCGAGAACGTCGCCTTTCTCGGCGCGGCCCGCGAGGACAAGCTTCAGGGTCGAGGGCGCCATGCGGATCGTGCCGCTGGCGCGCGCGACGCGATGCGTTTCGGGCTTGTCTCCGACGTTCACCATGTGGGCCTGCCCGGACCCGTCGAAATGGCTCAATTTTCTTGACCGATTCATTCCCCTGCCTCCGAGCGACACGCAGATCGTAATGCGACGCGTCCGGGAACCCAACCCGGAGAGCGGTATCATATTATCCATGAGAATCCCCGCCGTCTGCCTGGGTCTCGCCTTGTTGGTTCCGCAGGCACAGGCGCAGACCCTGCCGGAGCTGGGTGACACATCCGGTGCGCTGCTGCCGCCTTACCTCGAGCGCAAGATCGGCGAGCAGGCGATGCGGGAAATTCGCTTGCGCGAACCGAGCTTTCTCGACGATCCGGAGCTTACAGAGTACGTGAACGAGGTCGGACGGCGCATTGTGGCCGCGAGCCCCGAGGCGCGTCAGGACTTCGAGTTCTTCATGGTGCGTGACAACACCATCAATGCTTTTGCGATGCCTGGGGGATTCGTGGGGGTGCACACCGGCCTGCTGCTCGCGGCGCAGACGGAGTCCGAGCTCGCCGGCGTGCTAGCACACGAGGTGGCTCACGTGACCCAGCACCACATCGCCCGCCTGCTGGGAAAACAGGAACAGATGTCGATTCCCACTCTTGTGGCGGTGGTTCTGGGCATTCTGGCTGCGCGCTCCCGTCCCGATTTGGCGCAGGCGGTTATCGCCGGTGCAGGAGCGAGCAGCATTCAATCGCAGCTCAATTACACTCGTGATTTCGAGCGCGAGGCCGACAGAATCGGCTTTCAATTTCTCCAGCAGGCCGGCTTCGATGTCGGCGGCATGGGCTCGTTCTTCGAACGCATGCAGAAAGCGACTCGGCTGTATGAGAACAACGCGCCGGCCTATCTGCGCACGCACCCGCTTACCAGCGAGCGGATTGCCGATATGCAGAATCGCGCCCAGACGGCGGTGTACAAGCAAGCGCCCGATAGCATCGAATTTCATCTCGCGCGAGCGAAGCTCGGCGCTGAACAGGGGCTGCCGCGCGAGGCCGTCGCGCATTTCGATGAGCTGGTGCGCGAGCACCGCTATGCCGAGGAGGCCGGTGCGCGCTACGGCCTGGCCAGCGCTCTGGCAAGGGCACGCGATTTTTCCCGCGCCGCATCCGAAATCGAAACAGTGCGCAAACTCCTCGGGACCCACCCCATGGTGGAGCTGCTGACGGCACGGGTGCGCCTCGGCGCCGGTGATCCGGCGGGAGCTCGCGACGTGCTGCGCGCGGCCCTCGCTCGCTCTCCCAATTATCGGCCGCTTCACTACGCCTATGTGGATGCATTGCAGGGGATGGGACAGCACCAGGCGGCGCTCGCCTGGCTTGCGGAGCTGGTGAAAAGCTACCCGCGAGACGCCCGCATGTACAACCTGCAAGCCAAATCCTATGCTGCATCAGGCAAGCGCCTGTTGCACCATCAGGCGCTTGCCGAAACCTACGTTCTGCAGGGAACGCTGCCGGCCGCAATCGAGCAGCTCCAGTTCGCGCAGAAAAGCGGGGACGGTGATTTCTACCAGCTTTCTGCCGTCGAGGCCCGCTTGCGGGATCTGCGCTCGCTGCAGGCAGAAGAGAAAAAAACAGCTAGGGGAAATTGAAACGCGTCCGGCGTTTCAAGATCAATGGCGGGGAACGGAGTCCTTACCCGGCGCGTCGAAGTAGGCTTCGTAGAGAAGATCGAACGTTTTCTCGCTTTCGGTGAATAGCTCCTCGTCGCTGTTGCAGCGACGGCGCGCTCCCTCGAGAAGAGTTTCCACTCCGGCCGCCTCGGCGACCGGCGCACCACCCGCATCGAGGTAATGCACGAGCGCGCCGATTCTTGTGAGCGTCTCGTTATTGTCCAGGCTAAACTTCGCGAGCAACTCTTGGAATGTTACCTTGTCCTTGCTGTTGGAAAAGGTCGCGCCGTCGAAACCGAACCCGACCGCAGTCGAGGGGCACTGCTGGGTCTTTTCCATCCACATCAAGCTCGCCTCCGGGTCGATGAAACGCCGGATGAGCCAAGCGGAGGCGAGCCGATCGGCCAGGAGGGGTTTGCGGGATGCCCAAAGGCGCTTGAAGTAGTAGCGCCCCGTCTGGGTAAGGCGGCCGGAGTTGGGAGCATCGGGAAACATCCTTTTTCGTACCTCGCCTTCCGTATCGCGCAGCGCTTGCGCAGCCTGCTCCTTTACTGGCGAACCAAAAAAATCCAGCGCGCTGATCGCTTCGAATTCACGTCGCTGCTTGTTGAGAACTCGAGCGATCGCACTGGGCTCGGAAATTCCGAAACCGGCACGTAGCCCCTCGACGGCTTTGATCAACTCCTCGTATTTTCCCGCCCGGTCAAAGAGGGACCGGAACGCCTGTCCTTGCTGGGCGTCTAGATTCGTCGCCTGCAGGATATGCGCCGAGCCGTTGATCCGGCTCATGTGTTCGGACAGGCGCCGCAGGCCCAGCCGGTTCGCCTGGCTGTCCGGCAGCAAGTAGACACCCTCGCGCAGCACCGCGCAGCCCATGGACTCGAGCGTGCGCAGCACCCGCATCCGGGCTGCCGGATCATCCATCGGAAGACTGGCGACGTATACCAGCCATTTCGAGTCAGGTGGTGGCGATTCCTTGGCCAAAGCTGCTCCTGGGTGAAGGCGCGCCCGATCGGCGTCCCAGTTTAAGTATCGCAAACCGTTTAGGCAACCCGGACACCCAGCAGATACGGCTGCGTGGCTTCATCGGAGATGCGGTTTGGTATATAGTTTCCGCGCTTCGGGTGTACACGAGAGACGATGACGACCTTCGACAAGGATCTGGATGTGCGCGGCCTCAATTGCCCGCTTCCCATCCTGCGCGCCAAGAAAGCCTTGGCGGAGCTGAGGAGCGGGGAGGTGCTTCGCGTCCTTGCTACCGATCCTGGTTCGGTAAAGGATTTTCAGGCCTTTGCAAAACAGACGGGCAATCAGCTACTCTCGCACGACGAAGCGGACAAAGTCTTCACCTTCCTGATGAAGAAGAGGTGACCGATCGCTGGTACGATCGGCCGTCCTAGGTCTCAGCCTACACCCGTGGTTCCCGGATGATTCCCTGCCGTGGTTCCCGGATGATTCCCTGCTTCAAGTAGACGGGCCTCACTGCTCGCGCCCAACTCTTCAGGCCCAACGCGAATGTGCCTCCCGCGAGGACCACGATCAGGCCGCATCCGAAGAGAGTCCAGTGAGCCCCGATCACTTCGGCGAGCGCCCCCGCGGTGAAGTTACCGATCGGCGCAAAACCGAGGAAACACATGACGTACATGCTGATCACCCTCGCGCGCTTATCCTCGTCCGCGAGGGTCTGGAGGATGGTATTGATGGAGGCCGCAGTGACGACGAGCCCGGCGCCGAAGACCGCGAGGAACGCGAGCGACAACCAGAGGGTTCCGGACAGCGAGAATCCGGCCAAAGAGACTCCGGCCACCACGGTAGTCGAGGCGACTACCCGGCCGAGTCCGCGCACCGAACCGCGCGCAGCAAGCGCAAAGGTGCCTGCGATGGCTCCCAGCCCGACCGCGCCGATAAGGAAACCGAACGTCCTCGAGTCGCCGCTGAATGTCTCGCCGGCGAAGATGGGCATCAGGGACGACCACGGCGCAGTGAAAAACCCCATCGCCATGAGGAGCAGCAAAAGACGCCGTGTGCCTGTGAAGCCGAATGCATAAGCGAATCCCGACGCCAGCTCGCGCCACCACT
>WNFC01009666.1_pt1 | contig 10682 bp, 8 predicted proteins | sample 5400541 | NCBI WGS metagenome assembly WNFC01 (sample SAMN13153342, study PRJNA577476) | soil metagenome | isolation source: 120 cm saprolite under Douglas fir tree site 2 hole 2 replicate 1 | place: USA:California | collected 2015-04-18
CCCGGTCTACGGACTCGCGGAAGCCTCGCTGGCCGTGGCGTTTCCCGAACCGGGGGTGGACTACCGCTGGGTTCGCGTGAATCGTCACAAGCTCGGAGTGGGCGCGACGATCGACTTGAATCCCGCCGACGCACGCGATGCGCTCGAGCTCATGTGCGTGGGGGGCGTGGTGCCCAACGTTGAGCTGCGCATTGCGGACCCGACGCGGGCAGCGCTGCCCGGCGGACAGGTCGGGCATATCTTGATCGGCGGCCCCAGCGTGACCCGCGGCTATTTCGGCGACCCGGAAGCGACGGCGCTGGCCATCGGCGCCGGCGGCTGGGTCGACACGGGCGATCTGGGTTTCATGCACGAGGGGGCGCTGTACATCGCCGGGCGCAGCAAGGAAATCATTTTCGTCAACGGCCAGAATTACTATCCCTACGATTTGGAGAACATCGCGCAGCGGGCGCCGGGATTGGATCTCAACAAGCTGGTGGCCGCGGGCGTCGCCAAACCCGGCTCCCAGGGCGAGGAATTGGTGGTGTTCGTGCTCCATCGCGGCAGCATGGCGGATTTTCTGCCGACCGCCGCGGCGGTCAGCCGTCTCATCAACGAGCACACGGGTCTCGAGGTCGCGCAAGTCATCCCGACCAAGCGCATTCCCAAGACCACCAGCGGCAAGGTGCAGCGGCATTTATTGGAACAGGCCTACATCGACGGCGAATTCGACGCGGAACTCAAGGAGCTGGAGGCGCTGCGCCAGGCGCCGGGAGCGGGGCCCCAAGTTTCCGGAACCGAACTCGAAACCCGCCTGCAATCGATTTGCGAAGCGGCGCTGCCGGGCAAGAGAATCGACGTGAACGACAACTTGTTCGAGATCGGCGCGAGCTCGCTCAAGCTGATCGAGATTCACGAGAACGTGGACCGCGAATTCCCCGGCCTCATCGATCTGACCGAGCTGTTCGATCACCCGACCATCGCCGATCTTGCGAGGCATCTCGACGCCAAGCTCAAGGCAGCGCCCGCGCGCGCCTAGGTTTCGGTGCGGGGATTGTGGCCCGGCAGGGTTAGGAAGCCTCACGGCAACGTAAGAACACAGTTGCCGTGAGGCTTCCTAACCCTACCGGGCTACTGCTGGACTCGGTCAGCGGTACGGTGCCGCAATGAGGATTGCGTTTAAAGTGACGTACTCGCGCTGAAGGTGTCGCAGTTGTCGATTTTTCCGGAGTCGAAGCCGCGGCGGAACCAGCGGACACGCTGCGCCGACGTGCCGTGCGTGAAGCTGTCCGGAACCACCGTTCCCTGCTCGCGCTTTTGCAGAGTGTCATCGCCCACGGACGACGCGGCCGTCAGTCCCTGCTCCAAATCGCCGGGCTCGAGGATTTTGCGCGCATTGTTGGCCTGCGCGGCCCACACTCCGGCGAAGCAATCCGCCTGCAGCTCCATGTCGACGGATACACGATTCGCGCCGATGCGCCCGGCGCGCTGCTCGGCCTGATCGGCCTTGCCGGTGATACCCAGTAGATTTTGCACATGATGTCCCACCTCGTGCGCGATGACATAGGCGCGCGCGAAGTCGCCCGGTGCACCGAATTCCGTGGCGAGCTGCCGATAGAACGACAAATCGATGTACACCTTCTGGTCTCCCGGGCAATAGAACGGTCCGGCCGCGGAGCTTGCGAAGCCGCAGGCGGATGCCACCTGTCCGCTGAACAGCACGAGCTTGGGGCGAATGTAGGTCCTTTCCATATTCCTGAAATAGGCGCCCCAGACGTCCTCGGTCTCGCCGAGTATGGCGCGGACGAAGTCGACTTGCGGATCGTTGCCCGGCGCGCGGTCCGCCGGCGTAGTCGGCGTAACGGCCCGGGGCTCGCCGCCGCTCAACAAGCTCAGCAGGGTCGACGGACTCACGCCCATGAAATAGCCGATGACAATGACCGCGAGCGTGCCCCCTAATCCCAGATGGATGCCGCGGATACCGCCCCCGCCGCCGCGGTCATCCTCGACATTATCGCTGCGGCGGCTGTCGTCCAGTTTCATCGGAATTCTCCGGGCCGGATACCGGCCTTGATCCTGTGGAGAAGGCACGGGCGCAATACTATCATTCGGCGCCGTACAAGGGCTTTTTCAAACGCCAGCGGCGATACGACCAGAGCCAATCGGCGGGACTCTTGAGCACGTCGATTTCGCAGGCCCGGGCATAGCGCTCGGTTACCGCATTGGGTCCGGTCACTTCCCGTCCGTCCCACAACGGCCTCAGCTCGACATCGTAGTAGCCGCGGCGAATCCGGCGCACCGCCACGTACAAGATGGGCAGGCGCGTCGCGCGCGCAATTTGCTCCGCACCAATGTAGAAGGCGGTGTCCTGCCCCAGGAATTGCGTCCAGTAACGCTTGTCCGTCGACACCGGGGCCTGGTCGGCGTTCATGGCCACCGCGCGCACGATGCCCCGCCGCCTTAGAAAATCCGCCAGCAATTCTTTGGCGGGCACCAGGCGCGCCCCGAAGCGAGAGCGGATCTTGAGCATGAGCCGCTCCGCCCATTGATCGTGCAAGGGCTTGTACGCGGCGTCGACGGGGTAGCCCAATTGCAGCGTGACCCCGTGCAGCAGCCACTCCCAATTGCAGAGGTGCGAGGACACGAGCATCACGGATTGGCCGGCGTCCAAGTGGCGCCGGGCCTCGCTTAAGTTCACGATGTTCACATGGGCGCGCATGTCGGCTTCGGTCATGGACACCGACTTCAGTACCTCGACCACGACATCGCAGAAATTCTTGAGGAATCGCTTGTGGATGCGCTCGCGCTCGGCGTCGCTCGCATCGGGAAAGACCTTCTCGAGCTGTCCGCGAATCACCTGGTGCCGGTGCCGAACCACATAGAACGCCAACAGGTACAGAAACGAAGAGAATGCATAGAGCGCCCGCAGGGGCAGGCGGGAAAAGAATTTGATCATGGGCGGCTCATTTTACGGTATCTGCGGCAACGGCGGACGACTTGCCTTGCAGTGTTCACCGCGCTGCGTCAAACTTCAACGATAATTAGCCAAGCCCGCGGTACCCACCGTTGACCGGCAGTGTTATATGAAATCATTGCCCGTGTTTTGTTCGAGTACACAACCCGGCTTCTCGAGCGTGGTCAGCAACGACCCGCGCCGAGTCTTTGCGCGCAAGCTGGAGCGTGAAATCGACGTGCGGTTCACGCCGATCGCCTGCACCGTGCAAACCTCCGAAGGCCTGGTGCATGCGGGACCCGGCGATGCCATCATCACCGGTACCGCGGGGGAACACTGGCGCGTCTCGCGCGCCCGGTTCGCCGATAAATACCGCCCCGTGCCGCCGACCGTTGCCGGCGAGGCGGGACGCTACGTCAGTCTGCCCAACCGCATCATGGCAGTGCCGATGACGGAAGCGTTCGAAGTGTTGCTGGCGGATGGTTTATCCCGCTTGAGCGGGCGCGGCGGCGAGTGGCTGGTCGACTATGGCGACGGCAGTCTCGGGATCGTGTCGCAACCGATCTTCGCCACGACTTACGTAATCATCGATTGAGGCCTATGGCGCTGCACCAGGGCATTCAGCGGCTGCTGCTGATCGGCGCGCAGATCGAATCGCTGCCGCCGCCTCCGGTACCACAGCCGCCCCCGGCGCTATTGCCGCTCATCGAGGCCATCGCGGGCACTCATCGACGATTCGATGAGCTCGCGCTCCACTTTGGTCACCGGTATCGGAGCGGCTTCTGGGCGATTTATCTCTTGAGCGCGATCGCCGTGTTGTGTGCGGTGATGCCGCTGGCCCTCGGCTGGGATAGCGCGAGCCATTTCCTGCACCCCTTCGCGGGACTATGGGCTGTGGCCGAAGTGGGGGTGATCGGCACGGTCAGCGCCATTTACTGGCTGGGTCACCGGCGCGACTGGCAGGCGCAGTGGCTGCGCGCACGGACCACGGCCGAGTTGAGCTGGTATCTGCCCATGCTGGCGCCCCTGCTCGACTTTGCGGCGCCGGCGGCGGATGCCAATTGGTATCTGCGAGTATTCGATCCCGGGCAGCACCTGCGCGGCTCCGACGACGTCGCCGCGCTATGCGCGGCCAACGAGCCGCTGGCGCGAAAGCTGCTCGCGACGGCGTGGTCGGATGTGGCGTTCATCTCGAGCTACGCCGGGTGGACGGTCGACATTCTCGAGCAGCAACGGCACTACCACTACCGCATCGCGAGCAAGCACCACGCGCTGCTGCATCGTGTGCACGTCGTGAACACCGCTTTGTTCGCGCTGACCGCCTTGGGCGCGCTGCTGCATCTCGTTCTTCATACGCTGTGGCTGTCGCTGGTAACGACGTTCTTCCCAGCGCTCGGCGCCTCGCTGCACGGAGCGCTGGCGCAATCCGAAGCCTACCGGCTCGGCACGACGTCGGAGCGCCTGGTGGCCGAATTGCAGGGAGCGATCGATCGCATTCGCGCCGCGCTCCATTCCGTGGATCCGCCGCGCGACGTCAATGCGCTCAAGGCGGCGATCGAAGCGGCGATTGCGCTGATACTCGAGGAGCATCAGGACTGGCATCTGCTGGTCCGGCCGCACAATCTGCCGCTGGGGTGAGCTAGGAGCTGAGCACCGCCGATGGAGACTTTGAGAAAGTCGACGATGATGCCCATGGTCTGCCTCGTGGACCAGGGCAGGCCGGACTTGGCGTCGCCGAGGAATGACAGATCGCCGTGCCCCGCTCCGTCCAGCACGTAGCGCGTGCTCCGGCCGCCGGCAGCGATCAGCGCGTCGTGAAGGATGAGTGTTTGGCTCGGTGAGACCAGCCGGTCTTGGCTGCCGTGAAAGATCAGAAATGGCGGAACCGATGCTTTGACATAGGTCATCGGGTTTGCGGCGGTGCCGGCGATATGCGTATCAAGTACATGGGTTCCCGGCGCCATTCCGATGTATTGAGCGATGGGGTTGTCGTTTGCATTGTCCGCCTCCTTCGCCTGCTCATCGAAATCGGCGGCAAGCTTCGACATGTCGGAGGTGCCGAATTTGTCGACGACGGCTTGAACGTCGCTGCTTTGTTCGAGGTTATTGCCGACGTCAAAGGCCTTGATGCCGCTGGTAACCCCCGCCATCGCGGCGAGATAACCGCCCGCCGACTCGCCCCACACCGCAACCTTGCCGGGATCGATGCCATATCTGTCTGCGTTCGCGCGCAGGTGCCTGACCGCTGATTTCACATCGGCGATGCCGTCGCGATAGTTCGCTCCATTGCGCACCGTGCGGTACTGAATACTGGCGACGACGAAGCCCGCCTCGGCGACATAGGTCCGAAGATTGAGCGCGGCTTCCTTCGGCGCCTGAATGAACCCTCCGCCCGTGACGTAGACGACCAGGGGTTTTCTCCCGGGCAGCTCCGGCATCTGTATGTCCATCAACAGATCCAACGATTTGCCGTTTGCCAGCGTGCGTGTGCTGAAAACGACGTTCTCGACCGTCTTGATCGCAGTCTTGCCGCAGGTGATCTGGTCATTCGGATCGGGGCGGATGACGAGGCTGGTGCTCGTGTCGCTTGCAGCAACCGTCGACGCCATGACCGGCCGCGGAAAGATTCCGATCCAGATCAAGAACGGAAGCAGGCCGTGGAGCGGCGTCACCGTCCGGCAAGCTGCGGACGAGTCCGTCCCGGCTTGCGCGTCGGCGCCCGCGGCCGGCAATGAAGTCCCGATGAGGGCGCTCAAGGCGAGAGATGCAGTGCCCAGAGTGACGCCGGAAGTGTTGGCCATGGTCATATGCCTTGGTGAGATCGCGACAATCGTCCTGCGGCCGCGCGCTTGCGCAATCGTCGATACATTTTAATTATAGAGTATCGTCATTATGACGATTCGTCAATATGACTTGAATCGCGTACAGGCCGAAACCGAACCCGCCTGGCTGGAAACGCGTTCAATGCCGTTCGGTCCCTGCCGCACGCTGCGTGAAAGTCAGCGGTTTCCGAAATTGCCTATCACGGCCACCCGCAACGGAATCTCCGGCAACTGAGGCAGCGGCAGGCGCGATATCCGTCTGGCTTCGATTTCGGGGACGCCGAAAGCCCGCATCAGCATGAGGCCTGCGGCCTCTATCTCCTTGAGGTCCACGCCGGAGTTCAACGCTCGCCGGATCATCACGGTGACGAGACCGTATCCAAGATCCAAAGCGACGGCCGGCGACGGAACATCGATGAGTTTTCGCTTGGCCGAGAGCCGCATGCTCTCTGCCGCGTGTTGCCGCATGGTGTCATTGAGCGGACCCACCAACGGTGTGACGCGCACGAGGATCTCGCTGCAGGATCGGTCCGACGCCGCCCGCAGGATGCCATACCGCACGTTGAACCAGGTGCGCTCCGTCAAGTTCGCGACGCTGTCGAAGCGTTCCGACTGCTCGATGTTGATTTGACGGCCGATCTGAGCCGCCAATTCCGTCAGCATGTGTTCATAGGTCAAGAAATAATTGTAGAAGGACCCCCGTGCGAGTCCTGCCGCTTCGCGCACATCCTCGACGGTCACCTGATCGACGCGGCGTTCATCGATCAGGGCAAACGCCGTTGACAGTATCTTGGCCCGCGTGCGGGCGCGCCGCGCCTGGCCGGTCCGCGTTCGAAAGTTCACTACCGTAGAATCAGTCACCCGTCCCCCGCTCGCTTCGCTTGCCTCATGACTCCTGATTACCGAAGTAGCGAGTCCGAGTCAATGGCGCTTAGTCATATTGACTATATGTCATCTTGACACAGAATAATATTCAGACATACTCGGCACCGAGCGGAGTCGAAGAGCCGCATTGCGTCGCGTCCAAAACCGACTTTGCCGGGGGAATGAGATGGCCAGGCGAACCACGCACTTCGGACTATTGTTCGGCGCCATCGCGCCCATGGCTGCGCTGGCACAAACGGCGTCGCAGCTGCAGAACGCAGGCCCGGGACCGACGGAAACGCTCGGGGAGATCGTCATAACCGCCCAACGGCGGATCGAACGGCTCGATCAGGTGCCCATCGCGGCGTCGGTGATCTCCGGTACCGAGCTGACCGCCCGAGGCGTCTCCAACCTGGATGACTTGGGCAATCTTGCTCCCGCACTCAACGTTCAGAATCAGCAAGCCCTGTCCTACGTCAATATTCGCGGCGTGGGCCTGCAAACCACCAATCCGACTACTTCCTCCGGCGTAGCCAATTATTCGGACGGATTCTTCATTCCGCATGAAACCGCCATCGCCGACGCCTATTACGACGTGGGTCAAATCGAGGTTCTGCGCGGCCCTCAAGGTACGTTGGTGGGACAGAATTCGACCGGTGGGGCGATATTGGTCAACTCGGTAAGGCCGAGTGTCGGCCGCCTGACGGGATTCCTTCAGCAGACTTTCGGGGACTACGGATACACCCAGACTCAAGGCGCAGTGAATGTGCCCGTATCCGATCATTTGGCCATCAGGATCGCCGAGAACGTCTACCGCAAGGATAGCTTCTATGATGACATCAATGTCGGCGGTTCGGCGCCCACCGCCGGTCTCCAACCCGGCGACGTGGCCTCCCAAAGTGCGCGTATCGCCATCAAATGGCAGCCGAATTCCGATCTCGACATCTACCTGAAGTACGAAAGCGCAACCAGAAATGGGGACGGCTATGTCGGCAAGCCTTACGCCGAACTTGCCGGATCGAACAACCGCGTCGACCCAAGGCTGTCGAATCCATTCGTCGTCAGCTACAACGTGCCTAGCTGGGACAAATACAGACTGTGGCGCGCGACCGATGAAATCAATTGGAACATTTCCGAGAGCGTCACGCTGCGATCGTTGACCGGTTATCAATATACGGAGAATAGGAACCAATGGGACAACGACTTCACGTATTTGCCCATCTCGGTCGCCAATCAGCAATTTCGCGAGAGTACGTTCGAACAGGAATTCAATTTGATCTCGAACGGCGCCGGCGCTTTCAACTGGATTCTCGGGGCTTTCTACCTTCGGGACAGCACGCCTACGCTTCTGACCTTGACGGTTCCGCCGACGATACAGATCAACACGGGTCCGCACGAGCGTTCTTACGCATTGTTCGGCCAAGCGACTTATAAATTCACGGACCAGTGGCAGCTGCTGGTGGGCGGCCGCGCCAATCGCGACGAAAAGACGTCGACGGGAACCGAGCAGCTCGTGGGTTTTCCGTTTCCGCCTGTGTCGCTCGACGCGACGGTCAAGACCACGAAGCCGACGGGAAAGATCGCTCTAAGCTACCTTCCCAGTCCCGACTCAACCGCTTATGTTTCGGCATCGAGAGGATACAAGCCGGGCGGCGCGAACCCGAGCAACAGCGCCAATTTCATTTTCCAGCCCGAAGAGATCAATGCTTACGAGGGCGGCTACAAGGGGAGCTTCTTCGGCCGGCAGCTGAGAATTTCGAGCGCCGGCTTCTATTACGACTATAAGAATATGCAGACCGCCGTGTTCGATCCCGTCTCTCAGAACGCGATCGTGAATGTGGCGAGCGCCAGGATCTACGGTGCGGAATTGGAAACCGATGCGCAGGTCGGCCCTTTGACGCTCAATGCCGGGTTTGCCTATACCCAGTCTCGAATCAACCAGCAGCTATCGCTGATCGACTCCAGAAACCCCTTCGCCGGCCCGCAGGACGTCACGGGACGGCAACTAGCCTACGCTCCCAAGTGGACGGCGAACGTGGGGTCGATTTACACGGTACCCACCAGTATCGGTAAGGTCACCGCCACGGCGCAATATTCTTACACCAGCCGGGCCTATGCGTCGGTGTTCGAAGCGGCGCCCGTCGACGTGCTTGGAAGCCACTCGCTGATCAATCTGAATCTCGCGTTGACGCTCAACAACGGACTACGCGTGGAGGCCTACGGCACCAATGTGAGCAACATTCTCTACGCCGCCGGAACGATTGGAACCGGTTCCGCGATCTGGGGCGCACCGCGCCAGTATGGCGGCCGGTTGAGCTACAACTTCTGACCCGACGGCTACGGAACCGCTTCTGCGATTTTGGGGTGCACCACGTCAATGTGGCGCCCGGTTGGTTACAACTTCTGACCCTCAGAGGTCCCCGAGCGCGCCTCGGTCACGTGGGCTGCCGCGCCGGATAAGCTACATTGGTGAACCCCGGAATGAACACTTCCGCCGGTCGATTACCGTGTTCGGATAGCTGATCGATGATGTAGGACGCGACCGAGTTCGCGAGCAGTTGCCTCGGGTCCTCCATCACCATGCGCAAGCGCGTGATCGCCGTGAAGCGGTCGTCCGGTGAGCGCAGCGGCGGCATTTCATGGATGATCATCTTTCCGGCGGCATCGACGGTGGGCGCGGGACGAACGGTCGCCTCGAAGGCCGGGAAGCCCTCGAACATACCGCCGGCAAGTTCGACGGTGGCCCGCGTGCTGGTCCAGATCTGGCGGAATTCCGTGTTCAGTTTCCGTAGTTGTTCGTCGTCATGCATGTCGGCCAGCACGAATGACGGCGCGTGGGGCGCTATGTAGACGCGCTCCGGCAATAGCCGCTCATCCGAGGCCTTCCAAAGCAGATGGCACATATTATTGCTCGCCCACGTGAGCCCTGCCGTCGCCCGCCCGGAGCGGCCGCTGAGCATGACCATGAGCCGTCCCCAGTCAGTCACATGCTCGCGCATCCATCGGATCATTCGATGGCCTATGTCGAGGAACGCCAGCGCGAAGGTGGCGACCATCATGTCGTTGATGGGAATAGGGACCACCGCGGACTTCACCGGCTCGAGATAGTGCTCGCGCAGACGCTTGAAATTCATGAGCGATTCGTCGGCTAGACCCGCGACCAGAAATGCTCGGGTGACGACACAGCTGTAGTCGATCAGGTCCGCGATCTTAGATTCATAGCCGGCAAGCGCCGGCACCGCAATCTCCTCCTGCCAAAGCTTTTCTGAGTTGATTCGGCGCGTGCGGTCGATCTGATCGATCAGCCGCGCCGCGTCGGTACGCCACACGGGATCCCCGAGTTCGCGCAGGCGAATCAGCCAGGCAACGGCGGTGCCGAGATGGGACACGCTCGCGAGTTCGATGAAGCCGCGCGTCGATTTACGAAAGCTCTCCACGACCGGCGGTTTTCCCGAGCCGGGAAACAGAACGGCGTCCGAGCCCGTGATCACCAACAGCGGATCGCCATCGGTTAGAGTGGCCATCCGCGAAGTGAGATGTTGCCCCATGCTGTCGGGGTCGGAGGTGTAGATCTTGTAGAGTTTGGCAAATTCGGGATGGGGGCTGTATGTCATGGCGATCACTTGATCTCACAATTCCGGTAAAACGAACAGTAAACTAGGCCGTCGCACTTCATGCCCGCAGGCGGTAAATCACCGTGTCCTCTCGGAACCGGATATCACGGCTCAAGCTGTTTGATACTGCGAGGTAGAGTTGCCCGTCAGCGGCGAACACCGCGGCGTCCGTGCCGCCGGACGTCGGGAATTCTTCGACTGCCGCCAGTTGTCCGTCCTTCCACTGATAGATACACGACTTGAGATCGGTCTTCGGCGCAGCCGGCGTACCATGAATGAAATTGATTTTGACGAGATAGAGAGCCTGCGCCGTCTCGACCACGGTAAACTCGCGGGCGCCGGGTCCGCCCAGAGATTGATGCGGCACGAAACGGCCGGCGTGCCAGCGATAGAGAAAGGACTCTCCCGTCAGATTGGCGAAGGCGAGCCAGGCGTCGCCATCCGCGCGGA
>WNFC01026314.1_pt1 | contig 10681 bp, 10 predicted proteins | sample 5400541 | NCBI WGS metagenome assembly WNFC01 (sample SAMN13153342, study PRJNA577476) | soil metagenome | isolation source: 120 cm saprolite under Douglas fir tree site 2 hole 2 replicate 1 | place: USA:California | collected 2015-04-18
GCGGGCACCCGGCCTGTTCGCGCACTGGCGGCTGCGCTACACGACCTGGTAACTGGACGGCACGAGCCCCGTGAAGGGAGACCTTCATGCGGGGATCTGTGGGGGGCGGCCGGTGAGACTCCGGCCGCCTACCCGGCGGGTCGAGACAGGTCAACACCGGCCACTCCCGGTCATGAGAATCGCGAGGTCAGCACCCCTGACCGCATGATGCGGTACACCTTCCAAGCTGGTCATGAGGGTTCGATTCCCTTCGCCTGCTCCAACCAGAAACCGCAGGTCAGCCGCTCGCATGAAGGAAGATCTCCACACCGTCTGCACGCGTTTTGCATCGCTTCTGCACACGCACGAGTTGGTGTGCTGTGAAGGGCCAAGGCTCGCGGGATCGGTGGCCTGGTTCGGCTGCGGCAAGCCCACAGGTTCCTCTGGAGAGCAAACCGTACGTAATCAGGCACCTTGAGTAGCGTCCGCGGAGTGGCTTCGGCTTGGGGGCCAAGGCGGTCTTCCAGACAGAAGCAAAGCAATGGCCTGGACGAGGCGATTTAAGGGGGAGCAGATGACCACGCAGACGAAGTCGCTGTACGACCGGCTCGGCGGTGTCGATGCGATCGAGGCGGTAGTGGAGTCGTGGGTGGCCCGTGTCGGGGGCGATGACCGGGCCAACGGGAAGTTCGTGCGGACTGACATCCCGCGGCTCAAGAAGGAGTGCGTCGACCAGGTGTGTGAGGCCACCGGCGGCCCCTGCACCTACACCGGCCGGAGCATGCAGGAGACGCACGACGGGATGGTGGTCACGGCCGGCGAGTTCGATGTCGCCATGCAGCATCTGGGGGCGACGCTGGACGAGTTCAATGTCCCGAAGACGGAGCAGGACGAGCTGGTCGCCCTGATAATGCCGATGCGCGATGACATCGTCGAGGTCGAGTCGCCGGAGACGGGGACACCGCTTCCTGACAGCTACCAGGCTGCGCCCCCTCTGGAGTGATCGGCCTAGCCTGCTTACCGTCAGCCGCCGCGCGTATGTTGAATCCACGCCTGCCCAGGTGCCCGAGTGGTGGGTAGCCGTAGCTCGCGGGCCGACCGCGGGCGATCCTTTGGCGGAAGCTCGTAGCGGCTGGCCGCCGCACAGCCACCAGGGCCGGCCCCGTCCTGGCCCGGCGTCCGGTAGCGTTTCACGGCCCAGCTTGACGGAAGTGAAGCTGAGCCGCACGAAGCTAGCGGATCTTGCTAACGCGGATGCTAACAACAGACCTGGACGACCCCGGATACGGCTGGAACAGGTCGCTGCCCACAACCGGCGCCAGCAGGTCGATCCGACAACTGTGGTCGGCGCTGGACGGCCGGAATCTTGCTACGGATCAGATGATCGGACGAGGCCCGAAGAGATGAGCCGTGCCCGCCGCGTGCCCGTCAGGAGGGTCACCCACGGCGACTCACGGTCATTCACGGAGCAACTGACAATGCTGTTGACCTGTGCAGCCGCAGGTCCGGCGGGCGCGGCAACCTCCTTTGCAAGCAGGTGCTCGACTGCTGCCAAGACGGTGGCCCACCGCGAGCGTCGACGGGGGCTTCCAGCCCTGAGCGGATCTTGGAGTGGCACCACGCCCGGTCTGCGACAGTTGGCTCGTGGCCAAGGAGCGTTTGGAGGCAGGGAATGGCCGTCATGTTGATTGCCCGCTTCGACGGCGACGTGGGCCAATTGCGGCAGGCGTACGACAGGGCGCATGCGCTGATCATGAGCCGCGGGGGCGCGACTGGCGCCGGGGAGCTGCGCCATCACTGCGCGATCGGCGACGGAGCCCTGTACATCATCGGTGTGTGGGAGTCGGAGGAGCGGGTCCGCACGCGCTGGGCTAGCGAGGAATTCGAAGACGTGCTGACCTCGGTTGGCTTCCCATCCCCGAAGACTGCCGATATCACCATCCTTGAGCTGCACGCAACCGAGCCACCGCTGTGAACGGACAAGACGCCCGTGGTCGCCAAGGAAGCGACGGCCGTGCTGCCGCCACCTCGACTGCTGCCAAACCTGCTGCCAAGACCATGGCCAGCTACCGACGCGGGGCGACAGGCCTGGAACATCGGCCCAGAAGACAGCCACCCCTGGACAGTCCTAGACGACTTGCCCAAGCCTACGGAGCAGATGGTCGCTTACAGCAGAAGTGACAGCAACGCCACCACCCACCGGGCCACCGCTGCCCACGAGAGCACCCAGGATCGCGGAGCCCTGGCCCACCGGCCAGCGCCCTGGCCAGAACTGATAAAGATGCGGTCTTTCAGTCAAGCGAGCCGGGTTCCCGCCAGGCTCATTTGGTGAGGACTATCCATTGTCGGCCGTCGATGAGTTCACGTGCCGCGTCGAGGTGACCGGCGTGGCATGCTGTCTCAACGATCACATGCAGGAGGATCTCGCGCAGGTCGTCGAGCCGCCAGCTGCCAAACAGGTCTTCAGGCCACCAGGCCGGTGGGCTGTCAAGGGAAGTGGCGGCAATGATGGCGTCGGCAAGCTCTATCTCCTGCCGGTAGGCGTCCAGCACCGCGGTGGCCGTCAAGTCCGCAGGAAGCGGCCATGCGTTATCCGGCCCGTCGTCTGGCATCGGCTCGCCAGCGACGACGGCACGGAACCAGAACCGCTCGACGTCGATCGCCAGATGGTGTACTAGCCCGGCGCAGGTCCAGTGCGAGGGCAGTATGGGGCGCCGCAAGTCCTCCTCGGAAAGGCCCTCCAGGATGCCGAGCACGTGATTGCGCTGAGCAGCAAGGGATGAAAGCAGAGCCTGGCTCTCCTTGGTCATGGGGGCTGCATCATGGCTCATCCGCTCCTTCGCAAGACCGACACACGCGACGATTCAAGTCATCATCCCGAACTGGGCAGGAAGTCGCCAGGTACGCACGGCAAGCCGCCCGATCGCTGCCAGCGTGCTCTCACAACCCTCTCACAGACTAAGGAGACAACCCTGGACGCAAGCTCACGAACGGGACGCACGCTGGACTGCGACCTGCGGCAACGGACTGACCGACACTGACCGGACATGCTGCACTGATCTACGGATCAGACGGTCGGTGACAGCAGCGGTGACTGCAACGGCACCACACAACCAGCTCGCGGGGCTCATCGTCGCTGCTGACCAGGGCGAGATGGAGGCACCAGGACTTGGAGGCTGCCAGAGCTGAGACGGGGGTGGTCACCAGACCCAGGGAGTGTGGGGGAAGTCGACGGAGACAGTGGCGTCCCACGGTTTATACCCGGCCGCTTGGCAGTTGCAACGGAACGTAGCAGTGCCACCTCGGTTCAGCTGGTGCCCGCCGTCAACCATGTCCCGAGCCGGGATGACGTCGAACGTCCACGACTCACCGCGGCGTAGTATGCCGGTCTCTTGGCCGGGGGTCGTCCCGCCCGTCCGATGATCGTAGATCCCTTCGATCACTGCTTCGTGCGCCCGATGGGCGGGAATGACTCCGATGTACACGCGGTCCAGGTCGAGAGGCCCCTGGTTTGTGAGCTTCACACCGGGCCGCTGCCCGTCGCGAGTGTCGCTGGCCGCGACGTATTCACCGACGAGGATGGGGCGCAGCTCGTCGTGTCTGCGATCCGCCTCGATGCTCCGGGCTCCCTCGGTCGAGACGGCCTGCCTACGGGTGTACCAGGCACTAATCACGGCGACGAGGACCGCTACAACCGACAGTACAAAGGCGGCGACGATCATGACGGGAGATGCTCTCCTAGTGTTTGTGCCCCGCTAACCCTGCCCGTGGGCAAGCATGCTTAAGTCGAGCCTAGGCGGCGCGGACTGCTGCGCTGGGACCGCGGCATGAAACGCTCTTGTCCGGGACCCAACGCTCGAAGGGGCTGAGCGGGCTTGTGCGTGGCTGGATTGTCCGGCCTACCCGTTGGCTGATGGGGCCGGTCCTGGGGGTCGTGCTGGGGGTTACGAGGGCAGACGGAGGCGGACGGACTGTCCGTATTTCTGGGGACTCATCCACGTCAGCAACCCTCGGCGCACCAGCACGACCCTCGTGGGCCTACCCTGCGGCCAATGCCGGGGAGCCAGGGAGCCAAGCCGGGAGCCTCCATGCTGACCAGCGCTGCACGGCGCTGGACCCCGCTGGACACTGACCAGGCCTGACGCGAGTGTCGGCGGACCTGGACGGATACTGGTAGCCCGTCTGATGCCCCCACAACGGAGAACCCTGGATCTTGGGATCGGTGTTGTCGAATTGTGCCGTGGTCCTAATCAAGATGCTAATGGTCACTGGTTGCCCGCCGCGGGATGCTCGCCAGCAGGTCGGTGGCGAGGTTGCTGGCGGAGTTCAGGGTGTCGGGGTGGTCCTGGCCAGGACACGGGCGGCCCGGTCAGGAGCTTGTCCTTAGGATGGGCCGGTCCATCACGGCGATGAAGTCAAAGCCCGCGTCGTCAGCCGTCCGGGCCACGTCCCTGAGCGCGGAGCCAAGGATAGAAGGACCCTCTGGCCTGGTGAAATCCGGTATCTGGAGCCCAACGGCGTGTTCTGAGTGAGCGGACACGGGCAGGCCTGGCACGGGCACGGTCGGCGGGGTGGGTTGGCGGCCAGCGGCCGAAGCTGACCGCCAAGGACGACGCGTGATCCGTGCCAGGTACGACGAAGGGGCTGTATCTAAAGCTGGTCTTGAAACACGCGATCGAATTCAGCGAGATACGCTTCAGATGCTTCGTCGCCTATCTCAATGACAATGGTCATCTCCATTTGGACAGGCTCCTTCGCCGCGATGGCCAAAGGTAGCCGGTCTATCTGAGCGACAAGGTCATCCACGAACTCTCGGTAATTTTGCACGGACCCGTCAGCGTATCGGGCGAGTAGCTCCAGCAACTGGTGAAACTTGGAAGGTGCGCTTACGCCGCGTAGTCTTGCTGCCCAGTCCATGAACTCCTCGTAGATCCCATTCCAACGCTTCGCCAAATGCGCAAGTCGATCGGCGTCCCCGGATTGTCCAGGGGCACCGAAGGCGCGCTCCTGCACTGCAGGATCTATGACCATGTTTAGGGTCGCTACGAGATGCCGCACGTCGTCGGCTGCGGTGCTTATGTAGTCGGGAATGTCCGCTTCCTTTACCAGCGTCCCAGTCGGAGCGGCGTAGTGGATCTCATGGTCCCGATACTTTCCCTCGACGGCATCCCGTTCGTGGAGCAACTGACCTGCGAAGTAAAGGAACTCCCAGCCGGGAGGCCGCTCTAGAAGAACTTGCTGTCTCTCAGCTTCGGTCCGCGGCACATGAGTTATTGCACTGGCCTTCACGCGGGGTGCACCTGTTAGCTTCGTCAGGGCTGCGCCCACGATGCCATCGAGCCCCAGTTGACGTGCATCAAGGTAGCCCACAGTCGGACGCAGCCCCGCGAGCGCAGTGCTGTCCAAGCGCACCGGAAGCACGTACGCACTGGCTTGCTCCAACCCGCGAGCTAAGGCACTGCGGCGCTCATGCCGCGTCCACATCTTCTCTGAGTAGAAACGAGACACGAAAATGATCGCGTAGCGTGCCTTCATGCGATATATCTCATCGAGATACTCGACTAAATCTTCGCCCCACAAGGCAGCCATGTTGTCGGTGTCATAGAAGACGCGCAGGCCCGCCGCCTTGAGTTGCTCAGCGACTTGCCCCACGAACTCCCGGTCCTCCCCGGCAAAGGAGAGCGCTACGTCGAACTCGTAGGCGGGTTGCTCTGAGACTTCTGTCATGAAGCTAGCCTTCCGCATGAGGAGACCTTTTGTTGGTTTTTGACTCACAACTCCGGGTAGAGTGCAACACGACTACCTCGGGGGTCTGTACAACTACGCCCAGCGATGCCCTAGCGAACATGTAACAACTTTCTCTCAGCGTTGGTCGTCCGCGTTCCTGTGCTATCTGTGGGTGGTCTCGTGTCGTCCTGTCGTGCGGGACTCGTGGGATGCCGCAGCGGTCGCGTAGCCAGCTATCTAGCCTCCCTACGAGAGCCGCCCCGCCTCGGCCGCGCTGGAGACGGGCAGTTTCATGAAACCGTCGGCCCGCCCCGCGCGGAGCGCAGCAGTCGGAAGCAGAATCGTGCCACGTCAAGGTAGGTCGGCTGTCATCGGGAAGCCCCGGCGTTGCGCCTCGCCGCCGCGGATGTCGGCCCATGACAACCGCGGGTAGCCCCGACGCCACCCAAGACGTTCACGGCGGCACGCCGATGGTCGAGTTCCAGCCGGCGCCGCAGTGATCGTGCCAACGCTGCTACGCCCTTTGCTACGGCCACAATGAATGATCTTGGACGTGGCCGGAACTGGGAGCCGGGCTGGCAGAAGCCGCGCGAGGTCAGTGCAGGGTCATCCCTCCGGCGGCGATGAGCACTTGGACGCCAGCGACGACACCACCGAGGGGGGCGAGGAAGCCGCCGACTGACTTGCCGACCGTCAAGAGTGCGCGTCCCCCAGCAGGCGTGAATGTCTGCTTGAGCCGCTGCCATTTGTGCTGTCGCCGGTGGCAACCGAGCAACAGCCCGTGGGAATTCTCGCGGCACGGCTCGCACGGCTCGCCGGACCTGGTCTCTGCACAGCACCACACGGGGGCCTGGAGCAGGAAGTACCCGAAGGCAGCCAGAGACAGAGCGAGGATCACGGCGAGCCCGAGGGAGTGAGCGAAGTACCCGATGACTGCGACGGCTAGGGCCAGATAGCCCCAGAACCGGGTGAGGAGCTGGGTCAGAAGCCTCATGTGCGGAACGTAACTCCGCTGGCACATGCCGTCCAGGGCAGAATCTGGTTCTCCGCCCGGCCCGCGATGGCCATGCCATGCCTCAGACCAGACGTCGGACACTCCCGGCTGCAGGCGGTCGGCCTGCGCGCCCCCGTGAACGGACCCCAGCCTGACCGTCCCCGTCGCGAACTGGCGGCGAGGCTGCGACAGTTATGTGAGCTTGCCGACCTGACGCTCGACGAGGTGGCAACTGAACTGGCCGCCTTCCAAAGCCATCAGGACGGCCGCCTGCATCGTCGATGACGAAGGTTTCTGAGATTGGCACCGGCGCTACGCGGGTGCTGGGCATCCGGCGAAATCAGGAATCTGGAGCCCTACCTTTACGGGGGCTGCCTCCGGGCGTAGCTTCGGGGCGCCATGCGTTGCCGACGGCGAAACGGCCACGCGGAGAGCCCGCGGAGCTGAGAGACACGGCATGCCTGGGGGGCAAGCTGGGAGGCAACGGCCATCTACTACCGGGACTACCGTGGACGGCTCCGCGCTAGCATCGGGCTGAGACCAAGGCAGGGATGGAGCGAGCGCGGGCGTCCACGACCGTTGAGATACGGCGAGTCATGCTGGACGCATGGGAAGCAGAAACCCCGCCCAAGGCTGTCGCCCAGCAGCATGCCGACCCTCCCGCCACGGGCTTACAGGCATGGGAGCCATCGGGAGCCGACCTGGGAGCCAAACGCCATGGACAGCGGCGCACCGGGGCGGACACTAGTGGGCATTATAGGACAACACGTTCGCGGAGCGGCGCGCGGCGCAACACCAGCTTCCGAGAACTTTATAGTTCCCGGAAACCCAGAATGCCTGGAAGCTCCGCCGTAACACCATCTGGCATCACTTCCAGACCAGCCGGCCACTACGGCACTATGCCGACCTCAAACGACTCCTTGACGAATACGGCGACCAGCTCGCCGGCCGGATCAACTCCGCAGTGCGGCCAGGCCCGCCAAGCAGCCGGAATACCCGGTGATAGGTGTCATCGCCGGGCACTCCAGAAGGACGCGGGGGTGTCCTGGCAAGGCCTGAACGGCGGCACCGTCCAACTCGACGGTGCAGAGTTCTCCGGCGGCACGGTCAACTGACCGCAGCTCAGGGGATCGCCACCTCGTGAGTGCCGTCCGCATCGCGGATGACGACCTTCGTCGCGTCGCCCTTCGCGAAGGTGTCGTGGGCCTCTACTGGCGTGGGGTCCGCCGGCTGGCTGGGGAACGCGGGTTCCAGATCCAGCGTGTAGTCGCGCTGACCGCTCGAGACGGAGTCGAGCCCGAACCAGACCCGGCAGCCGTCCGTCGGCGCCGTGACCGTCGCCGTCAGCTGCCACCAGTTCCTGAATGTCCGCACCTGGTAGGGGCCGTCCGGTTTGGCAAGCACGAGATGGTGTCCGGGCTCGGCATCGGAGCCTGTGGCGGCCCAGCGTTCGAAGAGGGTGACCCATTCGGCGGGCCAGGGGCCCCCCACCGGCACGCCGGGCATGTTCTGGAGCCCCTCGGCGCGCAGGTGCTCAAGGATGAGGTTGCGCTTGGCCCACACCGCGCCGAGGTCCCACAGGTCGATGCCCGGCGTTACGAGGGTCGTCATGTGCTCGCGTTCGAGCAGCCGGAACATCGGCCGGATGTGAAGCTCGAACACGGGTGGTCGCTGCTGTGCCGCCATCGTGCCTCCTCAGCGGACGTCGAGCGTCAGGTCGCCAAAAGTTCATCATCTCACCGGGGTCGGCGGGTGCCGCGGATGCGGCCTTGGGGTGGCCGTGACGGTGGCCACCCCGTGCCCGTGCCTGCGCTCGACCGACTCCTACCCCGCCAATTCGGCGCAGCGAACGGATATCCCGGGGTGCTCACCTCGCCGACTGTAATCACAGGGCAGCCCCACATCCCCATCGGGCCAACTATCGATCAACTACGGTTCGCTGCACGTCCCCGACCAGTATCCCTGCGACCAGTATCCCTGCGAACGGACCAGGCCAACTATCGATCGTCGGTCACAAAGCCACGACCCCCGGCTGCGTGGAATGCGCGGATTACCCCATGGGCCGGCCTCTTCCTAGTGCGAAGGCCAGCCGACAGCGTCGAAGACCGCCAGCGGGTCGAGGTAGTCACGCCAGCGACTGACCTTGCGATCGGTGATCGTGAGCACCGAGATGTATCGGTTGGCGTAGGGGGCTCCGGTCGGGACGACGCGGCCTTGTGAGGCGTACTCGAGCACGACGACGCCGGTGCGGGGGTCGTGATGGACAGCGAGATCGTGGCACCGGTCCAAGACGAACGTGTCGCCGTAGGGGCGGTATAGCTCTGCGACGGCCTGGCGGCCCTCGACGTGCCGCGGGTAGCCGGGAGTGGTGATGATGTAGTCGAAGACGACGTCTTCGGCCAGCAGGTCGAAGAAGTGCCCGCCATCGGCGAGGCCGTCGAGCCCCTGCTCGATGATCCGGAAGAACGGGTCCAGCGCCTTGAAGTCGCCGAGGTCGTTGATCGCGCTCACCGCACCCCCTGCTGGGCCCAGGCCTGTGCGGTTCGCCGGGCGAAGTCGGCGAAGCTGATCGGCGGCATTCCGGTGACGTTCTGGACGTCGTTGTTAGGCCGGGAGCCATGGCCGGAGGCGATGGTCTTGGTCAGCATGCGGAGCATCTCGCCGTACTCGGCGGGCACGCCGGCCGCGACGGTGCCGTCGATCCATGCATGGCGGTCGATGTCGTTGTGCTTCACCGGCTGGCCGGTGACGTCGGCGATGATGCCGGCGGCGTCGCTCACGGTGAGCGCCTGGGGGCCGGTCGGTGCGTACTGGGCGCCGGCGTGTGCGCCGGGGCTGGCGAGTGTCGCGGCGGCGACCGCGGCGATGTCCTCGGCGTCGACGAAGGCCTCGGCGCCGTCACCGGTGGGCACGGTGATCACGCCGTCGACGGGCTTGAGGAATGTCTCGCTGAAATTCTGCATGAACCAGGCGGGACGCAGGATGGAGTGCGTGATTGCGCCGCGGCCCATGAGATCGAGCTCGACGGCCCTGTGGGCGACCCACTGGGGCGGCACCTGGTCGGTGCCGAAGGCGCTGAGGTAGGTGACGTGGCGCACGCCGGCGGCCTCCGCGAGATCCAGGAAGCTCGACACCTGGCCGGCGAAGTCCGTTCTAAGGACCGGCGCCAGGAGATAGACGCGGTCGACGTCCGCCAGGGCGGGGCTGTGGGTGGCCGGGTCGTCCCAGTCGAAGCGCACATCAGCACCGTTGGGTGCCGCTGTGCGGACGCTGAGGCCGAGCTTGGTCAGTTTGCGGGCGACTCGGGAGCCGGTCTTTCCGGTGCCGCCGAGCACGAGTGTGTTGGAAGGTGCATTGGTCATGACTCGACTCTGCGAGCGATCACTGAGTTAATCAATGTGCTTGACGCTTGATTCATTACGTAAGACGCTCATGTTTTGTGGACGTTCTGCAGGATCACCTGGCCAGGGCCCGCGCCTCCGGCGGCGTCTTCGCCCGGTCGGTGGCCCAGCCTCCGTGGGGGCTGCGGCTGCCCGGCACCATCCCGCTGACGCTGCATGCCGTTGTCCAGGGACGGGCGTGGCTGTGGCTCGACGATCCGCAAGCCCCGCTCGAACTCGCGCCCGGCGACGTGGCGCTCGTCCGTGGCGGCCCCGACCACCACATCGCTCACGAACCCGCCGCCAGCTGCCTGCCGCTGGAACAGTTCTGGGCACGCCATGCCGGCGATGAGCCCTCGGGCGATCGGCGCGCGAGCGTGTTCCTGTGCGGCGCATACCGGTTTTCCGGCGACGTCGGCCGAGGCCTGATCGAGGCGCTCCCGCCGATCCTTGCTCTGTCTGCAGCCGCCGACGACCCCCTGCACGACGTCATCGCCCTGCTGTCCCGTGAGCTCGCCGCCTCCGCTCCCGGCCAGCAGACGGTGCTCGACCGGCTCCTGGACGTCCTCCTGGTGCTCGCCCTGCGCGCGTGTTTCCAGCG
>WNFC01009668.1_pt1 | contig 10679 bp, 9 predicted proteins | sample 5400541 | NCBI WGS metagenome assembly WNFC01 (sample SAMN13153342, study PRJNA577476) | soil metagenome | isolation source: 120 cm saprolite under Douglas fir tree site 2 hole 2 replicate 1 | place: USA:California | collected 2015-04-18
CAGGCCGAGCACCTCGACCCGTCGAATACCGCCTTCGACGAGGTCTATCAGGCCGCGCCGGCAAGCTGGGACATTCAAGCCGTGCGCGACTTACTCGGCCGCTTCCTCTTCAGCGGCGAACAGCAGTTCAAGTCGGTCGCGACCTTGTCCGGTGGCGAGCGAAGCCGCGTCGCGTTGGCCAAGCTGCTGCTGCGCCCGAACAACCTGTTGCTCCTCGATGAGCCGACCAATCACCTCGACGTGGCCACGCGCGAACGACTCGAGGAAACACTCAGCTCGTATTCAGGAACGTTGGTCGTGGCGACGCATGACCGCTACCTCATCAATCGGCTCGCCACCAAAGTGATCGAAGTCGCTGACGGTTCGGTTCGAGCCTATCCCGGCACCTATTCTGACTACCTGCGGGCTAAGGCCACGCCTACTGCTCCGCCAGTTGATGCAGTCGCGACGGTTCCGCCGACATCGCGCGTTGCGGCGCCGTCCGTCGACCAGGATCCCGCGGTGCGTCGCCGCCTCGCCGCGGACTTACGCGAGGCCGAACGCCAGGTCACGGCCGCCGAAGACCGGCTGCGCGCCGTCGAAACAACCTTGAGTGATCTGAGTCAATTCCAGGGCGACCTGAATGCCCTCTCGCGCGAACACGCCACGCTGCTGGAACAGGTCGAAGCGCTGACGACCCGCTGGGCAGAGCTCGCCGAAGCAGCCGAAGGCGCCGCCTAGGTCCTCCCCCTGGCGAGAGCCCTGTCACCCCTTAGTGTGTTCGTCCCTCGCAATGTCAGCGGCGGACGACCCGCACCTACCTGTGCTGATCAGGCTGTCACTGGGGCTGGCACCGGTGCCGGCTCCGCGAGCTTCGCGAGCGTATCGCGCGGCCACCACTGGTCTTCCCACTCGCTCCACATCGGTCGCAGCCGTGGCATCACTTCCTGGGCGAAGCGGGTCGTGTTGTACAGGACCGTTTCCTTGGGCATGTCGCCGAAGTGGAGCAGCACCATCAGGTGGCCCACGCGCAGCGTCTGCTCCATCTCGGTCAGCCGTTGAACGACGGTATCCGGCGAGCCTGCAACCACATAGCCTCGATCCAAAATCTGTGACCAGGTGAGGTCCTCGAGCTCTTTGTTGCGATCGGCGGCCAGCTTGATCTGACCTTCGATGCCCTGGCGGATGGTCGCCAGGCTGGTATAGCCGGGCGGGCTGGCGAAGCCGGGGTACAGGTGCAGGCAGCGGTTGTAGAAGTACAAAGCGTGCTTGGCATACAGCCGTTCGGCCTCAGCGTCGCTATCGGCCACGGCCACGAACTGCAGAAAGCCGGCCCGATACGGATTCGGCTCGAGTCCGCGTTGCGCGACCGCTTCCCAGAACCCTTGCATCACCTTCTGGCCGCGCAGGTAGCCGAAGTAGGACAGGTAGGCGTAGAGGAAGGAGTGGTCGGCGCACCAGTCCCAGGTCTCGACGCTGCCACTGCCCGGGATCCACACCGGCGGATGCGGCTTCTGCAGCGGCCGCGGCCAGATGTTGACGTAGCGCAACTGGGTGTAGCGGCCGTTGAACGCGAACGGCTCGGTAGAGGTCCACGCGCGCAGCACCAGCTCGACCCCTTCGCGGTACTTGTCGCGCAAGGTCGCTGGCGTTTCGCCGTAGCAGTAGGTGGTGTCCATCGGCGTGCCGACGGGGAAGCCTGCCACCAGTCGACCGCCTGACAGCACATCGAGCATGGCCGTCTCTTCGGCGACGCGGGTCGGCGGGTTGTACAGCGCGACCGAGTCGCCCATCACCACCAGCTTGGCCTGTGAGGTGCGTCGCGCCAGCGCCGCCACCATGAGATTGGGCGATGGCATCAGGCCGTAAGCGTTCTGGTGGTGCTCGTTGACGCAGATGCCGTCGAAGCCGACCTGGTCGGCGTACTCCAGCTCGTCGAGGTAGTCGTTGTAGGCGTGGTGTCCGACCGTTGCATCAAAGAGCTCGGTGGCGGGCAGGTCGACCCACACGCCGTGATAGCGCTGCCGGAAATCGTCGGGCAGGTCCGGGTAGGGCATCAGGTGAAAGAAGTGGAATTTCACGCGCGGCTCCTCACTCTGGTGATAGCAGCCAGCACCTGCTCGGGCGCTTCTGCCAGGAGCATATGTCCCGCCCCCGGGATGACCTCGCTGGTCGCGTTCGGTATCAGCCTGACGAAATCGTCGACGTACTGCACTGGCACAAAGCGATCCTGATCGCCATGCACGATGAGCGTGGGTGCCCGCACGCGCCGCAGCCGGCGCGCCAAACCCCGATCCGGAATCGGCCACAGGAAGCGCGCCACCGTAGTCATGGCGCGCGTCAGCGCGATCACTTTCTCCAGGTCGGGCTTGCCATCGCCCGTGCCCGGCGCGCGCGACGGGTCGGCGTACAGCAGCTTCGGCATCTCAGCCGCGGGCACGCCCCACAGGTCGGCTACGGGATAGTGGTCGTTCCATAGACCGAGCGGCGACAGGAGCACCAGCCGCGAGACGCGGCTCGGGAAGTGCGCCGCCAGCTCGGCGGCGAGCATGGCCCCGAACGAATGCCCGGCGACGACCGCCTCGGGCAGCTCGAGCGCGTCCATGACATCGTCGTAGTGCAACGCCAGGTCATGGATATCGCGAATATCGTCGAGCTCGTCCAGGTCGGCGAAGCCCGGCGCCAGCGGCGCGTAGACCGAGTACTGCTCGGCGAGCGCCTCGATGAGCGGCGCGTCGGCCTCGACGCCATACAAGCTGTGCAGCCAGACGAGCGGCGGGCCAGTGCCGGCGCGATACACCACCTGCTGACGCCCAACCGAATTATTGATCTCGTGTGACGCTTCGCGTGACACCGCGTGATTAAAATCCGGGGTGGCGGCGGGGGGTGGTGGGCCCAGCGCGATGGTCGTGGCCCGCATCACTCTTCGGCCAGCACAAGACTGCGCAGCTTCTCGGGGTCAGTGGTCGGCGCTTGACAGACGTAGTGCTCGCATACGTACGCCGTGGCGCGGCCATTGCGCACGTGCCGCCCCTCCAGCAACGGGATGTCCGCGTCGCCGCCGGCCACCACCTTGTTGGGCACAAACGGCTCGAATACGACGCGCAGCATCGCTTCCGTGTCCGCTGCGCCAGGTTGGCCCACGATGGCCACCTCCTTCGGTCGGCCAAGCAGAAAGTCGAGCGCGCTGAGCGAGCGCGCAAAGCCCATCGGGTAGCGCGCCATCGGCTCGCGCAACAGCTCGAGCACGCCGCGCGCCGCCTGCTCGTACTTGTTCTCGCCCGACAAGAGGGCTAGCCGCAGCAGCACGTCAGCCGCGACGGCGTTGCCCGACGGAGTCGCATTGTCAAAAACGTCTTTCGGCCGAGAGATCAGCTTCTCATGGTCGGAGGACGTGTCGAAGAAGCCACCGTTGGCGGTGTCGGCGAAGCGCTCGAGGATGATGTCGGCGAACGCCGTCGCGGCGGTGAGCCAGCGCGGGTCGAACGTCGCTTCGTACAGCGCGATCAAACCGTCGGCGACGTTGGCGTGGTCTTCGAGATAGCCGTTCAGATGCGCGGCGTGGCCCGGCTTCCACGTGCGGTACAGCGAACCGTCTGGGCGCTGCATGATCGACAGCAGGAACTCGGCATTTTTGACCGCCGCGTTAACGAAATCGGCTCGGCCCAGGATCACCCCGGCTTCGGCTAGCGCACGCAGCATCATCCCGTTCCACGCCGCCAGCACCTTCTCGTCGCGCGCCGGCCGAACCCGCTTGGCACGCGCTTCAAACAGGATCGGTCGGCCGCGTTCCAGAGCCTCCAGAAGCTCTGCCTCGGTGACCCCCAACCTTGGCGCGATCTCCGTCGGGGTGTAATCCCTGTGCAGGATGCTGGCCCGACCCTCGAAGTTGCCCACGTCCTTGACGTCGTAGAACCCGCCGAACAGCCGCGCGTCGTCGTCACCCAATAACGCGCGCAGCTCCGCTGGGGTCCAGACGTAGAACTTGCCCTCTTCACCTTCAGAATCGGCGTCCTCGGTGGAGTAGAAGCCGCCCGATGGATCGGTCATATCGCGCAGGACGTACTCGATGACCTGCTCGGCGATCTGGCGGAAGTACGCGTTGCCCGTCGCCTGGTAGCCCATCAGGTAGGCCCGCACCAGCTGCGCGTTGTCGTACAGCATCTTTTCAAAGTGCGGCACCAGCCATTCGGCGTCGGTGCTGTAGCGATGGAATCCGCCGCCGAGCTGGTCGTACATGCCGCCGCGGGCCATCTGCTCCAGGGTGTGTACGGCGACGTCGCGCGCGGCCTCGTCGCCGCTGCGCTTCCAGTAGCGCAGCAGGAACTCGATCGCCATTGGCTGGGGGAACTTGGGCGCGCCGCCGAACCCGCCGAACTCGGGGTCGTACTGCGCGGCCAGGCCACGGCCGGCGGCGTCCAGAATATCCGGATCGAGTGCGCCGGGCGACGACGCCGTCAGGCGGGTCGTTTGTTGCAAGTGCTCGCGCAGTTGGGTCCCGCTCTGGAGGACGTCCGCGCGGCGGTTCTGCCAGGCGTCGGCGATGCTGGCGAGCACGCGCGTGAAGGCAGGCATATTCGGTCGGTCGATGGGCGGAAAGTACGTCCCGCCGTAGAACGGAATCCCGTCCGGGGTGAGAAAGATCGTCATCGGCCAGCCGCCGCTGCCCGTCATCGCCTGCACGGCTTGCATGTAGATGCCGTCCAGGTCGGGCCGCTCCTCGCGATCCACCTTGATGCTGACAAATGACGCGTTCATGACCGACGCCGTGTGCGGGTCCTCGAAGGACTCGCGCTCCATCACGTGGCACCAGTGGCAGGCGGAGTAGCCGATCGACAGCAGAATCGGCCTGTCCTCGGCCTTCGCGCGCGCCAGGGCTTCTGGTCCCCAGGGGTACCAGTCCACCGGGTTGTGCGCGTGCTGCAGCAAGTACGGGCTGGTCTCGCCCGCCAGACGGTTGGCCACAGTGAAGAATATCGCCTCCGCCGGCGTCGACACGGGTAGGCACTCCCGCAGTCCTCTGGCCTTGTGCTGGTCTTCCGTTCCTCGCCATGGAGCGAAGCGGTCGGCACATGTGGCTGACTCGCCCGGGTAGCGTTACCGAATGAACGCGGATGCCTTTCGCCACTTCTACGCGTACCACTTCGCGGAGAACCGCAAGCTCTGGGACACCTACATTAACTCGTTGCCGCAAGAACGGCTCACGCAGGGCGTGAGCTATTCGCATGGCTCGGTCTGGGACCAGGTGGTCCACCTCATGGACGCCGACGACACCTGGTTCAGCCAAATCCGCGGCGTCGAGACCCTGGCGCCGCTCGGTCCCACCGACTCGAACGATCGGGAATCTATCCGTGCGCGCTGGGATGCCATCGAGCGACGTATGCACGAGTACCTCGCCGCGTTGCGCGACGAGATGCTGTCCGAAAAGCCCTTTCCGGATCATCCTGAAGACAAGGATCTCATCCTGTGGCAGGTCCTCCTCCACGTCGTGAATCACGGGACCGATCACCGGGCGCAGATTCTCAGGTTGTTGAACGACTTGGGAGTCGAGACGACGTCGCAAGACTACGTGTTCTACGCGTACGATCACCCGCTGCCGTAGCCGTTCGGCCCGGCTTGCAACATCGGAGCCCGGGACCTGAGACAATGCGGCTCTAGGCCCGCCATGCACGCCCGCCCACCCCGAGCCGAAGAGGCAGCGGATGCCCTCGTCGAAGCACTGCGTACCCTGCGCGCCGATGATCCGGCGCCCGTGTACGTGCAGATCGAGCGGCGCATTCGCATGGGCGTCGCCGACGGCACGCTGCAGCCGAGCGATCATTTGCCGTCGGTGCGCGACCTCGCCCGCCAGCTGGGCCTATCCCCCAATACCGTCGGCCGCGCCTACGCCAATCTCTCGCGTGAAGGGGTCATCTCGGGAAGAGCCGGTGGCGGGTCCGAGATCGCCACGCGCGAGCGGCTCGATCAGCCCGCGCTGCTGCGCACGCGGGTCGAGCGCCTGCGCATGCTCGCCCGCCAGATGGCTGTCCGCGGCCTGGCCCTTGGCCTCGAGCCAGACGAGATCGCCGACGCCGTTCGGGCCGAGCTGGCCGCGCACGGTCGACCCGTCTCGGGCCTGCCGATGGCTGAAACCCTCGGTCAGCAGGAGGCGCCGCTGCTCTCCGCGCGCAACCGCCTGCGCGGCACCGTGGCCGGCATCCGCGCCGGCGAGATGCTCGCCGAAGTCACCATTGACTTGCGCGAAGGCGTGCAGCTGATCGCCGCGGTAACACGATCGTCGGTCGACCGTTTGGGGCTGGAGACTGGTGGGCGTGTCTCGGTGTACGTCAAGGCGACGGAACTGACTCTTGGCCCCTAGCCTGGCCATCGCGGCGGGATTGCTGGTCGCGCTGACCTTTCAAGGAGTGATCGACCCGGGCCTGGGCGATTGGCTCGAATCGACGCCGCCCGTGAGCTGGAATTCGCCCGGTGACAGTCTGCCCGCGGCGCCGGCGCCCTATGTGAGTCCCGATCCACGCTGCGGTGCCCAGGAACGACCATCAGAGTCGCCCGAAGAGGATCAGGTCATCGCGGCCGGCTGGCACGTGTTCAACGCCGCACAGGTTGGCTGGCACTTGCGCCTGGTCAATGGGCTGGTCGGCTATGACGGCATGTGCCGACCGAACCAGTTCCAGGGATTCGTGTTCGCCGACGGTCAGTTCGTTGGCACCATCTCACCGGCGCCGATGGACTCGCGCACCGATGGCGTCGGCCGCATCCTGGACATGCGCGGCCCGGGCGAGCTCACCGGCCAGTTCGTCCGCTACACGGCAACCGACCCGCTGTGCTGCCCGTCCTCGGTATTCGCGGTCGAGTACACCGTCGATCGCAGCGGGCCGGCGCCCGTGTTGGTGCCGCTCCGCACGACGCGCATCAATCCGGGCTAGAACCCGGCCCGACGCACCCACACTTCCCAGGCCCGATCGGGCAGCGGCGGCTGGCCAACGGCGACCCATGGTCGGGTGATCTCACCTGGTGCCAGCGGAATGAATTCGCCGAGCTGCATCGCCTGTAGCTGGACGCGCGCGTTTTTGTCCATGGCCATGCACGCCGAGACCACGCCGGGCACGTCCGGCCCAACCACCACGCTGCCGTGCCCGCGCATCAGCGCCAGGCGGCCCTGGCCGAGCGTCCGCCCTAACGAACGACCCTGCTCCTGGGTCACCACGAGCATGTTGGTGCTGTCGCCAAACTCGTCGGCGATGTCCCACACCGGTACTTCGCCACCGATGACGGCGCCCGTATGAATCACCGGGCGCAAGCGCACCGTCCTGGAAATGCTGAACGGCAGGATCGACAACGTGTGGTTGTGGCAGACGGCCATGACCTCGGGCCGCTGTTCGTAGATCGCGCCGTGAATGAATCGCTCGAGATATGGCACCCGACCGCCGGCGTCGACGACCGTGCCGTCCAGGGTGAGCTCCATCAAGTCGGCGTCCTCGATCAGCTCCGGGGCGCGCGCCCAGGCCATCAGGAACCGGTCGGCGTCGTCGGGGTGGCGCACGGTGACGTGTCCGAAGGCGTCCAGGATGCCCTCGTTGGCCAGAATGCGATTGGCCATGACCAACTGCCGGCGCGCCGTCGCCAGGTCCGTCATGACAGGAAATCCAGGAGCAGCTTGTTCAGCCGCTCGGGCTGGTCGAGCGGAATCCAGTGGCTGGCGTCGTCGAAGCGCTCATACCGCCAGCCGCCAGTTACCTGCTCGGCCGAGCGCAGCATCGTCTCTTCGTTGAGGTAGTCGTCGCCGCTGCTCCAGATGCCCAGGGTTTGCGCCTGGACGGCCGGCAGCCTGCTCGGCGGAGCCACGATCGAGCTCAGCGGCACGGCCGCCCGGTACCAGCCCAGACCGGCCGTTAGCGCGCCCGGCCGCGACAGGTCGGCGATGTACTCCTCGACGTCGCCGTTGCCCTGCAGGAGCTCGCGAAACAGGTACCAGTCGTCTTGCTTGACCATGTCCTCGGCGCCGTCGAACTGGAAGAGGATCCGATACCAGCTCTTCTGCAAGTCTTGCAGGGTGGGTTTGCTGCGCGCCGCGGGATGGCCAACGGAGAGCACTGCCAGCCGATTCACCCGATCGGGGCGCACCGCCGCGAACACCCACGCCACCACGGCGCCGAAGTCGTGCCCGACGACGTGCGCACGGTCGATCCCCAGTTGATCGAGGAGTGAGACCAGGTCGGGCACCATCCCGCCGATCGAGTAATCTGACACGTTGGCCGGCGCCTGGGTTTGACCTCGCCCGCGCAAATCCGGCGCGATCGCCCGGAACCCCGCCCCGACCAGCGCCGGGATCTGCGCCCGCCACAGCGACGAGGTATCCGGAAAACCGTGCAACAGCAGAACCGCCGGCCCAGACCCTTCGTCGATCACGTGGTAGCTGATGCCGTTGGCCTCGATGCGGCGCGTTTGGAAGCCCATGGGCTCAGCGTACCTGCTGAACGCAGGGGGCCGGATCGACCCATTCGGCTATAACACGGTGTGCCCTCCGCCCGAGCCGACATCCGCAATGTCGCCGTGATCGCCCACGTCGATCACGGCAAAACCAGTCTTGTCGATCAAATGCTGCGTCAGGCCGGCTTGACCCATACCCGCCAGGGCGAGCCAGAGTTCACCCTCGACAGCATGACCGGCAACCCGATGGAACGTGAACGGGGCATCACGATTCTGTCCAAGCTCACGGGCGTGCCGTATCGCGATCACCGCACGGGCGACGTGGTGCGGCTGAACATCATCGACACGCCCGGGCACGCCGACTTCGGCGGTGAAGTCGAACGCGTTCTGGGCATGGCCGACGGCGCGCTGCTGATCGTCGACGCCGCCGAGGGCCCGATGCCACAGACACGCTTCGTGCTGCAGAAGGCCTTCGAGCTCGGCCTCCGCCCGATCGTGGTCATCAACAAGGTCGATCGCAAAGACGCGCGGACCGACTGGGTCCTCGAAGCCACCTCGGACCTGTTCCTGGATCTGGCCACCGACGCCGCCCAGCTCGAATTTCCCGTGCTGTACGCCGTCGCGCGCGAAGGCCGCGCCGGGCACACTGCCGACGAATTGGCCAGCGATCTGACGCCGCTGTTCGACACCATCCTCGACCACGTTCCACCGCCGACCGGCGACTCGAGCGGTCCGCTCCAGGTCCAGGTCACCACGCTGGACTACGACAGTCATCAGGGCCGCTTTGCCATCGGTCGCATCCGCCGCGGCGCCGTGCGGCCCGGCGACAGCGTTGTGCGGCTCAGTCGGACAGGCCAGAAGACCGGTCCGTTCAAGATCGTCGCCGTCTATACGTACACCGGCCTCACGCGCGGGGCGGTCGAGTGCGCCCAGGTGGGCGACATCGTCGCCTTGACCGGGATCGCCGACGTCGCCATCAGCGACACCCTGGCCGATCCCACCGTACCCGAGGCGTTGCCGGCGCAGGCCATCGAAGAGCCAACCGTGCGCATGAGCTTTGGCGTGAACACGTCGCCATTCGCCGGCCGCGAGGCCAAGCTCTCCAGCACCTCGCGCCAGTTGCGCAGTCGGTTGCTGCGCGAGCTGGAGACCAATGTCAGCCTGCGCGTCGAGGATACCGACAGCGCCGACGAGTTCCTGGTCGCCGGCCGCGGTGAGCTGCACCTGGCCATCCTGGTCGAGACGTTGCGCCGCGAAGGCTACGAGTTCTCGGTCTCGCGACCCGAGGTTATTACCCACGAAATAGATGGCCAGCTCCAGGAGCCAATCGAGCACCTGGTCGTCGACACCGTCGAGGAGTACGTCGGCGCCGTGTCGGAGCTGCTGGGCAAGCGCCTGGGCAAGCTCGAGCACATGGCCCACGACGGCCACGGCGGCTTGCGCATGGAATTCCGCGTGCCGACGCGGGGGTTGATCGGTCTCCGTGGCTTGCTGCTGACCGCCACCCGCGGCCACAGCGTCATGGCCAGCCGGCTGCTCGGCTACGAGCCCTGGCTCGGCTCGATTGGCGTGAGCCGCAATGGCGTGCTGGTGGCCAGCGAGACCGGCGTCGTCACCTCATTTGCGATGGCCGCGGCCCAGGAGCGGGCGCAAACTTTCGTCGAGCCGCAGGCGCAGGTCTATGAGGGCATGGTCGTGGGCATGAACTCGCGCCCTGAAGACATGGCCTTCAACATCACCAAAGAGAAGAAGCAGAGCAACGTCCGCTCGTCGACGTCGGATATCACCGTGCGGCTCACGCCCTCGATCAAACTCAGCCTCGAACAAGCGCTGGACTTCATCGAGCCCGACGAGCTGGTCGAAGTCACGCCGATGGCTTTCCGGATGCGCAAGCGAGTGCTCAATGCCGACGAGCGCGGCAAAGCGCGCAAGCGCGCCAACGCCTGAAACTTCTCGCCCGAAGGGGACCCATTTATCCGATTTCCCGAAGGGATCCCTCGACGGTGGCGGAATGGCAGTTCCTTTGCGCGACGCCTCCGCTGTCGGTGGACGGTTCTCATCGTTCAAATGATGTGTTGTCAGGATGGTTCTCATCGTTCAAATGATGTGTTGTCACTCGCCAAGGAGCGCAGCGGTCGGCCGACCACCTGATCGCGGCAACGATCTTCTCCGAAGGAGCACTTCCGACCCTGGGGGGACAACTTCGGAGAGAGGAACTCAGTAACCTCTCGGCTATGCCGCCCGCTGCGAAGCCATATGTGATCGCCCTC
>WNFC01015739.1_pt1 | contig 10678 bp, 9 predicted proteins | sample 5400541 | NCBI WGS metagenome assembly WNFC01 (sample SAMN13153342, study PRJNA577476) | soil metagenome | isolation source: 120 cm saprolite under Douglas fir tree site 2 hole 2 replicate 1 | place: USA:California | collected 2015-04-18
CGCCGCCCGCCCGTATCCGACCTTCGTGCCTCTCCTGGGTACCGCGGAACCAATGAGCACTTCGCCCGTTGACTGATCGCACGTATAGGTCGTCGCCGTGACGCGCGACCCAGATGGTCACCGGCTTTGCGACCTTGCCGTCGCGCCGGACTGATGCGATCTGCAATTCTTCCGCACTTCCGAGCTTGTCGAGCTGGTCGCTCGTCCACTGCGTCATCGGGGTCCGTCATAAATGGCCGCCCGCATCACTACCCCTCCTCGATCGAGGCCGACTCGCGTCGTTGCTACACCGCGACTGTGATTTCCCCCGCGGCGGCGGGGGTCGCTGGCAAACGCAGGTACCGCGCCCACCACTCGAGCACAGCGCGCATGTGGCGCACGCGGTTCCACGGCTTGCCCACAATCGTCATCGCGTGAGGCTCGCCATGGAAAATGATGAGCTCGACCTCCCGCCCGAGCTTGAGCAGACGCATATACACCTGCTCAGCCTCCTCGAGCGGGGTCCGAAGGTCGCCGGTCGAGGCGATGATCCGGAGCGGTGTCGTCATCCGGTCCACATAGGTCACCGGGGACAACCGGCGAAACAGCTCAGGATCGTCCCAGGGCTCAGCGTCGAACGAGAGGTGACCGAAGTTCCAGCCAATATCGCTCGATCCGTAGAAGGCCTGCAGGTCGGTGACAGGCCGCATTGAGATGGCGGCCTGGAAGCGGTCGGTGTGGCCGATCACCCAGAGTGTGGAGTAGCCGCCATAGCTGGCGCCGGTGACACCGAGCCGCTCGGGATCCGCGATGCCCTCGGCGATCGCTTTGTCAACCAGCGCCATCCAGACGGGAAAGTCGAGCTCGCCCCATCTCCCTGTTAGGCAAACGGAGTATTCCTGCTCGTACGTTTGGCTTCCTGGCGAATTGCAGAATAGGATCGCGTACCCCTGGCCGGCAAGCGTCTGCATCACATGCGAGAAGGACCAACCCCACGCGGCATGGGGGCCGCCATGGATGTTGAGGATGGCCGGTACACGACCGCCGGAGTATCCCGCTGGCAGGAGAACCCAGGCGTCGATCCTCCGGCCTTCATGTTCGAAATCCATGATGCGGACCTGCCCGAGAGCCCGCTCGCGGATCCAGGGATTCGGCTCAAAGAGCACGCGTTCGTCGCTGCCATCAACATTGGCGATTCGCAGCGTCAGCGGGTCATCGAAGGATGAGCTGAGGAACGCCAGGCGACCACCGCCGAGGCTGAAGGCCGGAATCACTCGATCGCCGCTCAACACCGGCTCGGGGGGCCCACCGTCACGCGCGACGCGGTCAACATAGATGCGGCCGCGGTCAGTCATCGGTGTGTATAAAGACTCGCCATCGTCTGTCCAGACCAGTTCTGGCACTTCGCGCGGCGGCAACATATCGGCCATCACACCTGCCCACACCGATCGGTCGATGCCGGCGGTACGGTCCTCGCCGTTGACGAAAAGCCGCTGATTGCGCGCCGAGGTGGAACCTGGGCCTGGGCTGATGGCGACATATGCCAGCGTCCCACCCGGGGCGAAGGCGAAGGTCGTGACCGTCGCGTCCCCCGGCGTCAGACGCTCCGGCTCACCTCCTCCGAGGTCGATCGCCCAGATGTCAACCACCTCTGACTGCCACCAGTCGTCGGCGTGGTTGGCCAGGTAGGCGATGCGACCGTCGGGCGTCCATCGCGGCCGTGCCGCCGGCCACGGGCCTTCAGTGAGTTGCCGCAGCCCCTCGTTTTCCCCTGAGCTGTCGACCACCCACACCTGGGGTTCCTCGTCGTCGAGCTGTCCCAAGCCGTCCAGTCGGTAGCGAAAGCGGCGGACCAGATGGCGCACCCGCTCCTGGTAGCGCTTGCGGGCCTCTTCTTCATCCTTTGCCGGCAGCATGTCCGGATCCTTGGGCCAATCCGGACGCCCGAGAAGGGCCAGCCGGCTCCCATCTGGCGACCAGTCGAATTCGACTATGCCGCGAGGCAGGCGTGCCGCCCGCGTCGGTTCGCCACCACCGAGGTCAAGGATGTATAGATCGTTCCGCCACTCCTGCTCGCGGTTGGCGAGAAAGGCGAGGCGCGTGCCATCGGGCGAGAAACGTGGGCGATGATCCCGCCGCGGACCGCGAGTCAGCTGCCGCGGCGGTGCAGATCCATCGCCGGCGACGACCCAGATTGCGCTGCGCTGCTGGTTCGCGTCGGGGTCCTGGGTCATGACGGTGACCGCGACCAGGTTTCCGAACGGCGAGACGGCGGGGTCGGCCAGCATCCGGACCACATGGATGTCCTCTGGTCGAAGTGGCTCAGCCACGAAACGAGACGCTAGCACGCTCATCAAGACCGTGGGGTCGCGAATATTCGTTACAACGTCGAGGTTGCGGCGCCGGTCCTGTGACCGGCGCCGCCGGTAAAGGTGATTGCTCGCTACGGCACTCGGTTGAGCCTAGAGCGTAGTGACCGGGATGCAGATCTCGCTTTCGAATTCGCCTGTTTTCTGGTCGAAGCTCGCATCGATCGGGTAGTGCTCGAAGAATGGGCGTGAGTCGAGCTGCATACCGCTGCCCGGGAGCCAATCGCGCAACAGCCAGTCCCACGCCTCGCCAACCTGCCGATCGGTGCCCTTGAACTTGCCGACGGCGTATTTGCCTCCAGGAATCACGGTCATTTGGTGATCCCCCGCGCCGACGAAATTCTCCGGCACTTCCACAGCGGCGTCGTAGCGCAACTTCTCGGGTGCCGTGATGCCCGGGTCATCGTGGCTGATGCCGTACCGCGGCCGGCCGTATAGCCCGTTGGTTTGCATCCACGGATCAACCGTGTTGATCCAAAAATCCGAAACGGGTTTGCCAACGGGCCCTACATAACGGAGATACGCGACGGTAGTCGGTTGTCTGTCAACGATTGTCACTTTCATGCTTCCATGATTCCCTGAGGCCGGCGCTGGCGCCTGATCGAGCTTGCTTTTCAACTGATTGCGATTGCGGAGTTGCGACACGCGCCACGCAGTCGGCGTGGAGCCGAAGCGGATCTTGAAGGCGCGGGCAAACGCTTCGGTAGAACCAAAGCCGACTGAAAGCGCAACTTGCAGGACCGGCAGCCGCGGTTGCACGACCAGAAGCAACGCGGCCATCTCCAGCCTGCGTCGACGCACGTAATCGCCGAGCGTCTCCCCGAACCAGGCGGTGAATAGGCGGTGAAAGTGAAACGGGGAGAAGTTGGCGACTTTGGCCAGCGTTTCGAGCTCCAACGGTTCGTCCAGCTCTCGGTCGATGTACTCGAGCACGCGGTGCATGCGCGCGACGTATTCCGCGCGGCTGTCCCGAATCAGCGCGAGCCCGGCGACTCTCCCGCTGCCAGCTCTCGCAGATGCTCGCCGACGTCCCACGTCCAGAATTCGACCACATGGCCGCCGGGGTCCGTCACGTAAGCGGCTCGCCCGCGACCATGGCCATACCTCGAGTGGTCGTGGTCAAGCACGGCGTAGCCCCGCGTTCGAAGCCGATCAATCACCGCCTTGTAAGCATTAGCGGGGAGCCCCATCGCGTAGTGGACGTGGACGCCGCCGCGCCCTCCGCCCAACCCGATCTGTGGTCGCCACAGGCCGATGCGCGTGCGGTCCGCGGCCATCACCCAAACCGTCTCGTCGGCCCAGCGCTCAACCACCGGAAAGCCCAGGACGCCGGCATAGAATTCCTCGGCCGCGGCCAAATCGTTCTGCTCGAGGGTGAGCTCGGACACTCCATTGACCGGAACTGCGTCATCGCTGTCCATGACGTCTATTTTCTCGCGGAGCCGAGAGACGAGGCCTCCTCGCGGCGGGTTGATTCACCTGGAGCGTCGCCACGAAGTCGATGCCACGCTGAACCCATGCCGCGAGCGCCGCGTCGCTTCGGAAGCCTTCAGGGTCGACGATTACGAAGCCGGACAACGGCCGGCCGGCGAATTCCATCGGCCGCACGTGCGGCTGGGCCAGCGCCCGCTCACGCGCATCGGCCCCGACGCGAACCATCAGATTTCTGCCGGTGACGCCGCAGCACATGCTGCCGTCCACGACGAAGGAGAGACCTCCGACCATTCGCTTCTCGGCGACGTCACCCCTGCTTGAGAGGATCCGCCGGACTCGTTCGGAAGTCTTCAGGTCGTAGGCCATCGCCTCATTGGTCCTTGCTCTCGAGGCTACCGCGGTCGAAGCGCATCCGGTTGATCACCGCCCCCAACAACAGAACCATGCTCAATAGGTACGTCCACGTGCCCACCACGAAGAGGAAGCCGAAGCTGCGTCCGTAAGTGGCCGCACCGCGGGTGAGGTGGAGGTAGAGCGGGAAGGCCAGGTTCAGCAGCTCGATTGACAGTCCGGCCACGACGGCGCCCGGCCACACCTCCGAGAAGCGGGTTCTTCGGCTCGGAACGACGCGGTAGGTGACCATGAGCAGAGCGGTCATCACGATCCATCCGAAGACAAACCCGAGCACGGCGAGCCCGGGCGCAATCGCCAAGGCAGTGCTGATCCCCACCGACGCGCCGATCGCAACCACGAAGACGCCCAACATCGACACGCCCATCAATCTTGTTCGCCAGAATGAGCGGGAGGCGCATAGATAGATCTGGTTCAGCGCAAACTCCATCGACGAAAACAGGTTGGTGCCGCTCCACAGCAGCGCCAGCAACGAGAAGAGCGCCAAAGCGCCGGCCGACGTCTTGGCATGCTGGAAAGTTCGCAGCATTCCGGCCTGCTCGCTGGGCGGAAACGCGACCACCAGCACCCTTTCCACCCCGCCTTTGATCTCGTCGGATTGCGGAAACAGCCCGACCAGCGCAATCAGCCCCAGCATCAACGGAAACATCGATAGGAAGGCGTTGAAGGCCAGGCCCGCCGCGTGGTCCGAGGCATGGCTGGCGAAATACGCCATGACGACGCTGACCGGCGGCCGCTGCCGCCAGGAACTCAGTTTCGGCGCCGCTGCCACCTCAATGTCGTGGTCGCCATTATCCAGGCGAAACGCCCGCGCGCGAACGGTCGAAGGCATCCCTATTGACAGCGGTTCGTTTCAGCCCACATGCTCTGAAAGTTGGATTGCCTGCCCTCCTTCGAGGGTGTGGAGCAGGGTGGAGGCGAGATCGATGAAACGAATACGTCGGTTGCTGATGGCGGGATCCCTAGTGCTGGCTTCGGCGCCCATGTTCGCCGGGGTGCAGACGGCCCAGGCGGGGGCGGAGCAAACCTATCTGGTCGTATACAACCAGCAGGCGCTGCCTGCAGACGCCGCGGCGAGCATATCGGGCGCGGGCGGCACGGTCGTTGCGACTTATGAGGCTATCGGTGTTGCCGTAGCCCGCTCGGACAGCTCCACATTCCGGGACAACCTGATCAAGGACTCGAGGATTGACGGCGTTTCGGCGACGCCCGCGTTGGCCACGCGGCTCAGTGACGACACCGTGGTCGACGACGCGAGCACGACCGCGCTCACCGCCACGTTGACCTCCAAGCAGTGGGACATGGATCAGATCCACGCGCCCGCCGCCCGGGCTATCAACAGCGGCAGCCGATCGGTCACGGTGGGCGATATCGACACAGGTCTCGACTACACCCACCCCAACCTGGCTCCGAACGTCGACTTCAGCAAGAGCGTCTCCTGCATCGGTGGCAAGCCCAACACGAGCCCAGCGGCTTGGAAGGACGACAACGGCCACGGCACCCACACCGCCGGCACCATCGCGGCGGCGAACGTCGGCTTCGGCATCGTGGGCGTGGCCCCGAACGTGAAGGTCGCCGCCATCAAGACCGGCGACGCCGCCGGCTTCTTCTTCCCCGAAGCCGTGGTGTGCGCTTTCGTCTGGGCCGGTACGCACAACATCCAGGTCACGAACAACAGCTACTTTGCGGACCCGTGGCTGTTCAACTGCAAGAACGACCCCGTCCAGCGAGCGATCTGGACGGCTGAGCGACGCGCCATCCGCTTCGCGATGCAGCGTGGGACTGTCGTGGTGGCGGCGGCTGGCAACTTTGCCGACGACCTCGCGCACCCGACCATGGACGCCACCAGCCCCGACAACACCACCGCAGTCACCCGCGAGATCACCAACGCATGCGCGGTGATCCCGGTCGAGGTCCCCGGCGTGATCGGCGTTTCCGGCGACGGCAACCGGAAGATGAAGTCGTTCTTCTCCAGCTATGGCGTCGGCGTCATCCAGGTGGTCGCCCCGGGCGGCGACTCGATTCTTCAAATGACGCCGGCGGCGCCGAACGGCCGCGTGTTGTCGACTTGGCCGGCAAACCTGATCGGCAATTGCCGGGTCACGCGGCGGGTCTTTGACGGAGGCGCGCTGTACTGCTATGCGCAGGGCACCTCGATGGCGTCCCCCCACGTGGCGGGAGTCGCTGCCCTGATCGTGAGCATGGGCATCACATCACCGGGAGCGGTGACGGCGAGGATCGACAACACCGCCGACCCGATGCCCTGCCCGGCGGACGTATCGATCTATGCGTTCTTCCCGTCGGCGAACAACGGCGCACCACAGGCGTGCCAGGGCGGGGCCGGCTCGAACGGCTGGTTCGGCCATGGCCAGGTGAACGCCCTGGCGGCGGTCGGCGGGTAGCCACTCAATCGCAGACGGACAAGGGACCGGGCTCGAATGCCCGGTCCCTCGTTTCGTTATTGACGGTCAGCTGGCCTTGTTGGCGAACTCGTTCGTGTAGGTCTCGCTCAGGTTGGACGTCTTGCCCTTGAAGCTGGGCACGTAATTCTGCTGGATCCGCATGACGGTCTCAGGGCCGCCTACCGGCATCTTGCAGTCCGTCCCGAAGATGGAGAGTTGGTTCTGAAGCGCCGTGACGTACAGGTCCTTGTTGTTGGCGTAGTAGTCGGGCGGCATCTTGGCCGCGATGTCGGCGGCACTGTGCGCGTGGATGAACTTCAGGGTCTTGACGTAGGCGTTGACGAGCCGCTGTGCGACGTCCTTGTGACCGCTGACCCAATCGTTCTTGGCGAAGATACCGATGAAGGGGTAGTCGCCGCCCAGGGCGGCGCGCGTCGAAGCCGGCGTGCGGAGGTCGACCAGTACCGTGCCTTTGCCGGTCGAGGTCAGGCGGGAGATGGTGGGCTCGGTCGTCATTCCGCCGTCGATCCTCTGCTGGTCGATCGCGGCGATGAACGTGTCGCCCGCGCCGACCGCGATGAAATGCTCCTTGGTCGGGTCCAGCCCGGCTTTGCCCAGGATCGCGAGAGTCAAGGTGTGGGTGCCGGAGCCGAGCGAGGTGACGCCGAGGTTTCGGCCCAGCAGGTCCGCGGGCGATTTGATCGAGCCAGCCTTGCGGGAATCGATGACCTCCGCCTCCCCTGGCGCGATTCCGAACTGGCAGATTGTCTCGATCTTCTTGCCGAGCGCGTTGAGCTCCATCGGGTGCGAGTAGGCGCCCGAGCCGGCGTCGACATTGCCGGCCACGACCTCCTCCTCGGAGCCTTGCCCGGAGCCTTCGTCGACGAGGGTGACGTCCAGGTATTGGTCTTTGAAATAGCCGAGCTGCTGCGCGAGCATGTTAGGCAGGTAGATCTGCTTGTTGAGCCCGCCGACCATGATCTTCAGGGAAACCGTCGCAGGCACCCCCGGGGCCGGTACCGGGCTGCTGCCACATGCGGCCAGGAGCCCAAGGGCCGCGAGTGCGGTGAACAACCTTCGATTGAGAGATCGCATACGCCGTTCCTCCTTCAAATCCGTGTCTCGGTGGCGACCGGCGGCCGCCACGTGATCAGACGGTCCTCGAGCGCTGTGATCAAAGCCTCTGCCACCAGCGCCATGGCAGCCAGCAACCCCATGCCCGCGAACACGCCCGCCGCGTCGAAGTTGTTCTTCGCCGCGTAGATCAGCTCGCCGACACCGGCGGTCGCGCCGAAAAGCTCTCCGACCACCGCTCCCACCAACGCGAGCCCGAAGCTCGTGTGGAGGCTGGCGACGATCCAGGAGAGGGCGGAGGGGATGAGGATCTCGGTGGTGAGCTGGCGGTCGCCGGCACCGAGGATGCGAGCGTTGGCGATGAGGTTCCGGTCGACCTCGCGGACGCCCTGGAAGGCGTTGAAGAAGACCACGAAGAAGACGAGGACCGCGGCGGTCGCGATCTTCGATTTGATGTCGAGACCCAGGGAGATGGCGAAGAGAGCGCCGACCACCACGCGCGGAATCGCGTTGGCAGCCTTGATGTACGGACCGAGGACATCGGACAGCAGTCGGCTGCGGCCGAGCGCCACGCCGAAGACGACACCCAGGATCGATCCCACGACGAAGCCGCCGACCGTCTCCTCCATAGTCGTCAGCACCTGATCCCACAGCGGGCCGAGGTCGGTTCCCTGGGTGATCCAGTACCAGGTCTTGGCGACGATCGCGGACGGCTGGGACCAGAAGAAGACGTCGACCCAACCGAGCCGCGTCGTGAGCTCCCACGTGCCAAGAAACACGACGGCGACCAGCAGGCGCTGCCTGCGCTGCGCCTCGCGTCGCCTTTTGGCGGCGAGGTCGACCACCGGTCGCCCGGGATCTCTCACGAGGACGCTAAGCCGCGCCGCTGCGCTTCTGACGTTCATAGCTCACCGCCACCTCGTCTCGGAGGTCGTTCCAGATCTCTTGGTAGATCTCCACGAAGCGGGGCTCGAAACGGATCTCGGCGACGTTGCGCGGACGGCGAAGATCGACCTTGTAGTTGCTCTTGACGGTGCCCGGGCCGGCAGTGATGACGTATACCCGGTCGCTCAGAGAGATCGCTTCTTCGAGGTCGTGCGTGACGAACACGACAGAGGCCGAGCTCGCCGCCCACAAGCCGAGCAGCTCGTTCTCCATCAACGAGCGGGTCTGAACGTCCAGGGCGCTGAACGGCTCGTCCATCAGGAGGATGCGTGGGCCGTTGATCAGGCTTTGCGCGAGCGCCACACGCTTGCGCATCCCGCCCGACAGCTGGTAGGGATAGCGGTCCTCGAAGCCGGCCAGTCCAACCCGGGCGATCCAATCCCGGGCCTTGAGGCGGGCGTCCCGGTTCGATTCCCGGTGGTAACGAGGGCCCGCGGCCACGTTCTCCAGGACCGTCTTCCAGGGAAAGACCGCGTCGGACTGGAACATGTAGCCGATGCCGTCGGCGATGCCGGTCACGGGTTCGCCGAGCACGTCGACCTCGCCTTCGCTGGGCGGCTCGAGTCCTGAGATCAGCGCGAGAGTTGTCGACTTCCCGCAACCGGTCGGCCCGACGACGGCGCAGAACTCTCCCGGCTGGACCGTCAGGTTGAGGTCGCGCAAGGCGGTGTAGACGCCGCCAGAGGGCGTAAGGAATCGTTTGGTCACTCCGCGAAGCTCGATCGCCGGGGCCATCAACGTGGACTCTGGAAGGCCAGGCCGGCGAGCACAATCCATGCGGTCGTTGTGGCCGTTTTGGTCTTTTTGGTCGCAGCGTGACGGCCGGATTGCGTACTACGATCGGCTCAAATCCTGTGAAGACGCGGCTACCGCTCGCCTATCAGATCCTGGCTTTCCAGGTCGGCATCCTCCTGCTGTCGGCCTTGCTGGGGGGTGCGGCCGCGGTCTGGCAAGCCAGCCAGGAGCTCGACCGCCAGTACGAGCAGCGTTCGCTCGCGATCGCCCAGTCGGTCGCGTCCAACACAGCGGTCCAGCAAGCCCTGCTGGCGGGTGACCCGGATGGGCTGATCCAGAGAACGGCGGAGTCGGTCCGCCATTCGACCGGCGCGACCTACGTGGTAGTCGCCAACCGCCAGGGCATCCGTTTCTCACACCCCAAGCCAGCGATGATCGGCAAGCCGGTCGACGAGGAGCCGGCCGTCGTGCTGGCCGGCCATACATGGGTTGGAGTCCAGCGCGGCACTCTGGGCATCTCGGCGCGTGGCAAGGCGCCGATCTTCTTCAACGGCCAGGTCATCGGGCTCGTCTCCGTCGGCTTCCTCGAGGCGACCGTTTGGCAGCAGCTCTTGCACGAGCTGCCAGGTTTTGCCCTCACGGTTCTGCTGGCGCTCGCCCTCGGAGCCGCGGGCTCGATGTGGCTCGCGTCGCGCTTGAAGCGGCAGACGTTCGGGCTCGAACCGTACGAGATTGCCGGCCTCCTCGAGGAACGGGAGGCGAGCCTGCAAGGCATCCACGAAGGTGCCATCGCGACGGATCGAGCCGGCACCATCACGCTGGTCAACGACGAGGCTCGCCGCCTCCTCGCCCTACCGGCCGATTGCGTGGGCAGTAAAGTTTCGCAAGTCGTCCCCCAGGGACGGTTGCTGAAGTTCCTATCCGGCGGGCTGAACGATGAAGACGAGGTACTGCTGGCGGGCGACCGGGTGCTCCTGGCCAGCCGCAGGGCAATCCGGGTCCGCGGCATAGAGATCGGCCATGTCGTGACTCTCCGCGACACGACCGAGCTCACCGGCCTGGCGCGCGGCCTGGGCGTGGACAGCCTCACAGACGCTCTTCGCGCCCAGGCGCACGAGTTCGCCAATCGGCTGCACACGATCGCGGGACTGGTTCAGCTGGGACGGGGGGACGACGCGATGAAGCTCATCGCCCAGACCTCCGGCGTCCACCAGGAGCTCACCGAAGCGCTGCTCGAGCGGGTTGGCGATCCCGTCCTCGGAGCGCTCCTGCTCGCCAAAGCCGCGGTAGCGTCGGAACGTGGGATCGAGCTTCGCGTCAGCGACGACA
>WNFC01009673.1_pt1 | contig 10677 bp, 12 predicted proteins | sample 5400541 | NCBI WGS metagenome assembly WNFC01 (sample SAMN13153342, study PRJNA577476) | soil metagenome | isolation source: 120 cm saprolite under Douglas fir tree site 2 hole 2 replicate 1 | place: USA:California | collected 2015-04-18
GAGTGCATCTGATGTGAGCTACATGGTCTAACGCCAGGATTGTGATCGGCGAGCGCCGGTCGTGGCCGAAGTGTTAATCGTGCGTCAGTCATCCGCTACGAATCCAGACGAATCGTCGTTGCATTGAGATCGAACTTTATGCACACTTGAGAGCGTTTATGCGAGCATTGATTCTCATCTGTCTTCTGTTTGTCAGTGCGGCTGGTCAGCAATCTGATCCGATCCCGGAGTTTTCGCTACCTAAGCTTGACGGGCAAACAGTGCGTTCACAGGAACTGAAGGACGATATCGTAGTGCTCGATTTTTGGGCGACTTGGTGCGAGAACTGCGTGAGCGAGATTCCCGAATTCAACAAACTGGAAAAGGAATATTCATCGCGCGGCGTTAAAGTCATAGGGCTCGCGGTCCAGTCAGGTTGGGCGAGCGACATTCAGAAGTTTGTTAAGCAGTACAACATGCGTTACACCGTCCTGGTCGGCAACGATGATACCGTTTCTGATTTCGGCGTGATCAGCTTTCCCAATACCTATGTGATTGGTCCCGGTTGGAAGATCTACAAGAAATACTCAGGCATTTCCGAGACTAAAGCGGCAGACATTCAGCGAGACATTGAGACTCTATTGAAAATGAAGACTCAGCCAAAAGGAGCGAAGATCACTAATGAAGACTAAACCTTGGTTGCTACTGACCGTGATTGCGCTACTGCTATCTGTGAACGGTGCGACTGCCGCAAATGATCAGGCACAGCTCACTCCGCAAGAGCAGAAAGTTATCGATTACTTGGTAAAGGATTGGGGCGAAGACTATAGCGTCACCAGTGTCGATATCGCGATGAACGCGGTCAAAGTAGCGAAGTCAGAAGAGACTCGCTTCCGCATCGGTAACTACATCAAATCTCATCCTGAGCTGCACGAGATAATTCGGCGATGGGGATGGGTAACGCTGGTGCTTACGCCCGATGAGAAATTGATCGCCCGCGTACTTATCAATGCCGAACGCGACAGTAAGCCGATGCCGTCGGTATCGGAATTAGCGAAAGCGGTAGGGATTAAAGAACCTGATGTAAAGCGCGGGCTGGCAATGCTTGAGCGGTACGAGATTTTGAAGAGAGACAGCAAGGCCGCTGGCGTAGGTTATGCCGTAGCGCCGCGCTACATCAAATGGCAGCCGCGCCTGGACTTCGTCTTTCATAAGATAAGCCTGGACAGCGGGCGACAGTTCAACGTGAATTGAGCGCTCGACTCGCTGTCGCTGGTCAGCGGCAAACTTGCAAACGAAAAAGTCACGATAGACGATTCCTCACCCGAGGGTACGTCACGCATTCACCTGGTCTTCGATAAAGCTACGTTAGTCACTGCCGAGCCCGCGTCCACGGTTTTCTTCGCGGGCGGTGGTTGAGGGGTCATCAACTTCTTCAGGTCCGAAGAAGCCCTAAACCAATGGCTGGTTCGTTATCCGGAACTCAAGGACAGACCTCACGGTTCGATCGAACAAGCGCTAGAGGAAATAAAGAAGCGGCAGAGGACTTAATCCGAATCTGAGGAAGGGAAGCGCCACACCCAGGAATCACGCGCCGCTCTTTTGTGAAGACCGCATTCTCGATTACTGTTTCCTCCTGCTTTATTCACTGGACAACTGCTCAAGTTCGCTGCGCAAATCGAGCAAAGGAGGCATCAATATCACGGATAATCGTTTTCGACGTTATAGAAACCATGCTTGATATCAGCGCGCTCGAGCCCCACTTCGAACGGGTTTTCGGCGACAAACGCGTGCTTCGCGAATGGTTTTCTCAACTTCTGCTTTATTCCGAAGTCGCCACGATCGCGGGTCCCTACTTTGATTTCAGCACGATTGCCGGTGCGGCATTGGAGATGACCGCAGCCAGCCACAAACTAACACTTTCATCGACTGAAAAAGCACAGATCTGGAAAGCAATGCTCTCACTGCCGCCGCACAAGGACGTGCATGATGCTCTCAAACTCCTCTGTGATGCTGAGCTTCGACTGGTGACTTTGACAAATTCAAATCAGCGCGCAATGGAAGAGCAATTGAAGAACGCCGGCATCGAAAACTATTTCGAGCGAGAGTTTTCAGTAGATTCTGTACGCAAATACAAGCCGGCGCCCGAGACCTATCGGATGGTAGCCAAAGAGCTGAACGTAACAACAGATGATCTCCGAATGGTCGCAGCCCACGCGTGGGACATCATCGGCGCGATGCAGGCGGGAAGTGCCGCAGCATTTGTCACGCGACCGGGGAAAGTCCTGAATCCGTTGGCAGTCAAGCCGGACATCGTCGGCAACGATTTGCTTGCCGTAGCTGAAGAGATCATAAGGATTGAATTGCCGGAAGAGTAGACTGAAAGAGATCTAACCGCAGAGGCCCGCAGAGGTTGTCGCAGAGGTCACAGAGGATTGTTTACTCCGCGTTCCTCTGCGAAATTCCTCGGCGTACTCTGCGGTTAGATTCGATGTTTTAATTCGGGCACTCGGTTAACTGCATGAGTTGGATCAAAGTAATCGACGTCGCGGAAGCTGAGGGCGCGCTGCGCGAGGCTTATGATGAAGTGGCCTCAGCGCGTGGCGAGGTAGGCAACATTCTGAAGGCTCACAGTCTTCACCCAAAGGTGCTCACTGCTCATTTGCGCCTCTATCGCGAGGTGATGTTTGGTCATTCGGAATTATCGCGAGCCGAGCGCGAGACAATTGCCGTCGCCGTCTCGGTTGTTAATGAATGCCATTATTGAGTGAAGCATCACGGGGAGGCTCTCCGTACGCTAACAAAGGATGATGAAATGCTCGCCGCACTCGAACGCGATCCACGCGGCGCGCCGCTTGACCATCGCCGACGCGCGCTGGTGGATTATGCATTGAAGCTCACGCTTGCGCCGCAGGATGCATGCGAACAGGATCTAAGCCCACTGCGTGAGGCAGGGCTGTCCGACGGTGCGATTCATGACGCCGCCGCGATTACTGCATACTTCAATTTCGTCAATCGCATGGCCTCGGGTTTAGGTGTGGAGCTTGAAGAAGCGCAAAGGTAACGCGAGGGAGGTCGATTGCCGGAAAGCCTTCTCGCTTGTCTCGAACATTCTCGAATTAATTTTCCGCGCCAGAACCAGTTATGGTGACGCTTTTATGTTAACAAGCGCTTTGTTAGTAGGTGCGCCGCGCAGACTAATCGTTAGCCACATATCTCCAGCGTTGGCGATTTCGTCGGGCAGCTTGGCAACTATCTGCGTCATCCAGTCAAAGCCCGGCACCGTGCCGACATACTCGACCGGCAGTGAGTAAATACGGTGCGAAGAATCTTCCGCCTGTACAGTAACCGCTGAAGAAGTTTCTCCGGGCAACAACTCCAAGTTGAAGGCAAAGAGCATCAGGCGCGTGCGCTGATCCGCACTGAAGTTATTGAGCGTAACGACAGAGAAAGGCTCGCGCATCATCGTCACGGAATCCAGAGCGACGGCACGCGTGACATCATCTTCGCGAGTCAGTAGCGAAGGCGTGCGACTTGAAGCGTTGACAAACCATAACTGCGTAGTAACGTCACTCTTGAAAAAGTTAAGGAGCATCTGCGCGACCTTCTGAGCGCCGCTCGAAGCTGGATGCGTGCCGTCGCTCTGAAAGTCTGAACAAATCCAGGTCACGCCATCACTGCGGGGTGTCGTGCCATCGGCCCACATATACGGCCCCCACGCCAGCCACGGCGCTTTGACCGCGCCACGCGAGGGATCGAAGTTGAGATCTGTTGAGCCATTAATTTGATCTTCGATTAACCACTTCACGGAAAAACCGGATTGATAAGCAAACGGCTCCGGATTGAGAGTGCTGCTGGCATACCCAGCGTAAATTCGGCTGGAGTAATAAGTCAGGCGAATGTTCGGATAGCGCGTTTTCAAGATCCTCGCGATGTTGGCTAATTCGTCTTTCACCTTTAGGGCATCGTCTGGAAAAGCCAGAGTTGGCCCGGGATCGGCTTCCTTGACCCAGGCGATTTGCACCTGCGCGGGTGTGACACCGGCGGCGCTCAGTCGCTGGTCCACCGTCTGCCAGTACTGCTGAGCAGAGGACGTGTTGAGGTCGCTAATTCTATCCGCCGACATGCCTCCCTGCGCGCCATCCACAATCACCAGTTTTGAGTTCTTCGCCGGATCAGCGTCGGCCATCGGCTTGAAGGTAGAGAATTCAATCGTCGTATTTGACATACCCACTGAGATGAGCACGATGCGACCATTCGCATTCGGTTGTCCATTTGCATCCAGCGTGGTGACGGAGCGGGCGACCTGAAATCCTGCGTTCGCGTGAGCTGCGGGACGCACGTTGCTGCCGCCGGGATACAGCCCACCTTGCTTGCCTTTGTAGAGACCAGCGCCCAGCGCGTTGAGTGGAAGGAATCCTACGGAAGTTTTCGAGCAATCCGAGGCCACTACATGCCGAACAGATTTGGTAAGGACTGAGGCATAAAGGAGAAATAGAATGAAACTGAACGAGAGAATTTTCCTCATGAAACGAGCCTCCCCAATCTATTTAGACGATAGGAGCATGGCTCTGAGCCGATTTATTTAGCAATGAGGCGGGGCCTGAGTCAACGGGCCAACAACCAATTCGGTTGGCGGCGTGACGGGACGCAGCTGATTCTATCGTTTTGATTGAGGGCGAGGCAAAAGGTGGCTCAATTTGAACGACCAATTATCTTGATTCAACAGAAGGTTCAGCAGGCGTCATCGACAACTCAGAAATCGAGTGCATGTCAATTGTCGGGTAATCTGTAATCGTGTCGCTTCGCTGGATCGTCTGACAGATACTGGACAAACTCCCAATCGTTGCCGTCGGGGTCGTAGAAGTATACTCGCTTTCGATAAGCGTGCTTGTTCGGTAGGTGTCATCTGTTCCGATATGCACCCAACGAAAGCCACGCGGATCCTTACCATCGAATCGGATTCGGAATTCGGGAAATGCCGTCCGCAGGAAACGAATCGTGGCATCGATGTCCCGCACAAAGAGGTTTGCGTGTTCGAGTCGAACAGTCACGGATTACCTCCAAAATCGTACTCTCTCACTGCAACAACTCCAGCATCTTATTGATCTCCGTCGTTGGCAGTTTGCAGTTGTAGTTGAGACACACGTATGCCGTGGCTTTGCCATCGCGGCTGGTCTGGTACTTCGTGAATTCAGCCAGCCGCGTGATTTCGGGTGCGTTCTGCTCGGTCGGTTTTAGGATGACGACCTTGTTGGGTACATACTGCTTGCTTATTGCCCTGAGCATGGCTTTCGTGTCCGCAGCCTGTGAGTTGCCGGCGATAACCACTTCGTATGAAGGGCCGATGCCGAAATCCAGCGCCGCCATCAGCTCCGCGTGACCTGATGGCGCTCGCTTTACTTCGCCCGCGAATGCTCGCGAGATCGCGGCGGCTTTCGCTTCAAGATCTGTATTGGCCGTGATGCGATTCAGGCGCAGAAGGTTCAGCATCGCCACTGAATTGCCGGAGGGGATCGCATTATCCTCGACTTCCCTTTGACGCACGAGCAGCGCCTCATCGTCGTCCGCCGTGAAAAAGAAGCCGCCGCCGTTCGCGTCCCAGAAGTGCTTGATCAGATCGCGGTTGAGATAGAGCGCGGTCTGCAAATACTTCACGTCGAACGTCGCTTCGTAGAGTTCGATAAGTCCCCAAACCAGGAATGCGTAGTCATCCGCATGCGCCTTGATAGTGGATTGGCCTTCGCGGTAACGATGCAATAGACGCCCATCCTGAGAGCGCAGATTCTTGAAGATAAAATCTACCGAACGCCGCGCGGCTTCGGCATACCTGGGTTCATCCAGCACCTGAGCACCTCGGGCAAACGCCGCGATCATCAGACCGTTCCAGTCGGTCAGAATCTTGTCATCCTTGCCGGGATGCACTCGCTGCTCGCGCACTGCGAATAACTTTTGCCGCGACGTTTCGAGACGAGTTTGCAAATCTACCTCTGGCATCTTCAACTCCGCAGCACGATCTTTGGTTGGCTTCACAAGGTGCAGAATGTTCGTCCCGGCGTTCTGTTGTCCGAAGGGATCGGTGAAATTACCGCCGCTCTGGACACCGAAAGCCTTAATGAAAAGATCGGCATCTGACTTCACGAGAACTCTACCGATCTCGCTTTCAGTCCACAGATAAAACTTCCCTTCTTCCCCTTCGCTGTCCGCGTCCTCAGCCGAATAGAAGCCACCAGCGGGCGACGTCATATCGCGCGAAACATAAGTGAAGATCTCACGCGCGGTCTTTGCGTAGTCTTCCTTTCCAGTGGCCTGATACGCTTCGAGGTAGGCCAGCGCCAGCATCGCCTGATCGTAGAGCATTTTTTCAAAATGCGGCACGTGCCATGTCGGTTCCGTCGAATAACGATGAAAGCCGAAACCGACGTGGTCGTACATGCCGCCGCCGCGCATTGCCTGTAGCGTCTTCTCTACCATTTCCAGCGCCTTCGGTTCGCTGGTCCGCTTCCAATAGCGCAACAGGAAAATAAGATTGTGCGGGGTGGGAAACTTCTGCGCTCGACCGAAGCCACCATTCTGTTTGTCAAACTGATTATTGAATTGATCGAATGCGGTCTTGAGAGTTGACGCGTCCAACTCTCCGCCTGCCGAGCCGCCGCTGTTTGCGCGCAGCGCCGCAGTGATCTGATTCGCTGAACCCACCACCTTGTCGCGCTGTTTCAACCACGCTTGTTTGATTTGTGGAATCAACTCCAGGAGACCTTTCTGTCCGAAGCGATTGTCTTTAGGAATGTAGGTCGCGGCGAAGAACGGTTTCTTGTCCGGCGTCAGGATGACGTTGAGCGGCCAGCCGCCGCTGCCCATCATCATCAAAGCGACGTTCATGTAAACGTTGTCGATATCGGGTCGCTCTTCGCGATCCACTTTGATCGAGACAAAGGCGTCGTTCATCAACTTTGCCACTTCCGGATCGTTGTACGACTCTCGTTCCATCACGTGGCACCAGTGACACGTCGAGTAGCCGATGGAGAGAAAGATCGGTTTGTCCTCGCGAAGCGCTTTCTCGAACGCTTCTTCGCCCCACGGATACCAGTCGACGGGATTGTGGGCGTGCTGCAAGAGGTACGGGCTCTTCTCTTTGATCAAGCGATTCGTGTATTGCCTTTCGTTCGTGACGGAAGCGCTCTCTTTCTTCTGCTGGGCGTTGTTTCTGATCAAAGCCAGAGTCCCGCCACCAAGCAACAAGATTCCTAGAAGGCCAGTGATATAGGCCTTTCTTTTTTGCCTGGGTTGCATACGCTTGATCCGGTTAATGAAGGACAAAAAGGTTTCCCGAGTGTCTGACGAGACTTTCAGTTTCTCCCATCGTAGCTAGCCGCTTCAGTGCCGTTAGGCACGGAATGTTTATAGTCATTAGCGAGGCTATTGGTTCCTTAGCCCATTTATGGGCGACAGACATTTCGCTCCGGAGCTGGGGCCTCTCATGTGCTGCGATCCATAAACATTTCGCCGCTAAGCGGCTGGGACACGGCAACGTTAACTCGCGCCCTTACTTGCCAACGCGCTTGTTAACGTGGCCTTCATTGCTTCAGAGCTGTCTTGCTTATTGATTCGTCCTAGCACCTTCTTACTCTGAGAATCAATGAGCAGCATGTAGCCGGTCTTGCCCGCATTCTCGGTGTAGTAATTCGCCAACCCAAGCAGCGCCGCATACCGCGCCGCCTGATCGTTGGTGAACTCATCGGTGAGATCGAAACGCGTGAACAGGATCGGTTTGCCCTCGAAATCGCGCTTCACTTTATTCAGCTTCGGCTCCAGCTCCTTACACGATGAACACCAATCAGCGTAGAACAATACGGCGAGCACTTTTGGCGGCTCAACCTTCTGTTTCGGAGGTTGCTTCTCTTGAGCTTGAGCGATAGCAGTGATGCTCAAAAGGCTGAGCAATAAAATGACTGTGGTTAGCTTGTGTTTCATGGTAATCCTTTCTCCTTTCCAGAATCGGTAGATCTAGAATTGCGTCGAGAGCTGTAGCAGATCGGCGCTGTGAATGTCCGATACCAGCGCGTAAAGCAGCCCTCGCTGTTTCCACATCACGACGTTGTACCCTCTTTCAGTGGCCACGAAACATGGCCGTTCATCGAGCGCAATCAGATGTTCTTTAGGCAACTCGATGTCGCGTCCATCTAAAATAAAAAGGGAAATCGCACTCTGCGGTTTGCGATAAACGACGAGAGCTGCCGGATGCCCACCTAGGTTGCACAGTCGTCCGCCGACTAGTGAAGAGTCCGCCAAACGCGGCGGCTGTACTGAAAAGCGCACCCGGTCGCGGAACCAGGCATTGATCACTTCCGGTTCTGACGACGTCACCTCGGTCGTTACGGACTGACAACGCGCGTGGTCATCGACCAGAATCGACGCCAACTGTTCCGACTCCTCTTTAGTATGGCGTGAGCGTAACCACAGACCTGCGAATATCAATCCAGTCAGAAGGAAAACCGCGAAGAGGAGAATAGCGCTCCGTCTGCCAAGAAATGACCATAGAGTCGATCTCTTCGCTTTCTGTTGCTCTTCAGCGATCCGACCAAGAACCTGCTCGCGGAGAGTCGAGGAAGCACCTTCACGAGGCGCTCGCTTTCGCAACGCTTCTGACAGCTCTTTCTCAGCGGCAAAGAATTCTTGGCAAACGACGCATTGTTCCAGATGCAGCCCCGCGTCTCTGGTCTCAGTCTCCACCGGCACCGGTTTGTCGCCGTGTAAGACCTGAGATCTAAATAAAACTTTTCTAGCTGTGCCGCATTCCATTGAATCACTTACCCATGAAGCCGCGTTGTCGCGCATACTCGCACAACTGCTCGCGCAGCATCGAGTGCCCACGATATATCCGCGATGCAACAGTGCCTGGCGGGCACCCGACGATTTCGCAGATTTCCCGATAACTCATCTCCTCTACATCAGACAGCCAGATGACAGTACGGAACTCGAGAGGCAAGGCGTCCAGCGCCTGTTGCACCTCGCTGTCAATCACCTTCGCGAACAGTTCTTCCTCCGGTGTCGCCGCTGTTTGCCCACCAGCACCCATCAAGAGCGCTTCACTCAACTCCACATCAACTATCGGCGGTTGGCGTGAATGCCGGTGTCTTTCATTGATGTAGGTATTCATCAAAATCTGAAACAACCATGCCTTGAATTTTTCAGGCGCGCGTAGCGTGTCGTACTTCCTGAACGCTCGTACGCAGGCCTCCTGCACCAACTCCTCAGCTTCCTCGCGCCGTCCCCGAACCAGTCGGTTCGCGAAGGCGAACAAACTATCGAGCTGAGCAAGTAGAACCTCCTCAAACACGGGACGCCCGCGCGAATACAAGGCAGCCTCGTCCCACACGGTTGGCTGCCCACCTTCAATGACTCGCAACCGCCGTCGCACTTCGAATCCTTCAATAGTCTAAGACAAATCTTTGAATTAATTTCTTCCCGGTTCTGCCCGCGAGAGCTGTTTGCCAAGGCAGAACGCGTCGATGGAGGCTTAGATGTCTATGTTGTGCTGCTTGATTCAACAGGCTTTTAGGTGACTTGAGCCTCAATTTGCGTGAGGATTCTCTCGGTAGTGATTCAGTTTGAAGAGTGGCACCGCGTCTCGCCCGTAAATCACGCACAAGATGCGCGTGCCACAATAAACTTGACCTCTACCGGATTCTCTTCGATTCCTGATGACTCACCCGCGCTTGGTCGGATCGTCACGAGACTGCAAGTAGGTTTGAATGAACTCGTTGTACTCGGCAGTATCGAGGCGGCGGTTTCTGTTTGTATCGAACCGGTCGAACTGTGGACCGACTATTTCAGCGCGCTCTTGCGCTCGGCCGATGTACATCTGGTAAGTCAGCAAGGTCAGCACCATAAACGTTCCGTGTTCCCAGAGTTCTTGACGGTCGCCGAAGAGGATGTCACCAACTGAGAAGACCAGGAAGATGAACATGCTCGCCTTGAACACAAGGCGTCGATAGACCGACGGCATTTTGCGCCACAATAGAATCAGCAGGAATGTTAGGCCGACGATGATCTCCAACACAGCGAACGTATAGAGGAAACTCAGCGCCGTCCATTTGGGCAAGTAGAGCTTCGCGAAGTAGTCGATGAACTTCTGATCTCTGGTGACTCCGAACCAGCCAAACTCCTTCGGCCCATTAGCCGTCTGCACTACCGTACCATTGAGGAATTTGTCCAGGCCGTTCAGCGTCCAGAAAAGCGCCCAGAAGAGGTACAGGATGTACTCCAGGCGCAGATAATTCTCGAGAAAGTAATAGAACCGGTTGTGAGTGATTTCAGGCGGGCGCATCGGCGACTCTCCTTTCGCGGCCAAACATGACGCGTACGGAGAATAGCATACCAGGCGGCGACAAAACGTTGGTTACTTCAGCGCATCAAGTGCCCTACGAATTTCCTGGTTCGTGGGCCGCTCTCGGTAGTTCAATTCAATCTTGGCCCAGGCGACCTTACCCGTCTTGTCGATCACGTAAACTGAGGGATGTGGAATACCGTAATACTTCGTTTCTTTGTAAGCTGGATCGCGCAGACCGTATTCGTCGATGATCTTGTGTTCTGGATCGGAAAGTAACGGAAAGTTGACTTTACTTTTCCCATCGGACCCGATCTTCTCGGCGAAGCTCTTGCTAACGTCCGGTGGATCGACGCTGATCGCATAGA
>WNFC01009674.1_pt1 | contig 10677 bp, 12 predicted proteins | sample 5400541 | NCBI WGS metagenome assembly WNFC01 (sample SAMN13153342, study PRJNA577476) | soil metagenome | isolation source: 120 cm saprolite under Douglas fir tree site 2 hole 2 replicate 1 | place: USA:California | collected 2015-04-18
TCCCTGAGCAGGCGATAGACTGTGGTCTGATGTACGCGCAAGTATCCCGCCAGTTCGCGCACGGTGAGCACGCGAGGTTGGATATCGGACTTGGGCTGTGAATGTGTCATGTGATTCTTAGTTTTCTGCCGAACGTGGTTTCAACTAATCTAGACGAAAAAGCGAGCCGATTAATTCGCATGACCCTGTCGTCGAGGCGCCACTCCACGCTTCGCAGGCTCGCCGATAAAGATCGATCGCCGGTATTTGAGGCGGAGGGCGCTTGAAGCCCCGTCCCGCGTTCGCTCATTAAAGCGTATACCTCGCGACGTCAGGCAATCGTTCAAAACCGACACCAACGCGCAGAACATGGGCCTCGAAATTCCCCTAATAAGAATGCCACTAACTGGCGAATACTTAGCTCGCCGTCGAGGCCGGCGAAAGCATGCTATGAAGCTGCCGCGGGTTAGCTGACATCGCTTCGCCCCAACGAGGTGCGGCTGTGGCTGAGCTTGATTGCCTATAACCTCGGGAATCTGGGGCGACGGCTGGTGCTCTTGATGAGGATCGACTCCGGGTCGCTGACCAGCTTGCAGCAGCGGCTGGTGAGAACCGGCGGCCCGTTTGATAAAGCATGCCCGGTACTACCGGTTGCTGCTGGCGGAAGCCATCTGACGTGCCTGCTCTTCGGCAACATGCTACGGAGGATACCAACGCTGCCGTCGCTAGCGGGATAGGCGGCCCGCAGAGCACAGCAGATTTAGGCGACCGGATAGGGAGGAAAGGAAGAGTGTCTGACAACTCGGTCGAAAAAGCGCTACTTTCGGGGCGTTTTACGTGATCGTCGATGGTCAGATTGCGGAGGAGGGAACCCAGGATCAGCTACACGCTCTCGAGGGAAAATATCGAAAACTCTGCGACCTGCAGTCCAACTCCTCGCATACCGATAGTGAGGCGGTCTCTAATTCGTCAATCGGACTTCGGCCAAGAACTTGAAGATGAATACGCCTGCATTGCGCCTGCCAGATGTTATAGCTGTCGGACCGCAGCGAACTGGCACTACCTGGTTACACCACGTGCTCGCTGGACATGTCGGTCTTCCGGCCGTCAAGGAAACCGACTTCTTCTGGAAAAATTACTCGAAAGGTCTTGATTGGTACGTAGCGTATTTCGAGAAGTGTCGGCTTGACCGCCCAATTGTTGAAGTGGACCCGAACTACTTCGGGTTCCCTGAAGCGTGTGAGCGAATCTCGTACCACATTCCACATTGTAAGATCATCTGCTCGGTCCGTGACCCGGTTGAGCGTGCATACTCGCACTACCGCCTATTGTACCGTGATGGCTGGACTCGATCTACTTTCGCAGAATCGGTTATCGCCATTCAAATTATTCGCGAGCCCAGCCGCTATGCATTCCATCTGAAGAATTGGCTTGCGCGTTTCGGTAAGGACCGCGTCGCTGTGTGCATTTACGATGACCTTGACGAGAATCCTCAAAGCTACCTGAACCGCATATGCGAGTTTATCAAGATCCCGCGCATAGACGTTCACAGCACCGCGGTTGGTGATAAGCGTATTAACGTCGCGAAGCATCGCCCGCCCAACCAGTGGATTGCTCAGAACGCACGCAAAGCGCGAGTCTGGATGCAGCTGCATAATTGGCACCGCATGATCCGCCGCCTCGAAAGAATTGGTTTCTGGTCTTACTGCTTTGAAGGTGGCAGAGATTTCGGGCCTATGGATGCCGCTACTGAGCGGAGGCTCCGTGAATATTTTAGCCCGGAGGTAGAAGCGCTTGAGGAGCTTATCCAACGTGATCTCTCGTCCTGGAAACGGCCCCGGTAATCGACATACGCCCACGTGTAGTCAAAACTGGAGTGTAGCCGGTTAAGCTCCTTGAGCCTTACGCATGATTGCAACTGACTCCGCCGCGAGATTCACCCCCCCCGCCTATCCTGAGCTAACGGTAAGCAGGGGACTTGGATGATGTCTACGCCAGGGCTTTGCGATACTACACTTTTTGAATCAGGAGCCACCCCCAATAAAGGGTCGGGATGACCTGTGGAGGCGGCACTGGCAGAAGGAGAGAAGCCAGAAGGGTTTTAACGATTATCGGCTCCGCCTGCACCGAAGATTCGACAGGTTCCTTCTCAGCGACCCCATACGGGCGTTAGCCATACGCTGGGGAGCACAAGCTTGGGTCCGATCGCCAGGGCGGTAAGAAAACCGTCGAGCGTGACGATATGCATACAATCTTCGGGCGTCGCGTCCGACATTAGGAACGCGTTGAGCTCGTCGATCTCCTTAGGCGAAAGCGGTGTGTCCAAAATCACGGTTCATAACTCCTGTTCGAGCGCTCAGCAAGGCGCGTATTTCACGCGACTCCCACGGCAGCCCGTCGAGCACCCGACACTCGGATACTCGAGATCGGCGACTGATGCCGTTTTATTATAAGCGCACGAATATCGCCTATCCCGGTGCCGAGAGCCTGCAAGGCAGCCGGGCTCCAAGCGAAGAACGTTTGTCCACCGGCGGATGGCATCGCAGAGGGAGCGGTTGGCGCGCGCCGTCCCCAAGCGGACGGCGACCGTTCCGGATATTGAGCGGTTGAAGCCGAGCTTATCCAAAGTGATCGTCTGCTTTCGGAACGGCGAAACCCTTCGTTATCAGCAAGGTCCGCGGACTCTGATTCCGTTCGAGTTCTCTGCACGATTCGCTTTTCCTGGACGACAAGTCTGCGGCTCGCAGTGGGACGAGGACTCAAGCAAATCCAACGTTCCCTCATACTCCGACTCCGCCGTCGCATCGATTTCCTTCCGCTCATCTCCATTCGAAGCTAAGATCGACCGCTGTCATGATGCAAACGCATCAATTGTCGGCGATCTGTAGCGTCTTGCCTGCCACTTTGCACTCGTAAAAAGATGGGATCGAATCCAGGCGGGTTTCGCTAGAGCCAGTGGCTGATCGCGTCCATCCAGCGCACAGCCAAGGCTATGATCGTTCAGAGAGAATGCCGGGAGAGCGCTTGCGAAGGAGTAATATAGAACTCCACTGACCGTCACGGAAGTCCAACGGGCACAAGGATTTCTGCATTACGGGGTATCACGGACCGCGAGGATACCCCGTGATGGCAACGAAATGGCACCAGATTCGCCGCTATTTGGCACTGACTTGACCGGCTGGCTGATCAGCGGAGCGCGTCGCGAGTTCCGGGGTGGTTCCATCGCTTGTTCTTCTGGTAGCATGCCACCGGTGCCGTTCGAGCTTGACGAGATCAGCGAGCAGCGAACGATCGCCGTAGGTCGGGGCATCCGCGAACAGCACCACTTGTGTAAAACCTACCGGTCGATGTCAGAAGATGATGAAGGCGTCGCCAGAGTCCGGCTTACCCGATGGCACAATCGCTCGTGCGGAAGTCCGTTGGTAATAATGCTGAGTCTCCAAGTTCACCGCTCACTTGCTCGGACAGCGCGGCGAAGAACTTATGGTGTAGGGTCGCTCCTGCTGTTCGTGCCGGGCGGTAGTCGAAGCGGGCTGGAATCGGACGTGATGTACGACTGGCTGGTTGAGATCACCAGCGTAGCCCCCGGGTTGAGCTCGCGCATGCGAAGTACTACAAGAGTACAACCGTCGCTTCAAGCCGGAATCTGGTAGGGAAGCGCAGTTAGCCATCGTCGCTCGGGAGGCGATTGAAGATGGAGCTCGACAAACCGCAGGTGGGCGTCGGTATCTTCAACAATCGGCTCGAAGAGATGCGGACGTTTTGAGGTACCCAACTCGGGTTTTAATCCGAGTCGGATCTCATCGTCGATGTTCCTCTTTCTCGAAAACCAGTCCCGCCCCGGTTTATGCTCGGACCGGCAATAGCGATCGCGCAACGTTGTGGCGGCAGGGACTCAAATGGTTTAGGGTCGGGAGCTGGTAAAATAATTGGTATCGTGATGGAGGTTGATCCGGCGGTTTCCAGAACGTCATGGGCGAAGGAGTTGTTTCTTGAAGTTGCGGACTAGATATTTGTGGGGCGGTCTGATAGCGGCTGCGGCGCTGATGCTCGCGCCCTCTGTGCTGCTGGGGCAGCAACAAGGCGGCATGTCTTCCCTTGGCAAAGGACGGCACACCGGACCCACTCAGGTTGCGGGAGACACCTTCATCTATGACTACAAGACTGACACCTTTATCGTTAAAGGCAATGCCATCGTTACCCAGGCCAAAACCACGCTGACCGCTGACCAAGTCGACCTGAAACGGCGCCAACGCAAGGCGCACGCGGTCGGAAACGTCCGCATCGTAGACCCGCTCGGTGAGATCACTGGGAGCGAGGGCGACCTCAACCTCGATGATGAAACTGTTGACCTCGTCAACGGAAGGGTCACCGACAGTAACAAGACCTACCGGCTCGAGGGCGAGAAAATCTCCAAGGGCATCGGTGAACGCTATTCAGTATTGAATGGCTTATTCACGACCTGCGGGTGTGATCCCGGAACACCCGCCTGGAGTATTACCGCCGCCCAGATGGACATTCACATGGGCGACGAAGCGTCCGCCCGCAGTGCGCGCTTCAACGTTCTCGGTTACCCGGTCTTGTACCTGCCTTACGCTGTGTTTCCGGCTAATACGGACCGGCGTTCGGGATTTTTGATCCCACGTCTCGGCGAGTCGGGCAAGCGCGGCTTCCAAATTGTCCAGCCCTACTACTTCGACATCAATAAGAGTTCCGACGCGACGGTGGCCCTTGACTTCGAAAGTGCGAAGCGTGTCGGCGCGCTTGCCGAGTACCGCCTCGTAAACGGCATCGACGACTACTTCGCGTTGGACAGCAGTTTCTACGACGAGCATCTGCGCAGCCAGTCGAGCCGGGTTCAAGACGTCGTCGACACCCAGATCAACGATACACACATCCCGATGAACCGTTACGATTTTATCGCTATGACCCGGCAGCATTTGACGGACAATTTGACCGCCTATGGCGATGCATTGAGCGTGAGCGACAGCCTGTTCCTACGTGAGATGAACGTATGGACGCTCTCGCGCGATGTTGGCGCTGGAAAAACTTATCCCAACGGCTTCGCTACGATGCGCAACGCTCCCTCGGATTTCGGGCTGCTCAACAGTTTCGAGAACGGCTATGCGCGGCTTGATGGCACCTGGAATCAAGACCTAATCCAGAACCAGCGGTTCGCGCTCCAGACGCTGCCGGAACTTTCTGTCAGCGGGCGCAAGGAGTTATTGGGCGGCCTGCTCTATACGGATTACGACACGCGGGGCGTCAACTTCTGGCGCTCGACCGGCGTCAGCGGGATGCGGCTCGATCTCAATCCCCGCCTTACCCTGCCGTGGCGACTGGGCGACTATCTCTACGGTTTCGGCACACTCGGGCTGCGCGAAACTGTCTACGACACCTCAGGCCAGCAGGTCAACATAATACCGGTAGGAACACAGGGCCGCCGATGGAACAACGGGCTGGCGCTTGGCCCCCTCACCCGCGGTGGCTTGCAGACCCGCGAGATGGCTTATGTCAATGCCGGCGTCGCCAGTGAGATCGAGCGCGTCTACGACCTCGACTCGAAGTACTGGGAAAAACTCAGGCATACGATCGAGCCGTTCGTCACCTACAGTTATGTACCTCAGGTCGACCAGAACCAACTCCCTCTGTTCGATCAAACCGACCGGATGGAGCCACGCAGCCTCATCACCTACGGTTTTACTTCAAGGCTTTACGGGAAGGTGCCGCTGCTACCAGCATCTGACCAAGCTACCGAAGGTGGGGGGCCCGCTCAAGATGAAGCGGCATCGACGATCGCTCCCTTGCGCACCCGCGCGGGTGTCGGTTCAGGCTCTGTCCGGGAGCTGATGCAGTTAAGGCTACTACAGGCCTACGACATTAATCGCTCAGTCGCGCCGGGCGCCTCCTCCCGCTTCTCAGACTTACAAGCAGACGCCTACCTTTTCCTAAGCAGCGCCCTCTCCCTGGGGTCGTATATCGGCTACGACCCGCTCCAAACTCGGATCAGTTACACCGGCGTCTCGCTTAGCTTCCAGCCGTGGTGGACCAACAACACGCCCAAGCTGTATATGGGTAAGGCTGAAGCGGGGTCTTTCCTGCAGGTAAGCTATAATTATATAGCGCCCGGCCCCACGACGCGAGCCGGAGTCAACGCCAACTATAGTCAGTTCGCGACGGCGAAGGCCTATTACGATTTGCTCGACCGCATGGGCGTCTACTTCGCCCCTTCCTATGATTTCGCCAGGGGTCGGATGCTTTCGACCGAGTACGGCGTGCGCATCAAATCGGTCTGTGACTGCTGGGCCTTCGACATCGGCATCACCAAAACGATCAATCCGAGTGAGACGCAGTTCCAGTTCCAGGTCGTGCTCGGCGGGCTTGGTTCGTTCGGCGAGAACCCTTTCGGACGCAATCCGTTCCAGACCCACGTCGGCGTCCTGCCGAATTACAGGTAAGCACACCGGGTCAGAGTTGCATCGCGCCGGGACGCGTCATACTCGAGCGCGTCCAACCTGCTCATTCGTTGCGCCGCCGACGAAGCCGATCAAACGCTCGACGCCTCGCCTCCTACAGATTGGCTCTGAATCGCGCCAAAAGCCGGTCGATTAGCGCGTGGAGATAGGCAGACTCGGCTCTGCGCTCACTTGCAACGGGAGAACTCATCGGGGAATTGCGGCATGCCTCTGGCACCAGGTTCTCGACAGGTCTGACGTTTTTTGCTCCCACCCGACCTCTTTCTAGGCGCCGCGCCAGCATCGAGGCCGCACGACGCATCAACCTGCGCGGGTGGTGCGCAACCAGCGCGTCCTCGTATGCCCGCAAGACCCGTACATGGTCCGCACGCGTCAGCCCCGGCGGCTCGAAGCGGCCAAGCTGTACGAGATTGGGCAATCGGCTGCGCATCCGCCCAATTGTTGCACGGCGCGTCCGCTCATTATCGATAAAAACGAACCGGGGCGGTTCGCCGCCTTCGACAATGACGATGTACGGCGTCAGGTGACCATGGACGAAGCCGGAACGATGGAGCCGCGCGATCTCTTCCCCCAATGAACGCAGCATCGCGCGCTTGTGCGGGAGACCCTCTCCCCGGTCACGCACAACGCCATCGGCAACGCTTCACCCTGCGCGCGAGCGGTCACGATTACGCCACACCCCGTCGCAGTCTCGCACCCATAGAGCAGGACCAGTGGCGCGTTGATGCCCGACGCGGCGAGTTCGCCAACTACGCGCGCCGCATACCTTTCTCGCGGCTGACGAAATAAGTACCTTAGCCTCCGAACACCGCGCGGAGTGTCGAACACTTTGATAAACGCGTCACCTTCCGCAGTCCCACCATTGTGCACCCAGTAAGTCGCCGCATGACGTGAGCGACGAAAATCCTGCCGCGAGCGCTTGCTCCATAAGCTGCGCATTCGCTTACCTGACAAGCTCCGCGTCGGCTTGCCCGACGAACTGCGCGTTCGCGAGTTCCACTACGCGCCGTGGTACCGTGGCTAAAAAAGCCGCTGCCGTCGCGTTCGACGCTCTCCCGATGCAACGCCATTAACACGCACCCGGGAGTGCCACCGCCCCGCTGTATTCAACTCGCGACTCGATGCCGGGATGAGCCGCAAGGGCGTGACGAAATCGTTGCTACCACGACTTCCGGCGCAAGCCGCATCATACATTCGCGGCCGAATCAAGCCCGAACGCAACCGCGCTTCCCGAAAGATCGCGAACAAATCGCGCAAGCTTGTTCTGTGACGCCATCGAGTTCGCCCTTTACCTGTGCCGCCAGCTCGATTCTCATCGGAACCCCCGAGCAACACCGGGAACAGCGCTGCCCGTCTTGCTCTCGATGCGCGAGCATTCGAATCACTGATGCGGTCGCCTCCTGAAAAAAGATCCTGCTCGGCCACGACGAGCCGAGAATCACCCCAAGCAGCGGGCGGCGGACGCTCGCGATAAGCGCCTCAGCGTGCTTCGCTTCATCAGGTACAAGCTCGAGGCCGAATTCGATTGTCGGTGCTGTCCCTAATTAAGGCTAATTAGCCCCGTGCCTTGAAATATCCGGCGAACGGAGCGACTTCGAGTGTGTCCGTGCACGCGGGCTCGTTGAAGTGATGACCGGCGCGGGCGTTAGCGCACTCACGCCGGTCGCTTTATAGGGAACGCTCACCACGGCCCGGATCGCCTGTCGCACCCAAGTAGACAGGGACCGGGCCTTCTTCTTCTGGGGCCAACCACGTCGATGAGCGAGAGCGCGGCGGCCTTTGCCCTTCTGGTCATCTTTTTCAACCTGCACCCAGAAGTGTTTCATAACGCGACGCCCTTATTAAATGCGATTAACTGTGTTCATTGCATATCTGCATTAACGGCAGTGATGCGCTTGACGTGGGCATTGCCGCAGCGTCATCCTTCACATTATGGACGCAGTAACGGGAGCCACCCCTCTGGCTGACAAGCCTACAGGGAAGGCGGAAGCTTCAAAGCGGAAACGGTCTAAAATCCAGTTCCCTTACAATCCGCTCAATGACGGTGTGGAGATAGCGAAGCCGATTCTTCAAAACGGCGGACAACAGGGAACAATAGACCAAGTTGCTGGTTGGTCAAAGCATAAAACCAGCAATAGTGGCACGTTTAAATTGAAGTTGTATGCTGCTCGGTTGTTTGGCCTGATCGAAATGAACGATGACACTATCAGTCTCACTGAACTGGGCAACGACATTCTCGATCCACAGAAAGAGCGACAGGCCCGTGCTCGTGCTTTTCTTAACGTTCCCCTGTATCGCAAGATTTACGAAAAGTACAAGGGAAAGATATTGCCAAGCGATGCGGGCCTTGAAGCGGAAATCGCCACCCTCGGCGTGGCGCCTAAGCAGAAGGAACGTGCACGGCGCATGTTTGAGCATTCTGCGCAACAAGCCGGGCTATTCAGTTTGGGTCGTGATCGGCTTATATTGCTGCGTGGAATGGCAGAGCGTAAGACTGAAGAGGCGCAGTCACTCGAAGAGCAACACTCTCCAAGCAGTCGGGAGAAGGCTACGCGACTGTGGGGTACGCTTTCAGCCTCTTGGCCAGACGCAGCAAAGCTTCATCCGCTTATCCGTGGCCTGTTGGAAACGCTGCCCCCGCCGGAGGCAGAATGGCCGAATGAAAAACGCCAACACTGGCTCAAGACCGCAGAACATATCTTCGGGCTGATCTACAAAGGCAACGGCGAGATTTCGGACAAATGAAGCCCCGCCATGCCGCTGCGCTCGCTATGGTTCGCCGACATCGGTTGCTACGCGGTAAAATTGACGCGGAGATAATTATTCTCGTGGTTGTTTCGGTCTTTGTCATTTTCGGCGTCGTGGTATTGGTTTCTAGATTGTAGGCAACCGAACGAGGACAGCCCTTTGCGCCTGCCACGCCGCCGCGCCCGTGCTGGCGGGGGCTGGTATCTGCGATGAACAAACGCAAAATGATCGCCTGCGCGAGCTGCTCGAAAGGATCGACCAACTCCTCAAGGAATACCTGATGGCTTCGAGCCCAGATCAACTAGCGGTTCTTGAAGCTGAAATAACGGCGGCCGGAGAGAAGCTGAAACAGATCGCCGCTAGCTTGGTCAATTGAAAATAGGACGCCCTCAACTCAATGAAGTCCCGCAACGCCGCTGTGGCGTCCCTGCTGACGGTGGATGAAGTCGCCGATTTTCTCCGCGCCAGTCCTGCTATGATCTATCGCTTGCTCAAACGAGGTGAAATCCCTGGCTTCAAGATTGGCGGCGACTGGCGCTTCGATGTGGAAGAAATCGACCGTTGGCGCGCGGAATGGGAAAGTAGGACACACCGCTTCTCAACTAGGACACTTGCGGGCAGATTAGGACAGCACCGGCGGTTGCGGCATTCTTCGGAACAGGGCGCGAGATGGCCCGCGTTTGCCGCTTCTTTTCAGCACCTGACCGGACCAGTGATTCGATTCGAAAAAAAAGAGGAGTGCGATTGGGACTGTCAGCGATGAGAAACCGTACCCACGGGCACCGTTAACAAACGCGGCGAAGAGCGCGATGAAGAACAGGACGATCAATCCGCTTAGTCGTGGGAGTCTTGCACAGGGTTTGTGAAAGAGACCCGAACGGATTCATGGACCTCGTATCTTTCCGCGTGACCGTCGCGACAGCCGCCTACAAGCCGGATAGCCCTCGGCATCAATCCCCTCGACGGTGATACAAGCTCTGCGAGCGCGCCAATCCGGCACACGGCTGGTTGGCAGGACGTAGATTTTGAGATCGGAAGACTTCACGAGGACATTCATCGGCCCTCCCGGCTTTTGTAAAGTGCAGAATCCCTCTCTTTTTTCTCTGTGATGTGGTTTGTTCGGCGTCGGAGTTAGGCCAAAAGTAGCCTCAACTTTTAAGAGACGAGCAGGGGATTGCTTTACGGCAAGGCGGTAAAAGTCTTTTGGGGTCGACAAGCATACGCCCCGGTCGCAAAGCGCTGGACTAAAGTGAGAGTCTAGGTAGTCGAACTTCCAGGCGTCGTTGAATCACGGTCAGGTCCCCTGTTCGACAATGACGCCTATGGCGCGCAACCGCTGCACCTCCGGGTCATCTGTGTGTACACGGGAACCGGTGAGGTCCAGGTACCTCAGCGCGGTGAGTTCTTGCAGCGGCGGCAGCTGGCTTACCAAGCTATCGCGGAGGTCAAGCGTCTGCAGAGCGGTGAGCCCCTT
>WNFC01009676.1_pt1 | contig 10677 bp, 14 predicted proteins | sample 5400541 | NCBI WGS metagenome assembly WNFC01 (sample SAMN13153342, study PRJNA577476) | soil metagenome | isolation source: 120 cm saprolite under Douglas fir tree site 2 hole 2 replicate 1 | place: USA:California | collected 2015-04-18
GCGTGCGCAAAGACTTGTTCATTTTCCAGCCGCGCAATCCTGGCGTCGAAATACCAGGGCGACGGAATCGTCGAGGCCTTCTCCAAAGGATTTTCTGGGCGATACAGGTTCAGCAGTGATTCAACGCTGCGCTCCATGGACACTCCTTTTGCCTTCTTGCGAGCGGCTACAAATGTAATGTTATGGTTTCTCTGCGCAATTTAAGCGTGAAAAGCGAAGTTTTGCAAAGTGGAAAAGGCCACCACCAGAGGTTGGTGCGGGAGAGAGGACTTGAACCTCCACGGTTTTTAGGCCACAAGATCCTAAGTCTTGCGCGTCTGCCAGTTCCGCCACTCCCGCACATGTGTTTACAACAACTTACGAGTCTCCGTTAGGAGACCTCTCACCAAACTCTCACCGTTCTTGCTCTCCGTCAACTGTTTATTTTGAAGTTTGCTCATCGCGTTCACAACGTCTGCCGTGTCAACGATGTGGTATCTATCGAAGACTGCACGCGTCTTGTGTCCGCTGATGCTCATCGCGACTTTTTCCGGCACACCCGCTGCAATAAGGTTCCGAATCGCGGAGCGACGTAGGTCATGAACGAGCAATCCCGGCATCTCCGCTGCCTTCGTTGCCACTGTCCACTCTTCCCGAAGATTCGTGTCGCTGAACACCAAGCCCTCTTTCTTTTTGACCCTCTTCAAAACCTGAACCAAAACATCTGGCAGAGGCACGATGCGAGCCTCGGATGTTTTCGTTTGCTCACCCTCTAGCCGAATCAACGCCCCTTGCAAGTCAACTTGACTCCATTCTATCTGGGTCGCTTCGCCAACGCGAACGCCACAATAATACAAGAATGTCACGAGTGGGCGCAGATGAGCGGGCAATTTGGAGAGCAAATTCTCAAACTGGGCACGAGCGAGGAAGCCTTTGCGAGCAGGCGGCTCTTTCAGTAGCTGGACAGGCGGCATGTACTGAATTTTGCCGTCCATCCGAGCGATATTGAACATCCGACGCAGCAATGCCAACGAGCGATTGATTGCCGCATTGCCCGTTTTCTCTCCCTGCCGTTTGCGCACGAATTCCCGAATCTTGTCCACGGTGATAGTAGCGACCAGCGAGCCTTGATTCGTGGAACTGTAGCCGAAGAACTTGTCTAGCGCGGGCAATCCCCAGATCGTCTCTGTGCCGTCTGCTAGCGTTTGCAGCGACTTGTTGCCTCGACGGGTGTAATCGTCCAGCAATGCCTGACGCAAGTTGCCGTAACGGAGTTTGCGAGTTTCGTTCTCTGGTGCCGCCCCGCGCTCGGCGTCGCCCATCTTTCGGCGCAATTCCCGTTTAGCCTCTTCCTTAACATCGGTCTTCAAAGACACCCGGATTTGCTTGCCGTGCTGATACCACTGGCCGTACCAGTTGCGGCTGCCCTTCATTCGGAACAAGCCGCCTTCGCCTCGCTCACGTTTGACCATGCCGGGAGCCTAGCACTTCTGAGTGAGAGTGCGCAAGATTACTTAGTGAGAGTTTGACGGCGTTAGGTTAACGAAAATAATAGTTGACAGTACTAGTCCTGCCGTGCTAGGCTTCTCGGATTGCGTTGGACTCCCGTCTAACGTAGGGTTCGTCAGGAAAGCCACGGTCGCCGTCGCGCAATGCGAAAGTCGTGGGAAAAGTCGCCTGACAGAAATCCAGAAACTTTACGGCTGGCGTTCCACAAGAAGCCCGTAGCACAAACCAAACGGGGAACTTCGGTGCCAATGGCACAACTCAAAAGAGTTGGTGTCTATGGCTTCGCCGAAGAAACAACCACCCGTCCCCGTTGTAATTCCTGAACCTCTTCTGCTTGATATCCACGGTGCCGCTCGTGCGTTGAGTGCTACCCCGTGGGCTATCCGTTCGTTGCTCTGGGATGGAAAAATCCCATTCATCAAAATCGGTCGCCGTTTCCTCGTAGACCCCGCCGACCTTCGCGAGTATATCGCTCGTGAGAAATCAGGCGGTGTGGCGTGATTACTCCGTTCGCTTCCCACATTTTAATCCGCCACGACGCCACGCACAGCACATTCGCAGGCGCACGTCTGCTCACCTTCATTGCACCTAAATTCGCATACGACGGCTCCGCTCCGCCGTGGTTGTCCGTCCACGTAGGCGAGTACACCATCCCGCCGCGCAAGCCGACGCCACGCGAAGCGGAACCTACGCGAGAAACCAACCGAGCCGATGAAGCAGCAAGAATCCAGTTCGATTCACCCAAGGGTACCTGACCGAGGCCGCGAATGCTTTAGCATCGCAACTGGACCTTGTTCCAGAACCGAAACAGAAGAGTCAGGAAGAACTTGCAGCCGAATTTGCTGCACGCGAATTGAAGCGCATAGAAGCCGAACGCCTCGAAAATTTAATACCGTTCACTCACTCCACGAAGGTTGCGGAAGCGAAGGCAGCGGAAGAAGAGGCAAAACACCAAGCAACCGCGCAAGCGCAAATAGACCATCTCGTCCATAACTTCAGTGTGAATGCGGGACCCGGAAGGATAGACCACTCGAAATCCGACTCAGGACGCGCAGCCCTTCGCGGTATCAAGATTCACCGCAACGGAAAATATGATGCCGTGCTTACGTTGCGAGTGCTTCAACAAGCCCACATGTCCGACGATGTTCCGTCGATAATCCGTGCGGCTGAAAAAGCCAAGCAGGGAATCGTGGACGCAGTCAACGCGAAGCCTGACAGAGGCCCGATTCGCTAGCTGCCATGACAACAGATTACCCCTGTCGCGTTCCTCTACCACAAGTGAAGGAACCACAAGTGAAGCCACAACAGGCGGAGGAGCCACAACCCCCAACACCGCCCGCGCCGCAACAACCAACCGTGCCTGCCAAACCCAGCGTGGAGCAGGTTCAGTCTTTTCTTCGCCGCTAGCAGCCAACAGCCGCCAGCGGAAGCAGAGCGTAAAAGTTTGCGTAGATCAACTGCGCGAAGGTGCGATGGTGAACCTCAACGCCGCCGCACATTTTGCATGAGCGAACAAGACACAAAACGCGAGGCACATGGACAGAAATGTCTGGACGCTGCGCGTAAATCTCGCTTCGAATCGACTGGCGAGCCTGCACAGGCTCCCGGTTTAGATGAAGCATTGAAAGCGCGTAAGGATTGCAACGCGGCACCGAAAAAGTAAAAGAAACAGGGCCGTCCGAAGTTGGGCGGCTTTTCCATTTCAGCGGGGCGGACGCCATTGGAACGAACGAGTTCTCACTGCAACGGTACGCGGACTCGTTCAGACCTCTCCAAAACCGAAACTAAGGGCGACTGCGTTTGGGAGCGAAGCAGCCACAGTACTGATACCCACTTGATATCCGGTAACACGTGCTTATCGGGCTACGAAAACTTGCGAGGATCTACGGCAGGTCGACCTCGAGGGCATAGATTTCTTGGATGCTGAGATCGCGCAACAGGATGGGCGAGCTATCGGGGGCAACACCTGTCCAACCATTCCAATATCCCGTTAATCCGTCCGGGACCTCTATGCTTACAACGCGCTCGAGTTTTCCATCCGGAACTCGAACGCGATAGACAACCGGTGCGTGCTCGTCCGCTGCGTCTCTGAAATACACAAATTTACTATCGCTTGACCATGACGGCCATCCGAAGCCCCCAAATGCGTTGTCGAGAAGTTTGGACCATTTCTGTTTTTGCCGGTCGAAGAGTAGCAATTTGTGTTGGCCTGGCGCATCCATGGCGATGATGAATCGACCGTCAGGGGACAACCTCGGCGAGAACATCCCCTCTGAGCCTGGGATAGCTGACACACGACGCGTTCGTAGGTCCACGGAGAATATTCTCGGTTGAGAGGCGTTAAAAGGATCGCCAAAAATCACAGAGTTACCATCCGGAGTCCACGTAGGGTCGACGTGGTTATTGCTTTCTAAAACCACTTCCGGTTTGCCACCCATCGCGGAAACGAGGTAAATGTTCCAGGGTCCCCCGGGTGTAAATCCGGCGAAGGCGATGCGTGCACCGTCGGGGGCCCAGCGAGGCAAGCCCGCATGCAGGGCAGACGCGGTCAGTTGCATGCGCTCGCTTCCGTCAACTCTACTTCGCCAAAGGATGCCTTCGGGAAACGTCACGTACGTGACCCATTGTCCGTCTTTAGAGAAATCCAGTTGCTCAGCGGAAATCCCAGAGAGAAAGGGCTCAAGTGTCCGTGACTTCGGGTCGTAACGGACTAACTCCCCTCGCACTTGACCGCCAGCGGCGAAGAGTAGCTTGCCATCCGGACTGGGTGCTAGATTCCAAAAGCTTGTCGCACCCGTCGTGAGCTGGAAGGGTCTGGGAGCGCTCCCGTGAATAAGCTGCTTTGTTTGGCGGATAGCCCAAATATGGTTTCCGCTTGAGTCGGCCCCGCCTACTCCAAACACGAAATACCTTCCGTCTGCGGTCCAGTTCATCCAGCCTAATGGACGATTCTCCCCGGGAAAAAGTACAACAGGGTGCAGATTGGTTCCATCGGCAGATACCTCCCACAATTCTTTCCCAACCATCATGCGCAAGACTTTCCCATCTGGCGACCAGCGGATAAACGAAACAAACCCCTTTTCAAATCCAATTAGTTTTCGGGCGTCACTCCCGTCCTTTGTCGCGATGTACAAATCGTTGGCCTCAGGAGAATTACCTGTGGCGTAAGCGATTCTCTGACCGTCCGGTGACCAACCTCCGTCATGCCCATTCAGATTACCAACGCGGTGCACGAGTCCACCCGCGATGGATAAGATCCACAGTGGCTGATCTGCCGCGAATCCAGTTGTCTGCTCAGCTCCTATTAACTGTGTTTTGTCCGGAGAAATATCGAACATGCGGAAACATTTAAAGGGCGTAGAGATGGCCAAGGTGTCGCCACCGGCTGAAGAGACTTGCACCAACGAAAAGCTTGGTTCGGCAAAGAAAACTCGCGGGCCATCCGTTACCAAGCGGGAGTCCCAACCGCAAGGATTCGTCCCCTTTTTCCTATGGTCCTTCGTCAGCTGTTTGTAGCTCAGCACTCGAGGCGGCGGGAGCGGAAACCTGAGCCAATAGAGCCCAGCAACAACTAGAGCGCACATACTAGCAAGTGTGAGTACAACTACCGATAAATTTCGCGTGCTCCTCTTCCATGCTGCCACCCAGGCGTTGGGCAGCGCCAGAGGAGATTCGGACGTGGGAGGAGTGCCGCTTGGGATGACGGCCGCATTGAATGGCAGTACGGTTCGGCCAGAATTGGTATCCCGCTTCAGGCGCTTCAAATCGCTGCGGATGTCGCCAGCATGCTGATAGCGTAACTCTCGGTCCTTCTCAAGACATTTTTCGATGATCCTCTCCAAATCCATTGGCAGCACCGGATTCAGCCGCACGGGTGCGGTTGGTTTTCCGTGGAGGATCTTATCGAATATCGCTGCAGTCGTGTCGTCCCGGAAGGGCGGTAACCCCGTCGCCATTTCGTACAACACATTCCCGAATGAAAATAGGTCTGTCCGCGCGTCCACTTCCTTTCCCAATGCCTGCTCCGGTGACATGTATGCGACCGTCCCAAGCGCTGTCCCCGGACTAGTCAAATGCTCTTCATCCGTTATTGTGGTCCCCAGTTCGGAAACTCCGGCTTTGTCAGCGACAGGACGTGCGGCAGGTGCCAGTTTGGCCAAGCCGAAGTCCAGAACCTTCCCACGACCAGAATTTGTGACGAAAATATTTGCGGGCTTGATGTCCCGATGAACGATTCCCTTGCCATGAGCCGAGTCGAGCGCGTCGGTAATCTCGATTCCCAAATCGAGCACCTGTTCCAGAGGAAGGGGCTTGCCTGCGATGCGGTGTTTCAGGGTTTGGCCTTCCAGAAACTCCATGGCGATGAAGGCCGTGCCGTTCTGCTCGTCAATCTCGTGGATGGTGCAAATGTTGGGGTGGTTCAAGGCAGAAGCAGCCTGCGCCTCGCGTTGGAAACGAGCCAAAGCATGAGAGTCTTTGGACACCTCCTCCGGCAGGAATTTTAGGGCGACGAAACGGCGAAGGGCGTGTGTCCTCGGCTTTGTAAACGACACCCATACCACCGCCGCCGAGTTTTTCGAGGATGTGATAGTGGGAGACGACCTGGCCGATGAGTGCGTCGGAGTCCGCCATAGTGCCACCATCTTAGGTTCCCATAAATGGGTACGTCAACGGAACCGCCGGTTTGCATGTCGAATCCAGTGTCAATCGCGCACCAGATGCCTGATAACGCGGTACTCGTACAAGTGGAGGCTGCCGAAGTAGGCCGTCATAACCGCAAGATCGTGGACAAGATCGAGAAGCTCGGCTCTATTGCTACGCTGCCTCTTTCAGCGCGCGATACATCACCAACGCATCCACGTATCCCAGCCTTGGATGCAAAAATGCATCCGGCAACCGCCCCACAACCTGAAAGCCGCAGCTTTGCCACAGCCGCACCGCATTCGCGTTTGTCGCCACCACAAAATTGAACTGCATCGCGCGAAACGCGCGTTCTTTCGCGCGTTCTATCGAATGGTGACACATCATCCGCGCGAGTCCTCGTCCCTGAGCCGCTGCGGCCGTCACATAGCCGCAATTCGCCACGTGCGCTCCGCCGCCCTTCTGATTCGCCTTCAGAAAATACGTGCCGACAATGTCTCCATCCTCTTCCGCGACAAACACCTCATGGTCGGTTCCCATCCAATAGGCCAGCCCTTCGTCTTTGTTCATTTCCCGTGGCAGAGGGTAGGTTTCTCCTGCCCGCACCATTGGTTCTAAGATCCGCCAGATCGCGTCCGCATCCTCAAGCTTCACCCCTCTGACAGTTCTCATAAACCTAATGTAGCATCGCTCCGGCTCATTGCAGGTTGAGGTTGAGACTCCAGTCTTCTGACATCTCTCCGATCCCGCGTTATACTCGGATTATTCGACATCTGGTCGACATCGGCGTCCCCGCCGAGAAGGAGGTGATCCAGTGAGGTACGGTTTACGTTGACGCAGTAGAGGAGGCGCTTTGAGACTACCGAGCGCCTCTCTCCTTTTTGCTCCGGCGTGCCGCGAGAATCTTAGGTGCGAATTCTGCTCGCACATTCGCGATTACGTCCAGTAATTCAGGCAGCGTCGGCATACGTCCCTCTCGTTGTAGGCGCTCGACTTCCGCGAGGAACTGCGTTGGGCCGAGCCTGAGTGCTGTGATCGGGAGAATCTTCGCGAGTTTCATTCGAACCTCCTCAAGGCTGCCGCGATCAGTTCTTCGGCGCTCTCCGTAGGCGTCGAGATTTCCCAAACATCACCGCACGGAGCCTTCCCGACGTGAGAAACTAGAGCTGCTGTTATTAGGCTCTTGGCTCGCGCGTGGAAACGGGCTTCATGATGTTCCGTGTAAATCGCCTCCACCTTCGGCTCCAGCGTGGGCAGCGGGGACGGGGTTTGTTGGCGAATCTTCTCGAAGGCTTCCATAATCCGACGCCGGACTGACTCCACCCCATGACCGTGTGTTGGAGAGCTACCGCTCACCTCGAATGGAGTCTTTGTCTTCACTTGTTCCTCCCTAATTTTCCAACAGGCTTACGTAGATTTTCCGAAAGTGCAGCCGCAACATCCATCTTCTGCGCCCACGACAATGTGAGAATCGCGGCAGAGATTTTCTTTCCCCATCTGATCCAGCGTCAGTTCCCGCATCAGTTGATTACCACCTTCGGCGTCTCCGCCTCTTCCGTCTTCGGCTCGATGTCCCACAAAATCTCGTGGCTGAGAATCTGCATCAGACCGCCCATCGACGTATTGAATCCGCCCAGCTCTTCCGAGTCTCCCAACAGAAGAAACAAAGTGTGGACCAGCGTGCCGATCTTCAATCGAGGCAGTTCAAGTAGCTCGCACCCGAGGAAGGTGGCGAGTCTTTTCTCTAAACGAGCGCGAATCCTTTCCGCTGCGATTTTCTTATCCACGGCTCGCCGCCAATCCGGCGTCCTGAATACCATCGAGGATAGTCCAGATATACCGATGCTCGATGACTACGGTGTTACCAAACCATTGGGCGTCTTCGGGGAGGTGTTCTTCGATCCAGGAATGAGCTGACGGAGTGAGGGGAAAAAGCAGAAACAATGAACCGTGATTTTCAGAGCGGAAGTCGGGTCCGTCTGATCGAGTGGGAGAATTTCCGGAAGCTGCAAAAGCATCGTGTGAAGACATCATCGCTCCCTTTGGAGAAAGATGCCCTCGAAAGTTGAACTTGGGAGAAGGCTAAGGTGGGTTTGTGCCCCTACGGCCGTATCCCTTCTTTCGAAGGTTAGCACCGTGGCGTTTTCACTCGCTCGGTTGCTGGAGCGCAAAATTCACGCTCGCTCTTGATACAGTCACAAGGATATCGCAGTTCGATCCTCTTCTAAATGGTACGGAAGTACTGTGAGGAGATGTGCCGCGAATCGTGGCCGAATGTCCCGAACCGCCCGATGGCGGATACAATGGCAACATGGAAAAGTCCTTGCAGTTGACACCTCGCTTCACCCAGGCCGTGGATTACGCACGTCAAGTTCACGTCAGCCTTCGCAAGGGGACGCAAGTGCCGTACATGGCGCACCTGTTGGGTGTCGCCGCGCTCGTGCTTGGAGAAACCGGGCATGTACCGTTCCCTGTGACTGAAGACATGGCGATAGCGGCACTCCTCCACGATGCGGTGGAAGACGAAGGCGGCCTGCCAAGGCTGCGTGATATTGAAGCCAAGTTCGGAAACAAAGTCGCAAAAATAGTTGAGGGTTGCACTGATAGCTTCGTGGAATACCCTGACAAGAAACAGGAATGGGAAGAGCGGAAGTCTTCCTACATCGAACGGCTCTGGAACGAGCCACCTGAGACTTTACTGGTCTCAGTTGCGGACAAACTTTACAACGCTCGTTCAATTTTGAAGGAGTACAGACAAATCGGCTCGGAGGTCTGGAGTCGGTTCAAGCGAGGACGCAAGCAGCAGCTGTGGTATTTCGACGAACTCATCAAAGTCTACGAAGAGAGATGCTCGACCTGGCAGATAGTGCAAGAACTCAAACGAACTGTCAAAGAACTCGCCCAGATTTCCGCAACAGACAGAATTTCGGAACCCGGACAAACCGCTTAGAATTTGGCTCCCCGATGCCCTCAATCAGTTGACGTAGATACTGCTGGACTGTCCAGCATACAAAGCTAATACGTGCTGCTAGACCTGCTCCTGTGGAATCGAGAACGTCAAAAGCGTTGCAAGAAATGTGCGAGGCGCATCAGCCTTCGGCCTGGCACTTCGGGCACTTTCATGTCAATCGGGAATTCTTAATCGGCGAAACGAAGTTTCGTTGCTTAGCGGAGATGGCAATATCCCAAGTATCCGAAGTCTTCTCAGCATCAGAAGGAATTCGATGAGGAGAGCAGGGCACAAAAGCCTTCTCTTCTTCTGCGCCCTGCCTTGTTTGATTGGTTCGAAGCGAGAATAACACAGTGTCCAGCCAGAACACGTCGTATTCAATTAGGAGAAGTTCTTAGAACTACGATTAGACGGAAGAACAGTCATAGGACTGTACCCGGATCACACGCGGACTAGCGTCTCGGACATGCGGGACGAAGTTTCGAAGATCGCCGCGTTCGAGGTCGTTTCGTGCGATTCGAGTGTCGTATGATTCCGTGCGCGGAGCCAGTTTCGCCGACGTTCGATAAATCGATAAATCGGTAAATCGAGCCACTTGCCTAGCGAACGAAATCCGTCGTCCGATTGCCGGATGCGTCGTAGTTCGCCTTCATCAAAGGGAGCAGGCTGAAACCATACATCTTAACGTCATGGTCGTAATACAAACGCCAGTATAGCTTCAGCTTCGCCGCTGATAGAGTTTGCGCTATAAGAACCCGCGCGGGAATATTTTGTCCTCCAACCGTCACTTGTGACCGGGCTAGAGCATTTTGCGGCACCATGAAGGGGACTACCTTCGTTTGGCTCTTAACGGTGAGCGCATTCAAGATAATCTCAATTGTTGTATTTGCATCACGCGTTTCTGCCTGAATAGAGATCGGTGTATCGAGGATCGGGCTTACAGTTTGGTCTTGACCGTTTTCATCTCTGACGTATGTGCCGACAATTGCGAATCTTCCATCACCCTCGTTACGAACGGTGAATCTGCCAGGATTCGCGCTTGCGTTATAGTCTGACACCACGCTATCAAGAACGCGTTCCGCCTCCGCTGGCGAGGTGCCCGCGTCGGGAGTTTTAAGGAATTTGAGTCTGAAATGTATCGCCCGCAATGACGGTTACGCCTTTTGTGCTCGGGTGGGCGGCTCGCCATTGCGGTGCAGTGTCATCCACGAGATCGTATTTGCTGTAATAAGGCGGGTCTTCAAAATCAATGGCCCAACCAAATTCTTCACTCATGGCTGTCACCGCTTGTGCCAGAGGTCTCGCATCATTCGCAGTCACAGTTATTGAGTCAGCGAGATGCCGGACCTCCGCATTCTCCATGTACCTGCTATGGCGCGCCTGACGTGCTTGATCGTTTTGAGCCTGCGCATGCGCGTGAACAGTCGAGAGCATCGTGACAAGAACAATTATTAAGAAGCGCATCGGTAATCTCCTTTCTTCATCGCCAATATCAATAATTGATAGTTTGGCAAGCTGTGTTGTTCATGTCGTAGCGACAATTGACCACCTTGGTTTGTTCGATTTGGCCTGTCAGCTTGTTCCCATACGAGGGCGTA
>WNFC01009677.1_pt1 | contig 10677 bp, 10 predicted proteins | sample 5400541 | NCBI WGS metagenome assembly WNFC01 (sample SAMN13153342, study PRJNA577476) | soil metagenome | isolation source: 120 cm saprolite under Douglas fir tree site 2 hole 2 replicate 1 | place: USA:California | collected 2015-04-18
AGCGCGGCCGCTTGCTCCCAGATCGCGTTGTGACACGACATGAACACCACGCCGCGCCGCATCAGGGCGGGGATCGAATTGTCCGCCGGGGAAAACGCACCCGCAGGATCCTCGAAATGCTCCGGATCGGCGGATTCAGCCTTCTGATGCTCGATCGGCGTGTTGGTCTTGAACTTGTCGCCGGCAAGCTTCGCGAGCTGGTACTTGTCCCACATCGCTTGGTCGTATAGCGCGAGGTTCGCCGTGCCGTGGGTGACCGAGACGGCAAGGAAATCCGGATGCTTGAACGACCAGATCTGTGCGTTCAGCGCGTTGCGAATTAGGTTCAGCCAGGGCCCGGCGATGTCGGTGCTGTCCCACGCTTGCTTCGTCACCGGTTTGTAAGCCAGGATCTCCGCGAGTGCTTCGTGATCCCACTGTTCGGGGTTGGTGAGGATCATCGGCGCGGATTTGAAGTCTCGGCGCCGCGGAGCCTTGGCAAGCCGCTGCATCACCGCGCTCAACTGCCCCGCATCTTGGGGCGTGAGCGCCGAGGATAAGGCCGCCTGAGCACCCGCGGTCCGCCCGATGACGAGACCAATCGCGCTCGCGGCAAACCCTAAGCTGAGAGTCTGTATTGCGGTGCGCCGTCCCGTGATGATCGTCATGAAGCACCCCCTAGCGTCTGCCCCCGCCTCCGTGGCCGCGCCCGTCGCGCATTTCATTTCCTCGGAAATGGTCCATCTGATTGAGATGCTTTGACGGCTCAGGGTGATCGCCTCGGTTCGGTACCTGGCCCCTATAACCACGGTGGACATCGAAATGGTTATCTACATGGCCGCGAAAGTGATCAGGGCCGTGAAACCAGGGGCCAGCGCCGATGAAGACACCGCCGGCGAACCATTCCGGACCGTAGTAGCCGTCAGGAGCACAGGGGTAAGGAGCGAAGTCGTAATACCCGTAAGGGCATTCGGGTTCGGCACCGAAGTCGATGTTAATCTGAGCCTCTGCTTTGGGAGCGGTCGCCGAGAAGCCCACTACGGCGACGACAGCAGCGAGAGCACAATGGAATCTGTTCATGAATCCTCCTCAGGATTATCAGAGCTGTGGGGAAGCCAATGTACGTCCACCGGATTACGCATCGATTCCCGAAATCGGAATTCGAGTTACACCTGAATTTACGAATGAGCTGCGATGTGCCCCGGGGCAGGCAGCATCGATTTGCGGGCTGCATTCGATGCAGCCTCAGGCAACTCTTGTAGTCGCCACTTGCCTTCACCCAGCAATTCGAGTACCCGGTCATGGAAGCCTAGCAAACTGCTTCTATGGCCGACGGAAACCAACGTCGCGCCTGGCAACGATTCGCGCAATAGTCGATACATCGCATGCTCCAATCCTTCGTCCATTGCAGAACTGGCTTCGTCCAGGAACGCTGCTCGAGGACGGTTCAACAACAAGCGGCCGATTGCCAATCGCTGCTGCTCGCCAAGGGACAAAATCCGCGTCCAATCATTTTCTTCATCGAGGCGAGCGACCAAATGCCCAAGATGGCATCGACCCAGTATCGCGGCGGCCCGATCGTCGGTCTGCGCAGGGATACCGGGATAGTACAAAGACGAGCGCAGCGTACCCAACGTCAGCTTCTGCATGGCACTGTAAAACCCGTTGTACCAGAACGAAAGGAGGATGCTCAGGCGCACGGAGAACAGCGTCATGAGAACAATCAGGGCGAGCCAGGCCAAAGGAACCGTACTGCGAGAAGGGTTGAAGTACTCCCATGAAATACGCCGTACCAGGCGCCCCCACTCGCTAAACTGGGCCAGGAGGTAAATAGTGATCGTCAATCCAATCGAGCTGACGACGAATGCCTTGCCCAGCCAAATCAGGCTCGTTCGCAGTTGATCATTCCAATCCACTATGGGTCCTCTTGACGAAGATCGTCAGTGTTCGGGCGGGCGGTTACGGGTTGGTTACGCCGTGCGAAGGCTGCTGACGCCGCTGCAATTCGAATAATCCTGTGATCCATTTCGCGCGGCCGTTCCCCACCGCACCTGCCGTAAGCAGGGCGGTGCGGGACCAATGGTTAGTTCACGGCCGTTGTGCCGACGAAGACCAGCGCTTCACATCCCGTGATCACAATGGCTGCGATAAGAATCAATATTCGGTAACCGGTCATATCCGTCTCCTCGTCGTGGGTCAGTAGTAGATGTCCGGGATAATCTTGGCGCCGCGCCATAGATGGCATGTTGCATTGCCCGGCGTTCAGCATTTCAATCGAAACGTTGCGCGCTGTAATGACTCGTTAGCATGCCTGTTACGGGTGAAATGGCGTGCGCAGCGCCTGCAATAGGCGCAAATTCTTCGGATGTCACTCTGTTCAGACCTGGCGGCACACCCGCTCGCCGGATACAGGAGAAGCGATATGACTAATTCAAAGTGGAGATTCGGATTTCCATTGGCGATTGCGCTCGCGACGGCAAGCGCGGCGGCGGTTGCGCACGGGAAATGTGAATCCAGTGGATGTTCCGGCGATGCGAAGATCACGACGAATGTACAGGCGTTGCTCGATCGACATCCGGATTTGGGGGCCCCTCATTCAATCACCGTGCAGACACGGGCCGGTGTGGTGTATCTGTACGGTGAGGTCAGTACGGGCTTAGAGCGCGAAACGGCCGAGTCGCTCACCGAGGAAACTCCGGGCGTGGCACGGGTCGTGGACTCGATCTTCGTTTCCCACTAGGCGGTCCACCAACAACTGAAGACGATGAATTGGACGTCGATCGTTGCACGGTCGCCGTCTATCTCAATCACCAGATGTCCGTCGAAGCGCGGGAATCTTCGCTACCGAATGAGTGACTACGATGAAAGGCTGCGTCCCATGTTGACGAAAACTCAAACCGCGCCGGCGGATATCTTGGCGACCGTGGGCCGGCTGCGTGCGCTCATGCAGTGGCTACGACGGCATTTCCTGCGGATGGTCGCCGGGCCGTTGGTACTGATTCTGGCGGTAGCCTGGGGAGGGTTCTACTGGGCATCCGCGCGTTTCGTCGTCTCCACGGATGATGCATATGTGCAGGCCCACTCGACCATCGTCGCCTCCAGGGTATCGGGTTATATTTCGGCCGTTCTCGTGGACGATGATCAGCCGGTGCGCGCCGGCCAAGTGCTTGCGCGCATTGACGACCGGGATTTCCGCGCGGCCTTGGATCAGGCGCGGGCCGACGTGCAGGGCGCGCAGGCCGAGGTCGCCGATCTCCACGCACAACTCGCACGGCAGGATACGCAGATCGCCGGGGCACGAGCGAACGTCGCCGCAAGCGACGCAGCGCTCGATTTGGCGAGCCTCAATCGCGTGCGCTATCGGAAAATGGCGGGTATCGGTTTCGGCTCGCAGCAGCAGTCTCAGGAAGCTGACGCTCAAGCGCGTGAGCGCACCGCCGATGTTGCGAGAGACCGGGCAGCCCTTGGCACAGCGCAGGAGCAGGTGCAGGTGCTGCGCGCGAAGCTCAGGCAGGCCCAGGCGCTCGAGGATCGCGCGCAGGCCATCGAACAGCGCGCGGCATTGGATTTCGGCTATACCACGATTATCGCGCCCATCGATGGCGTGGTCGCGGCGCGGACCGTCCGTTTGGGTCAATACGTCCAGGCGGGTACGCAGCTGACCGCGCTGGTACCGCTGCGCGAGGTATACGTCATCGGCAATTTCAAGGAAACGCAACTGACTCATGTACACGCCGGCGAGCAGGTACGGTTGCGCGTGGACACCTTTCCCGGCACCCAGTTGCACGGCTGCGTCGGCAGCTTGGCGCCCGCGAGCGGACTGGAGTTCAGTCTGCTGCCGCCCGATAACGCCACCGGGAATTTCACCAAAATCGTGCAGCGCATTCCGGTGAAGATCGTGCTCGATCCCCGCCAGACGCTGATCGGCAGCCTGCGCCCCGGAATGTCGGTCGAGGCATCGATCGACACCAAGCCGGAGCGAGTGGCGGCTGCGGGTTGTGCGCCTCCTGCCGTCTCATCGCTTGCGATGGTCTCGCCACCTGCGGTTCATTGAGCCGCCGAGCGCCTCATGTCCACTGCCGCGACTCTCTCGTCCCGCATCACTCCCCAACGCGACGCCGATTTGCTGCCGCCGACGGCGGACGCCCCCGATCAGGTGTCGTTCAAGACCTGGGTGGCCGTGGTCGGGTCCACGATTGGGGCGTTTCTGGCCATCCTCAACATTCAGGTGGTCGGTGCTTCACTGGCTGACATCCAAGGCGGCATCGGCGCCGGCCTCGACGACGGCGGGTGGATCACGACGTCTTACCTCGTCGCCGAAATCATCGTGATCCCGCTGAGCGCTTGGCTCGCGAACATCTTCTCGCTGCGCACCTATTTGCTGGGTAGCACGGTCGTGTTCCTAGGGTTGACCGCGGCGTGCGCATCTGCGCACACGCTGGGCCAGATGATCGTGATCCGGGCCGCACAAGGCTTCGCGGGGGGGGCTCTCATACCGCTGGCCTTTACAATCATCATGACCAAGTTGCCGCGTTCCAAGCACCCCGTGGGCCTTGCGGTCTACTCCATTGCGGTGGTCTTCGCGCCCTCCATCGGCCCGGCGCTTGGCGGCTATTTCAGCGACACATTCGGCTGGCAGTCGATTTTCTTTCTCAGCTTGCCCTCTGGGCTGGTGATGGTCGCCATGCTCTGGTACGCGCTCGAATCCGCGCCGCGTCAGTGGCATCTGCTGCGTCAGGGTGACTGGCTGGGCATGTTCACCATGGCGGTTGGTCTCGGCTGTCTGGAGACCGTGCTCGAGGAAGGCAACAAGGACGACTGGTTCGGCTCGCCGTTCATCGTGCGCCTCGCTGTGATCGCCGTAGTGAGTCTCGGCGCCTTTATCTACGTGGAGCTGAAGCGCGCCGCGCCGCTGCTCAATCTGCGGCTGCTGGCGCGCCGCAATTTTGGTCTTGGCACCTGCGGGAACTTCATTTTCGGGTTCTCGATGTTCGGCTGGATTTACCTCGTCCCGCAGTATCTGTCGCGCATGCAGGGTTACAGCTCCCAACAGATCGGCGGCGTGATGATCTGGCTTGGGCTGCCGCAACTGCTGCTCATCCCGTTTATTCCCAAGGTCATGCAACGGGTCGATACGCGCCGGCTGGTTGTCGTCGGCTACATGCTGTTCATCGCCGGCAGCCTCCTCGCCATGCGCCTGTCGGATGATTTTTCCGGCCCGCAGTTCTTGAGCTCAAGCCTGGTCCGCGCCTTGGCGCAAGTACTGACGATGGCGCCGCTCTCGGCGATCGCGATTGCCGGAATCGAGCACGAACATGCGGGCTCAGCGTCGGCGTTGTTCAATGCGATGCGCAATATGGGGGGAGCCGTCGGCATCGCCATGATCCAGACCTTCCTCACGAAGCGCGAGCAGTTCCACTCCGCCATCCTATCCTCGCAGGTAACCCTCCTCGATGAGAGCACGCGCCAGCGAATCGAGCATCTGGCAGGCTATTTTCTAAGCTCCGGGGTGAGCGACTCGAGCACGGCGTATCGGGAAGCGGTGGTCGCGGTAGGGCGCGGTATCCGGCACCAGGCGTTTCTACTTGGATTCAGCGACACCATCATCATGCAAAGCGCGGTGCTGGGACTTGGGCTGGCGGCCGTGTTGTTCTTGCGCAAAGTTTCCCAGGTGTCCGCAGGAGGGCAGGGCCATTGAGTAATTTCCATTCAAATTTCCTGCGCACGGCCGCCGCATTGGCACTGCTGCTGACAACCGCACTTGGCACCGGTTGTGCGGCTTCCGGTCCTTATGTGCGCCCGACGGACCCTTCACAAACCAAGTATGTTCAAACGCCGGCCGGCGAAGGCACTCCACAGGTGTCGTTCGGGGGTGGCCCCCCGGATGCCTGGTGGACACTGCTGGGATCGACAGAGATCGATCGATTGGTGTCGCTGGCCTTGCAGAACAATCAATCGATCGCCGGCGCGCAGGCGCATCTGGCTGCCGCGCGGGAGCGAATTCGTGCAGCGCGCGGCGCATTGTATCCCCAGGTTGACGCGGCGGTTGATGCACAGCGAACCCGCTTCGGCGCCACGGTCCTCGGCCCGCTCGCTAAGGATTTTCCGCTATTCTCCGCCTACGCCGCCGGTCCGATGGTCAGTTACGACTTCGATCTGTTCGGCGGCACGAGATCACGGGTTGAAGTGGCCGCCGCCACGGCACAATACGAGTCCTCACGGCTTGAGGCCGTCGCGCTCAGCGTCAGTGGCAATGTAGTGATCGAGGCGTTGCGGATCGCCGCGTTGCGCGCGCAGATCCGGGTGGCCCAGGGCATCGTGGCTGACGATGAGCACATGCTTGCCCTCATCCGCGCCGCGCGCGAGGCCGGTGCGGTGTCCGAGATGGACGTGCTCAGCGCGCAGAGCCAAGCCGACCACGACCGCACGCTCCTGCCGCCGCTGCAGCAGGAGTTGAGTGTCGCCCGGGATGCGCTCAGCAGCCTGGTCGGAGCGCCACCATCCGACTGGACGGCGCCCGATGTAAATCTGGATGATCTCAAGCTGGCACAGCAGCTACCGGTGGCGCTGCCGTCCGAACTGGTGCATCGTCGGCCCGACATCGACGCGGCTGAAGCACAGTTGCACGCAGCCAGCGCCACCGTCGGCATCGCCACCGCGGACCTATACCCCCATCTCACCCTGAGCGCCGCCATCGGCGAGCAAGGACTGCTCGGCGGCGGTCCGTCGGAAACTGCATGGAATGTTCTGGGAGGATTGACGGCGCCGATATTCCATGGTGGCACTCTGACAGCAGAGCGGCGCGCGGCCCAAGACGAGTACCGGGCGGCTCTTGCCGCCTACCGCCAGACGGTGGTGGACGCTTTCAGTCAAGTCGCCGATACCTTGCAAGCGCTGGGAAACGACGCAGAGTCGTTGAGCACGCAGCGGCGCGCACTTGAGTCCGCGAGCGCATCGCTCGCACTGACCCGCGACGCGTATGCGGCGGGCAACGCGGGATACGTACAGGTCCTGGATGCACAACGGCTGCACCAGCAGGCACAACTGGGTGAAGTGCAGGCGAATAGCCAGCGGTACGTCGATGCGGTGAAGCTCTTCTTGGCCGCCGGCGGTCGCGTCGAATTACCGCGCACGTGAATAGAACAGTTCGAAGACGTGGAGTCTCACTCGTCCGCCGCCCTTCGCGGTCGCATCGAGGGTAAGGACGGCGGTGAACCAATTCCCCGCGATCAGTGGATCACTCATGCTGATGCCGTGCACTTGCTCAAGTCCCGCCTGGAACTGACGTTTTTTCTCAAAAATTGGCTGCATGCCTTTGACGTTGCCGAGCGCACCGGGAGGGAGTGCGTCCGGCTCGATGCACAGAACAGCTCGATCGGCTCCCGATCTGCTAGCTTTTTCGCGAGTTCTATGGATTGCCGTCGCTTGAAGACGGAGCATCATCCCTTATATCTAAACGTGGCTGTCCGATCGGTCATATGGGGCGCCCGCGGCGCAGGAAACATTCAACATGGTAATCAAGGTTTGGTTCATCACTGGTACGTCTAAGGGTTTTGGTCGCGTCTGGGCGGAGGCGGCGCTCGCGCGGGGCGATAGGGTCGCCGCCACAGCGCGGGACGTGAATAGGCTCGCGCCGCTCGTCGAGCGCTACGGCAATCAAGTCTCGGCGATCACGCTAGACGTCACCGACAAGGCTGCGGTCGCCGCCGCGATCACCGAGGCGCATACACGCTTCGGCCGGCTCGACGTGGTGATCAACAACGCCGGCTACGGCCTCTTCGGCACGATCGAGGAGGTCAGTGAGGCCGAAGCCCGAGCCCAGCTCGAGACCAACTTGTTCGGCGCGCTCTGGGTGACCCAGGCGGCGTTGCCGATCATGCGCGCCCAGGGCTCGGGCCATATCATCCAGGTCTCATCGATCGGCGGGGTCAACGCCTTTCCGACCGTCGGTCTCTACCATGCCTCGAAGTGGGGTCTTGAGGGATTTAGCCAGTCTCTGGCAGCCGAGGTTGCGGGCTTCGGCATCAAGGTGACCATCGTCGAGCCGGGCGGCTTCGCCACCGAATGGGGCGGTCCCTCGGCGAAGCGTGCCACGCAAATGCCGGCCTACGACGGCGCCCGCGCCGCGATCGCGGCGTTCCGCGGCAACAACGTCCCGGGCGATCCGGATGCGACAGGCCCGGCTATCCTGAAGGTGGTCGATGCGAAGGATCCGCCACTGCGTATCTTCTTCGGCTCTGGCGGGTTGCCAATGACGCGCGCGGAGTACGCCAGGCGAATTGAGACTTGGGAGAGGTGGAACGACGTTTCCCTTGAGGCCCAGGGCGACTTGGCGACGAAGCAGTCGCGCTAGGTGTCATATCTATGAAGGTTGCTCAGCGGGGAGGAGCTGAGAACGTGGGATTACGCCCGAACGGAACCGCACGTCAGGTGGTGTGGGAGGGCGGGTGAGCGCAAGCTCACCCCCCACGCGATCCGATAGTCCCGGCAGATACAGGTCGCTGCTGGTGTGCGCTTACGCCACCACCAGCTTCACATCGATGTTGCCGCGTGTTGCATTGGAGTACGGGCAGACGATGTGGGCTTTCTGCACCAAGGCTTCCATCCGCCTCGTGCGAACGCTGAGGGAAATTCCTGTTAAGAATACTGCTGCCGCCCGGAAATGCTGAAATATCTTTCAGTGCGGCGCAATACCATCGCAGGGGTGTGACGCGTCGCGCCAATCAGCAACGCATGAAGAAACAACCGGTTACGGAGAATTGGGGAATCCCGATCACCGCGGGTCGCTTCAGGTTACTGACGGAAAATGTTGAAATAATTGACGCAAATTATTGAAGTCGACACTTGCCCTGGGCACTGCGCAGGTCGAACTGCAAACCGGTCTGGGCGACGAGCGAAACGTCCCATGCCTGAAGGTCCTGCAGCGTGTGAAAAAGATCGAGCATGGAGCGGCCCCAGCGGGTTAGCTCGGTGACGAGGATCACGTCGATCTTGCGGGCCTGGGCAAGGGCGAGGACGGCTTTGCGCTAGTCGCGGCTATGAAGTTGCACTCGTTTGTGTTTGTTGTGCAGCGGTACCGCCGCCGCGTTTCCCTCTTTCCGAAGAATTGACAGTTGCTGGCGCGGCGAGCAACCAAATTCTGCTGAGAAGCATCGGGAAAACGCGGATAGAGATTGAAATCCCACTGCCACGGCAATCTCTGAGATGGTCAGATCGCTCTGGAAGAGAAGTTGTTTGGCGTGGTTAAGGCGCAGCGTTCGATAGTAGTCCATGGGCGAGCGTCCCAGATTCTGTTGAAATTGGCGCGTGATCTGTCGCCGGGAAAGTCGGACTCGCGTCGACAGAGAGTGCATCGATAGTGGCTCCTCAATGGCTTGTTCCATCAGTTGGATGACTTCGTCGACGCTTGACGTCTCTGGACTCCGGTCGATCGTTTGGGTTATCGGGCGACAACCGGTGCTCGATCCGCTCAGAACCATGTCCTGGGCGACCGATCGCGCAACCGCCTGGCTACAGTGCTCCCGGATCAAGGACAGCATCAGGCTCACAACTGACAGGCCCCCCGCGCACGTCACCAGTGTGCCATCTCGAACTACCGGGTCCTTGCACACGGCGATATCTGGGTATTGCTCTTGAAACGCGGCCACTGCGCCCGGGTGCACGGTGATGGAGCGATGTCTAACGAGCCGACATTCGGCCAGAAGAAACACGCCGCTGTCGATGGCGCCGAGAACGGTTTTCGATCGAGCGATACGAAACAGGCATTGTCGGATGCGTCGAGTGAGAGTCCGCGTCTGGTCATCTCCCGCAAGTACGAAGGCATAGCCGAGATCCCGGGCGTCGCCGGCGGCGATGTCGCAATCCATTCGAATCCCATTGCTCGCCTCGACCGGACGGCCCTCATCGCTGATGAGCACCCAATCGAACTTCCGCTCGCCCGCGTATTTGTTGGCGAGGCGCAGCGCATCGGTCGCGAGGACGAGCACATACATCGGAAACAGGCGCACCAGCAAGAGACCGACGCGGATGGGCATGACACACTCGATCGAGGGGCTTACATAGACTTATCACGATAGGCCGTGGTGTCCCAATTCGTCAACTACTAGCGGTATTCTTCCTTATCCTCTGGTCATCCAGTCACCCGATCAGTGCGAGGAGAGCATTCGATGCAGAACACAGCGTCGGTCCCGATACGAAGGGACGAGGACATCGAGCGGCAGCTGCGCATCGATCTCGCCGCGGCATTTCGCCTGGCCGCCGGATTCAACTGGCATGAATCCGTTGGCAACCATTTCAGCGTGGCGGTCTCAGCGAACGGCAAGCGCTTCTTGATGAATCCGCGCTGGCGGCACTTCTCAACCATGAAGGCGAGCGAGCTGCACCTGCTGGATAGCGATGATGGCCAGACTCTATATCGCCCGGGAGCCCCCGACCCTTCGGCGTGGTGTATCCACAGTCAACTGCATTCGAGGGTGCCAGAGGCCCGCTGCATCCTTCACCTGCATCCCCCGTATGCAACCGCGTTAGCGACGCTTGCCGATCCGAGCGTGAAGCCCATAGATCAAAATACGGCGCGCTTTTACGGGCGCATCGCCCAAGATCTCCAATATGGCGGGATCGCCGACGACGGCAATGAGGGATCCCGCTTGGCGAGCGCTTTGGGCAGTCGGCGGGTCCTTATGATGGGTAACCACGGTG
>WNFC01017092.1_pt1 | contig 10677 bp, 9 predicted proteins | sample 5400541 | NCBI WGS metagenome assembly WNFC01 (sample SAMN13153342, study PRJNA577476) | soil metagenome | isolation source: 120 cm saprolite under Douglas fir tree site 2 hole 2 replicate 1 | place: USA:California | collected 2015-04-18
CGCTTCTGCTCTCCGACGAAGAGAAGAAAAACACCGCCTACCACGAGGCCGGTCACGCCCTGGTGGCTGCCAAGATGCCGCACTCCGATCCGGTACACAAAGTCACGATCATCCCGCGCGGCTTGGCACTTGGCCTTACCATGCAGTTGCCGACGGACGATCGGCACAACTATTACAAAAACTATCTCGACACCCAGATTGCCATCCTGATGGGTGGGCGGCTGGCGGAAGAACTCTTTCTGAACTGCATGTCCACCGGCGCGGGCAACGACATCGAGCGGGCCACAGAACTGGCGCGCAAGATGGTCTGCGAGTGGGGTATGAGCGAACTCGGGCCACTGACCTTCGGCAAAAAAGAAGAGCAGATCTTCCTGGGGCGCGAGATTGCACAGCACCGCGATTACTCGGAAGCCACCGCCATCCAGATTGACGAAGAAGTCCGGAAGATGGTCAGCGCTGGCTACAACACGGCCAAGCAGATCCTTTCCGAAAACCGCGAGACTCTGGTCCGAATTGCGCTCGCTCTCATCGAGCGCGAAGTCCTGGATGCGGTCGAGATCAAAATGCTGGTCGAGGGAACGAACCTGCCTCCGATCAAGCCTCTGCCGAGCAAGAACGACGATGGCGTGCAGCAGGTGATTAAGCCCGAACCCGGACGCACACCGGTCAAAGGTGGGGAGCGGCCGGCAACGGCTTAGGAGCAGTTCTCAGTTCCCGGTTCTCAGTTCTCAGTGGGCGGCCGTCTCAGGCTGCCCTTCTTTTTTTCGGCTACGGCTCGTGATGTTGTACATCAGGGCTCGCGAGGGACGCAAAGAACCGCCCCGGCTGGGACTCGCGGTTTTCGGGCTTTCGCGCAATACTGTTTACTCCTATGAACCTGTCTCTTGACTCGAAAGTCGCTCTCATCACGGGAGGCTCACGCGGAATTGGCGCCGCCGCGGTGTGGATGTTCGTCCAAGCCGGCGCCAAGGTGGTCTTCAACTACCAGTCGGCCAAGGCCCAAGCCGACGAACTGGTCCGGGAATGCGGCGCGGCGAACTGCCGGGCAGTGCAATCCGATCTTTCAACAACCGAGGCGGCGCAGCAACTGGTCTCGTCGGCCATCGCGGCGTTCGGACGGCTCGACATCCTCGTGGCCAACCACGGCATCTGGCCCCCCGATGACGCGCCCGTCGACCGCATGTCGGACGAGCAGTGGCATCGCACAATCGCCGTCAATCTCGACAGCGTTTTCTCTCTGGTAAAGCATTCGGTGGCGCAGATGAAAAAGCAGGGTGGCACGCCCGCCGGACACATCGTGCTGGTCAGTTCCACGGCCGGACAGCGCGGCGAGGCCTACCACTGCGACTACGCCGCCACTAAAGGCGCGCTCATCAGCATGGTGAAGGGCCTCTCGACGGAGCTGGCGCGCGATCACATCTACATCAATTCCGTGGCTCCGGGATGGGTAGACACCGATATGTCGGCTTCCGCGTTGAGTGATCCCCCCACTCGGGCGAAGATCTTTGGCGGCATCCCCCTGGGACGTGTGGGAACACCCGAGGAGATCGCCGCACCGATTCTGTTCCTTTGCACGCCGCATGCGGGATTCATCACCGGGGAAGTGTTCAACGTAAACGGTGGGGCGGTGCTGGTCGGGTGAGACGAATTTCAAAGGTAGAAAGAACGGCCGGCATCTCAACAGAGCTGCTTTCGGAAGGCTTTTCACCTCTCAACGCTTTCAAAACCTCGGACCTTTCTCCCTCAAGTACAATTCCATTGGAATAACCCATGGCCCCGAAAGCAGGAGATCACGCGGCGGAGTTTGAACTGCGCGCCGTTGCCGGCGAAACGCAGATTACAGTCCGTTCACGCGACTACCTGGACAAACAGAACCTCGTGGTCACTTTCCACCCGCTGGACTGGACCCCGACTTGAGCGGTGCAGGTGCCGGAATTCGATGCGCGCAGCAAAGAATTCGCGGCCCTCAATGCCCAGGTTCTGGACATCAGCGTAGATTCCATCGTCAGTCATATCGCGTGGCGGCAGAGGGAAGTGGGGCCGGTTAAGATCCCGCTTTGTTCCGATTTCTATCCGCACGGCGAGGTTACGCAGAAATTCGACATCCTGCGGGAAGGCGCTCCCGTGGCGGGCATCAGTGAGCGCGCTGCCTTTATCGTGGACAAGACTGGAAAGATCGTCTTTGCCAGGATCTATCCCATCGACCAGTTGCCGAACGTGGAGGAACTGCTACAGGCACTGCAGGAACTCCGCTAGAAGACTCTTGCAGGCCGTTAAGGTGCACAGCCTCTATCAGGATGTAGAGCCCATTGAGTCCATCGTAATTCCAATAATAAATCGTGCTCACCCCACCTTGGCAGACACGTCTACTACCCAGTACAGTAGTCTGTCTTTGTTTCCCCGGGTCTTCAAGCCCCTCAAAACAGGAGTCCGCTCCATGCGTCATGCAGTGATTGTGCTGCTTGCTGTCTCATGCATCAGCGTTGTCGCCCGCACTCAAACCGCCGACGAACTCGTCACCAAGAACATTCAAGCCAAAGGCGGAATCGACAAGATCAAGGCCATAAAAAGCGTTCGCATCGCCGAAAAGTTTGATGGCGGAGGCGGCTTTACCGCGAAGGCGTCTCAGGAGAACTCGCGCCCCAACCTGGTTCGCGAGATCTTCGCGCTTCAGGGAATGACCGCTGTGCAGGCTTACGACGGCTCGACCGGCTGGCAGATTCAGCCCTTCGGCGGACACAAAGATCCCGAACTTATGGGCGAAAACGATTTGCGCGACATTCTGCTGGACTCTGACTTTGACGGCCCGCTGGTCGACTACAAGGAAAAGGGCAACACGATTGAGTATCTGGGGCACGACATCGTGGACGGCGATGACGCGCTGCGCCTCCAAGTCACGCTTAAGAATGGCGACATCGTCTACTACTACCTCGATCCCGATACCTACCTGGAAATCCGCAAAGAGATCCGGCAGACGATCCGGGGCTCCATTCGGGAGCGCATCGTGGACCTGGGCTCGTACAAGCCGGTCGGCGGGGTGATGTATCCCTTCTCAATCGCTCAGGGTTCGAAGAGCAATCCGGGTTCCCAGACGTTTACGGTCGAGAAGATGGAAGTAAATGTCGCGGTCGACCCCGCCGATTTTGCTGTGCCGGCATCGCTCAAGCAGGCGCCAAAGTCCGCTGCGGATAAAAAGTGAGGCCGTCGCAAAATAGTGTTAAACGAAATTTCGTGCCTCAACCTCAAAGAGGATTTCTGACAATGAATGCTCGCGTATACGTCTCTGCCTCCCTGTCGAAGTTCATTTTGCCGGTGACTTTCGCCGCTCTGTGCGCGGCGCCGCTGGTCCTTGCCCAGGCCACCTACAAATTCGACGCCGCGACCGTGTCGGGACTGCCGGCCCGCAACATCGGCTCGGCCACCATGAGCGGCCGCATCGCGGCGCTGGACGCTGTGGAACAGGACGGACGCATCACCGTCTTCGTCGGAGCCGCCAGCGGCGGCCTGTGGAAGTCGGTCAATGGCGGCACGACTTACAAGTCCGTCTTCGATCGTGAAAGCGTGCAGTCGATCGGCGCGGTGGCGATCGATCCGTCCAACGCGAAAACTGTTTGGGTGGGGTCGGGCGAGTCCTGGACGCGCAACAGCGTTTCGGTTGGCGACGGAGTCTACAAATCGACCGACGGCGGCGAGAACTGGACCAACGTCGGATTGAAAGACACTGAGCACATCGCAAAAATCTCAGTCGACCCCAAAGATGGCAACAACGTGTTGGTCTGCGCCACCGGCCATCTCTGGAACGACAACGACGAGCGCGGAGTTTACAAGACCACCGACGGCGGCAAAACCTGGAAGAAAGTGCTGGCGGGAGCAAATGGTTCGACTGGCTGCGGTCTGATGAGCAGGAGCCAGCAGGAACCGCAGACCGTTTACGCGTCACTGTGGGACTTCCGGCGGCAGGGATGGACTTTTCGTTCCGGCGGTCCGGGCAGTGGGCTTTTCAAATCGACTGACGGCGGCGACCGCTGGTCCGAGATCAATGACAGCAATGCGAAAGGCCTGCCGGAAAAGCCCTGGGGACGCATCGCTGTGGCCGTTGCGTCTTCGAAGCCGCAGGTTGTTTATGCCGACATCGAGGCAAAGAAGAGCGCGCTCTATCGTTCCGACGACGGCGGCGCCTCCTGGACGCGCCTTGACGCCAGCAATTACATGATCTGGCGTCCGTTTTACTTCGGCAACCTGATCGTCGACCCCAAGGATGAAAACAGAGTCTTTAAGCCGGATCTTATTCTCATGTTGAGTACTGATGGCGGCAAGAGTTTCAGCCGCGTGTCCGGAGGAGCGCACGGAGATTTCCACGATGTGTGGATCAACCCGAAAAATACCAGCACGGTAATCGTCGGTGACGATGGCGGCCTGTGGCGCAGCGATGACGGCGGCAACCTCTGGAAACACCAGGCCAACCTTCCCGTTTCACAGTTCTACCACGTGAGCACCGACAACTCCGATCCCTACCATGTGTATGGCGGATTGCAGGACAACAGTTCCTGGGTGGGCGATTCGTCATACCCCGGGGGCGTGACGAATTCGCGCTGGGAAAACATGTACGGCGGCGATGGTTTCTGGATGTTCGAAGACCCGGCCGATCCGGATTACATCTATGCCGAGGCGCAGGGCGGAGAAATTGGGCGCGTCAACCGCTACACCCATGAGGTCCGCTTCATCAAGCCGTTGCCGAACTATGGCGAAAAGAAGCTGCGCTTCAACTGGAACACTCCGATTCACATGAGCCCCAACGAAAAGGGCACGGTCTATATCGGAGCGCAATTCCTGTTTCGCTCGCGCGATCATGGGCAGACGTGGGACCGAATCTCTCCCGACCTGACCACGAATGATCCGGAAAAGCAGAAGCAGGAAGAGTCGGGCGGCATTACGGTCGATAACTCGTCCGCGGAAATGCATACCTCTATCTACTCGATCTCCGAGTCGCCGAAGAGCGGTCAGATTATCTGGGTCGGCACCGACGACGGCAACCTCCAGATCACCCGTGACGGCGCGAAGACCTGGGCCAACGTCGTCGGGAACGTCCCCGACTTGGCAAAGAACTCCTGGGTTTCAACCGTCGAGGCCAGTCGCTTCGACGAAGGGACGGCCTATGTAACGTTCGACCGGCACACCTTTGGAGACATGAAGCCCTACGCTTACAAGACCACCGACTATGGGAAGACGTGGACATCGCTCCCGGTGCAAGCTCGCGGCGTGCGCGGATATGCGCACGTTATCAAGGAAGACACGGTCAATCCGAATCTGCTCTTTGTAGGCACTGAATTCGGCCTTTGGATCTCGCACGATGGCGGCCAGCGCTGGGCGCAATACAAGGGTAGTAACTTCCCGGCGGCGGCGGTGCGAGACATTGTGGTCCACGCGCGCGAGGCCGACCTGGTCCTGGCGACGCACGGGCGCGGTATCTGGATTGTCGACGACATTTCTTCGCTGCGCGCGCTGACTCCGGACCTGATGTCCAAGGAAGCGGCGCTCATTCCCGGCAAGCCCGTCATCCAGTACTTTCAGGCGAATGGCGGATGGGCTGAAGGTGACGAGAGCTTCGCCGGACGCGGCCGTCCGGATGACGCGCAGATTACCTATTACCAGCGCGGACGACACATCTTCGGCGACCTGAAGATCGAGGTTCTGGATGAGAATGGCAAAGTCGTCGATAACATCACCGGCAGCAAGCATCGCGGGCTGAACCGCGCCAGCTGGTCCATGCGTGTCAAGCCGCCGGCGGTTCCACCCGCTGCCACGGCGCTATTCGAAGCGGCGGTCGGCCCCCGGCTGCTGCCCGGCACTTACACGGTAAAGATGACGAAGGGCGACAACGTCTACACCGAGAAGCTAAACGTGGTGCTCGACCCGCGCGCGAAGTTCTCGGTGACGGATCGCAGGGCGCAGTTCGATCTGACGATGAAGATTTACAGGATCATCGAGCACATGACGTATTCAGTGGACGCCATCGAAGGCGTCCGCAACGCCGCCAGCGAGCGCGCCGCCAAGCTTCCGGAGAAAAGTCCATTGCGGTCGCAGTTACAGCAACTGACTGCCAAGTGCGAAGAACTTCGGTCCAAGATCGTAGCCACGAAAGAAGGCGGAGCAATCACGGGCGAGGAACGCATCCGCGAACTTCTCGGGCAGCTCTACGGCGCCGTAAATACCTATGAAGGCCGTCCTACGGAATACCAGGCGGCTCGCGCCGATTCCTTGGGCCACGACTTGGATGATGTAATCAGCGATTTCCAGAAGCTGACGCAGAAAGAGCTGGTCACGGTCAATGCGGGACTGAAAAGGAACAAGCTGGAAGCGATTTCCGTGCTCACGGAAGCCGACTGGGGAAAAAAGCGCGAGGCCGGGGGTGGTTCAGGATCGGGCTCCGGAATGCGTCTGGTGGGCGGCGGGATGTGGGAGAAGGACTGAGAGTCAATGAGCGTCAATAGCCGACGGTTTGGGTGGCGCAGCGCTTCAGCGCTGCAATAACTGGCTTTCTTTGAGTATCGGCTTCAGCCACCGAGGTCAAGACGCCACTAGATCATGACGAAGCACTTTCCGCATTCCATTGCTATCTTAATTCTTGTCGTAATGCCGATGCTCGCAGCCGCTCAATCCAAGAAACCCACCGCCGCGGAGTTGAGCAAGAAAGAGACTGTCGGCTCCGCGCTGCTCGCCGAGGTTGCCAACCAGGAGTACGAAGTGCGCTCGGCGGCCGAGGCCATGCCCGCCGAAAAGTACGGCTTCCGTCCTGCTGAAGGCATGTTCAAGGGAGAGCATCCGGAGTACGGTCCAGCCGAGATGCGTACGTTCGGCGAAATCGTGAAGCACGTAGCCTGCTCCAACTTTGCATTCGAGGCTGAGATGGACGGCAAGACGCCCCCCGACCGCTGCGATATGGGTGGACCCTCTCCCGCAAAGACGCGGAGGGAATTGCTGGTCTATCTGCGGGATTCGTTCGCGGCGCTCGAGAAGTCAATCGGCGCAATCGATGCGAAGAACATGTTCGACCCGATCGAAGGGCCGTACGCGGGTCCAACGACACGGTTACGGCTCGCAGGGGTTGTGATCTGGCACGCGGCCGACCACTATGGGCAAATGACGATCTATCTGCGGCTGAACGGGATCGTGCCGCCCGTCAGCAGACCCAATCCGCCCGAGTTGAGCGACAAATAGTTCGGCGGCTCGAGAGTGGAAACGCTGACCCTACCGCTCCATGTGAAAGATATCGAGCACCATGAAGGTGCTTCGGTTTACCAGCACGATGTGCCCGCCGATCGCAAAGTTTCCATATCCTGGCGGAGGCGGAGGCAGACGCCTTTCGAGTTCCACCGGGCATGGAACCATCTTCTTACGCAATCCCGGAGGCAGCGTTCCACGAACCTGTAGCTGTCTTTCCAGTCCTGGGGGCAAGCGATCTCTCTTGGCAAGACCGGGCGGCAGATGATCGTCCTGATCGTGGTACCAACCACGGATCTCATCGCGGTCGTGATCGCTGTAACGATATCTGCCGTGGCCATGGCCGTGGTCGTCATCACGGTCATCGTCGCGGTCGTGATGCTTATCGCGGCCGTGCCCGTGGCCATGCTCGTCCGCAAGGGCCATGCCAGGCAAAGTCAGCATGGCTGCCGTCACGAGACCCAACCACCATTTCATTCGCATGAAATTCCCCCCAATAGAAAGGTAGTAGACCAAGATTATTGGCTGTCAAAATCAGGGGCAAATTACTAAGGACACAGACCCATCTGATGGGCCATCGACAGATAGATATTACTCTCCGCCGACCGTGAGCCCATCAATCCGAATCGTAGGACAAGCCACACTGCCGCGGAATTCCAGATCGCTGCCGATCTCGGAGATGTTGTTGAAGATGTCCTTCAGATTTCCCGCGACGGTGATCTCTTCGACCGGATAGGCGAGCTCACCATTGACTATCCACAGTCCGGAGGCGCCGCGAGAGTAATCGCCGGTGACCAGGTTCACGCCCATGCCGAGAAACTCGGTGACATAGAGACCATCTTTAATGTCGCCAATAATCTGCTCGGGCGTCTTCGTTCCGGCGTGCAGGAAGTAGTTGCCGGGGGTAAGTGTTCAGCAAATACGACTTCAGCACGCCGTTCTCAATGACAACCGTGCGGCGTGTAGGGATGCCTTCTCCGTCAAAAGGAGACGTGCCGAAGCCGCCGATCATGGTGCCGTCGTCGATCACGGTGATGTTACTGCCGGCAATCTGCTGGCCCAACTTGCCCGCGAGGAATGACGCGCCGCGATAGACCGAGTCGCCGTTTACGCCCTCAAAGATGTGTTCGAGCATCGAGTTTGCGACCATCGGATCGAGGACGACCGGTACGTGTGCAGTCTTCGCCTTGCGCGCGCCCAGACGGCGTAGCGTGCGGCGGGCCGCCTCTTTTCCAACCTGCTCGGCGGGATCGAGCCTTGCCAGGCTGCGCGCGACCGAATACCAGTAATCGCGCTGCATGTGGCCTGCCTCATCCTGGGCGATGGGCACAGCAGCGACTGAGCAATATGACCGCCGATATTCGCCGACAAATCCGTGCGAGTTGGCCAGCACTTTGCGGCCCGTGGCTGCGTCGAACGAGCCACCTTCAGAATTCTTGATGCGGGGATCGGAATCGAGCGCGGCTTTTTCAGCGCGGCGGGCGTAGTCGATGCGCTCGGCGCCTGCCAGCGAGTACACGTCCTCGTGGTAGAGATCGAGATCGCCGGAGAGCGAGCCGAGTTTGTCGGCTTCCGGAATGCCGGCGTAGGGATCTTCGGAAGTGATCTTCGCCAGTTCGAGCGCTGACTTCAGCATGCGCTCGATACCAGCCGACGAAAAATCGCTCGAGTACGTGGACGCGGCGCGCTGTCCGAAGAACACGCGCACACCGACGGATCGCGAGCCCGCTTCTTTGAGGGTTTCGACTTGTCCCAGCCGGACGACGGTTGAAAATTCGTCGCCCTCTCGGGCCACGCACTCAGCGGCCGTTGCGCCGCCTTGCATGGCGCGGCCGACGACGTCGGTGGCGAGCAACTTAAGGTCGGTTGCGACTTGCGGATTCGTTTCTAGAGTTGTTGTCATGTGAGGAATCTAAAACCTACCACGGAGGCACGGGGCGACGGAGCGAACTAAATTCATTCCTAACGATCTTGGCTACAGGTTTCCCGAATGGACTGCGGAGTCCACGAAGGAGCACGCATGATGTTGGTTTTCTCTGTGCCTCTGTGTCTCCGTGGTGAAAAGCCTTACTGCATGTACCCGCCGGTATCGCGCCGCGCAGTTCCGCCGACGGTGAGGCGGTCCACTTTGAGTGTAGGAATACCCACTCCCACAGGCACGGCCTGTCCATCTTTGCCGCAGGTGCCGACGCCTTCGTCGAGCTTCAGATCGTTGCCGACCATGGATACGCGCGTCAGCACGTCTGGACCATTGCCAATCAGGGTTGCGCCTTTGATTGGCGCGGTGACATGGCCGTCTTCAATCAGGTACGCCTCCGAAGCTGAGAACACGAACTTGCCGTTCGTTATATCCACCTGACCGCCGCCGAAATTCACGGCGTAGATACCATTTTTCACGGAACGGATAATGTCCGCGGGATCGTCCTGGCCCGCCAGCATGTAAGTGTTCGTCATGCGCGGCATGGGGATATGTTCGTAACTCTCGCGGCGCCCGTTGCCGGTGTCGGCGAGGCCCATCAGCTTCGACGACAGCTTGTCGCTCAGATAGCCCTTGAGAATTCCATTTTCGATCAGCACGGTCTCCTGCGTGGGCTGGCCTTCGTCGTCCACATTGAGCGATCCGCGACGCCAGGGCATGGTGCCGTTGTCGACGACCGTACACTTCTCGCTGGCCACGCGCTTGCCGATCAATCCAGCGAACGCCGAAGTCTTCTTGCGATTGAAATCCGCTTCCAGGCCGTGACCGATGGCTTCGTGCAGCAACACGCCGGGCCATCCCGGACCGAGCACGACTTCCATGTCGCCGGCTGGAGCTTCGCGAGCCGTCAGCTGGAGGATTGCCTGGCGGGCGGCTTCTTTCGCGAAGTGCTCGGGATTCTTCTCGCCAAAGAAAAAGTCGAGCGCTATGCGACCGCCGCCTCCGGAAGTACCGCGGCCCGAGTTGGCTTCGGCCTTGGCGATAGAAGAGACGTTCATGCGAGCGAGCGGCTGCGAGTCTTCGGCAAAGGTCCCGTCGGACCCAACCACCAGGATGGTGCGCAGTTCGTCTGCGTAGCTGGCGCGGACTTCCTTGATTCGGGGATCGAACGCGCGAGCGGCGCGATCGGCACGCATCAGGAGCTCGACCTTGGCAGTAATGTCAGCGTCCACGGAGGGCAACGTAACCGGATAGAGGCTGCGCGCCGGTTTCTGCTGGAAGCCGGTGACCGTGGTCTTCGCGGGCGCGCTGGCAATCAGCGCGGCTGTCCGGGCGGCGTGCAGGATCCGCGCCGGCGTGAGGTCGTCGGTGTAGGCGTATCCGGTGCGTTCACCGGAGACGACACGAACGCCGCAACCCGCCGAAATCCCCTGCGAAGCCGACTTCACCATGGACTCGTCCACCATCAGCGAGGTGGAGGTCAGGTATTCAAAATAGAGGTCGGCGTAATCGCCGCCAGCCGACAAGGCGGCCGCCAG
>WNFC01009680.1_pt1 | contig 10676 bp, 11 predicted proteins | sample 5400541 | NCBI WGS metagenome assembly WNFC01 (sample SAMN13153342, study PRJNA577476) | soil metagenome | isolation source: 120 cm saprolite under Douglas fir tree site 2 hole 2 replicate 1 | place: USA:California | collected 2015-04-18
CGCTTTCGGTGCGGAGGTTCCTGAAGATACTCGTATTGACCTGTACGTCAGATCAAACGCGGCAACAGAGCATTACTTCGAAATGAAGAGTGCTAAGCCGAACAAGGGACAATGCATTGAGATGAAGCAACGCCTACTAACCGTGCTTGGGATACGACGCGTTGAGTCAGTCTTTGTGTGGTGGGGCGTCCCATACAACCCCTATGGGACGGCTGCGGCGTATTCCCATCCTTATCCGGCTCGCTTCTTTGACTTTGCGAGCGAGGTTAAGCTCGGCGCGGAGTTTTGGAACTTTGTCGGCGATGACGAGGGCACGTTCGAACTCTTGCTCGGGCTCTACCGCAACGTGGGTGAGGAATATGCGGATCAATTAGACGGACTCCACGCGCTGCTTGCCGGTCGCGAGGTCTAACCGCTAACTTCATTCGGACGAACGTCCTGGCTAGCGGCTTGTTGATCCGAGACGTTCTGATCGCGCGCTGAGTCGGCACACGCGCGTCACAACTCTCCGCGTAGGTTCGGAGCGTGCTCGCGCGCGCGGTCACCTTTGCCCTCGTCGGCCTGGAGCCGCGCCGGGTGGAGGTGGAGGCGCACATCCAGGGCGGCGCGCCCTCACTGACGATCGTCGGGCTCGCCGACCGTGCCTGTCAGGAGGCGAAGCAACGCGTGCGCAGTGGGATCGTCTCCGCGGAACTGGAGTTCCCGGGCGGCCGTGTCACCGTCAACCTCGCCCCGGCGGAGTTGAAGAAGGAGGGCTCCGGCTTCGACGTGCCCATCGCGCTCGCGCTGCTGGCTGCGTCACACCAGCTCCCCCGTGCCCGTCTGGCGGAGCATGCGTCGTGCGGCGAGCTTGCACTCGACGGGCGACTGCGTCACGTCGGCGGTGTGCTCGCGGTCGCCGAGGGTGCGCGGCGTGCGGAGCTCGAGCGGATCATCTGCCCGTACGAGGCGTGCGCCGAGGCGGCACTGGCCGGCGTCGAGCCGGTCGGCGTCCGTCACCTTGCGGACGCAGTGACGTATCTACGCGGCGAGCTCGAGCCACCGGAGTACGTCGTCGGCAACGGGAGGCCGCGCCGGCGCCCACTGGATCTCGCTGACGTTCGCGGCCAGGAACGCGGCCGACGCGCTCTCGAGTTGGCGGCCGCCGGCCGCCACAACCTGCTGCTCGGGGGCCCGCCGGGCACGGGCAAGACGATGCTCGCCCGCCGCCTCCCGGGAATCCTCCCGCCGCTGGAGGAGGAGCAGGCACTCGAGGTCACGCGCATCCATTCGGTGGCGGGTCTCGTCGACCCCGACCACCCGTTGATCGGGTACGCGCCGTTTCGCGCGCCGCACCACAGCGCCTCGACGGCGGCGATCGTGGGCGGCGGACCGAGGTTGAGACCGGGCGAGGCGAGCCTCGCGCATCGAGGTGTGCTGCTGCTCGACGAGCTGGCCGAGTTTCAGCGGCCCGCACTCGAGGCGCTGCGGCAGCCGCTCGAGGACGGCGAGCTCGTGGTCGCACGCGCGGCGGGCAGCGTCCGCTTTCCGGCTCGGTTCCAACTGATCGGAACGATGAACCTGTGTCCTTGCGGGGCCCGTGGCGATCCAGGAGCGCAATGCTCCTGCTCGGCACAGAGACTGGCGCGCTATCGAGACAAGCTCTCGCGGGCGCTCCTTGACCGCTTCGACCTGGTCGTCACGATCCCGCGAGCGCGCGCGCTCGAGCTTCAAGGCGGTCCGGGAGAGGCGTCCGATCCCGTGCGCTCCCGCGTCGTCGCGGCGCGACTGCGACTCGCAGAGACTGCGCCGAAGCGAACCGCCGCCGCCGATGAGCTGTTGACGCGGGCCGTCGAGCGCCTGCCGCTGTCGGGCCGTGGTCGCGCAAAGGTCGCTGGCGTCGCGCGCACGATCGCCGCGCTCGCCGACTCCGATGCCGTCTTGCCGGAGCACGTCGCCGAAGCGCTCGCGTATCGCGCTCCCTCCGAGCTTGCGACGCCATGAGAGTTCTGCGCCGGCGCGAACTGCCGCCGCTGCTCCGTGCGATCCACGACCCACCGGCCCGGCTCTACTTGCGTGGTACCGCCGACGTTGCACTCCTAGCGGAGCCCGCCGTCGCGATCGTCGGCGCCCGCGCCTGCTCGCCTTACGGGGCTCAGGTCGCCCGCATGCTCGGACGCGAGCTCGCGGCAGCCGGTGTCCTGGTGGTGAGCGGACTGGCGCGTGGGATCGACGGCGAAGCGCACCGAGGTGCTCTCGCGGGCGGCGGGCACACGGTCGCCGTGCTCGGCTGTGGCATCGATCGCGACTATCCGGCGGCGCACACGAACCTCGCGCGTTCGATCGGCGAGCGGTCGCTCATCGTGTCGGAGTACGAGGCCGGGGTGGAACCTGCGCCGTGGCGCTTCCCGGCCCGCAACCGAATCATCGCCGGCCTCTGCGCTGCAACCGTCGTCGTCGAGGCCCGCGAGCGGAGCGGCGCTCTGATCACCGCCGACTTCGCGCTCGAGGAGGGCAGAGAGGTGTTCGCAGTCCCCGGTGAGATCACATCCGCACTTTCCGCTGGGTCGAACGCGCTCTTGCGGCTCGGCGCGACGCCGCTCACCGCGGCCGCTGACGTCCTCGAGTCGCTCGGAATAATGCCGCCGGATCGAACGGTCGCAGAGAATCCACTCCTGGACCTTCTGCCGGCGACCGCCGACGAGCTCGTGCAGAAGACGGGCCTGGCCGTCGGACAGGTGATTGCCGCCCTCGCCGAGCTCGATGTCGCGGGCTTGGCGGCTGAAGGAGACGGGATCTATCGCCGGCTTGCGTAGCGTCGGCGCTTCGGAGCGATCGGAAGTTCCGACTTTTGTAGGAGACGAAGTTCGTCCTTGCAGCCGAGGCGCAGACCGCAATGTGCCCGTACCGTTAGCTTCATGATCGAAGCGACTAACCTAACCAAGGACTACGGTGAGAAGCGTGCCGTGAACGACATCTCGTTCGCGGTTCGTCCGGGCATTGTGACGGGCTTTCTGGGGCCGAACGGCTCGGGAAAGTCGACGACGATGCGCCTGATTCTCGGGCTGGATGGTCCGACGTCCGGTGACGTGCAGGTCAACGGCAAGCATTACCGCGACCACGCAGCACCGCTGCACGAGGTCGGGGCGCTGCTCGAGGCGCGTTCAGTCCATACAGGCCGGTCGGCGTACAACCATTTGCTCGCACTCGCGCAGACGCACGGCATTCGGCGTCAGCGCGTGAACGAGGTGATCGACTTCGTCGGTCTTCACGACGTGGCACGGAAGCGGACTGGGCAGTTCTCGCTCGGCATGGGGCAGCGGCTCGGGATCGCGACGGCGCTGCTCGGCGATCCGGCGACGGTGATGCTCGACGAGCCGGTGAACGGGCTCGACCCGGAAGGCGTCCACTGGATTCGCAACCTGCTCAAGCAGCTCGCGGTCGAAGGTCGCACCGTGTTCGTCTCCTCGCATCTGATGAGCGAGATGGCGGTCACGGCCGATCATTTGATCGTGATCGGGCGAGGCCAGCTGATCGCCGACATGAGCGTCGACGAGTTCGTCCAGAAGGCGTCCGGTAAACGGGTGCGCGTGCGTTCTCCTCACGCAACGCTCCTGCGCGAGCTGGTGCTCGGCCCTCACGTCTCGGTAACGAGCAGCGAGTCGAGCGTGATCGAGGTAGAGGGGCTGACGGCTGAACAGGTAGGCGAGGTCGCCGCTGCGCACAAGATCGTCCTGCACGAACTGACCCCTGTCCAGGCTTCATTGGAGGAAGCATTCATGGAATTGACGCGCGACGAAGTGGAGTTCCAATCCGGAAGCGATCTTGCGGAAAGCGACGAGTTGGCCGCATGAGCGTCGCTCGCCTTCGGCTCGCTCCCGTGAGGGAAACCATGTTTCCCTCACGAGCTCCCTTCTTTAGGGATCGCCTCAGCCCCCACGCCGCTGAGATCGCCGCGTGGGCCGAGGAGAACAATAGGGGAAACCTCCCGGTTTCCCCCGATGCCCCTTCCACCGCTCATGGGCCAAAGGTCGGCCCATGAGCAGCGCAATCGCATCCAGATCGCTTCCACGTCTTGCCGAGCGGAGCCGGGTGACGCAGGCTCGGGTTGCACTTTCCGAGTGGACGAAGTTCGTATCGCTTCGGTCGACGCGCTGGTCACTCGGAATCGGGCTCCTGCTCACCATCGCTTTGCCGATCGTGTTCGGCGCCGTGACCGCGTCGCATTGGGCGCACATGTCGGCGGCGGAACGAGCCGGTCGAAACCCGCTGGACATCGCTCTTGCCGGGGTGAACGTGGCACAGCTCGCGATCGCCGTGCTCGGAGTCCTCGTGATCACCGGTGAGTATTCGACGGGGATGATCCGCTCGTCTCTCATCGCGGTGCCCAAGCGGCTTCCCGTACTGTGGGCGAAGATCGGCGTCTACGCGGCCGTGTCATTCATCCTGACGGTGCCGGCCGTGATCATCGCGTTCTTCGCGAGCCAGAGCGTTCTGTCGCGCCATCACATCCTGCAGATCTCATTCGGAGATCCGGGGGTTACACGGTCATTGCTCGGCGGTGCGCTCTACGTGACTCTGGTGGGGATCTTCGCGCTCGGCATCGGCTCGATCGTCCGGAACACCGCCGGCGGGATCGCGACCTTCGCTGGGATCTTCTTCGTCATTCCCCCGCTCATGAACATCCTGCCGTTGAGCTGGAACAACGCGATCAGCCAGTACTTGCCGAGTGAGGCGGGCCGGCAGCTGTTCTCCCTTCATCAGGGGGCGCATTCCCTCTCGCCCACAACGGGCGGCCTGCTGATGCTCGGCTACTGCGCCCTCGCGGTGGCAGTGGCAGCGCTGTTGCTCGTGCGCCGCGACGCCTAGCGGCGGCGTACAGCACACCGAGTCCGTGGACGTTACGGTGGAGCCGCGATGATCTGGAGTTGGCTCCACCGCCACCCACGGCTCGTCGATGTCTCGATCGTTGGGCTTCTTCTCGTCCTCGGGATCGGCGCGACGATCAGAAACGACAACGGGGCGACTGGAGTCGTGCTCAGCGTCGCGGAGACAGCGCCACTGCTCTTTCGCCGCCGCTACCCGGTTGCCGTGGTGGTCGTTGTGACAGCCGTGGTGGTCGGGATGGTCGCCGCGGGTGTCTGGGTTCTGCCGCTCCAGCTTGGCGTTGCCCTCTACACGCTCACATCCGTTCGTGAGCAGCGTGGCGAGCGCGCAGTCGGCCTCGCCGCGATCGTCGCGGTCGCGATCACCGTCCTTTCCGTCGGCGGCATCGAGTTCGGCGCCGGCGCCGCTCGCGTTGTTTTTCTGATCGCAGCGGCGCTGCTCGGGGACAGCATCCGGTCGCGCCGTGCCTACGTCCGCGAGATCGAGGAGAAGGCGGACCGGCTCGAGCGAGAGCGCGAAAGCGAGGCGCGACGCGTCGCTGCCGAAGAGCAGGCGCGCATTGCCCGCGAGCTGCACGACATCGTCGCGCACGCGCTCAGCGTCATCATCGTCCAGGCAGGCGCGGCCGACGATGCGTTCGAGCTCGATCCTGCGAGGGCGCGCGCACCAATCCGCGCGGTCGACTCCGCTGCCCGTGCGGCGCTCGCCGACCTTCGCCGCGTGCTCGGAATCCTCCAGGACTCTGCCGAGTACGAGCCACAACCTCGCCTCGACCAGCTCGACGGGCTGCTCGACCGCGTTCGCGCGACCGGCCTCGAGGTCTCGCTCGAAATTGAGGGCTCGCTGCGACCGCTGTCGGCCGCTGTCGAGCTCTCAGCGTTCCGGATCGTCCAGGAAGCTCTGACGAACAGCCTCAAGCACGCCGCCGCGGAGCACGTGCGCGTCCGGATCCGCTACGGCGACAAGCTCGAGCTCGAGATCCGCGACGACGGACACGGCGACGAGAGCGGTGGAGCCGGCACAGGCGGAAATGGTCTGGTCGGCTTGCGCGAGCGCATTGCGCTCCTCGGCGGCGTCCTCTCGGCCGGCCCCATCCGCGGCGGCGGCTACCTCGTCGCCGCGGAGATCCCGATCGACGAGGCCGGATGAGGACTCGAGTCGTGATCGCCGATGACCAGGCGCTGGTTCGCAGCGGGTTTCGTCTGATCGTCGATGCGAGGCCGGACCTCGAGGTCGTAGGGGAGGCCGAAGACGGCGAGCAGGCTGTCGCTCTCGTAGAAGAGCTCGAGCCCGAAGTGATCCTGCTCGACATCCGAATGCCGAACCTCGACGGGATCGAGGCCACGAAGCGAATCGTCGCCTCCGGCAGCGGCACAAGGATCCTCGTGCTCACGACCTTCGATCTCGACGAATACGTGTACGGAGCCATTCGAGCGGGCGCGAGCGGCTTCCTCCTCAAGGATGTGCGTCCCGGCGAGCTCGTCGACGCGATCCGCGTCGTCGCGAGCGGGAACGCACTGCTCGGTCCGACAGCCGTCGACCGACTTCTCCGGCAATTCTCCGCTCCGGCCGACGAACGACCGCTGGATACGGTTGCGGTCGGATCGCTGACCGATCGCGAAGCGGAAACTCTCCGACTTCTCGCCAAGGGCCTTTCGAACGCCGAAATCGCCGCCACGCTCGTCGTGAGCGAGACGACCGTAAAGACGCACGTCTCGAATCTCCTGCGCAAGCTCGGCGTTCGCGATCGCGTCCAGGCCGTCATCGCCGCCTACGACGCCGGCGTCGTCCAGCCGCGCCAGCTCTGAGCATCCCCTCACGTAGCATCGGCTTCGTGGACACGCCCTTCTGGCTCGACGAACCGTCGCCCGCAGTCGACTCGGGAACGCAGGACGAGGTCGACGTCGCGGTGATCGGCGCCGGCATCACCGGCGTGTCGTGCGCGCTTGCGCTCGCTCGCGGCGGCCTACGCGTGCGTGTCCACGACGCGCGCGGAATCGCCGAGGGAGCCAGTGGTCGCAACGGCGGCTTCGCGCTCCGCGGCGGCGCGGCTCGGTACGACGTCGCACGTGAGACGTACGGCGCCGACGCGGCGAAGGAGCTCTGGCAGCGCACCGAAGCGGCGCTCAACCGGCTCGAAGCGGTCGCCGGAGATGCGTTTCGACGAGCAGGAAGCCTTCGCCTTGCGGCCGACGACGAGGAGCGAGGCGAGATTCGCCTGGAGTACGAAGCCCTGCGCGAGGACGGATTCGCTGCGCAATGGCGCGACGAGTTGCCACATCTGCGTCCACAGTTCCGGGGCGCGATCTTCCATCCGCCGGACGGCTCGTTGCAGCCTGGGCGGTTCGTCCGTCGTCTTGCCGAGCAGGCTGCCGCGGAGGGTGTCGCGTTCCGGGAGCACCAGCGAGTCGGCGCGCTCGGCGAGCTCGACGCCGAGCAGATCGTCATCGCCACCGACGGATCGGGGCGCGGCCTCCTGCCCGAGCTCGACGACGCGATCTGGCCCGCGCGCGGCCAGGTGGTCGCGACCGAGCCGTTGAGCGAACGGCTTTTCGAGTGTCCGCACTACGCGCGTCACGGGTTCGACTACTGGCAACAGCTCGCGAACGGACGCATCGTCCTCGGCGGCTTCCGCGACTTCTCCATCCTCACGGAGATGACAGACGACGAGACGACGACCGAGCCGATCCAGGACGCGCTGGACGCGTTCCTCGTCGAATTGCTCGGCTACCTGCCGACGGTCACGCACCGCTGGGCTGGGATCTTCGGGCTGACGCAGGATCTGCTTCCGCTCGTCGGGAGAGTCCCCGGTCACGACGGCACGTGGATCGCCGCCGGCTATTCGGGCCACGGCAACGTTCTCGGCTTCATGTGCGGCGAGCTCGTCGCGTCGGCGATCCTCGCAGGGGATGACGTTCCTCTCGAGCTCTTCGCTCCGGCCCGGTTGCTCGTGTCCGGCTGAGCGCTGGACGTTTTCCCTCGTTTGTCGTTCCGTTAAGCGTCTGTTGCGGGTCATGACAACGACTCGGTGCACGCCTAGGTTCTACTCCGATGAGCAGAATCAGACGCGTGGCGATCGTGGGCGCCGTCCTTGCCGCGCTCACCGCGGTGCTGCCCGCCGCCGCGTTCGCACGTTCGCCGGCTCCGGCGGTACGGGTCCTCGCGATCTCCTACGGGCACACGATGGTCTCTCTCGGCGTGCCTACCTGATCCTGCCGGCTTGGTACGGACCGAAGGACCATCCACCGATACCGCTCGTCATTTCGCCGCACGGCCGCGGAGTCGGCGGGCGGTTGAACATCCGCCGCTGGGGAGACCTGCCGGCGCGCGGGGGCTTCGCCGTCATCAATCCCGAGGGCCAGGGCCGCAGGTTGACGCTCTTCTCGTGGGGCGACCCCGGAGAGATTCGCGACCTTGCGCGGATGCCCCAGATCGCGGAACACGCGCTCCCCTGGTTGCGGATCGACCGTCATCGCGTCTACGCGTTCGGGGGCAGCATGGGCGGACAGGAGACCCTCTTGCTGGTCGCCCGTTTCCCGCGCTTGCTTGCCGGCGCGGCAGCCTTCGATGCGCCGACGAACATGGCCGCGCGGTACCGGGCTTTCGATCTCCTTCCTTTCGGCGACAGTCTCCAGAGGCTCGCGCAGCGCGAGATCGGCGGCACACCTGCCACGGATCCGGGCGGATACGAAATCCGCAGCCCACTCGACTACGCGAGGAAGATCGCGTCGGCCGGAGTGCCGCTTCAGATCTGGTGGAGCACGCGCGACCGGATCGTCAGCGATCAGCAACACGAGTCCGGCCTGCTTTACCGTGACATCAAGCGTTTCAATCCATCGGCGCCGGTGAGCCAGTTTGTCGGCAGGTGGGGCCACACCACGGAAATGGACGCGCACGGATATCTGCCGTACGCGCTCTCGAGGTTCGGCCTGTTGCCTCCCCGCCCGACGCCGCCGGCACTCGCCCACGATCGCGAAACGCCGGGCACGGTTCCCATCTGAGGCAGGCCTCTGCGGCCGAAGCTACTGCTTACGGGCCGGTGATGACGGTCGTGGCCCACCCTCGTAGATCAGCAGGGCATGCGAACGACGGCGTCTCGTGATTGGTCACGAGACGGCCGCGGTCGACGATCGAGCAGTACGCCTCGATGTGAGGGTCGCCGAAGTTGACGTTGCAGCGCACGACTGTTTGCCTCCGGAAGACACGGCCCGTGCGGACGCACACGACCCAGCGGTACGTCAGGTGACTGGCCTTCAGCCGCGTGATCAGCGCAGCCCGTACCACGGCGGGTGAGGTAGTTCGAGCCGTGCTCGCGCCGTCGCTGCTGCGGGTCGCGAGCACGGTCGCTGCGATCGCGGCCGCGGCGAGCACGGTGGCGCCGATCAGGGCCTTCCGTCTGCCCGGCGTCACGGCGTCAGCACCACCTTCGTCGCTTCCCGGCTGTCGAAGAGGCGGTAGGCCTCCGTCGCCTCCTCGAGCGGGAGCCGGTGCGTGATGATCTGCGCCGGCTCGAGCCGCCGCGTCGCCATCAGGCCGAGGAGACGTTCGCGGTCTCGAACGGGATCGCCGATCGTGAATCGCAACGTCAGTTCGCGCTCGAACATGAGCCCATTGTCGAGGGGATAGTCGGGCTCGAAGTGGGCGCCGACGACGGAGACTGTTCCGCGGCCTCGCGCGAGGTGGAGTGCGAGGTCGAGAGCCCCGGGTGACCCGGCCGCCTCGATCACGACGTCGGCGCCGAGGCCGCCGGTCGCGTCCGCAACCGCGGCCTCCGCCGCGTCTGGCGCGACCGCGTGGGCGCCGAGATTCGTGGCGAGCGCCCGGCGCTCTGCAACGCCGTCGACGGCAAGGAGCGTGCCGGCCACCTTCGCGGCGCAGAGCACGGCCATCAGCCCGACCGGTCCGCAGCCAACCACGACCACCACGTCCCCGACGCCGACGTCGCCGCGAGTCACCGAGCCGAATCCGGTCGGGAGGATGTCGGCGAGGAAGATCGCGGTCTCGTCGTCCACCTCGTCGGGCAGCACGAGGAGACAACGGTCCGCGTGCGGAACGCGAACGTATTCGGCCTGGCCGCCGTCGAGACGTGGGTAGACGCCGGAATAGCCGAAGAGCGCGCGGCCGAGGCACTGTGAGGGACGTCCGGCGCGGCAGTGCGCGCACGTTCCGTCGGAGATCGTGCTCGTGCAGACCACGCGCTGCCCCGGCTTCACGCCGTCGACGGCCGAGCCCACCTCCGTGACTTTCCCCGCGAACTCGTGACCGAGGATCGTCCCCGTCTCGAAGCCCGGGGTCATGCCGTGGAACGGGAACAGGTCGGCGCCGCAAATGGCCGTGCGGTGAACCTCGACGACCGCATCGGTCTCGTCGACGATCCCGGCGTCCGCAACCTCCTCAACCCGCACGTCGCCGACGCCTGCGAGCACGACCGCCTTCATGCCAGCTGCTCGATCTCGACGAGGTAGGCGTCGGGGTCGACGCAGAAGAAGCGGCATCCACCCCAGGGCGGCTCGTACGGGTCCGCGAGGAAGCGGACTCCCTCCGCGGCGAGCTCACGATGGACGGCGCGCGCATCCTCCACCTCGAGCACGAGGACGATGTTCGCCTGCGTCGGATCCTTCGTCGCGCTCATCGTGACGCCGGGACGGTCCTCGGCCGGATGGCCCTCCGCGGCAAGCGAGATGCGCGCGTGCGCTGTCAAGAACGTTGCGTAAGGCGGATCGTCGTACGTCGCGACGACCTCGAGCCCGAGCCGGTCGCGATAGAAGGCGAGCGAGGCCTCGAAGTCGGAGACGGCCAGGATCGCGCCT
>WNFC01014473.1_pt1 | contig 10676 bp, 7 predicted proteins | sample 5400541 | NCBI WGS metagenome assembly WNFC01 (sample SAMN13153342, study PRJNA577476) | soil metagenome | isolation source: 120 cm saprolite under Douglas fir tree site 2 hole 2 replicate 1 | place: USA:California | collected 2015-04-18
GATATCGACCGCGGGTGGAGCCTGGCGCGCCAAGCGGATAGCCTCACGCCCGCGGCTCAAGTCCCGTTCCGGAGCCGGATTCGGCAGATCGTCGTCGCCAGCGTGATCGGGCGGGCGGGCCGGCGAGACAGCGCGATGGCGGTGCTCGGGCGCGCCCGCACGAATGACCCGAAGATCGACCCGACGCAGGACCTGGTGGGCTATGAGGCGGTGATGCGGGCGCTTATCGGCGATGCGGATACGGCGATCACGATCCTGCAGCGCTACGTGGCCACCCATCCGGACCACTCATTCCGACGGGACGGGATGCTGCATTGGTGGTGGCGGGACCTAGAGCGCCGACCCGGCTTCCAGGAGGTGCTGTCCTCCAGTCACTAAGCTCGCAAACCCAAAAATCGCCAGCATTGGCAATTTCGATGTGGCATCCACACCACAGTCCTTCTCATCCGCGCCACAGTTCTTCTATGACACAATCCTTGCAGTCATTCCTGGGGTAACAAACGCTTTCGCGCCGGCCCTGAGTTTGTCCGTCCGAGTCCGTTGCCGGAGTTTCGCATATGAATCGAATCGCGCGTCTTTCGCTCACCGCTGCCGCGGCGTTGGTAGGGTTCGCCTGTCAGGATCGGCGTACTCCGACCAGCCCGCCGGAAACGCCAGCACTGGAGATACGAGACGGTTTCAACGGCGGCAACCCGCACTTCTTCTGGATCTTCCCGATTCGCCCCGTCGACGTCCAACCACCCAAGACCGCACCGTTCAATCCCGACCTGTCGCCTGTCGTCGATATCTGCGAATGGGACGGGACCGCGTGTGTGCAGCAGATCTCGCACTTGACGATGAGCGCGGGAGGGTTGCTTGATAACGTCTTCGTGTTGCCACAGTTCGAGGTGTATCTCGTGTTGTGGCGCACTGACCAGCTCCATTTGAGCGCGAACAAGATCTACCGCATCAGTGTCCTCGTGGGCACGCATGTATTGGGATTTGCCGACGTGGACATCGTGAGAACCCTGCGGGACGCGGCTCAGGTCGATCCCGACGAGTTCGTGCCCCTCCTCAAGAATCTGATCCTGCCGATCCCATTCCGGATCGAGAAGGGCGCGTTGTGCGATGGACAGGATTGCGACTCGAAGAGCATCGATCTGACAAAAGGCGGATCGGTGGTGCTCGCCACGACGGGGGACCGCGTCGACATTCCCGCGCAGACGTCCGGCCAGGTGGTGGCCGTAACGGTGAGCCCCTGCACGGATCCGAACGGCCTCGGTATCGACCTTCCGAAGTTCGGGAATTGCTTGACGGTTACTGCCGACCCGCCTCTCGCGGCGCCCCTCTCACCCCCGGCGACGGTATCGATCTGCAGCCTGCATGACAACATTCCAGCGCTCGTGCACGCGCAGCAGGATCTCGTCGCGCTACACCGTCAGGACATCACACCGAACGCTTCGTTGATCAGCGCGTTACCGCATTCTACCGATTTCTGTCCGAAGCCGATCGGCGCGCTCCCGCCGGCACGCAACTGGATCGAGGCCGGGTGGCGTGCTGTGCACCACGGTGTGGCATCGCTGTTCGGGGTGCGGCCGTTGCATGCGGCGACCGCGATGCTCGACGTGGGCGGCGGCGGCGAAACCCCGACGTTCTCCGATTTCCAGTTCGCGCTGCCAGCAAAGATGGCGATTCTCACCGGCGCGGTGCAGCATGTTCTCCCGAACGGCGCCGTGCCGATTCCGCCCGCCGTGCTCGTTACCGATGCCGACGATCGGCCGGTCGGCGGCGCCCGGGTGCACTTCCGGATCACGTCGACAAACGGCGGCAGTATCACGCCGACTGATGGGATCGCGTTCAGCGACCCGGTGACGGGCCTCGCGACGTTGACGTCGTGGCAAGTCGGCAACCCCGGCGACTACAGTGTGGAGGCATCGGGCTTCGGCATCGCGGATCCACAGAACAACGGGCCAGCGGTGGGCTTCGACCCGTTTGCCCCGGCGGTGTTCGGCGACCGGTCTCGTTTTGCCGCTCACGCAGCCGAACGGCCTCAGCATGCAGAGCGGGACCGCCGTCCAACTCGAGGTCTCGCCCGCGACCGCAGTCACGTGGTCCAGCTCGGATCCGCTCGGCACGGTAGGCAGCGTGAATACGACAGGCCTCGTCACGATGGTTCAAGAGAACGACGATCCCACAGTGGCGCACGAGCTCGTGGTCACGGCCACCGGCGCAGGCGCAGGCGCACCGGGCACAGTCAAGATCAACTCGTACGCCTTCGACCACTTCCCCCGCGTTACAACGCTGGTGTGGCGTTCGGTGATTGGAGCGGTGAGTTACGACGTGGAGTACGAATTCGGGACCGGCTGTACTATCGGCACTGCCGTCTGCGCCACCTGGGCGCCGCATTCTGGAAGCCCCGCAACGACATCGAGTCAGGGCTACGTATTCGAGTTCGTGGGAGCCCAGCCGGGACGGTGGCGGGTGGTCGCACACGATGTGTTAGGCGGCATTGTGTCGACATCGGAGCGGGTGTACTTCAACTATCTCCACTAGGCGGGAGCAGTTGTGTCGGACAGGGCGGCTCCAGTTCGAGCCGCCCTTCCTTTTTGCGTGCTCCGACCGCCTATTCTGCCGCGATGGCTCGCGAACTGATCGGGCGGGTGCGCCAGGCGTTAGGCGACCGGTACAACGTCATCACCGCGGTGGGGCGCGGCGGCAACGCCACGCTGTACGGCGCGTTCGACAAAGACGGCCGCAGGGTGGCGATCAAGGTGTTGCATCCCGAGCTCGCGGTCTCCGTCGCCGCCGATCGCTTCCTGCGTGAAATCCGCTGGGCCGCCAAGCTGGACCACCCGCACATCGCGCCACTGCTCGATTCCGGTGAGACCGATTATATGCTCTGGTTCGTGATGCCGTTCGTCCCGGGAGAGACGCTGCGGCAGGTGGTGCGGCGCGAGCGCATGCTGCCGATCGACCGGGCGGTCCGCGTCGCGACTGAAGTGCTGGACGCGCTCGGACACGCACACGAGCACGGCCTCGCCCATCGCGACATCAAGCCCGACAACATCGTGCTCTCGGCAGAAGGCGGCGGGGCGGTACTCGTCGACTTCGGGATCGCGCGCGCCATCGCCAGCTCGGGCGAAGACCGGGTGACGCGCAGCGGGTTCGTCGTGGGCACGGAGGAGTACATGAGTCCCGAGCAAGCGGGCGGCTCTCCCGATATCGACGGCCGCACCGATCTGTACTCGCTCGGCGTGGTCCTGTTCGAGGCGCTCACCGGCCGGCCGCCCTTCGCCGCGGCCAGCGCCGCCGCCGTGCTCGACATGCAGCAGCATGCGCCGCCGCCGGATCTCCGCAAGCTGCGGCGAGACGTGCCGCGGGCACTCAGCGACACGGTCATGAAGGCGCTCTCCAAGGCGCGCGAAGCGCGCTGGCCAACCGCCGCCGATATGCGGCGGGCACTGCTCCCCTACGCGGTGGTGACCTAGCGAATGCGATCTCTGTCGCTGCTGCTCGGGTTGGTGCTCGCAACCGCCGACCTGACAGCCCAGGCGCGTCCCCGCGCGCGCGACCTCGGCGTCCCCTTCGACGGTACGCCCGGTCCGCTCAACGCCATCACCGACGTCGCCGGTGTCAGCGTCGGACACAGCACGATCATCGCGAGCCAGGGCGCGCTCGTCGTCGGGCGGGGTCCTGTGCGCACTGGTGTCACCGCGGTCTTCCCGCGCGGCGCGACGAATGGCGATCCCGTCTTCGGCGGCTGGTTCACACTGAACGGCAACGGCGAGATGACCGGCACAACCTGGCTCGAGGAGTCCGGGTTTCTCGCCGGGCCCGTGATGATCACGAACACCCACAGTGTCGGGGTGGTGCGCGACGCCGTGATCGAGTGGCTCGTGCGCAAGGGGTTCGAATTCGATTGGTCGCTGCCGATCGTCGCCGAAACGTGGGACGGATCGCTCAACGACATCAACGGCTTTCACGTCACCAAAGAGCACGCGTTCGCGGCGCTCGACAGCGCGCGGGGCGGGCCCGTGGCCGAAGGCAACGTCGGCGGCGGAACCGGCATGATCTGCAACCAATTCAAGGGCGGCATCGGCACGGCGTCGCGACGGCTCCCCGCAGACCGGGGGGGTGGGGGGTACACGGTCGGTGTACTCGTGCAATGCAACTACGGCTCGCGCGCGCGCCTCTCGATCGCCGGCGTCCCCGTTGGCCAGGAGATTCCCGATCTGCTGCCGTGCTATGACTCGCTACCGGGCGGCACGGTTCGGGCCGGCCGCCGCTGTGCGGATGCCGACAAGGGATCCATCATCATCGTGGTCGCGACCGACGCGCCGCTGCTGCCTCATCAGCTCAAGCGTATGGCCAAGCGCGCCGCGCTCGGCGTCGGCCGGCTCGGCGGTACCGGTGGAAATTCGTCCGGCGACATCTTCGTCGCGTTCTCGACCGCCAATCCCGGCGCGGCGAGGCCCGATGCAAATGTCAGCGTGATGATGCTGCCGAATGAGCGGATCGGCCCGCTGTTCGAGGCCACGATTCAGGCGACCGAGGAAGCGATCGTCAACGCGATGGTGGCGGCCGAAACGATGGCGGGAATCAACGGCATGCGGGTGTATGCGCTGCCGCATGACCGGCTGCGCGCCGCGCTGCGCAAGTACAACCGTCTGGTCGAGCCGAGACGGTGAGGCACCTTTGTCTCTTCCTGTTGGTCCTCAGTGCGGCCTGCCAGACGGAGGCGCGTCGCCTACTCGTCGTTGACCTGACGCTCGCCGATCCGCTGACCCTCGAAGCCACCGCGGCCCCCTGGCATGCGGCCGGGTATCGCGTGGAGTACCGCCGCTTCTATCCGCATCTCACGCGGCAGGATCTCGCCCGCTACCGCACTGTGCTCGTCCTCGGCGGCCGGGAGCCCGAGGGCCGGTCCGACGCACTCACCATCGGCGATCTCGCGATTCTTGCCGAGTGGATTCGCCGCGACGGCGTCGTCGTGCTTGGATACACCGAAGCTCGCGGAGCGCTTGACGGCTGGATCATGAACCAGTGGCTCGCGGCGCAGGGCGCCGGCATCGCCATCGGGACGGCGGGGGGGGCGGGGGCGGGGGCGGCGCAGCTGCTCGACGCCACTCCACTGCCGCATTCGGCCCTCGACAACGCCGGCTTCGCGCCATTCCCTGCTGGCCGCAATTATCCCTTGCAGATCCGCGACCGCAGCCAGACCCTGGCGCGCGCCAGCGGAACGGCGCTCGTCGCGGCGAGCCGCGTGCAGGATGGCCTGATCGTCGTGGCGAGCCGCAGCCTGTTGGCGTCGGCCGATGCCGACGTGCGCGCGCGGGATTTTCTCGTCGCGCTCGCCCGCTGGACGCGGCGCCCCGCCGAGTGGGCCGGCATCGGCGCTGCGACCCGTCCCGCACTGCTGCGACTCGCCGGCGCGCCGCAACAGGTCGCCGTCCATCCTCCGCCGCTCGCCCCACCGACCGGGGGGGGGGCCGCCACGATCGTGCTGCCGCAACCGGTCTCTACCAACCGCGAAGACCCTGTAGTAGCCCCCACCTGGATTAACCGGCAGGGCATGCGCGTGTTGTGGAGCCGGTTCACGCTGCCGTCGCTCGACTCGTTGCTCGGATTCGTGGACGTCGCCGCGCTCAACGCGCTCGCGACGACCATTCCCGAGCCCGCGGTCGCAGACACGGAGAGTACGCGCAACCTCTGGAAGATCACCGCGGACCGGTTGCAGGCCACGAGTCTCCACTGGTTCCCGGCGATCTCGTTGTTCGCGATCCCGTCACAGGGCGCCGCTGAGGTGGACCGGCACGGGAATCTCACGCCGATCGCCTGTGGGCTCGATTCGCTCTACTGGCGTGGCGCGTTGCGCCCCACGTACCGCACCTTAGCGCGGCTGGGTGGCGCGCGGCCTCCCCCCGAGGTCATTGCCGGCGTCGCCTTGGATCTGGACAGCGCGATGTCGTATTTCCGCGGGAGCGGATTCTGTGACGCCGACTATCGCGTGGGATTGGCCGCATTGGGCTTGGACCGCGCCGAGATCGAGCGGCTCGCGGGACTGCCCCCGCCCGTTCGCTACGACACGTTGCTGGAGCGCGGCTGGTTGGGCGGGTACTTCGAGGGGCTCGAGGCCGCAGTCGCCGAGCGCGCCGCCGCGCTGCGCGGCGAGCTGCGACGGCTGCATCCCGATCTGCGCTTTGCGTTCCATGCGAGCGACGTGCCCGCCGACTGGTTCACGCTCGGCCTGTTGCGCGGCTTCTCGAGTCCGGACGCTCCGGTCCTGCTGTGGCTCAAAGAGCGGCGGGGGCGCCCCCTGCTGCGACGCTATCGGGAGCGTAACGTGTTCGCGCTCTCAGCCCTCGGTTTGCAGCCCGACCGCGCCACGTTCGCGCAGAGCGAATGGCCGCGGTTGCGATTCGCGGCATTCAGCGAGCACGCGGGGTTTTGGCTCGACGGCGCCGCGACCGATAGCTTGGGTCGCGTGATCCGGCGCTTCACGAAGTAAAGCCTTGCCCCGTGGCCCTGTGGCCCGGTAATTTCCTCCCCTGGAAGTGGTGGGGCCGATGGTCGCGGATGGCCGGCTTCAGGGGTCACCCGAGGAAAGTCCGAGCTCCACAGGGCAGACCGCCAGGTAACGCCTGGGCGCCGTAAGGCGACGGACAGGGCCACAGAGAACAGACCGCCCTTGTATCCAAAGGGTAAGGGTGAAACGGTGGGGTAAGAGCCCACCGCGCGTCCGGTAACGGGCGCGGCACGGCAACCCCCGGTCGGAGCAAGGCCAAATAAGCAGCGAGACCCGGCCCGGGTCGTTCGAGCTGCGGGTAGGCCGCACGAGATGGCTGGCGACAGCCATCCCAGAGAGATGACCATCTGCTCGTACCAACGAGTAAACAGAACTCGGCTTATGGTCTCACCACTTCCTCCTCTGTGACCACACAGCCGCCCGGCTCCTCAAAATCCGTTCCCTATCCTCCGCATTGGGAGAATGTCGCCGACTTGCGGGTCTTTCGAACCACCGCTGGAGAGTGGGAGAAGCTCATCGTCTGGCGGACCGACATGCGCAAGCGGGGATGGAAACTGCTCAAGGTGACGAGCGAGGAGACCGAGGTGGTCGCCATCTTCGGACGTACCAAGACTAAGGAATAGCCGATGCGTCGCGTTCTTTTTGTGGCGGCAGCGATCACTGCTCTCAGCTGCACGCCCAAGAACCCACCGTCTACTCCCACGCCCGCGAACCCGCCGGCCGCACCGCCGCCCCCACCTCCCGCACCGCCGCAGGCCGCACCGCAAGGACTCCGGTTGGGACCGAGCGCACTGCGTTACATGGCGCATCAATCGCTCCACGCAGAACAAGAGCTGCAAGGCCAGACGCAAGTGATTGTTCGCGGAACGCGGTTGTTTCTCACGGCGACCGTTGTCGGGCCCGCCGATAGCCTGGGATATCGCCTGACATTCACGATCGATTCGATCGCTCTCGATTCAGGCACGACAGTTCCGCCGACAGTGGACCTCTCGGCTGCGCGAGGCCTGGTCTTCGATGGCAGGCTGACGCCGTCCGGCGTGTCCACACTCACGCTCGTAACTGACTCGACGCGCGCGGCTCCATTCGTACAGCTGTTAGGCCTTCTGCAGACCTTCTACCCGCACCTTCCCACAGCTGGCCTCATCCTCGGCGCCGAGTGGACCGACACCACCACGGCCGACGATCGCGTGGTCATCGATGTGAAACGGCGGTCGATCAATCATTCTCGTGCGGCGACGTGGGAGGAACGAGCGGGCATTCGCGCGCTGCGACTCGACGTGACCTCCACGTACAGTGTCTCAGGTTCGGGGAGCCAATTGAATCAGCCCGTGGAGGTCACGGGATCGGGAACGGGGACGGCTCACTATTTTATCGCTGTCGACGGACGGTACTTGGGCGGCGAGGGAACGGATAGTTCGACGATTACGGTCAGGTTCCCCTACCAATCGGCTGTTATCCCCGCGACTCGGATCCTCCGCTTTACGACAATCCTGTTGCCGTGACGGGCTCCTGGACGGTTGCGCCGGTGGCCGTCGCGCTGCTGGTCAGCGGGACAAACCTGCCCGCCCAGCAGGTCGCGAACCGCGCCACCGCCTATCTCTTTCCCACCGACGTGTCCGACGCGCGCGCGATCTGGGTCAATCCCGCGGGGCTTGGCATGCAACGGGAGGCGTCGATCTACGCTGAGGTGGCAGTAGGCGATCCCGGGTCGAAGGGACGGCTGCGGCAAATCAACGCTGGTTTCAATTCCCGAGGCCTTTCGTTCGGCTACCAACGCGACCTGCTCGACAACGGCGGGCGGGCCAACACGTACCGGTTCGGACTGGCGGGAGGGTCGAGCGGGCTCGCGGTGGGCTTCGACATCGCGCACTACCATGGCGGCGGCGCACGAGCCACCGGTTGGGACCTCGGCGCGACGTATGTCGCCTATCCGGGTCTCACCTTGGGGCTCGTGGCGACGAATCTCGGCCAGCCCATCGTGCGGGGCCAGCAGCAGCGCCTCACCTTCGTGCCCGGCGCCACCTGGCATCCGAGCCCCGCTCCGGCGCTGGCCTTCTCTGCGGCCGCGGGCATCACGCCTGATTCGGTAGCGTCGTACGCGTTTGGCGTGAGCTGGCGGGCCACTGGACAACGGCCGATCGAGATTCTCGCGCGCCTCGATACCGATGGCGGTCTGCGGCGCGCGCGGTTTGCACTGGGACTGTCGATCGGCGGCCGGGATCGCATCGGCGCCCTCGTGACGACGCCAGGCGACCTCTCGAGCATCGACGACGCGAGCGTGTACGGATTATCGACGCGGGAGCCCGGCCCTCGGCGTCGTTAGGAAGGCCGCCGCGTGCGTGTGCGCACCCGCGCGCGACCCTTCGCTGCCGAATCCACCGCTTCGCGCTCGTTGAGCTGTCCGCCCAGCAGGATCATGTCCCGGAATGACAGGCTTCGGAACACCGTGTCGGTGAGCGCTCTCCCCACCGTTCCAAGGATGACGAGCCGAAACGTGAGGCCGCTACGCACGTCGAAGCCCATCTTCGTGCGGACGCTGTCGCGCGAGTAGGAGCGCACACCATGCGGCGTGACGACCACCGTGCGGCGGCGCGTGAGCAGCAGCAGGGTGGTGTCTTCCTGGCCGGCGGGTTGGTATGCGTAGAGTGCCACATCACCCGGCGCGAGGGCGCGGCGCGCGCGCATCGCGCGACTGAGACTGTCGGGCACGGGCGCCCGTATCGCGACTTTCGGCGCCTTGCTGAACACGGTGTAGGCGACGACCGCCGCGCCGGCGACGAAGGCGATGGACAGCAGACAGCCCGCCACGCTCAAGCCGAGCAGCGACTTGTAGAACATCGCCGTGATGCGCCGGCGGAACGGGACGCGCACACGATCGCGCGCTGCCGTCGGCAGCGCGTCCACTAACGCGCGACTGACATCGCCGGCCGTCTGAAAGCGCTTGGTGCGATCCTTCTCGAGCATGCGCTCCAGCACCACGGCCATCTCTTCCGTGACATCGGGGCGCTCGCGGCGAATCGGGGCGGGGGCCTGGGTGAGCTGCTTGGCGAGAATCGACGCGGACGAGGGGCCGTCGAACGGCGGCGTCCCGGCAAGCATCTGGTAGAAGACGATGCCGAGGGAGTAGACGTCGGACCGGCCGTCCAGGTTGTCGCCGGACGCCTGCTCGGGACTCATGTACTGCGGCGTCCCGATGATCATCCCTTCGCTGGTGAGTTGTTCCGTCCGTGGGGTGGCCGCCTGCGCCGCCTGCGCGGCCTTGGCGATGCCGAAATCGGTCACCAGCACGTGGCCGCTCTTGTCGAGCAGCACGTTGTCCGGCTTGATGTCGCGGTGGACGATGTCGTGGGTGTGCGCGTACGCGAGGGCGTCCGCGACTTGCCGGGCGATCCGCGCGGCGTCGCCGACGGAGAGCTTCTTGTGGCGCTCGAGGAGATGGCGCAGCGACGGGCCGTCGATGCACCGCATGATGATGTAGAAGACCTCTTTCTGCCGGCCGACCTTGTAAATCGGGACGATGTGCGGATGCTCGAGACGCGCGACGGTCTGCGCTTCCCGCAGGAAGCGCTCGGCGACCGTTGGTGACGGCGCGAGCTCGACGTCGAGCACCTTCACCGCGACGTCGCGGTTCAACGCGTTGTCCCGGGCGCGGAAGACCGCCGCGAAGCCCCCCTCACCCAGCAGGAGGCCAACGGTAAATTCCGGACCAAGCGCTTGTTGCAGGCGCTGCTGGAGGGCTTCGAGGTCCATGGCGGTGCAAAAAGCTAGGATTGCAGCGCGCGTTCTGCTAGGGACGAGCGCGCTGTTCGTTGTCTGGTTGGTCGTCGTCTGGCCGCCGCCCGTGTGGTGGCGCGATCACGAGCCGCGCTGCACCGCGATGATGCGGTTGCGGTCCGATTGTCGAGGCCGTCGGCAGGCCGAAACGGCGCCGCTCCTCGAGCGCATGATCATCATCGCCGAGGATTCGCGATTCAAAACGCATCACGGGATTGATTTCGTCGAATTGCGAGACGCCTGGGCCGGCGGCGGGCACCGCGGCGCCAGCACGATCACGCAGCAGCTCGCCAAGAACCTGTACCTGTCTCCGTCACGCTCGCTGTTGAGAAAACTCAAGGAAGCGGTCACCGCCGTGCGGCTCGAGATGGCTCTGAGCAAGGACGGCATCATGGAG
>WNFC01024321.1_pt1 | contig 10676 bp, 12 predicted proteins | sample 5400541 | NCBI WGS metagenome assembly WNFC01 (sample SAMN13153342, study PRJNA577476) | soil metagenome | isolation source: 120 cm saprolite under Douglas fir tree site 2 hole 2 replicate 1 | place: USA:California | collected 2015-04-18
ATCGCCCCCACTGTTCGGTTGATCCTTTTCCCCATCGTGCTCTTCCTGGCCGCCGTCGTGGCGCTGCTCGGCAGCCTGATGCCCCTCGGACGCGCGTCACGCGTCGATCCCGCGCCCGTATTGCGGGGTGAGTGAAGACGTGACGCGCCGCTCCCGGTCAATGTTCTGGCGAATCTTCCGGCAACTGCTTCGCGCGAGCCGCGGACGGCTCACGGTCGCTTTGATCGCGCTTTCAAGTGGGGCCGCGATTTCCTCCGCGCTTCTGAATATCAATCTGGACGCGGAACAGAAATTGACGCACGAATTTCGCACGCTTGGCGCCAACGTGGTCGTCGCGCCGCCTTCGGCGGGCAGTGACGCCGCGCTGGCGGATGCCGCCATCATGGACCGCATTGTTGGGACGAGTGCGCCACAGATTGTCGCTGCAGCGCCCTACCTTTACGTTTCGGCAAATGCAGGCACGCAGCCAGTAATCCTGGCGGGCACGTGGTTCGACCAGGTGGCAAAGATGAACTCCTGGTGGAAGGTGGATGGAGGATGGATCTCCTCCCGCGATGACCGATCGCACTGCCTGGTGGGTCAGGCCGCGGCGCGCCAATTTGGGCTCGTGCCTGAGAGTCAAATTGATCTGCGCGCCGGCGAACGCCACGTTATGCTCACGGTCAGCGGAATCATTACGGCGGGCGGCGCCGAGGATAGCCAAATTTTCACGAGCCTGGACGTCGCGCAAAGTCTTGCAGGCTTGCCCGGCCGAGTGAGTCTCGTCCAGTTGAGTGTTTCGGGAACGCCATCCGAAATAGAGGCATTTGCGAGCCATCTGGCCAGCACTCTGCCGGGCCTTGAGGTTCACCCGGTGCGCCAGCTTGCGGCGGCTGAAGGATCGATTTTGGCGCGGATTCGCGGCCTGATTTTCTGGACGATCACGCTCATTCTTGTGCTCACAACGCTCGGCGTGCTCGCATCGATGGCCGCCCTGGCGATGGAACGCAGCCGGGACGTCGGCTTGATGAAGGCGCTCGGGGGATCCGTGGAGGGAATCATGCGCCTGTTTCTTGCCGAGGCTGCCGCGCTGGGGGTAGTGGGCGGCACAATCGGATTTGCGATCGGCGTTGTGCTCGCGCGATGGATCGGAGGGCGCGTCTTCGGCGTCGCCATTTCGCCGCGCCTGGCCGTCTTTCCGGTAACGATTGCCTTGGCGGTAACCGTGGCTCTGACGGGGGCGCTTCCGCTGCGGCTGCTCGGACGCATACGCCCGGCTGAGATTTTGCGGGGAGAGTGATGGCGCCTCTGGTCCAGGTCGAACAACTCGAGAAGCGCTTCGATGCCGTGCGCGCTCTCTATCACGTGAGTTTTGAGATCGAGGCGGGCGAGTGGATCGCCATCATGGGGCCGTCGGGGTCCGGCAAAACGACGTTGATCAATATTCTCGGAGGTCTCGACCACCCCACTGCGGGGCGCGTGGTGGTGGATAGGATGGAGATCGGCCAACTCAGTGAGCGCGAGCTGACCCGCTATCGCTCCGAGAAAATCGGTTTTGTTTTCCAACAATTTCACCTCGTGCCATATCTCACGGCGCTTGAAAATGTAATGCTCGCGCAGTATTTCCACAGCATCACCGACGAGGACGAGGCCGCCGAAGCCCTGCGCCGCGTTGGCCTGGAGGACCGCCTGGAACATCTTCCCGCGCAGCTTTCAGGCGGCGAGCAGCAACGTGTGGCCATCGCGCGCGCGCTGATCAATCACCCGAAACTGATTCTGGCCGATGAACCCACCGGCAATCTCGATGAAGACAACGAGACCACGATCCTGAACCTGTTACGCGAACTGCACACCGCGGGGCACACGATTCTCGTCGTCACGCACTCGCAGGCCATCGGAGATCTCGCCGACCGCCGCATCGAACTCGAACACGGGCGTCTCGCGCGAATCAGTCTTCCGGTAAGATAGAATTTGTGTTGGAGCCCGGACCGTGTAGCGCTCACCTTTAGGTGAGCATGTGTTTGAATCCACGGTGCCCGCCTGAAGGCGGGCTCTACAAGAGCCTCCGAAATCAGGGTTGTCACACAGACAAAAGATACCTATCCGATGCCAATACCTATCGATGAAAGAAGGAAGCCCGCCAGTGTGAAGGTGCACGTGTCCTCGGGGGCCGGCGTCGATATCACCTGGTCCGACAGCCACGCCAGCCACTACGACTTCGCATATCTCCGGGAAAAGTGTCCCTGCGCGATGTGCAACGACGAGCGAGAGAAAAAGGAAGAGCGGCGAAAAAACGATGAGCGGTTGAAAAAGCAAAATGCCGCCCGCGAAGCGCCTCCGCCGTTGAGCTCACCGGCGCTTCCCATGTTCAAGCCTAAACTCAGCGCGCGGGCGGCGCACGCCGTTGGCAATTACGCCCTGCAGATCGATTTCAACGACGGGCACACGACGGGTATCTACAGCTTCGATTATTTGAGGACGGTTTGCCCGTGTGAAGACTGCGCCCGCGAGTTTCGAACGGCTCCGGACTTATCCTCCCGATAAACAGATCAAATCGGCCCGCGCTAGACATCGCCGCTTAAAGATGCAATTATGAAATCCTTATTAAATCTTGACGTCTCATGTCATCGACTCCCACGAGCCCAAATCCTGAATCTTCACGCGTTGTAACGATTCCTCGCGTCATTGTGGCTACTACGGCCATGCTGACGTTCATTTCTTTTTGGCGCGCCGCTGCGATCGTTCTGAACGATTTGGCCTCGTCGGCCTACTACGCCGGCGGCGAGTCGGAAAGCTTTATCGGCAAGTCGGCGCCGTGGTTCATTCTGGGCGTCATGTTGTTTTCCTACTGCGTCCGCGCGGTTTATGTCGAGAGCTGCAGCATGTTCGTGCGCGGCGGCGTGTATCGCGTCGTCAAAGAGGCGTTGGGCGGAACGCTTGCAAAATTTTCCGTTTCGGCATTGATGTTCGATTACGTCTTGACCGGCCCGATTAGCGGCGTTTCGGCCGGGCAATACCTGGCCGGGCTTCTGAATGAGTTGTTCGCATATTTCCACTTCAATGTTGTCCTCTCGGAGAATTCGACCGCTGCGTTTTTTGCGATCCTTGTTACGCTCTATTTCTGGTATGAAAACATCAAGGGTATTCCGGAGTCGAGTCACAAGGCGCTGCGCATCATGCAGGTCACAACGGTTATGGTCGCGGTTCTGATCCTCTGGTGTACGTATACGATCTGGGTACGCGGCGCGCACCTCCCGCCATTTCCCTGGCCTTCCAATATTCAATTGGACAAGAGATCTCTCGGATGGCTCTACGGCGGCCAGATCGTGAAAATGATTCCGATGATCGCGGTTTTTGTGGGCATCGGACATTCAGTTCTGGCCATGAGCGGCGAGGAGTCTCTCGCGCAGGTTTACCGGGAGATTGAGGCTCCCAAGCTGCCGAATTTGAAGAAGGCCGGCCTGATCATTTTCATCTACAGCCTGTTGTTTACTTCGCTCGTATCTTTTTTTGCCGTGATGATCATTCCGGACGGGACGCGAAGCAAATATCTGGAGAATCTGATCGGCGGCCTGTCCATGAATCTGGTGGGGCCGTTCGCCTTGCGGCTGGCATTCCACGCATTCGTTGTCGTGGTGGGCACGATGATCCTGGCGGGCGCGGTCAATACGGCGATCGTGGGCTCGAACGGCGTGCTCAATCGTGTTTCCGAGGATGGCGTGCTGGCAGATTGGTTCCGGCAACCGCACCGCAAATTCGGCACGTCGCACCGCATCATCAACATGGTGGTTGCCTTCCAGATTCTGACGATTCTCGCCAGCCGGGGCAACGTCACTTTTCTCGCCAACTTGTATGCCTTCGGCGTGATCTGGAGTTTTACGATGCAGGGCATTGCGGTTCTCGTGATCCGGTACACGCATCCCGGTGACCGGGAATACTGCGTACCTCTGAATTTCCGATTGTTCGGCAAAGAGATTCCTATAGGGCTGGCATTGATCACGCTGGTGCTGTTCTTGATCGCTATCGTGAACCTTTTTACCAAGCCCAGCGCAACCGTTGCCGGCACCATTTTTTCATTGGTAATGTTCGGCGTGTTTTCGGTTTCCGAACGCATCACACATCGCAATCGCGGCGCTGCGCACGTGGAAATGGACCAATTCAACGTGGCCGCGCGGGAAGAGCTGTCGCCGCAGGGCGTCGGCGTGCGCCCGGGCAACATTTTAGTTCCGGTGAGCAATTATCACGCGCTCTATCATCTGCAGGCGGTTCTGGATCGCGTGAAACCCGAGCGTCGCGATGTGGTTGTGCTCCACATCCGCCTTCTTCGCCGGTCCGCCTCCGGCTCGAGTGAGCTGGAAGCCGAGCAACTCTTCGGCAGCGTCGAGCAGTTTTTGTTCACGAAAGCTCTATCGCTTGCTGAAAAACGCGGGAAGACCATTCGCCTGGCCGTCGTTTCGGCAAACGACATGTGGAGCGGCATTCTGAATGCCGCGTTGAAGCTCGAATCCAATACCATTGTGCTGGGGCGATCCGCGAAACTGACCGTGGCTGAGCAAGCGCGCGAGATCGGCCTCGCGTGGGAGCAACTCCCTGACCCACGGCCGCAATTCAATCTGGAAATCTTTGCTCCAGGCGGCCAGCGCGAATTTTTCCTGTTAGGGCCGCACGCGCCGAACCTGACTTCCAACGAAGTCCGGCTGATCCACCGTCTCTGGCTGCGCTTCAGCGACCTGGTTGCCCCCGACGAGCTCCACCATCACGACATCGTTCACTTCGCTCTCGATGAAGTGTTGAACGAACTGCAGGAAGGCAAGGAAGCGGATGTTGTCGCCCGCCTGAAGCATCATGTCGAAAGGAACAAGGCAGCGCACACTAAACCATCGTAAAGCTCATGGGGCTATGCCGTACGCGTGCCGATCTAACGAGAAAGGAGTTGATTCGTCTCCGCCTGGCCCTCAAAATCTCTTCACGATTTTCCGGGAGCAGAGTGAAAGGGATCGGGCTGCGGAGACTCCGGACCTGACTCAGGACTCGGAATATCCAGGTTTACCACAATCGGTTCCTGCCCGCTTCGCACGATTACTGCTTCTACAGGTTGATCCCGCCTCGCGTTCAGCTCTTGGTGCGGCACGAACGGCGGCACGTAAATGAAGTCTCCGGGACCGGCCTCATCCACAAATTCCAAGCGGTCACCCCATCGAAAGCGCGCGCGCCCTCGAACAATATAAATAACCGTTTCCAGCTCCCCGTGGTGATGCGGGCCCGTCTTGGCGTCGGGATGCACCACGACAGTTCCTGCCCAGAGTTTCTGCGCGCCGACTCGCGCATGTGAGATGGCTTCGGCGCGCGTCATTCCAGCGGTTTGCGGCGTATTCGAATCCAACTCGCCGCTTCGAACAATTCGAATGCCATGCCGCTTCCAGTCGGGCTTGTCGTTCGACTTCCACTCGGGCATGGCGCGCTCCTATTTTTTGTGGCCGGTCCATCTAAGTTCGGTAGACGGGTTCCTTCAAGCTGTTCGCAACTCGGAGGTGCAATGCGCGCACTTCGTCGCCTTGCTCGGCACGGCGGACAGGCAATAGGGGCAGTCCCGCGTGGACGGCGCTGCAGCCGGCGCAGGTTTTGGCGCCAGGCGATTCACTTGTCGCACCAGCAGGAATACGGCAAACGCCACGATCAGAAAATTGATCACCGTGTTCAAGAACAGGCCGTAATTGAGCGTCGCCGCCCCCGCGGCTTTCGCCGCGGCCAAAGTGTCGTAGCGCACTCCCGACAAACTCACAAAGAGATTTGAGAAATCCACGTGGCCGAGCAGCCTCCCGATCGGGGGCATCAGGACGTCCTGCACGAACGAGTTGACGATTTGCCCGAACGCGGCGCCGATGATGATGCCTACCGCCATGTCCAAAACATTTCCCCGCATGGCAAATTCCTTGAACTCTTTGATCATTTTGGAGCTCCTTTCGTACAAGCAAGGTGAGGGGGAACTAACCCGTTCGAAACGAGAGCGCGGCGCTGACCAGGCCGCGAAGAACCAGGATGCCACCCGCCATCGCTAGCACGATACCAACCCAGCGCAATTCTACGAAGACCAAACTAAGCATCATCAAACCCACCACCGCCAATGAGGCTCCGCCCACGCGCAGCGCCGTGCGCTCGGCTGTTCGCGCGACCCGCTTCGTTTTCATCCATGCCCGGGCGCCCCAATACACCAGTACGACGCCGAGCCCCAGCCACGCGGGTTTCCTGGGATTAAACATGAATCGGCTGCTCAATCCGACCCACACGAGTAAACCCCCGAGCAATACAAATATCATCTCGTTCGTCGTACGCAATAGACTTGCCGGGCTTGGCATGGCAGCGCCGCGGGTTTCAGACCCGCTCAATCCGCAACGTTTTCAGTATGACGGCTTCTTTGGGTTTGTCGTTCGCCCCGCGCGGCAACTCGGAAATCTTTATCGCCAGGTCCAGTCCCTCAACTACCTCGCCAAAGATGGCATGCTTGTTATCGAGCCAAGGAGTCGCCGCGACGGTAAGGAAAAACTGGCTACCGTTCGTGTTGGGCCCTGCGTTGGCCATCGAAAGCTTGCCGGCCTTGTCATGCCGCAAAGAGCCGTGGAACTCGTCGGCAAAGCGATACCCAGGGTCGCCGGTTCCCGTCCCAAGAGGGCATCCGCCCTGAATCATGAATTGCGGGATCACGCGGTGGAAGGACAGCCCGTCGTAAAACGGCCGCTTTACCTTCTGCCCTGTGCGCGGATCTTTGAATTCCTTGGTTCCTTCCGCGAGGCCGACGAAATTCGCGACCGTCTGCGGGGCTTGACGCCGGGCCTGATTTGGACTACACAAGCAGGTTCGTAGAACACAAAATGGCCAAGTCGAGAACTCATACGGACTTTGTGCGCGAGTGGGAGCTATCGCCCATCGGGCGCCGCTTGCTCCGGGAGGGCCGCCAGTTCGCGACGGTGCGGCGAATCGTTGTTGCCGCGCGAAAAGTTTTTGCTCAGCGGGGACTCTCCGGCGCACGAATGGACCAGATCGCGCGCGCCGCGGGAGTCAACAAAGCCCTTCCCTATTATTATTTCCGCAATAAAGAAGAACTGCATCGCTTTGTCCTCGAAACGATGATCGCCCAGGTTCGCGTCGCGATGGAATCACCGGAAGTGCTTACCATGCAGCCCACCGACCGCGTGTGTGCTCTGGTGAACACGACCTTCGATTTTGTGATGCGCAATCCCGCCTATCCGCGTCTCATCCAGCGGGAAATGATGTCCGACCGGCGGCGGCTTCACTGGATGGTGGTCTCTTACCACCGCCCTTTGCACTTGCGAGTTGTCGAGACCATCCGGGAAGGAATTGCCTGCGGGCAATTTCGTCCCGTCGATCCGGACCAGACGGTTTTCACGATCTTCGGAATGATTCAGCACTATTTTGCGACAGGACCGCTGGCAAGCCAGATCTGGAAGCGGGACATCTGGCTGCCCAAGAACGTGGCGGAACGCCGCCTGGCGGTGCTGGATTTTATAAAGCATGGGTTGTTCTCGCCTGCCTCCATCACGGAGTAGCCGCGCAAGCTGCTTCGCGCGATCAATCCACCTCTTGTAATACTGAAAACTTTTCCATGGGCGCTGTCTCCATTGCGGCGAGAAGCGCCTTGACATCGCCAGGGCGATGCGCATAAAATTCCATCATTAATTAAACCGATTCTTAAACTGAGCTGTATTGTGAAAGACGAGTCAAAGCTCCGCGCCCATCCATCAGTATGCAAGGAGGCTTCCGTGGTTCGCCGAATTCTGTTTTTCCTGGGCGTGTCCGGTTTCTTCTTAATGATTTCGCCGCCCCTTCACGCACAGCAGGCCACTCCGAACGGCACATTGACGGACACGCAAAAAGAGGGCCGGCGAATTTTCCAGCAGCGGTGCGCCGTATGCCACACGCCCCCGACTGTTGTCGCCAAGCGATATGGCCCCGCTTTGTATAAAGAAATCGTGGAAGACAACGAAGACACGATTCCGCGACACCATCCTGGAAGGCCGGGAAGCCCTGATGCCGGGTTTTAAGTACGGGCTGACGCGGCCGGAGATCGATTCCATTATTGAATACCTGAAGACTGTGAAGCGGCCTTCTTCCAGGCCCAACAACAATCGGACCGCGGACAATCCCGAGCGTAACTCTGGTGGTGAGACGAATTAAGGAGGAATCATGGCGAGCATGAAACGATTCTGGGCGGTCGCCGCAGTTGTTGGGGTGAGTTTGGGGCTGGCGATATTCGCGACGAGTGCGCGGACCGCGCCGCCACAGCAGAGCGGCGTTTTGCTGACAGGATCCGTGAAGTCCGATATCGGCGAGAAGATGGCCGGCGTGACGGTGTCCGCCAAGGGCGTGGGCCAGACAATCACGACAAGCGTGTTCACCGACGAAGCGGGAGATTTTTATTTTCCCCGATTGGCAACGGGAAAATACCTCGTCTGGGCCCAGGCGGAGGGATTTGATGCGGGACGGGCAGAGGTCGATCTGGACGGAGCCGCTCGGCGTCAAGACTTCGTTTTGAAGACCACGATGGACGTCGTCAAGCAAATGACGGGCCAGGAATATATTTCGTCATTGCCCGAAGACACTCCGCAACACCGCCTCATGAAGGACGTGTTCTACAACACCTGCACGGGTTGCCACGAGCCGAACTACATTTTGCAAAACCGATTCGATGAAAAGGGCTGGGAAGCGATTCTCAACTTGATGTCCAAGGTTCAGAACGGTGGTGGCGAATTCGGCGGCTTGGACCAGGCGCCCTTCCCGGTCATGGTTTATTACAAGAAACAACTGGCGGCCTATCTTGCCGAGATGCGCGGCCCCGGCACATCGGCGATGCAGATCAAGCTGCACCCGCGCCCAACAGGAGAAGCAGCCAGGGCGATAACGTACGAATACAATATTCCTGTTGTTGATGCCGACCCGCTCGCCACCGACAATGGTTTTCCCACCAACGATGGAACCGACTGGTCGCTGGGAACTCCATCCGCGCTGAATAGTTCGCGTGGTCTGCACGACTCACAAACGGATCTGAACGGCAACATTTGGTTCACGACCTCGGAGCCCAGCTTTACTCGTACCATCAGCATGGTGGATGCAAAAACGGGGAAAGTTACCAACCTAAAAGTGCCGGGGATCAACGGATTGGCTGCGCCGACGCACGGCCTCACGATCGATCAGAAAGGCATGATGTGGGCCACGGTGATTGGCGCTCCGGAAGGGGGCGGCGGGAGTCTGCTGCGGGTTGATCCGACCACGATGAAATATGATGTCTTCCCGCCACCCAAAGGCTCGACGGGTGCGGGTACCAGCATTGATGTGGACGCGAAAGGAAACGTCTGGGCAACCACTAGTTCTGGAGCGCTTCGGTTCGATCCGAGCACTCATGAATATAAGGAATACAAGTCACCCACGCAGACTGACAACGGACCCGGGGGGTCATACGGAATCGCCGCGGATCGTCTGGGCAACGGCTGGTGGACACAAATAAACATGGACCGTGTGAACAGGGCCGACGTGGAGACCGGCAAGACGCAGGAGTTCAAGGAGCCCCCGCGAGCTGCCAGAGCGGATGGAGTCATCACGGAGGCAGACCGGAAGCTTTATGAACTTGCCGGAGTAGAGCTGACCGACTTCTCCGGTTTCTGGTCGCAAGGGCCGCGCCGGATGGGAGCTGACAAGAACGGCGACGTGGTTTGGGTGTGCGATTATTGGGGCGGCAACCTGGTGAAGTACGACATTCGAACACTGAAAACAACAATCTATAAGTACCCCACACCGGAATCCGCGCCCTATGACGCGTCTGTCGACAAAAACCATAACGTGTGGGTCAATCTCACCAACGGCGATTCGGTGGCGAAGTTCGATCCCAAGACCGAAAAGTGGATCGAGTATCCGTTGCCGACCCGCGGAATTGCGCTGCGCCACATTTCGCTCGATGAGAGGAGCGGAACGACGCAGATCATCGTGGGTTATACGCGTAACAGCAAGATTGCCCGTATGCAGGTCCGGAGCAAGGAAGAGCTGCAGGCTTTGAAGGCGCAAGTGCAGGAACTTTCGGCCCGGGCGAATAAGTAAGGCTTATCTCATAACCCTCGGGCGTAGCATGATTCACGCTTCAGGGGCTAAAACCCGGTTTTTATTACATTTTGACGTCGCGGTTGAAGCCACGACGCGCAAAGCTTATTTATGAGATTTGATATACTAGTAAAATTAAGTAAACAGTAATACAACTGAGATAATTTATGATCAATGGCATCTAGTAGCACGGGCTTTAGCCTGTGTGGTTTTGGTTAGTGCACGAGCGGAAATGCACAGACTGAAGTCTGTGCTACTTTGGAGCGCGACCCACTACGGAGTGTGTATGAAAAACACTTTTTTGCGAGAGGTTTGGCTCAATGACTGTGGGTTCACACGTCGCGGACTGTTGAAGTTGGCTTTGGCTGTTGCCGGCATCTTCGTATCCACAGGTTATTTATTGGGCCCGAGCGGTTGGGCTGCCGCGGCGCAACCGGCACAAGATGCGCAATCGGCCAACGTTGACGCGACAATGGTTCAATACGATTCGGGCGGGCTCAATATCGACGCCTATGTGGTAAACCCGAGGGGCGGAGGAAAGAATCCCGCCGTCATCGTGATCCATGACAATCAGGGTCTGAACGAGGCAA
>WNFC01026058.1_pt1 | contig 10676 bp, 6 predicted proteins | sample 5400541 | NCBI WGS metagenome assembly WNFC01 (sample SAMN13153342, study PRJNA577476) | soil metagenome | isolation source: 120 cm saprolite under Douglas fir tree site 2 hole 2 replicate 1 | place: USA:California | collected 2015-04-18
TGGGAGTTTGCCGACGGGAGTGGATGAGTTGGGGGCTTGGCCGGCTATATTGACTCCGGTGGAGGCTGGCGTGACGCCGCGGAGGCTCAGGCGGTGGGCGGAGACGATGCGATCGTGGAGGACGTAGTCGACGTTGGGTTGCGCGGCGAGGCGACGCAGGGTGCTGGCGTCGTCTTCAGGGACTGTGGACTCGACGGCGGCGATGCCGAAGTGTTCGTTGCGGCGGGTTAGATGCGCGCCGGCAGAGGCGACGCGGGATTCTGCGTCACCGGGGATGGTGGCGTTGCGATAGAGGACGAGGTAGCGGTGGGGAGCGATGCTGCTGGTGTCGATCTGGGCACCGGCCTGGGCAGCGGCGAGACGGGCAAAAAAGAACGCCAGGACGAAGGCTCGCCAGAAGACGCGATTGCTGATCGTACGTGCAACCGAAACGCGAAGAGCGGGCGTACGAAGAATCAAATCTGTGGAAACGGACACGGCTGGTACCTCGTTGTTGCGCTGAGGTAGGTATCGGCTGGGAAGGAATTTTCGTGAGGAAGGGGGAGCTGTGCTATTACTTTGGTTTGTCGATTTGATGAGACTGACTAATTCGCAGTGCACGAAATTCCGCATCGAAGCATGTGTCGTTGATGCATCAAGGGACGCATCAAGGGACTCATCCGGGGACTCATTGACCCTCTTCGATTGCGCATGCTCTAATTGCCGCCTTTGTGAATCTAAGACAAGTTCTGTGCTCTAAGGAGACCTTTGCATGGATGTAGTGAGCTTTTTGGCTTTGGCCGTACAGGTAGCAGTTCCGGCTGCCTATGCCGGGAATGAGGACGGCCGGATGTATCTTTGGATTGCACTTGTGGTCGGAGTACTGGCGTTGGTGGCGGCGGGGATGCTAGCGCGTGCGGTAATCGCATCGGATACGGGGACTGCCGAGATGCGCGCGATCTCGGATGCGATTCGTGAGGGGGCCGAGGCGTTTCTGCGGCGCCAGTACACGACGATCGGAGAGATTGCGGCGGCTTTGGCGATCGTGGTGTTTGTGGGATACCACATGTCGTCGAGGACCTCGCCCTATGCCTTGAAGACGGTGATCAGTTTCCTGGTGGGTGCGGTGTGCTCTGGCCTCGCGGGATATACGGGAATGTACTGCTCGATCCGGGCGAATATCCGGACGGCGTCGGCGGCGAGGACGAGTTTGAATAAGGCGTTGCAGATGGCGCTGCGCGGGGGCGCGGTTACGGGACTGGTGGTGGTGGCGCTTTCGCTGCTCGGTGTGGGTTCGCTGTTCCTGTTCTTTGGCGGGTTGGAGCACCCGGAGACGGTGCCGTATCAGTTGGTCGGGTTTGGCTTTGGAGCTTCGCTGGTGGCGTTGTTTGCGCAGCTTGGCGGTGGAATCTATACGAAGGCCGCGGACGTGGGCGCGGACCTGGTGGGTAAGGTCGAGGCGGGTATTCCCGAAGACGATCCGCGGAACCCTGCTGTGATCGCGGACCTGGTAGGCGACAATGTCGGCGACTGCGCGGGCCGTGGCGCGGACATCTTTGAATCGACCGCTGCGGAAAACGTTGGTGCGATGATTCTGGGTGCGGCACTCTATCCGGTGTTCGGCGTGAAGGGAATTCTGTTTCCGCTGATAGTGCTTGCGATTAATCTGATTGCAAGTATCGTGGGCGTCTTTGTGGTGAGCACGACCGAAGACGAAGACCCGATGCATGCCTTGAACAAGGGATTTTATGTGACATCGGGACTCGCACTCCTGGGGTTTGCGAGTGCGGTGTACATGATGCTGAATGGCCCGCAGGTGCAATGGCTGTGGCTGCTGGGATGTGGCGTGATTGGGTTGATCACTTCGTTTCTGTTTGTTTGGATTACGGAGTACTACACGGAGTCGATCTACCGTCCGGTGCAGTCGATTGCTAAGGCTTCGCTGACGGGCCCGGCGACGAATATTATCAGCGGACTTGCTGTGGGGATGGAGACGCCGGCGATGCCGGTGATTGCGATCTCGGCGGCGCTGCTGTTGAGTTACTACTGTGGCGTGCAGGGGCTGGCGGCCGTCGCGACCATCAGCGATTATGCAAAGGGCATCTACGGTACGGCCATTGCCACGATGGGGATGCTGAGCTGCGCGGCTTACATTCTAGCGATGGATACGTTTGGGCCGATCACGGATAATGCCGGTGGGATTATCGAGATGTCAAACCAGCCGGATGCGATTCGCGAGCGAACGGACAAGCTGGATTCGGCGGGGAATACGACGAAGGCGCTGACCAAGGGGTATGCGGTCGGGTCGGCTTCGCTGGCGGCGTTCCTGTTGTTCTCGGCTTACCTGGAAGAGATCAAGACGATTGTGTCGGACAAGGTTCATCTGGCGGGCGGATATATGCCGGCGGGCTGGAGTTTTACGAATATCAACCTGGCGCAGATTCCAGTGTTTGTCGGGGCGCTTCTGGGAGCGATGTTGACGTATCTGTTCAGTTCGATGGCGATCAAGGCTGTTGGGCGGACGGCGCAGATGGTGGTGCAGGATGTGCGGGATCAGTTCAAGGAAAATCCGGGCATTATGGCCGGGACCTCGAAGCCTGACTATGGACGATGCGTTCACATTGTGACGGGTGCGGCGCTGAAGGAGATGGTGTTGCCGGGTGCGCTGGTGGTTGCTCTGCCGGTTGCGGTCGGGTTGATCTTCCGGCATTTTAGTTCCAGCTATCAGACCAGTTCGGCGCTGTATGCGGCGGGGACGATTTTGCCTGTGCCTGCGATTAGCGGGATGCCGGTAAATCTGGCTGGGGCAGAGGCTGTCGCAGGGCTGCTGATGGTTGGGACGATCTCGGGTGTGCTGCTGGCGATGCTGATGAACAACGGCGGCGGCGCCTGGGACAATGCGAAGAAGTTCATCGAGACGGGTCAGTATGGAGGGAAGAAGTCAGAGGCGCATAAGGCTGCGATTGTCGGCGATACGGTCGGCGATCCGTTCAAGGACACGGCTGGGCCGAGTCTGCATGTGCTGATCAAGCTGCTGGCTACGATTACGCTGGTGCTGGCTCCTTTGTTTGTTTAGGTTGAAACATGTTCTGAGTGGGCGGCCTTGTGGTCGCCCATTTTCAGGCGTATCTGCAAATTGAACGGAGAGTCAAAAAAGCTGTTTGGAGGGAGTCAAGTGTGGCGGCTTCCCGGTACAATCTTGTCTGCGGCTTGATCGAGCCGCGGTTTCGATGCGTTTGATGTAAAGGATGGGTGCATGGCAAGACAGTCTGGATCCGGCGTGCAGGAGAACAAGAAGACGGCCGTCAGCGTGGCGGAGAAGGCCAACGTGGTGGAGAGCTCGTTGACGCGGGAACAGCTGGTGGAGTTCTACCGGCTGATGTATCTGTCGCGGCGGACGGACGATCGCGAGATTGTTTTGAAGAGGCAGCAGAAGATTTTTTTTCAGGTTTCGTGCGCGGGGCATGAGGCGCTGCTGGTTGCTGCTGGCATGGCGATGAAGCCGGGGTATGACTGGTTCTTTCCTTACTATCGTGACCGGGCGATCTGCCTGGCGCTGGGAAATACAGTTGAGGAGCAGTTGCTGCAGGCGGTGGGAGCGGCGGACGATATGGCGAGTGGCGGGCGGCAGATGCCTTCGCATTGGTCGAGCAAGAAGCTGAATATCGTGACGTCGTCTTCGTCGACGGCGACGCAGTGTCTGCATGCGGTGGGTTGCGCCGAGGCTGGGAGATTTTTTACGCGGCATCCAGAGGCGGCGAAAAAGCCGGAGGGAGATTCTCGCGAGGGCGACTATCGTAGCTACAAGGACGTGACGTTTCATGGCGACGAGGTGGTTTATGTTTCGATCGGAGAAGGCTCGACGAGCCAGGGAGAGTTCTGGGAGGCGTTGAACACGGCTTCGAATGGAAAGCTGCCGGTGTTGTTTGTGGTCGAGGACAACGGGTACGCGATTTCGACGCCGGTGGAGGTGAATACGCCGGGGGGAAATATCTCGAAGCTGGTGGCGAATTTCCCGAACTTCCACTTCGCCGAGATTGATGGCACGGATCCGGTTGCGAGCTATAGGGCGATGGCTGAGGCGGTGGCGTACTGCCGTGCAGGGAAGGGTCCGGCGCTGGTGCATGGGCACGTGATTCGGCCGTACTCGCATTCGCTAAGTGATGATGAGCGGCTGTATCGGTCGGCCGAGGAACTGGAGGCGGATGCGGCGCGGGATCCGATCTCGCGGATGCAGATGTGGCTGTTGCGTGAGGGAATTCTCGACGCGGATGGGATCAACAGGCTCGAGAAGCAGGTGGACGAAGAGGTGCAGCGGGCGGCGGATCGCGCGGTGATGGCGACGTTGCCGACGGTGGCTTCGATTACGAAGCATGTGTACTCGGAGGACCTTAGCCCGATGGATGCGCGGTTTGCTACCGAGCCGGCGGCGACTGCGGATCCGACGGAACGGACGATGGCGGACCTGATCAATTGCTGCCTGAAGGACGAGATGCGGCGGGATGAACGGATCGTGGTGTTCGGCGAAGATGTTGCGGATGCGACGCGGGACAAGCCGCTGCGCGAGGGCAAGGTGAAGGGCAAGGGTGGAGTGTTCAAGCTGACGGCCGGACTGCAGGCTGAGTTTGGCAGCGAACGGTGTTTCAACTCGCCACTGGCCGAGGCGAATATTGCGGGGCGGGCGATTGGCATGGCGGTGCGGGGGATGAAGCCGGTGGTGGAGATTCAGTTCTTCGACTACATCTGGCCGGCGATGCACCAGATGCGCAATGAACTGCCGCTGGTGCGGTGGCGGTCGAACGGGGCGTTCAGTTGCCCGCTGGTGATGCGGGTGCCGATCGGCGGATATTTGACGGGTGGATCGATCTATCACTCGCAGTCGGGTGAGAGCATCTTTACGCATACGCCGGGGGTGCGGATTGTGATGCCGTCGAATGCGCTGGATGCGATTGGATTGCTGCGGACGGCGATTCGCTGCGATGATCCGGTGATCTTTCTTGAACACAAACGGTTGTATCGCGAGACGTTTGGGCGGGCGGCTTATCCGGGGCCGGAGTATTGCATTCCTTTTGGGAAGGCGAGGATTGTGCGGCCGGGGAAGGATTTGACGGTGCTGACTTATGGCGCTGTGGTGCCGCGGGCGTTGCAGGCGGCGCAGAAGCTGCATCGTGAGACGGGCGTGGATGTGGAGCTGATCGATCTGCGGAGTTTGACTCCTTATGACTGGGAGGCGATTGCGGAGAGCGTGAAGAAGACCAGCCGGGTGATCGTGGCGCATGAGGATATGTTGAGCTGGGGCTATGGCGCGGAGATCGCGGCGCGGATTGGGGATGAGCTGTTTCATGATCTCGATGCGCCGGTGCGGCGGGTGGCGGCGATGGATACGTTTGTGGCGTATCAGCCGGTGCTGGAGGATGCGATTCTGCCGCAGCCGGAGGATCTGTACCGGGCTATGCAGGAGCTTGCGGCGTTTTAATTGGCGGCTTAGATGCATTTTTTTTCGCAACTGCCCGGCTGTTCGTGGGTCTGAGACTGCAGACGCATTTCTCTGGCTGTTCAAGCTGAGCGGGTTGGCTGGGGCACGATAAGGAGTGACCATGCGATTCAGACAGGGGTCTGCTGAAGGGCTGACGAACTCGACGCGAGGTCTGGTGGCTGGTGTTTTGTGCGTGTTGTTGGTTGGGCAACCGGTGGTGGCGGCTGCTGCGGTCAGTAAGCCGGTCGCGGCTTCGACTCGGCAGATTCAGGGTGAACAGCGGGTGCTGCATGCTTTGAACCGGTTTACATTTGGGCCCCGGCCGGGGGATATGGCGGCGGTCCAGACGATGGGGTTGAAGCGGTGGTTTGAGCAGCAGTTGAACCCTTCGAGCATCGATGATTCGGCGCTGGAGGCGCGGCTGGAGATGTTTCCGGCGATGAAGATGGAGCAGGCGGAGATGATCCGGCGCTATCCGAGTCCCCAGGTGTTGCGGCAGATGATTGAGCGGAATATTCCGCTGCCGTCCGATCCGATGGAACATGCGATCTATGCGGACGAGATTGCTTTCTATAAGGCGGCGAAGGCAAAGCAGGAGGCGAAACAGGCTGCGGATGCCAAGGGTGACGGGGAGATGATGTCGCCGGCGATGGCGAAGGATGCTGAGGAGAAGGACAAGGCTGCGTTGCCCGGAGATGGCGTGGATCCTGCTGTTCCGGCGATGGCGACGCACGAGGAGCAGTTTTATTCCGGGCTTGAGGCGGTGAAGATTATCAACCTGCCTCCGGAGGAGAGGATGCGGCGGATTCTGGCGATGCCGTCGTCGGAGCTGGTTGCGTTTCGCAGGAGTTTGAGTCAGGCGGAGTTGGCCGACGCTGCGGAAGGGGTGACGCCGATGCAGCGGGAGACGCTCGCTGCGCTGCAGGGTTCGCCGCGGATGATTGGGGCGGAGCTGCTGCAGTCGCGGATGCTGCGGGACGTCTACAGCGAACGGCAACTGGAAGCGGTGATGACGGACTTCTGGCTGAATCACTTCAACGTGTACCTCAAGAAGAATCAGAATGAGCCATACATGCTGCCGGCGTATGAGCGGCGATGCTGATGTACCTGGACAACTGGCAGAGCATTGGGCCGGATTCGATAGCCGCGAAGAATGGCGGCAGGTTTGCTCAGTATGCGCAGAATCCGCAGGTGAAACAGGCGCTGAAGGACCGCGGGTTGAATGAGAACTATGCGCGTGAGTTGATGGAGCTGCATACGCTTGGGGTTCAATGCGAGGTGAGCGCCGATCGTCCTGTGAGCATGCTGGATAAGGCCTGCGGGCAGGGATATACGCAGCAGGATGTGACGCAGGTGGCGAAGGTGCTGACGGGATGGACGATCGATCAGCCGTTCCGCAGCGGCGGATACCAGTTCGAGCCGCGGCGGCATGAGCCGGGGACGAAGACGGTTCTGGGGAAGACGATTGGGGAGAGTGGCGAGAACGAAGGCTTGCAGGTGCTGCATATGCTGGCTACCAGTCCGGCGACGGCGAAGTTTATCTCGACCAAGCTGGCGGTGCGGTTTGTGAGCGACACGCCGCCGCCCGCGCTGGTGGACCGGATGGCGAAGGCGTTTGTGGCAAGCAACGGGGACGTCAAGACGGTGCTGCGAACGATGTTCGATTCGCCGGAGTTCTGGTCGCCGGAGGTGTACCGGGCGAAGATGAAGACGCCGCAGGAGTTTGTGATCTCGGCGGTGCGGGCGAGCGGAGCGGATGTAAAGAATGCGATCCCTCTGGTCCAGTCGCTGGAGAAGCTCGGGATGCCGCTGTATGGGATGCAGACGCCGAATGGATATAGTTGGATGGCGGAGACGTGGGTGAATACGGCCGACCTGGTGAGCCGGATGAATTTTGCGCTGGGGCTGAGCAGCGATCGTATTCCGGGGGTGCAGACCGACTGGACTCGGTTGCTGGGCGAGACGAGGGCAGGGATGGAACCGGTGGCGTTGACGCAAGGTGACGCTGCTGCGGCGAAGGAAGCAAAGCTGGAGATGCTGCTGCTTGGAAAGGCTGCGAGCGACCGGACGAAATCTACGGTGCTGCAGCAGTTTCAGAACCAGGGAATGCAGCAGCAGGCGGAGAGGGATTTTTCGATTCGACCGAATGACTTCGAGCCTATGGCCCAAGTGTTGAATCCTGCAGCACTGAGGCAGCAGGGCCGCCCGCCACTGGATCGTGAGGCTGCAATGATGGCTGGGCTGCTGCTTGGGTCTCCGGAGTTTCAGCGGCGGTAGGGAGCCGGGCTAATCAAATTGCCGGCTTTGAGAGGCAGTGCCGGGAGATAAAAAGGCATACCCCAGGGGATAAAGCCCCGGTGTTTCGGCAGGTCGAGAGACCCAAGGCTAAAGCCTTGGGCTACCTAGAAGCAAAGACGGTCATTCGGCACTGGTGAAGAAACGAAACGGTTGGCAACTTCCCGATGGCAAGTGCGTTTGTACTAAGAGAAGACGCCGGCCGTGAATCTCTTCCGGGCGGCGAGGCAAGGAGTTACCATGGCGAAGATGAAGACGATGGCGGATTGCAGCGATTGGGGTTGCGACATTCACGGGCGCGATGCGGCGCAGCGGGGGGTGAGTCGGCGCGGCTTTATGAAGGATGGGGCGCTGGCGCTGATCGGTACTTCGACGATTCCGGCGTTTCTGTCGCGTAGCGTTCTGGCTGAGGTGACGACGGCGGCGGCGAATAAGAAGAAGCTGGTGGTTCTGTTCCAAAGGGGCGCGGTGGATGGGTTGAACGTCGTGGTGCCGTACAAGGAGAAGAACTACTACGCGATGCGGCCTTCGATTGCGATTCAGGAGAAGGATGTTCTGGACCTGAATGGATTTTTTGGGCTGCATCCGTCGATGGCGGCGTTCAAGCCGCTGTATGACCAGGGGCATCTGGCGATTATTCATGCGGCGGGATCGCCGGATACGACTCGGTCGCACTTCGACGCGCAGGATTACATGGAGAGTGGAACTCCGGGCGTGAAGTCCACTTCCGACGGTTGGCTGAATCGCGCGTTGCAGGCAGAGATAGTGACGGGCAAGCCTTCTGCGTTTCGCGCGGTGGCGCTGGGGACGCAGGTTCCGCGGACGTTGCAGGGAAAGCTGCCGGCGATCGCTGTGAATAATCTTGCAGACTTTTCCGTTGGAGGAAAAGGGCCGCAGACCTCGCCGATCAGCAATGCGTTTCAGGCGATGTATGACGAGAGTACCGATACCATGCTGCATGGGACGGGGCAGGAGACGTTTGAAGCGGTGAAGATGCTGAAGGCCGCCGATCCGGCGCACTATCAACCAGGGCCGGGCGTGGTGTATCCGAACACGCCGTTTGGGAACAGTCTGAAACAAGTTGCACAGTTGTTGAAGGCGAACCTGGGGGTGGAGGCGGCGTTCTCTGACATCGGCGGATGGGACACGCACCAGAACCAGGGGAACATCAATGGTCAACTGGCGAACCGATTGAAGGAGTTTTCCGAAACGATTGCCGCGTTCTGGAAGGATATGGGAGATGACGCGGAGAATGTGACGCTGGTGACTATGTCGGAGTTTGGGCGGACGGCGCGGCAGAACGGCACGGGCGGGACGGACCATGGTCATGCGAATGTGATGTTTGTGCTGGGCGGGCGGGTGAAGGGCGGCGAGATCTACGGCAGGTGGCCGGGGCTGGCCAATGAGCAGTTGAACGAGGGACGTGATCTTACGGTGACGACGGACTTTCGCAGAGTGCTCGGCGAGGCGGCTTACAACACGCTGGGAGCAAAGAATCTTGAGCTGGTTTTCCCGGGAGCGAAGGTCCATCCGGGTGATTTTGTGAACTTTAGCTAGTTGAATTACTAGTTCTTGTCCGCGGATTTAAGGCTGTTGTCTTCCTTCTGTTTATGGAATGTAAAAAAGTTATATCTACAGAAAAGTGGAAAAAGAGGACAACTTTTTCGGCGGCCCGGCGTCTTATTGAGTGTAGTCAGCCGGGCTAGAAGTTCCCACGGTTCCGGCTTCACCTATCCGCAACAAAGACTCCCCACCAACATGTAAGGCCCCCACAGTATCGGGGGCCTTCTCTCCTTTTGGAGTTTCTTTTTTGGGATTACGCAAAGCCGATTTTGCGGTCGAGTGCGAGCGCTCCGGCACCGTAGAAGGTGAGCATGATTCCCAATGCAACGAGAGCGAGGATGTAGTTGTAGATTCCGAAGCCTTGATGAATGCCTACGTAGAAGAAGGCGACGAGCATGTTGATGGCGATCAGTGCTGCGGTGAGGCGGGTGAGTAATCCGATGATGAGCAGGATGCCGCCGACGAACTCGGTGTAGGCCGAGACGTAGCCGAGCCAGTGCGGGATGCCGAGCGAGACGATGTAGTGGACATAGTGATTGAGCGCGCCGTGCGGGATGACCTTTTCGTAGCCGTGCACGGTCATCGAGACGCCGAGGGCGAGCCGCATGACCAGTGCGCCAAGGGGTTGGAGGTTGTTGAGTGATTTTGTCATAAGAGATTTCCCGCGCATTCAAAGGTAATCGGTGGACCGCATGGGATTGCGGGAGATTTAACGAACGGGTGCCGCGGAAGGCACGGGTGCAGGAAAAAGCGTGGAGGGGAGGTGCTGGGCTACCTATTGATCGCTACATATTGGGCACTACGTATTGGTCCAGGAAGCGGGTGAGGCTCTGGTTGTAGAGGGCGGCGGAGGGGGAGGTGAGCTCGACGGTGATCCTGGGGTCGGAGGCGTGGAGGAAGGTTTGGTCCGGCGAGGTGGTGCGGGAGAGGAGGAGCTTGGGAGTGCGGAGGGTGGAGAGTGGCTCGGCGAGCGGGAAGCGCTCGTGGAAGAGGAGACGGACTGGGAGGAGGGTGGCGCGAGGGTCGCGTATGGCTACGTCGAGGAGGTCGCGGGGTGTGTCGAGAATCAGGGCGGGGATAGTTTCGTGGTTGGCGGCTAGGCGGGTTGCGAGGGAGGCTCCGACGCCGGTTCCGTAAGGGACGATGCGCTGTGCTGAGATTGCTCGGGTGGCGGTGAGGTACTGCCAGGCGGAGTCGGCGTCCTGGGTCATGCTTTGCTGGCTGGGGCGGGCCGTGGCGCTCTGACCGTAGCCGCGATAGTCGAAGGCGAAGACGTTGAGGCCGAGGTTGTGGAGGCTGGCGAGAGTGGGGATCGAGTTGGCGAGGGAGCCGTTGCCGTCAGGGAGGAAGAGGATGGTGATGG
>WNFC01036776.1_pt1 | contig 10675 bp, 12 predicted proteins | sample 5400541 | NCBI WGS metagenome assembly WNFC01 (sample SAMN13153342, study PRJNA577476) | soil metagenome | isolation source: 120 cm saprolite under Douglas fir tree site 2 hole 2 replicate 1 | place: USA:California | collected 2015-04-18
TTCCGCAGGCCAAACTTGAATGGGGCTGTATGGGCATAAAGATAAGCCTGACGAGAATGGCATGAAGGGAACGGTTTGCTGACCCTGGCATCATCATCATAGTACGCCACCAGGTGGGGTCTTGGATCGCCTGCATTGCAGAGAGCATGCTTTCGTTTCCAGGCGTGGTGATTGGGTCAAACGTGAAGTCCATGAGGTCAGCTTGTTGTCCCTGGGCACCAAACGTGAGATCTGACGATGCGTCGAGGATGGGCTGAGACAAATCCGGCGCGCTCGCGCTGCTAACTCCTGTCGCAAATGAAGTTGGACTTGTGGACTGCAAAGGGAGGGATTGCTGCTGCGGCTGCTGGTACAATGCGGCACTCAACCTCGTCTGCGACTGCAGTGTCGGAGGTCCATGCTGATTCATGCCTCTGTATGTTACATCGTCGCGCTTATATTTCGCCAGCAAGCTCGCCAGGAAGCGCGAGTACAGTTTTGGCGTGTGGCGTTCATCGATCGCTATTTGAGGAGACCCAATCGTGTTGATTAGGCGCTCGATGACTCGGCAGATCTCTGCTTCGAGCCCCGGGGTGATGAACCTCGAGTAGTCTGGGAGTAAAAGCTATAGCAGAGGCAGGTCAGAAAGCCTGGCCAGGACCATTGGGTGATAGAAGGGACGATAACTCACCCTAAGCATGAACGCCGAAGCGAATGCGGCCATGATGAAATAGCCTAGTTGGCGGTTGTTACGAATGACGCGAGAAAAGTAGCAGGCGGTTTACGCACTATCTGGCGCGAAGCGTATGTAACCCGTTGGTACCAAAGAATCGACGAGAACTGTGAAACGGCCTTGGCGCTCTCCAGGCTCTTCAAAACGCCAGGTAGGTATTACTTTCGACTGAGACGACAAGATGGAGTAAAATTCTTACCCGGGTGAACAAGACTTCGTCATCTACTTCGGAGCTGCGCCCGAATGTCTTTTGAAACGCTAACGAGAAGACGACCAGCCTTGCGTAGTTGGTATAGCTATACACAAAGGAGCCCCACGAATCAGAAAGAGCAAACGCAAGAGAGGGCTCTACAACATACAATGGCAGAAGCTTGACGCGAAGCTCGCATGCTGCGTCTGTAATTTGACCGGAAATTTTACGGCGTGTCAGAGAAGCCTGAAATGGCTAGTATAAGTAGTAGGTGCCACTCACCCGTATGGTCTGAGTCTCGTTCGAAACGCTCTGCCCACTCCTGGCGGTAGTTCAGTAGTATTCGATCGTAATCCAACGTGACTACACGCCAGTCCAACCAGCGATTCAAACCATTGGGTACATTAGGATTTTGGAACATCTCTTGGAACTGGTTGACGATGCGGAGGAGCCGCGTGTAAGCGACGATATGTATGTCATACTAGTATGCGCGAAGATTTTAGTGTGGTTTACAATGCCTAAATTGCGTGCAATGGGGCAGACAACGCACAGGATGGTTGTACGTGGAAGACCTGTACCATTCATGCAAGTTACGCACGATACTAGTCTCAGACAATCAGCAAGCGGGCGGGGGACAAAGTTCTGCAGCCAGAAACAACGCACTTGTCTTCCTTGAGGGTCGACGGCTTGCCGAACTGCGTTGCAGTTGACTTGTCCAAGTTAAAGCAATTGATCCATGTTCGCATGCGGTTCAACATCTCCAGCTCCTGCTGTTCCGTCGTCTGCTTATTCGGAGACAGGCGATGTAGATTCAGGTCAGTTGCGGTTCTAGAATCATGGGACCACATTAGACTTGGCCAATGTACTTTGAACAAGTCTCGCGCACCGAATAGCAAGGCCCGTGTACAACCAGCTACGATCTTCTTCAAAGCGTTGTGCCGGCAAATCATAATTGCTCATGAGAATGTATGCCTGGCACAGTTCGACAGATTTCTGGCCGTCAATGAGCGCGTTGGCCGCAGCACTCTTGGCAAAGTGCATAGCGATCGGGTACATTTCAGATTTGTCCGAGTAACGCAATGCGACAGTACAAACTATATGCGGCATGTAGCCCTTTAGCGCGAGGAGGTTATCCAAAGAACGGATGAAAGGGACGAACCAACAGTAAATAAGAGTGGAAGCCGGGAAAATGTCGACTCCGGGGTGTGCAGCTTGGGCTCAAGAAGAGAGACGAAGGGCTGCAAAAAACGAACCACGCACGTCAACGACAGCCACGCACATACGTCTACACGTACGTTTATCCGTGTGTAGAAGCTGGTTATCGTAGTGCTTAGTCCACATCCAGGCATGGCAGAAGCCAACAAGCTCACATATCAAACAACTTTCCCACGTCATCAGGTGTAACGAGTTTGTGCACTAAAATTTCCGGTGGGCTCATCTTGCCAATAAGTGACTTACGCAACTCGAGATCCAGTGCCGGGCCTGGCATGAAATACTTCTCGTTGGCGACACCCTGTTACGAACACAAAGGAAACAGATGTAAAGGCCTCATCAGCCTGATCTCCTCTTGCAGGAAACGTCTACCCAGACAAGAACATATACGTACGATGTCATTGTCGTTCCCGGTGGTATTCTCCTCACGCCTCTTATCTGTCGCCAAAACTGTCGCTTCCCTTGCGTTGATCGCAAAGCTTGCAAGGAGCCCGATGGGAGCTGCAGCGACTGGGTATGGGTCAATGTCTGATTCTACGAGGGTGTTGGATGAAGCTGGCGCATGTTCCCAATTCGGCTGTCCATGACGCGGTTGCACATGCTTCTGCAATGCCTGTTCATTGTCCGATTCTTCTGATAGACTGCTACCTTTGCCCGCAGGCGTGTCGAGAAGGAACGGAGTTTTGGCGGGGCTTGAGGGTACTGAGGACTGTAGTCGGTCGAGCCATGCGATTACATTTTGTCGGTGTTGGTCAGTCGAAGACGTCGCGTGACGGTACGCCTCAATCGAGAGGGGAGTAGCCAGATACGGATTGTGTAACTGGAAAATGCAAGACGGGGTGGTAATATCAATATAAGTACACATATTTGTTAGTGGGATGCCAGAGACACACCTGCTTAAGGAGGGAGTCGATGAGTTGATCTTTCTGCCTGATCTGCGCGAGGAGGTACTCGCGTTTACTAAAGGGTGAGAATGAGCATTGCTAGTGATCAGGAAAAAGGAAAAAAGTTAAGGGGCGCGGGAAGGGGCTTAGCAAGCATCTTGTGGGACGTGGGAAAACTAAGACGGAGATGAGGGGGACGATTCCTCAAACACAGGAACCCCTCCAAGAATGTACCCCAAATAAAGAGGGAACACTCACTTCGGTGCACTTCTGGGTTTTCGGTCCTCAACAATACAATCGTGCTTACCAGATCTACAGCGCTTGCATACATTCTCGCCAGGAGGAAAGTAACATTTCATCTGATGAGCCCATGAGATTGCGGCGCAAAGGGTGGCGGGTTGAGTGGGTAAACGCGGATCGGATGGAAGGTCAGTGCTGCCTCATTTAACTTGTCAGAAGGAGAGAATGCACCTTGAGGCGCTTGCAATAAGTGCACGGTCCAGGACTGATCAAGTAGAGTGGATGCGTCAATCATAAGAAGGCAAATGCGACGGAGGTCCGGGACGGGCGGAGGCGGTGCAAAACAGGGGTTAGAATATGAAGCAATTGAAAAAGCAAAGTATGAGACCAAAGTCCTAGAAGAATGCAGTATAAACGGGGGGCACTCACAGTCGATTGGGATTAAGTTGAGGTATGTTCGGATCAACGTTCATGGCAACTATGTTCTCATTGTCATCGTCATCACCGTCGTCATCACCATCACATCCAACATTTTCACGCTTGCGCTTTAATCTACGGTTTGCCCTTGGAACGGTGACGGAGTTGACCAGCGTAACGGACGAGGCGGTACTGGGTGATCGTGGGGGTGGAGGATGGCCCCAACTCTGTAAGATTTGGGTGGCTGACTGATGACTTATGTCTGACACAGGCATGACGGCTGATTCAGTTGTGGGATGCCCGGGCTCTTGGGGATGGTGCTCATGCCCCGAACGACTCTCGAGATAGGCCAAACCAATTAACGGCACGGGTGGTGGAGTTGCTGATCGTGCGATCGGCAAAGTATCTGTACCAAAGTCTGATGAGAACACGACGTAGTCTTTGGCCCGGGGAATACAAACCTTCGGAAATGATGTCCCCAGACAAGCCATTTACACTGGCTCTGGGAAGCCTCGCAGAAATAGTATGGGGGAGGCCGAGCCCGTTACCTTCCTGTGCTTGGCTCATCAGCTGGTCTGGCTGGTCAGTGCATCGTTGGCCTAAACCGACAATCGGCGGTGGCGGAGTAACACCTATCAGGACTGCGCAGTCACGCCACTCTCACAAATGCAGACGCACTCCATTCATGGAACTCCCCGGAAAACATCGCTACTGTTGTGCTTTCTGTACCAGACTTCTGACTGTCTCCATCGATTGACTGGAAATCTTTTACGTGAACGCATTGGCATGAGGGTTAGAGAAGCTGTGATACTTGTAAGTACACACCACATCTTATTTGTTGTATCTCAGGCTGGGAAGTCTGGAGGTAAGCCATGAGTGTATCTGGCTGAAGGGTTTCCTGTGGCGGCGGATGTCACACGCTGGCAAGATCGACACACAAATGTCTACTCACTTCACCATCACGCATTCTCGCAATACGCGCCAGGTCGTCATCGTGAACGACGACCATATCGCAGTCAGGCGTTCGCTGTGTAACGTTTTAGGACGAATTCTTTATGCCGCGTGAAGGCAGGGCTGCCCACTCACTTGAATGATGTAGTTGAACAACACGCGAAGAGGATCTGGGGACTTTGACAGGTCAGATCCGGTCAGATGTTGATAAGAATGGACAATAAGAGAGAACTTTACCTTCGCAGAACCAGGTATCGATACAAGTTCTTTGCGTGGCTCATCGTCGTTTTGATCCCCGTCTGGACTCGGATTGGGTCCTGCCGCCCCTTTGAGCTGCCTCGGTAATATGCCGAGAATGCGAACAATGCGTAACCCTCGGATAAATACGCATTGGTCCTCCTGTAGGTTCTGTCGACCACAAGATCATGCCAATGCGGTGTCAGAATGCCAGAAATCGTTATCTCCTACAAATTGACATACCCTCCCTTCTGGACCCCAATTGCACACGGCTCCCTGGGTCTTCGTTGGTGAGAATTGCCAGTTGATACTGATGTCACGACCCTGGACCACTTTAACCCCAAATGACGCCTGTCCATGCGTCTGACCCTCCAAGAAAGCAACATTTGCCCAAGACCTCGTGCAGTCGCACCCTGTAACCAGGATGATTTCCTCCATATGATCTATTCCAAGTCCAAGGTCTCGAGCGAAGGCGAACCAACGGTCAATGTGCTTGAGCATCCACTTGCCGAAATCCCCCCGCGCGCGAGTGTCCTGAAGATAGTCTGGTTCTGGAGGCCCGATGTTGACTCCAGCAGAACAGTAGTGGTTTGGCTTAAGGGTTCCTCTGAAAATATGATCGGGAACATTGGGGATAAGTGGTTCATGATACTCTGGTAGACGAATTTCGTTATGGGTTGGATCATCTGCGGGAAGCAGAGCATTGAAGAGACGGAAGAATCTGCCTTCACGCACATAACCAACGTCGCCGATCTTCACGGGGCCATACTCTCCCTCCGGAGCTGGGTTCCATAAGGGATGTCCGAAAGACGGATGTGTGATGGCAAGTTGGTCACGATAGATATCGTAATGAGCCATGGGGGATTGTAGGGCTCAGAGACGAAGCTTGAAAAACTTTCAGCGCCGGTGAGAAGTCGTATAAAAAGTGAGGACACAGCCTCCCAACTATGGATGACTAAAATAGACGCTGAGGCACTGGGTGGGGTTTGGGTGGGATCTTCCACGCAGAAGATGTAGAACGGACAGCATTGAAGAGAAGTTGACCTGGAGCGCTTGAAACTGCTTGAAACTGTGAAGACCATTCGCCCGAGATCGTGAAGTCAAAGCTTAAATGGTTACATTCCTGTTATGCCATACTTAAGCTGGAGAAAACTGGGTGGCCACCGCTCGAGACTTTCAACGGGTGGTAGTAGGTAGTATGTACCTGACCCTAACCATGGCCAGCGAATAAATTCTTTTCGGCAACAGCCGAGCTCCCAAGTCTGCGCGTCCTTCCATGCATTCCCCCTTGTCGAGCTCCTTCGAGATCCCATAGCGCACCACGACAATCGCAATACCCACGGGCATCGCGAGCTCTCCATTGAGACGTAATACGCCACGCTAGCCGACGTGCTCGCAAAAACGCTATTCTTTCTCCTGAAGTCCGACCCGCCTCGCTCGTACTCCAGCACCGTCGTGCTCGCCACCCTCGCCGCCTCGTCATCGCAGAAAACGAAACCGCCGTCTGCGTGGTGCGTGGCGTTCCGCTCGTGTTTGCGAGGTGCCCCGTGCCGCTGTGCCCGCTGATGCGCGACCTTGCCTTGCGGCGGCTTGCATCGAGTTGCGGGTGACGGAGCGCGGAGGGTTGCGCGGTGGCGTTTGCGAATCAGGATAATGAAATCGCTTTGGCTGTTTCGTGGTTGCCGCAGGTTAGGGAGCGACAGGACGACATGTTCAGGATGCTGTAAGGTGAGTCTTGGTTTGACTCAGGTCGTTGTTACGGAGAATTCTGGACTATCCTGCTGTTTGCTGTGTAGCTGAATATAGATTAGTTTGCCTGTACCGATTCCAACAATTCTACGAAATACTCGAGTAGATAGGTAAAGTGAGGTCTTTACCACGACCCAGGAGAGCGTTGCATGGTTGGTAGAGGCAGCGTGAAAACGGAAGTGGAAGAAAGCTTTGCACGTCCCACCCAATGAATACCACTAGTGGTTCCTCGATCATCAGCCTGAGAAGCTAGGAGTCTTGTCCCCTCCTCAATCCGCTAACCGAGCTACTCGTCCATGTCCTTTCCAAAAAAAATACTCGCACACCGACTAGCCAACAACACATCTATCCCCTCACGCGCTCAGCAAAGACTCAGAGCGCATCCATGAGGCGTCATGCAAGTGGCGGCTGTGAACTTGGAAAATTTTGGGCAGCGGCTCGGGCAGTAGCCTGCTCACTGCATTCATCTAGTAAGATATTTTGCGACCGTCGCACAGAATTGATCGTATACCCGTAAAGAGATCGACGTTGGCAGTATCCACCCCAACGTTGTCACCGTAATACATTATAGCTTGGCCAAGAATTATGCTGGGAATACTGATACTACAAATCACAAGCCAATCCAAACACCCAGGAAGACACGTACAAAATGTCCGTGATAAGATACCAAATATCCAAACCAGAGTCAATTAGGCCACCTTCTCGCGGCGAATCTCGACTACTTGTCCTATCCAATTGGCTATTCGAATCGTATCCAAGAGACCTATTGCAGTCTGGGGCTTGAACCATCCATCAGGTAGCCGTTGCTCGCCGAACCATTCCCGGATGAATTGTTTTGGTATATTACCCTCATCGTCACCAAATATTTGTACGGTCAACGCAACTGCTCCTCGAGAGATGCATCTATGAAACACGCTGAGGGGCCTGGAAAGCGTTGCATCGCGGGCTGCGCGCACCGTTACGAGACTGTCGAATAAGAGCATATCGCGATCCTTCGAAACGTCGAGCAGACTTTGGAGGAGGTCTTTGTCGACAGAAACAGGGGCATATAGTCCGCCCGGAATAGCATTGGCGTGAGTCAATGACGCATCATGCTCAATGTAGTTGTGCCGAGCCAAATCTCCGAGATCAATCTTGAAATCCCGGCCGCATATGAGGGTGCCCCCAAGGCTCAGCAAGATGGCCAGAGGAAGGGAAATGTGATAGTACTCCCGAATGGCACTGAGAAGCTGAAAAGCGGAGATATCACGTCCATTATGAGGCCTGAAGAATAAATGTCAGGACAGTACGAACGCCATGCTATGTACAGATGAACGCACAATATGGAGTGATTCGCGAGTGCATTGAGAGCAGGACAGGGTGACCGACTATCGCCTGCAGAAGGCGGAATGAATCTTCGGTGGTCTGGAGCCGGACTTCTGCACCATTCCATATGATGAGCTGAGCTCGGCACACAAGGGGTGACCTGGGATTGATTTGGTATGTGTGGATCGGAAGGGAACATCAGCGCCTCCTCATTTAACTCATCCGACACGTGTGGTGCTTCTGAGTGCTCAAAGGTTCCATAGTGGTTCCAGTCCATCTCCTCGTTTTTTTAGTGCCCGCGTTGTATCGTAGGGTATACTTTCTCTGCCACCTCGTGGAGAAGAAAGGTAGCTGTGATCCGTGTGGGTTGGCTCGGTCGGCGAGCAGACTCGCCACTTGGAGCGCGTGGACGACGTCGTGGAAGACCGGCCTGGCCCTGTACTGTGCGTCGGTGGATTCACCTGAAAGGAGGGAGTTACCGTCTTTCTCGTGTGCAAATTGGTCTCTTCCCTGGCGCCAGCGCAATTGAGAGGGATACCAGTGGTAATGGTGGACTCGGAGGCTGTGTTAACACTGGATGCAGAACATGTCACGCATCGAACCGGCCGTGAGAAAATGGGCGCTTGCGTTATTTGAACCGCGACATCAAGTGTAGCGCTGATACTCAATCGGGACAAATTGGACACAGCTACTGTAGCCTACCATCCAACCGCGTTCAATGCACAATTCGAGATTCATTTTGACTACAATTATGAGCATCCTCCGTACTATCCCCGGCTCGCGTTGATTCCAGAAGCTTCATGAGTTCATGGACACGAAAACAAAGTTACGGTGAACCGGTGAGACTTGTTCTCGTTGACCGGAACAGGGTTTCATTCGTTTAATCCTTTATAAGTTGCCAGGCCATTGGCAAGCTTGCCTGTCCTCATCGATGCCCGAGAACCTTCCACTGCAAGCTCTGAAGCTCTAAAGTCTGATAACGTTATCCACGTATTATTCACCTATAAAGACTGACCCCTGACAATGTGAGGAGTTCGCTTTTGCAACGCAAATACCACACGGAGGTGCCCGCTGATGCGTGTAGTCGGTACCGACGTAGTCGCATAAAGCAAGGCTTGTGTCGATGCATACTCAGTCTCGGTCGGCCATTTTGGAAGATCTGGGGCATGAACAAGCAAAGTAATGTACGAGGTAAGAGACAGCGACCAGTGAACCCAGCCCTACGGCCAGTTGGACGTTGCATGAATGAAGATTATTTGTAATGGGGGTTGATAAGGCCAGTGAGCCCCACAACCTCGCTCACAACTTCGGCGTTCGGCAACCGATCTGGCTAAGGAGACCCACAAATGAAGAATGTCATGGATAATGCGCCCTCTTCTTCATGATCAAATGTGACGAGCATGCAGCAGTACATAGTCGCTTACTACCATTTGAAGAACTCTGGTCTAAGAAACCCCGGTTCATACTAGTATGAGCGGCGTTATTCGAATTATGGCAATGAATGCGCGCGTTCCGGTATGATCACAGTCTGTCGAAGGACTGCCATTACGGTTGGGCGTAGAGACGGCGAAGGTTGATGGTGCTGGGTTTGGTGGAGTAGCTGGACACGAGCTGACATGAGACACGGCTCCTGTAAGTTCGGCTGTTGCCGGGTGTTGAAGTCACGGTACTGTGAAGTTCCAGTTCGGTTGAACTTGAACGCCGTCGCTGTACCCAGACTCGAATGAACACTGAAGGCTGAACGAAAGACCACCAAATTTCTTAGGACCCAGTCCAGGGGTGACGTAGTTTTGAGGTGCTCGGGTAAGCCCCTTGGATTTGCAACCGCGACGTCCACATGATCGCATTTCCATTTTAAAGGATCGTTGGTGTTCAATCCCCCAAGCGCCCATCTTCCAAATAGGGCTTCGGTTCCTGTGCAACGGTGTCCAGTCCAATGCGTGGCTCACGCCGTCTTCAACGTGTTTTAGGTATCTCTATCTGAGGGGCTGTGTTACTTCTCTACTTATAACATCTCTCATCAGTGCTGAGGCCAACGCCTTCGCCCTCTATATGGCCCACTGCAACACCTATCGCGAACAGTTTGCGATAACGTACCCTCTATTTGGGCATGCCCTATGGGAGCCAACTTTCGTTGATCTGGGTGACGTCGATTACATACGCCAAGGCAAATTTCACCGTCTTTTCAACGCTCTATTCTCCGCAGACCACCCATCACATCACGGAATCCCTCTACCTGAGTACCATGAACCGCTTATTCCCCATGTCCCAGATCACATCGACAGAGGCATGCTCAAGCCGGATCATTACTGTTCGGTCGGAGTGACTGTGGAGGTTGAAAGGGAAGATGTTCGTGCCACAAAGTAAATGCGATAACGCAGGATCAACATCATCTTCGCTAATGTTCTCACAGGCCTCCAGACTTTCCGCAGGTATCATTTTTCTGCTCGAGGATGCGAGGGGGCGCAGTGCTATCTCTTCCAGTAGACGCTCAGCGTCAAGACACTCGCGCGCGAGGCGATTTTGGTAATTGGATGATTAAGCATATCGATTCCTGGTTCGCCTTCGCTCGGGGACTCGGACTCGGAATAGAACAGATGGAAGAAATCATCCTGGTTACCGGATTGCATCTCACAAGATCCTGGGCTAATGTCGCGTTCTTCGAGGGTCAGAAAACGGGACAGGCATCATTGGGAGTTAATGTCATCTATGGTCCCGACATTAGCATCAATTGGCACTGCTCACCTGGGAGCGTTCGGGGAGGGGTACGAAGCTGGG
>WNFC01009684.1_pt1 | contig 10674 bp, 11 predicted proteins | sample 5400541 | NCBI WGS metagenome assembly WNFC01 (sample SAMN13153342, study PRJNA577476) | soil metagenome | isolation source: 120 cm saprolite under Douglas fir tree site 2 hole 2 replicate 1 | place: USA:California | collected 2015-04-18
CGTCTGGATGTCGATGGGCATCATGGTGATGAAAAAAATGATCAATTTCGACTTCTGACGGTGCGACATGATCCAGATCCTGGTCGACAAGCTTCACGACCCACACTTCATGACCATGCTGCTCGCCGCCATCGCCGCGAGCGCGACCGCCTATACGCTGATCATGCCGCTGTTTGCCGGAGAAAACCTCTCCAAGCGCATGAAGGCGGTCGCGAACGAACGCGAACGGATCCGGCAGCGCGAGCGTGAGCGCCTCGGCAAGACCGAGAAGGTTTCGCTGCGCCAGACGCCGAAGCAGCTCGTCTCCAAGGTGGTGGACGACTTCAACCTCACCAAATGGCTCGCCCAGGAATCCGCGCTCGAAAAGCTCGTCATGGCCGGCTACCGCGGGCACGCGCCCTACGTCACCTTCCTGTTTGCCCGCGCGGTCGCGCCGATCGTCATGTTCGTCGGCTCCGTGCTCTACGTCTTCGTGATCTCGCATCTGGAGAAGTCCATGCCGGTCAAGATCGGCATCTGCGTCGCCTGCGCCTATGGCGGCCTGCAAGCACCGATGCTGTTCCTGAAGAACGCGATCTCCAAGCGCCAGCTCCAGATCAAGCGGGCCTTCCCCGATGCGCTCGATCTGCTTTTGATCTGCATCGAGTCCGGCATGTCGGTCGAAGCCGCGTTCCGCAAGGTCTCCGCCGAGATCGTGACCCAGTCGATCGCGTTATCGGAGGAATTCACGCTCACCACCGCCGAGCTCTCCTATCTGCAGGACCGCAAGGTGGCCTATGAGAACCTGGCCAAGCGCACCGGCCTCGAAGGCGTGAAATCGGTCTGCCTGGCGCTGCAGCAGGCGGAGCGCTACGGCACGCCGCTCGGCGCGAGCCTGCGCGTCATGGCGCAGGAAAATCGCGACATGCGGATGAACGAGGCGGAGAAAAAGGCCGCGGCGCTGCCGCCGAAGCTGACGGTGCCGATGATCCTGTTCTTCCTGCCGGTGCTGTTCGTCGTCATTCTCGGGCCGACCGGCATCAAGATCGCGGCGATGCAGTGATCTAGCGCCACGCCACTAGCACACGATCCGGAAAAAAGCCCGCCCCAATCGACCCTGCCGCGGGAAGTTGCCGGCGGCCGGTCTGCAGCAAGGCTTCGGTACGCACGACCGATCGCGGGATCACCCTGCCCGGTTGGCAAGGCTCTATTGCAGCGGAGACCGCGTCTTTGTCGCAGCGTCGTAAATCAAGACCTGCAACATTGGAAATCTGCCAAATAGCTCGGCGCCGGCCTTTTGAGCGGCCTCTTGGTCATCGTAATGCGTCTTGAAGTGACCGTCGACCACCAGTGAGAAGCCTTCGGCTGGCGCCACGTCCGCCCTTTGAATGTTTCTCGGCTGGGTCTCGTCGACTAGCGTAATTGGCTTTTTCATCGGGTACCTCATGTTGTCACAGGACGAATGACCTCATTTCCGAGGCCATCATGATTACATCGCGTAGTGATATTGGTCGCCGCACCTACCTGAAGTCCGCGCCGACCAATTCGTAGCGGTTCTTTCGACCGCGCGAATGCACCTCCGCAGCCGTCTGGAAAATCAGATCACGATTGGCATCGAACGCGCCGAGAAAGCCTTCTTCGTCACGGCTGAGGTGCGGTTCCACCCTCTGAAGCGCATCGACGGTGACAAAGAAGGAATATTCGATCGAGGTTTCATATCCCCAAAATCGCACAGCCTGCCGGGTTCGGTCATAACTTCGGCTGTGATTCGGAAATTGCAGGGTCATGGATATCCCTCCGCTTGGATTGCCAGCCAATAAGATCACCTCGCGGTCCGCCGCGATTTCTATGAGTGATGCCTATTGGCGAGTGCCCTAAACTGCGAGGAGCCCCAACGACATTTCCGCACGCATAGGTATCAGCGCCCTTACGCGGAAAGCGCCGCGGCTCGGCTCCTGCCATCCTCGTCGCCCAGCGTCTTTCGAAATTTCTGTGAAAATAAACGGGGTAGATGACCGCGTTCATGGCTCCCTCCTCCTTTTACGGGCGGGAGCGCAGTCGCGTCTCTCAGCCACCGATGCCAGCAGAGCCTATGTCGGTGATAACCTTGATGTAGCGAGCAATTCGCAGATAGATAGACCAGTTCCAAAATAAAGATTGGCTTGATCGAGCTGGTCCGGCGCGGCTGCTATCCCAATGGACGTCGGCGCTGGGAGATTAGGACAGTTTGCCTGGAACCAATGTTGCGTGGGTCGCTTGGTGTCGGCGACCGGATGTGATGCCCCCATAACATCCGATGAATTGACGGCCCCAGTTTCTCCCCCGTGCTGGGGCCGTTTTCTTTGGACGCTCCAGATCAAACACCGCTGAAAAGATCAGGCGCGAAGCGTATGAGGTTTTCATCGGGCCCTCGGCCAGGCTTTGCGACATGCCCGCACTCAGAGCATTCGCGTTGTTTGGAGTTCGAATCGGCCGCTATGCCTAGTACCCGGGCCCGAGATTGACCTATGGAGATTTAACCCTCGCTATTCCTGGAGCGTAAGCCTAGAGTTGCGCTTATCGGCGGAAATTTGCTTATTGCTTGGGCCATCTTCTTCTGGCCTCGGGGTTCGTTATTCGAGTCTTTGGTCGCCCTATCCGTATGTGCCTTGATCAGGCATCGATATTGGTCGGAATGCGCGGCGACTTCCGACGAAAGGACCCGGCATGTTCAAATCTCAGCAGTATCGTGCAAAAGCGGCCGAGTACGGCGAACTGGCCAAAAATTCGACCGGCCGGGACGAAGGCCGAAAGTTTGAAGAACTGCAAGACCGGCTCGCCTCGCTAGCAGATAACGAACAGGAACTAGCGAACAACTATAACGACGCAGTACACGGTGCGGAGCGAGAGCGATCCCACGGCGTCGCCCTTGCAGACGAAGAGGAATATGTTTTGCGTTGTCTCGGCGCGGCCGTCATCATGCAATGGAATGCCTTTCCGACGACACTGCAGCGTGAGCTTTTCGATACTGCCGGATCGGTCGGAAAATTATTGGAGACGGCAGCACTCCGCGGGCAGATCGCCCGATTTCTGCACAAACACAAGAATGATGCCGGGCGCAACAAGCCCTAATTGAAGGCACGCGTCGCGATTCGAGCTGAGACGTCACGGTGACGCGGCGGTGGGACAGTAAGCGAAATTCGCGACCGGCAAATGAGGGCGCGGCAGCCTTTATGGACATGCACGGGTTGCCATCGGGCGCCCGAGTAGCCATCTAACCAAGTGACGCATGTGATCGCTGTGACAGCGCCTGTCGCGAAGCGCTACGCCTTAAGCACGCAAAATCTGATCGACGGTACAGACCAACGGCATGTCGCTTCGATATGCGCGTCACGGGTGAGGACAATCCATGGCCATTGAACATGCACCCGCGCAGACCGTCCGCAAGCCATGGAGGGTCGCCGAACTCTCTCGACGGAGCGGCATCGGGGCGCGGCTGTGATGCCGATCCGCCGTATCGCATTCATCGGCAATTCGCTTCCGCGCCGCTGCGGAATTGCCACCTTCACCACCGATTTGCAGCAGGCGATCTCGAATACGCGTCCGAGGCCCGAGACCCGTATCGAGACCTGCATCGTGGCGATGACCGATCACGGCCATGCTTACGATTACCCCTCCTCTGTCGCTTTGCAGATCAGGGACGACAACCTCGAAGACTATTTGCGCGCCGCAGACTTCCTCAACGCCGGCCGGTTCGACACCGTCTGCCTGCAGCACGAGTTCGGAATTTTCGGCGGCGAAGCCGGCGCCCACATCCTCGTGCTGCTGTTGCGTCTCACCATGCCGGTGGTGACCACGTTCCACACCGTGCTGGCTGAGCCGACGATAGCGCAACGCGCGGTCATGCTGCGCATCGCCGAGGCATCGTCAAAGGTCGTGGTGATGGCCAAGAAGGGCCGCGAGCTGCTGCGAAGCGTCTACCAGGTGCCGGACGACAAGATCGAGGTTATTGCCCATGGTATTCCCGACATTGCATTTGTCGGGCCCGAGGCGGCGAAAGCCAAGCTCGGATTTGGCGGGAAGTCGGTCGTTCTGACGTTCGGCCTGCTTTGTCCCAATAAGGGCATCGAGGTGATGATCGACGCAATGCCGTCGATCCTGAAGCGGCGCGCGGATACGGTCTATGTCGTACTCGGCGCGACGCACCCCAATCTGGTACGAGACCATGGCGAGACGTATCGCAAAGGCCTGATGGCGCGCGTGCGAGAGCTCGACATCGAAGATCACGTGGTATTCCTCGACCAGTTCGTCGATCTGGCAACGCTGCTCGAATTCATCTCGATGTGCGACGTCTATGTCACGCCCTATCTCAATGAGGCGCAGATGACATCGGGTACATTGGCCTACAGCTTCGGATTGGGGAAGCCGGTCGTCTCGACGCCGTACTGGCATGCGCACGAATTACTGGCCGATGGACGCGGTGTGCTGGTTCCGTTTGGCGACACGACGGCGACCGGCAACGAGATCGCGGAACTGCTCACCGACGACCCTCGCCGTCAAGCCATGCGCAAGCGCGCCTACGCAGTGGGCCGAACGATGACTTGGGAGCGCACCGCTGAGCGTTACATGCTCGCCTTCGAGAATGCGCGGCAGGGGCACTCGCTGAGCGTGGTCTCCGGCCCCAAAGGCGTCGAGCCATTGAACCCTGCCGCGCCTGACATCCAGATCGGCTATTTTCTCTCGATGTGCGACGATACCGGCCTGCTCCAGCACGCGGTGCATACGGTCCCCGATCGTTCGCACGGCTATTGCGTGGATGACAACGCCCGCGCATTGCTGTTGGCCTGCGCCCTCAATAGTCCGGGCGAGCAGCGCCTGTCGAACGTTCTGACTGCCCGCTTCGCCGCTTTCGTGCAGCATGCATGGAACCCGGACACCAAGCGATTTCGCAATTTCATGGGCTTCGATCGAACCTGGCTCGAGGACCGTGGCTCCGAAGACAGCCACGGGCGAACACTCTGGGCTCTCGGAGAATGCGCGCGCGCAGACGCAAGTCTGCCACGACGCCGATGGGCTGCCGCCTTGTTCGTCGAGGCGCTGGCGACCGTGGAGACCTTTCGCTCGCCCCGGGCGTGGGCTTTCACGCTGCTGGGCTTGAATGCATATTGCGCTGCAGCGCCGAGTGATCTTCGCTCCCAGGAGGTCCAGCATCTTCTCGCCGGCCGATTGATGTCGATTCTGGCGTCGGTCGAGACGCCGGAATGGATATGGTTCGAGGAAGGGCTTGCCTACGACAACGCGCGCCTGCCTCAGGCCTTGATCGTAACTGGCATGGCGACGCAAACGCCGGGTTATGTGGACGCCGGATTGAGGTCGCTGCGCTGGCTCATGACACAACAAACGTCATCGGCAGGGCATTTCCGGCCTGTCGGGACTGCCGGCTTCGGCGAACGACGGCAACATCCGCGCGCGTTCGATCAGCAGCCCGTGGAAGCAACGGCGACGATCGCGGCATGCCTCACGGCTTGGCGGGCGGACGGCGATGCCGAGTGGAAAGCAGTCGCGAGCCGCGCGTACGAGTGGTTTTTCGGCGGCAACGACCTATCCCTGGCATTGGTCGATCTTCAGACCGGAAGCTGCCGCGATGGATTGCATCCCGATCGCGCCAACGAAAACTGCGGCGCCGAGTCGGTTGTATGCTATCTCCTTAGTCGCGCGGAGATTCGTCGATTGGCGCGGGTCAATACCGGCCAAACAATAACCTTGCCACTGCGCACCGGCGGCGCCTCAATTTTACCTCCTACTCCAGCGAGCCGAGGACACCTTGCCACAAGCCACGTTCCTGAACCGGCAGGCGCTTTATCTTCGGCCCGATCCCGCACGGGTTATTGTGCGCCCGTTCAAGCCGGCGACTGAACCCCGCGATCTCAACCCCACCGACAAGATGCGCGCCAATCACATTGTCGACCGGGTTCTTGCACTCGATTCCGAGGCCATTGCGTCGCAGCTCGCGGATGTCCTCGACAATTTCCTTGGCCGGCATCGTAACCTGCTCGAAAGGTTCGAGGCTCGCGCCGAGGAGATGGAGGAAGCCTTCGCAGCGCACGGGAGCTTTTCGAAGAGCCAGCGCCAGCTGATCGGTGCTTATTTTCTCAGCGAGTATTCGTTCGAAGCCTCCGCCCTGTTTAATCCCAGCATCGTCTCGCACCCCGATCAATCGGGCGCGCCGAAAGACGGACTGCGCTTCATTCTCAGTCTCCGTGCCATCGGCGAAGGACATGTGTCGTCACTGACGTTTCGCGCCGGCACCATCGCGGCCGACGGCAGCCTGGCCATTGATCCCACCGCTCGCCTGGCCTCGATCCCGCGGATTTGTAATCGCTTATCGGGATCAGAGGGGGACCATGTTGAATTGAGTTTCGAACCGGAAGGGGACCTCAGCGAGCGCGTCATCTTTCCGGTCACGGAATCCCAGTCGAACGGCATCGAGGACGCGCGCTTTGTCGAATTCAGCGATGACGACAGCCGGACAACCTATTATGCGACCTTCACCGCCTACAGCGGCCGGGCAATCCGTTCCGAATTGATCGAGACCAGTGACTTCATGTCGTTCCGGCTCAGACCCTTGGCTGGCGCCGCGGCACGCAACAAGGGCATGGCGCTGTTCCCGCGCAAGATCGGCGGCAAATACGCCATGATCGCGCGGCAGGATAACGAGAACCTGTATCTGATCTATTCGGACGACCTGTACAGTTGGGACGGCGGTCAGGCCATTCTGAGGCCGGAATTCCCGTGGGAGTTCGTTCAGATCGGCAATTGCGGCTCGCCGATCGAGCTCGATGAGGGCTGGCTGCTGCTGACGCATGGCGTCGGTCCGGTCCGCAAATACTCGATCGGCGCGGCGCTGCTCGACAAGGACGAGCCCTCCAAGGTGCTGGCCCGCTCGCGCGAGCCATTGTTGCGGCCCGAACCATCCGAGCGCGAAGGATACGTCCCCAACGTCGTCTATACCTGCGGCGCCATGAGGCATAACGACCAGATCATCCTGCCCTACGCCGTGTCGGACACCTTCTCCAATTTTGCGACCATCAAGATTTCGGCGCTGATGCAGACGATGGAAGGTTGATCGCCGCTTGTGAGGCCGTGCCCACCAATGCCGCCGTTACTTTGGTCAAAGGAGCCCTCATGGCCCGTGAAACATCTTATTTCGTGCAGTCATTCAATGCCGGCAGGGGTGGAAACCTAAAGGCTGACGCTCCAATAGCATGCAAATCGGCAACGGGCGCTCTTCGAACGGCGGAGAGACTGGCACCGGGCAAACTGGGTGTCGTCGCCTTCTCGTCCACGGGCGACCCTGAGATGGGTGACTATGACGACGAGCCTTTGGTCATCTTTCGCAACGGCCAGATTCCGTCTGCCTTCGACTGAGATCCAGCTCGGTCGTGGTGGTAGGCATGCAGGCAAGGGAGCCGAAATGAGCGAGCGACTTGAGACGCTGAAGAAAGCCCGTGAACGAATGATCGAGGACAGGGACGCGCATGCGAAGGTGCTGGCCGCTCCTTTTGATCGGGACAAGGCCGAGCGGGCGCGTCACAAATTCATCGAGATTCAACTGCTGATCGATGCGCTCAATCGCGCGATCAGCGGAGAGGAACTGGTCCCGTCAAAAAATTGAGTCTGGACGGAAGACGACACGTGGCATTTCGCAGCGGGAACTGAGGAGACTTAGTTCTTCTGGTTTAATCGGGCCGGTTGAGCGCCGCGAGCGGCACCGTTCCGCGGCTAGCGCGCGGCGTTTCCTTGCCCTTCAGCATCTCTTTCAGATAGGCGACGTTGGCGGCCGCCTCTTCGCGCGGCAGGTCGGCCTTCACGATTTCTTCGGCTTCGGCAAATCGGCCCTGCAGGCCGACCACGAGGCCGAGATTCTGCCGCACCCGCGCGTCGGCCTTCGGATTGGCGTAGGCCTGCCTGAGCACCTCCTCGGCTTTCGGCAGCTCCTTCGAAAGCATGTAGGAGAGGCCGAGATTGGACAGGACCGAGGGCTCGCCGGGCACGATCTTGAGCGCGCTGGCGTAATAGCGGCGCGCATCGTCGTGGCGGCCGAGTTGATCGAGCGCCGCACCCTGCACCGAGAGGATGCGCCAGTCGGGATTTTCCGGAGAATGGGCGTGCGACAGCACGTCGAACGCCTGCTGGAAATTGCCGTTGTCGGCGAGCGCCCTGCCGTAGGCCGCGAGCAGATTCTTGTTGCCGGGATGGGCGATAGTGGCCTGTTCGAGCACGGCGGCGGCTTGCGCCCGCTGGCCGTTGGCGCGGAGCGCCTGGCCATAGGCCAGCGCCGCGTCGGCGTCCTTGGGGTTGGCGCGAAAGCGATCGCCATAGGTTTCCGCCGCGCGCTGCGGATCGGCATTGGCCGAGGTGTCCGGCTTGCTGGAGATCGAGCCCGTGATGTCGGATACGGTCTGGCAGCCGCCGAGGCCCGCGGCGATCATGGCCGTCACGGCCGCGGACGCAAGAAGCCGCGCAACACTGCACGTCGGACGCATGGGCAAATTGACACTCGCGCGAAGGGGATTCGAGCCGAACGCGCCAGCAATAAACTGTTAACCCTAACGTCCGGTTAATGGCGATTTCGCGCCCGCCTTCTCCTGACCACGTAAATGCCCGCCCCGTGTTCCGCTCGGGAATCTTTCGCCGCCGTCAATATTCGATGGCGAGCCGCTTCCTGATTTCGTCGACCCGCTTCTCGATCGCGTCGAACCTCGCATGCAGGGCGCGGTCGTGGAGGTAGAAGACGTAGCCGAGGGCAAGCAGTCCGAAAATCCAGTGATGGCTTTCGACATAGGCCAGCACCGCCTCGATCGCGTGGCCGATAAAGGTGACAATGCCCAGCAACGCGTCCATGATACTCTCCTTTCCCGCAATTGACCTTTCGCAAACGGATCGGCGCCGCCCGCGAGATCATCCCGCCACTGTGTTGTTTTAGGGCCGGAACTTATCATAGTTGCCGTCCACCGGTAGCACCCGGCCTCCGCCCGGGGTTTTGCGCGATTGCGGGCGCGCAAAAACTCTGCAAAGTCTGGTATCTGAGACGGTGCGCCGCCTGCCCCATACGACCGCCTGGCCCTTTCTTCGAGACGAGCAACGCATGCCATCCCCCTTCGAGACCGCGTCCGCGACATCGGCCATTCCCATCACCTTTGCGAGCAAGTCGAATTGGGACGCGATCCGCGCGGAATTGCCGGAGCAGGCCCGGCAATTCGCCGATGCCAATGGCTTTGCCGGCAAGCCCGGAGCCTATTTGACCTTGCCGGCGGCCGACGGACGGATCGCGGGCGTCCTGTTCGGCATCGAGGATGACGGCGCGACATCGCGCGATCCGTTCCGGCCCGGCGCATTGCCCGGCCTGCTTCCCGCCGGCATCTATCGCTTTGCAAACGCGCCGCACGACACTCGGCTCGCCGTCCTCGCCTTCGCGCTCGGCCGCTACCGCTTCGCCCGCTACCGCAAGGCGGACGCGCCTGAGGCGAGGCTGGTGCCGCCCGACGGCGTCGATACCACCGACATCCTTCGAATGGCGGATGCCGCGACGCTGGCCCGCGATCTCATCAACACGCCGTCGAACGACATGGGACCGGCGGAGCTCGCGGAAGCCGCCAAGGACGTTGCGGCGCGATATGGCGCTCGCTTCGACTGCATTGTTGGCGATGACCTCGTGACCAGGAACTTTCCCCTGATCCACGCCGTCGGCATGGCCTCGAGCCGCGCGCCGCGCCTGATCGACCTGAACTGGGGCGACCCCGCCCACCCCAAGGTGACGCTGGTCGGCAAGGGCGTCTGCTTCGACACCGGCGGGCTCGACCTCAAGCCGTCCAGCGGCATGCTGATGATGAAGAAGGATATGGGCGGCGCCGCCAACGTGCTGGCGCTGGCGCAAATGGTGATGGACGCCGGGCTGAAGCTGCGCCTGCGGGTCCTGATCCCGGCGGTCGAGAACGCGGTCGCCGGCAACGCCTTCCGCCCGCTCGACATCTTCCCCTCGCGCAAGGGGTTGAACGTCGAAATCGGCAACACGGATGCGGAAGGGCGGCTGATCCTTGCCGATGCGCTGGCGCTGGCCGACGAGGAAGAGCCCGATCTCCTGATCGACATGGGAACACTGACGGGTGCCGCCCGCGTCGCGCTCGGTCCCGATTTACCGCCCTTCTACACCCAGGATGAGAAGCTGGCGCAGGACGTCGCCGCTTGTGCCCTCGAGGAGAACGATCCGGTGTGGCGCATGCCGCTGTGGCCGGCTTACGACAGCTGGCTCGATTCCAAGGTCGCCACCATCACCAACGCGCCGTCGGGCACGTTCGCCGGCTCGATCACCTGCGCGCTGTTCCTGCAGCGCTTCGTCGAGCACGCCAAGAGCTGGCTGCATTTCGACATCTACGGCTGGACGCCGTCGGCAAAACCGGCGCGGCCCGAAGGCGGCGAATGCCAGGCCGCCCGGGCGATCTACAAACTTCTGGGTGAACGCTATGGATGATCCACGCCTGACGCCGGCGCGCGGCGACCTCGCCGCCAAATATCTCGAAGGCAAGGTGAAGGCCGATCGCTTTGTCGCGGGCGAGACCTTCGAGGTGGTGGACGCCATCGCGCCGTTGCGCGAGACGCCCGCCACCGATGCCGCACTCCTGACGCAGGCCCTGAAAGGCGAGCGCGTCACGGTCT
>WNFC01010774.1_pt1 | contig 10674 bp, 9 predicted proteins | sample 5400541 | NCBI WGS metagenome assembly WNFC01 (sample SAMN13153342, study PRJNA577476) | soil metagenome | isolation source: 120 cm saprolite under Douglas fir tree site 2 hole 2 replicate 1 | place: USA:California | collected 2015-04-18
TTTGGCGGCGGCGAGGCATTTCTGATGGTCGAGTGGATCGACCGCCAGCGCCTCGCCGGTCTCAGAGCAGGCGATCAGGTAGTTGAAATTGCGGCCGGCATTCGCGGTCCAGACCTGTTCGACGATCATCGCTCACTCCCGGCGTGTTCGGACCTGTCCGAGTATAGGGCGCGGAAGGGCGCTCCGCCATCCCGGCGGCACTGGCGACCCGCAGATCGCAAGGGGGCGGCGGCTAGGTCTGCTTGAAGAACCGGTTCGCGTTGTCCCACAACAGCTTCTTCCGCCTGTCGGGCTTGAGGCTCTGCCAGGCGAGGATGTTGTCGACCGAGTCGGGGAACTGGCACTCCGAATGCGGGTAATCCGAGGCATACATCAACACCTCTTCGCCGAGAAAATCGGTGACGGTGTTAAACATGTCCTCGCCTTCCTGGCGCTCGATGCTGCAGAAGAAACGGCCGCTCGTCAGGTATTCGCTCGGCTTCATCCTCAGCTCGGCGGTCGAGCCGACATAGGCGTATTGCTCGTCCATTCGGCGATGAACGCGGCGACAAACCGCATCGCGCCCCAGGGGTGCGAGGCGAGGCGGCCGAGGAAGATGTTGTCCCAGACATCGAGGTAGCCGGGGTAGTAGGGCGGGTTCCAGGTCGAACTGTGATGCACGATCGGCAGCCCATGCTCGGCGGCGGCGCGCCAGATCGGCTCGAGATCGGGATGATCGGCCGGGATGTCCTGGCCGAGCGACGGTTGGACCGCCACCGCCCAGGACGAATTGCCCCATTCGCGGATTTCCTCGACAGCCGCGTCGACATCGCGCGCCGGAGCCCTGATCAGACCCTTCAGCCGGTTCGGAAACTGGCCGCAGAAATCCGCCATGTGGCGGTGATAGGCGCGGCTCAGGCCGACTTCGAGCGACGGGTCGGCGAGGCCGACGGTGCCGACCCAGGAGCTGGGGATCAGGAAATGGACGTCGGTCCCCTCGTCATCCATGTCCTTGACGCGGTTTTCCGCCTGGTCGTCCTGCACCCCGGGGCGCGGCAGTTTGCTGCCGCGCCAGTTCGACTCGCGGCCGCTGTGGCCCTCGCGCGGCGCCGCCTCGCCGAGGATCCGCCGATAGTATTTCGTATTGACCCGATAGGCGTGACCGCCGCCGGAATGCTCGGCCGACTGCCGGATCGGCGCGCGATACGCCGCGAGTTCGGCGAGGCGAGGCCGAAAGCCCGGATCGACGTAGCGTTCCAGGACCTCGGCGGCAGGCATCACGTGCGTGTCGGAATCGTAGACCCGGAACCCGTTCTTCATGTTCTGTCTCCTTCTCCGGCTGCGTGGCCCGAGCCGGCCGCGATCACCCCGGCAGCGCGGACAGGCGTTCCTCGATCCATTCCGGCGAGACACCCGGCAGGGTGGCGAGTTCGGCGCGAGCCTTGGCCTTGGTCTGCGTGAGGCAGGGGATCACCGCGGGCATTTCGCCATCCTCGGGCTGGCAGGCGAATTCCAGGCGGGTCCCGTTCGGATCATAGAAGTAGATGCCGAGCAGTCCGGACAGTTGCGGGATCGGCCCGATATAGTCGATGCCGCGCGCCTTCAGCCGTGCCTCGACCTCGCGAAAGCGCGCGGCCGTCACGACAAACGCGCAATGCTGCATGGCGCCGATGGCGTTGCGGTTGCTCGCGGGCTCCTTGCCTTTCGGGATCTCGAAAAAGGCGAGCAGGCTGTCATTGCCCATGTCGAAGAAATAGTGCCGGACCTCTTCGTAAGGCGGATTGCCGCGGTTGCCGGGGCCGGTGCCGAGGCCGGGCGGCACCTTCATCGCATGGACCAGCGGCATGCCGAGGACATCGACATAGAAGTCGACCGTCGCCTTCATGTCGTCGGTGCAGAGCGCAAGGTGATGGACGCCGCGCAGTAGCGGCGAAACCAGCGGAGCGCGACGTTCAGCGGACATGTTTTCGACCCCTTCTCCCGGGTTATCGGCAGTGCGGCATTACCTTCTGGGCGAACAGGGTCATCGATTGCCGCACCATCGCTTGATCCATGATGCCGCCCTGGTTGAAGTAGCAGATGAACTCGTTCATACCGTAGTCGCGCTTTAGGGTGCGCACCCGCTCGACACAATAATCGGGATCGCCGAAGACGCCCATCTCGCGGTCCATATCGGCATAGGTCACCCGCTCGATGCGGGCCAGCACCTGGCGGAATGCCTCGAAGCTTTTGACATCGGCTTGCCCGAGCGGCCTCAATCGCTCGGCGGCCTCGCGCAGAAAGCGCAACAGACCCGGCTCGCACTCCTCGCGCGCCTGAGCCCGGCTCGTCGTGACATGCACCGGAAAGGCGAGGGCGGTATCGCCATGCGTCCCGCGAGGCAGGTTTTCACGATAAACCGCAAGCCCGGCCTTCAGCTTGTCGGGCGGATTGATCAGCGGCGTCGCGAAGATCGGCAGGCCGCGTTGCGCCGCGAACGGAAAGGTGTCTGGGCTGTTGGCGGCAATTCGCAGCGGCGGATGGGGCGATTGCACCGGGCGCGGCGCCAAGCTCAGCTCGCGCGCGTGAAAGTATTTGCCGTCAAAGGAGAAGGTTTCGCTGCTCCAGGCGGCGATGATGAAATCGAGCGCTTCGATGAAGCGCTCGCGGCTCTCCTCCATCGGGATGCCGTATCCCTCGTAGTGCAGCGGCGCGGTGCCGCGGCCGACCCCGAGCTCGAGGCGTCCGTTGCTGAGGATATCGGCGATCGCGGCTTCTTCGGCGATCTTGACCGGGTTGTGCAGCGGCAGCAGCGTCACCGCCGTGCCGAGGCGAATGCGCGGTGCCCGTTGTGCCGCCGCGGCCAGAACCATCAGCGGGTCGGCAAGAATAGAAAAGGCCCGGCTGAAATGGAGTTCGCCGAGCCATACCGTATCGAACCCGACACTGTCGCCGAGTTCGATCTGCGCGATGATGTCCCCGTAACGCTGACGCTCCGAATACCCGGAGGCGCAGGGCAACTGGTCGAAGAACCCGAAGCGCATTCGTCCTCCCGGTCCGGACATCAATGGAGCCTTAACCAAATGCGATAGCATGGCGGCGGCTCGGCGAGCAAGCCGAGGTAGGCTCTGGGCCGTGAGGCATCGCAGAGGCGGCTCAAACTGTTGCGGCGATGGCCTGATTTCACCCCAGGGGTTGACGCCGGCGCTGCGAAAACTTGTCGCCGGTCCGCCGATCCGCTATCAAATCGTCACACTCGCATGGTAATGCGGGCGAAGGCGACGTGAACAGAAGGTCTCGGGGTGACGGCCTTGCTCGATAGCTGTCCAGCCTTGGTGCTCAACGCGGATTTTCGCCCGCTCAGCTATTTTCCGTTGTCGCTGTGGTCGTGGCAGGACGCGGTCAAGGCGGTATTTCTCGACCGTGTCAACATCATCGACCATTACGACGCCGTTGTGCGCAGCCCTTCCTGCGAGATGCGGCTGCCGAGCGTTATCGCCTTGAAGGAATATGTCCACGCGGCGCGCCACCCGGCTTTTACCCGGTTCAACGTGTTCCTGCGCGACCGCTTCACCTGCCAGTATTGCGGCAAGCCGCACTCCTCGCACGAGCTGACCTTCGATCACGTGGTTCCACGCTCGCGCGGCGGGCGGACGCAATGGACCAACGTCGTCACCGCCTGCGCCGGCTGCAACCTGCTCAAGGGCAACCGCCTGCCTCGGCAGAGCGGGCTCTACCCGCGCCACCGGCCGGTCCAGCCGACCACCTACTTGCTGCAGGAGAACGGCCGCGCCTTCCCGCCCAACTATCTGCACGAAAGCTGGCGCGATTATCTCTACTGGGATACCGAGCTGGATCCGTCCTAACGGTCTCTCCGAGATTGCTTCGTCGCTCCGCTCCTCGCAATGACGACCTTTGCTGTCATTGCGAGCGACGCGAAGCAATCTCGCTGACGCGAACCCGGTCAGGGCTTAGTGGGTCACCAGCCGGCGTTCGACGGCGGCGGCCTTCATCGCCTTCTGCAATTTTTCGAAGGCGCGCACCTCGATCTGCCGCACCCGCTCGCGCGAGATGCCGTATTGCTGCGAGAGATCCTCGAGCGTCGTCGGGTTCTCCTGGAGCCGCCGCTCGGTCAGGATGTGACGCTCGCGGTCATTGAGGTGCGTCATCGCCTTTTCGAGCAGGTCGCGCCTCAGCCCCAGCTCCTGGCGCTCGCCCAGTCGCGTCTCCTGGCTCTCGCTTTCATCGACGAGCCAGTCCTGCCATTCCCCCTCGCTGTCGCTTCTCAGCGGGGCGTTCAGCGAATGATCGGGGCTGGCGAGCCGCCGGTTCATGCTGATGACGTCGGCTTCCGGGACATCGAGCTCGGTGGCGATCTTCTTCAGGTTTTCGGGCGAGAGGTCGCCTTCCTCCATCGCCTGCAGCTGCCCTTTGAGCTTGCGCAGGTTGAAGAACAGCTTCTTCTGTGCCGCGGTGGTGCCCATTTTGACCAGCGACCAGGAGTGCAGGATGTATTCCTGGATCGCGGCGCGGATCCACCACATCGCATAGGTGGCGAGGCGAAACCCGCGATCGGGGTCGAACCGCTTGACGGCTTGCATCATCCCGACATTGCCCTCGGAGATCAGTTCCGAGAGCGGCAGGCCATAGCCGCGATAGCCCATCGCGATCTTGGCGACGAGGCGCAGATGGCTGGTGACCAGCCGATGCGCCGCCTCTGAGTCCTCGCGCTCCTTCCAGCGCTTGGCAAGCATGTATTCCTCTTCCGGCTCCAGCATCGGAAACTTGCGGATCTCCTGGAGATACCGCGTCAGGTTTCCTTCGCCGGAAAGGGACGGGACCGAAAGCGTGGCCATTTTAATGATGTTGCTCCGATGAGGATGCTAGTTTGGCGAACGCCGTGATCAGCCAGGCGATCCATGCGGCATTGTGCCGCTAAGCAACCCCTGGCCGGAAACCCTACTCATATAGTCGGTTTTTGTCCAGTTTAAAGTAGCTCTAAATTGCTTTCCAGCTCCGCCATGTCAGCCGGCAACGGGCTCTCGAAGGCGAGCCATTCGCCGGTGACCGGGTGATGAAAGCCGAGCAGCCGAGCGTGAAGCGCCTGGCGCGGAAAGGCCTCGGACGCTGCGCCGGCTGGCCCCAGCCGTGCAGCCGCCCGCCCGGCACGGGCGCCGTAAACCGGGTCGCCGATCAGCGGATGGCCGCTATGCGCCAGATGCACGCGGATCTGGTGGGTGCGGCCGGTCAGCAATCGACACTCGACCAGCGCCGCCCGCCAAATCCCTTCGGCGCCGAATCGCCGCTCGACGCGATAGCGGGTTATCGCCGGCTTGCCGCGGGTTTCGGCGACGACCGCCATTTTCTTGCGGTTCGTCGGACTGCGGCCGATATTGCCGGCGATCTCGCCGGCGGCCGGCACCGGCACGCCCCACACAAAAGCGCTGTAGGCGCGCTCGATCCGGCGCCCCGCGAAATCGCGCGATAGGGCGCGATGGACTTGGTCGGTCTTGGCGACGACGAGGAGACCGCTCGTGTCCTTGTCGAGACGATGGACGATCCCCGGCCGGCGCACGCCGCCGATCCCGGCGAGGCTTGGCCCGCAATGCGCGAGCAGCGCATTGACTAAGGTGCGCTCCGGGTTGCCCGGCGCTGGATGCACCACCATACCGGCCGGCTTGTCGATGACGATCAGATGCGGATCCTCGAATTGGACCACGAGCGGCATCGGCTGCGCCGCCGGGATCGGCTCGACCGGATCGGGCACAGTCACCGCGAAATGTTGGCCAGCCCGGACCCGCTGCGCCGGGTCGCGCCGCACCGCTCCGTCGCCGGTGACGCCGCCCGACAGGATCAGCTGCTTGAGGCGGCTGCGCGACAGCTCGGGCAGGTGGCGCTGCAAGGCGCGGTCGAGGCGCAGTCCGGCATCCTCAGCGCCGCTGTCGATTTCGATTCGCCGCGCAGAATGCGGGCTCGCCTCAGCCTGCATCGCCGTGCCTGTCAATCCCGCAATGCCGGGATAGCGCGGTGCGCACGCTCAAGATTCTCGTCGTCGTGATGGGCGTGATGCTCGTTGCCGGGGTCGGGATCTTGATCGCTACGGTCGCCGGCCGGCTACCCCGCAACGGTGCCGGGCTCGCCAGTTCGCCGCCCTTTGCCGCGCCGCCAATAGATCTGCCGCAGGGCGCGCGTATCGAGACGATGTCCGTCGGATCTGACCGGCTCGTCGTCGATGTCGTTCTGCCTGACGGCACCCGGCAGCTCCTGATCCTCGATCTCGTCACGGGACGGCGACTCGGTACGATTCCCCTCCGCACCGCGCCCTGATCGCATTCGATTCGCCAATGCTCGGCGACCTGGCGGAAGAGGAAGAGGCCACACCCGGCCAGTTTATCGTTCTGTTCCCGACACTTGGCCTCGCTTGGGTGGAGCAGCTTGAAAGCGATCGACCTTGTCCCGAACTTTTCGACGCTTTGTGCCGTTGGTGCTCTCGGCACGCCACTATAGACGATCAGGCATCGCACAGGGCCGCTTAGTTCGATGGTCGCCGTCGTCTTTACACCACCACCATCGAACCGCCGCACCGCGCCGCCGGCGCGCGCCAGCGGGCGACTGCGATCGCGCGTACCCTGTGATGCGCGAGGCTCACCTTTTCGGCGGCCCTCCCTTCTGGGATGCCGCCCTTTTTTGTGTCGGCGGGGGTAATCGGAGATGGGGAAGAAACCGAACGGCGACGGGGTTGCGGCCAAGCTCGACTTCGTGCGCGGTACGGCGGCGCGGACCAATGGCGCGCCGGCCCGGCACGAGGACCGATCGGGGTTGCGCACTTTAGGGCCGGTGTCCGATCTCGAACGCCACCTGCCATCCGAATGGTGGCGCACGCTGTTCAACTCGCTCTACCTCGAAACCGATGGCGATATCGTCGAGAACGACCGCAACACCGAGCAGGAGGTCGATCTTCTGATCCGCAGCGCCGGTCTCGAACGCAACGACCGCATCCTCGATCTGTGCTGCGGTCAGGGACGGCACTCGCTCGAATTGGCGCAGCGCGGCTTTCAGCATGTCACCGGGCTCGACCGCTCGCGCTACCTGATCCGCCTCGCCCGCAAGCGCGCCCGGCAGCGCAATCTGCAGGTCTCCTTTCACGAAGGCGACGCGCGCCGCTTCCGGCTCGGCGACGGGGAGTTTCATTGCGTCTGCATTCTCGGCAACTCGTTCGGCTATTTCGACCGGCCGGAAGACGATCTCGCGGTGCTCGAAGCGGTTAAGCGCGCGCTGGCCTCGGGCGGCACCCTCGTCATGGATTTGATGGACGGCGAGTGGATGCGGTGCCATTTCGACGCACGGTCCTGGGAATGGGTGGACCAGAACCATTTCGTGTGCCGCGAGCGCGGCCTCGCCGGAGACGGCGATCGCCTGATCAGCCGGGAAGTGGTCGTGCACGCCGAGCGCGGCGTCATCGCCGACCAGTTCTATGCCGAGCGGCTCTATTCGAAGGAACGCATCGAGGTGCTGATGCACCGCGCCGGGTTTGGCAATCTGCGCTTCCATTCGGTGATGGCGCCGGATTCGCCGCGCAACCAGGATCTCGGCATGGTCGAGCATCGCCTGTTCTTGACCGCCGAGGCACCGCGTCGGATCCAGGGTCTGCCGCGTCACGCTGCCCTGTTTCCCGAGGTCACGGTGCTGCTCGGCGACCCGAGGCTGCCCGATCCGGTCAAGCGCGACGGCCGCTTCAACGAGGAAGATGCCGAGACCGTGGCGCGGCTCAAGGCGGCATTAGCCGAGCTGCCGGGTTATCGTTTCCGTTATCTCGACAATCACGCGACCTTGTTTGCCGATCTGCGTGCCCGCCGCCCACCGTTTGTGCTCAACCTGTGCGACGAAGGCTTCAACAACGACGCCTTCCTCGAAATGCACGTGCCGGCGCTGCTCGAGATGCTTGACATTCCCTACAGTGGTGCCGGGCCGGCCTGCCTCGGGCTGTGCTACAACAAGGCGCTGGTGCGCGGAGTCGCCGAGGCGATCGATGTGCCGGTGCCGGCGGAAACCTATTTCAATTCGGACGATCTGGCGGCGACGATCCCGTCCGGGGTTTTTCCGGCACTGATCAAACCCAATTTCGGCGATTCGTCGATCGGCATCACCCAGGACGCAGTGGTCCATACCTGGGAAGAGGCGATCGCCTATCTCAACAATCTGCGCCAGCAATTGCCGGGCCGGCCGATCCTGATCCAGGAATTTCTGTCCGGGCCGGAATACAGCGTCGGCCTTATCGGCAATCCGGGATCGAACTGCCGCGTCCTGCCGGTGCTCGAAATCGACTATTCACGCCTCGATCCGTCGCTGCCGCGACTGTTGACCTACGAGTCGAAGTGGATCCCCGAATCGCCCTATTGGACGCAGATCACCTATCGCGAAGCGCGGCTCGACGAGGATACGCGGCGGCAGATGACCGATTACGCCAACATCCTGTTCGAGCGGCTCGGCTGCCGCGACTACGCGCGCTTCGATTTCCGCGCCGACGCGGCGGGCGAGGTCAAATTGCTCGAGGTAAATCCCAACCCCGGCTGGTGCTGGGATGGCAAGTTCAACCTGATGGCCGAGATGGCCGGGCTGCGCTATTCCGACCTGCTGCGGCTCATTCTCGAAGCAGCCGAGGAACGGGTCGCGGCGCAGCGCCCGGGACTGGTGATCCCGATCGCCGAGGGCCGCGCCGCACGCGCGGCCGGCGACTAAGTTCGCGGCTCATTCGCCGCAGTCAGTCGCGGATCATTCCGGCATAAAAACGCCCCGGCCCCCCCTAGGGGGGGCCGGGGTCGTCAATGGACCAGTACTCGAAGTCCGATCAGAAGGACGGCGAGTGGAACGACATGACGGACTTCATCGCGGTGGGCTTCTTCGCCCGGACGATTCTCTTCGCCTTGGCAGTCCCATTGGCGGCGCGCCGCGTGTGGGAAACACCGTTCTTGGCGGATTTCGTCATCGCGGCCGTACGGGTGGACTTTGCAGTCCTGGCCGTTTTGGTTGCCGCCAGCTTCCGCTTGGCCGCGGTCCGTGTGCGCGAAGCGGCGCTCCTCACGGATTTCGTCGCAGCGGCCGCCCGGGCGGGCTTCGCACGCCGGATCGTTTTCTTCGGCATCGCCTTCCCATTGACTGCCGAGCGCGTGCGGGAAGCGGTGCTCCTCGCGGTTTTCGTCGCAGCGGCCGCCCGGGCGGGCTTTGCACGCCGAACGGTTTTCCTGGGCATCGCCTTGCCATCGACCGCCGCATGCGCGCGGGAAGCGACGCGCTTCACGGTCTTCTTCGCAACGGTCGCCCGGGCGGGCTTTGCACGCCGGACTGTCTTCTTCGGCATCGCCTTCCCATTGACGGTTTGTCGCGTCCGGGAGGTGCCGCTTTTGGCGGTTCGCGTCGGCGACGTAGCGGATTTCATGAGCATAACGACCTACCAACCCTGGTTGTAGATCGGCAGAAGCTGGCAACTTTGGGTTAACACTAAGTAAATCTGAGCGGCGGATGCAAAATAGGCTCAGCATCAATCTCCCGATCGGTCTTTTCGCCCACCCGAAACTCCGGCCGAAACGGGCGATGGCGGTGGGCAGATCGTGGAGATCGAGTTTCACGACCGCAGACCGAGCCCAGCCATCAGGTGGGACGTTCGGGTGCTGCGAATCGGTAGTGCAGACGGCCAGCCTTGCCCCCTGCATTTCCCGCTTGCATTCACGCGATTGAGGCGTATCTATCGGCGCGTTGACGCACTCGCACGTGCCTATGGCCCATGGTGGTTATGCAACGACGTAACGCGTCCTTTTTGGCAGTCCGGCTTCATGCCGGGTCCCGAGAGGGAGGTCGATATGGTTGCAATCCCGATCAGGGCCGTAGCGCCCTGCCCTGACGCCCTTCTGCGCGGCACCCGCCTGCGTGGGCGGGGCGGCCGGGTCACCGATCCAAGCAGTTTGAGCTAACCGACGCCGCGACGCGGCCATTCAGCCGCATCGCTTTGCCGTCGTTCGTCCTCGATTTCGCGATCGAGGGCAGCCCCAAGCCGAGAGCAGAGGCAATCGGCTTTGCGCTCAGCTGCTTTTCGGAAGGTAACCCGGGCTCATGAACCATAAGATCGCACATTTCCTGGCCGAACATTCGCCCGAGACCCCGTGCCTCGTGGTCGACCTCGATGTCGTCGCCGAGGCCTATGAATTGCTGTGCCGCTATCTGTCGATCGCCGGCGTCTATTACGCGGTAAAGGCGAACCCGGCACCCGAGATCGTCGCGATGCTGGCGGGAAAGGGCTCGAATTTCGATGTCGCGAGCCCCGCCGAGATCGCGCTGTGCCTCGGCAATGGCGCGACCCCGGAGCGGCTGTCCTTCGGCAACACGATCAAGAAGGAAAAAGACATCGCCTTCGCGTACCGGCAGGGGGTGCGCCTGTTTGCCTTCGACAGCGAGCGCGAACTCGAAAAACTGGCGCGCCAAGCGCCAGAGGCCCGCGTGTTTTGTCGCATCCTGGTCTCCTGCCAAGGCGCGGATTGGCCATTGTCGCGCAAGTTCGGCTGCACCCCGGAGATGGCGATCGAGTTGTTGCGCAAAGCCCGCGAGCTGGGTCTCGATCCCTATGGCGTGTCGTTTCATGTCGGCTCCCAGCAGACCGATCTGCGCCAATGGGACAGCGCGATCGGCACGGCGGCGCACATGTTCACGCTGCTCGCTGAGACC
>WNFC01009686.1_pt1 | contig 10673 bp, 8 predicted proteins | sample 5400541 | NCBI WGS metagenome assembly WNFC01 (sample SAMN13153342, study PRJNA577476) | soil metagenome | isolation source: 120 cm saprolite under Douglas fir tree site 2 hole 2 replicate 1 | place: USA:California | collected 2015-04-18
GTCAGCTCAGGCTGAAGGGTGGGTACTGGTCGGTGACCAGGGTGAAGGCGTACGCGGTCACCCGGTTCTGCCAGCGGAGCACGCCCACGACGTAGCGGAAAAGTCCCTTCGGATAGGTCGCCGTGAAGAGGATCGCAAACCAGGCGAAGCCGATCGCGAACAGAGCGCCGATCCACAGGAAGAACAACACGACGTAGTGCGGGATGGCGAGCAGCCATTTGACCAACGGCAGCCAGCGGTTGAGCTGCTTGGCGTCGGGATACGGGAAGTCGAGATGGACGGCCTGCTCTTCGTCTGTCGACGGGTAGCGGTCGTCGAGCAGCGCCATGTAAGCCGTGACCCGGTTGGAGAACCGGAGCAGGTTGAGGTTCCAGTCGAACCACCAGCGCGGGTACTTCTGGCGGAACACGAGCATCAGCACAAGCGGCACGAACACAGCGGCGCCGCCGATGACCAGCGTCCGCGTGTTGTCGTCGTCGCGGAATGTCTCACCGGTGAGCATGGTGAGCACGACGACGATCGGGATCGCAACGATCAGACGGAAGGCGGTCGTGAGCCGGCCGAGCGGCCGGACGGGAAAGTCGACGTCGAACTGGACCGGGTAGCTGCTGACCACTTATCCCTCCTGGATGAGGTCGCTGGACTTGAGGCTGATCACCTCGTGACCGTGCAACGCCTCGAGAAACGGCTGGAAGCTGCCGTAGACGACGCAGCGGAGGAGCCGGCCGTCGACGATCTCGACCCGGCTCACTCCCGACGCCCGCGCGATCTGCCGCACGGGCGGGGCGCCAACGAAGCTGACCTCCACCGTTCTCTTCTCAGGCTCCTCGATCACACTTCGCAAGCTACGCAGGCAGTCGGCAGATGGAATCCGTGGAATCACCGAATTCCTGGGCTGCCGACGCGTAGCCCGGGTGGGTAGTAACTTGCCGTCTCACAATGGCAAAGCCAGTCCGCCGCCTGGGCAACCTGCCGGCCGAAGCGACGAGCTTCATAGGGCGGCGGCGCGAGCTGGCAGAGCTTCGGCGAAAGCTGGGGGCGGCGCGGGTGGTGAGCCTGGTCGGGCCGGGCGGCGTCGGCAAGACCCGCCTTGCCTTGCGGGCCGCCGCAGACCTGGCGCGGGGATTCCCTGGCGGCGCGTGGCTCGTGGAGCTGGCCGAGGTGCGCGACCCTTCGCTGGTCGGCAACGCCGTCATGGCCTCGCTTGACCTGCGGGACCAGGCGGCGACGGAGCCTCGTGTTTTGCTCCGCTCCTACCTCGCCGACAAGGAGCTGCTGCTGGTGCTCGACAACTGTGAGCACCTGCTGGAGGCGGCCGCCGAAATCGTCAACGACGTGGTTCGCGCCGCCCCGGGCGTCCGGGTAATCGCCACCAGCCGCGAGCCGTTGGCCGTTGCGGGCGAGCACGTCCTCCCCATCCCCCCGCTGGAGCTGCCCGCCGTGGGCGACGGCGCCTTGCGACAGAACGAGGCGGTGGTGCTGTTCGTCGAACGGGCGGCGGCGGCGGCTGGCACATTCGACATGACCTCGGCGAACCAGGCTGCGGTCGCGGACGTGTGCCGGCGGCTGGACGGCCTACCCCTGGCGATCGAGCTGGCGGCGGTGCGGACCAGGGTGCTGTCGGTGGAGCAGATCCTCGAGCGTCTGAGCGATAGGTTCAGCCTGCTGGTCGGAGGCGGCCGGGCGGCGATTCCGCGACATCAGACGCTCCAGACCACAATCGAGTGGAGCCACGACCTCCTGTCCGCCGACGAGCGGACTCTGTTGAGGCGGCTGTGCGTGTTCGCCGGCCGTTTCACGCTGGAGGACGTGGAGGGCATTTGCGAATTCGACCTCGACCATCTTTTGTCGCTCGTCGAGAAGTGTCTGGTCATCAAGGAGGACGTGAGGGGCATCGCCTGCTATCGCTTGCACGAGACGATGCGTCAGTATGCGGCGCTCAAGCTGCGGGAGGCCGGCGAGGTCGAGACGCTAGCCGAGCGCTGCACCGATTACTACGTTCAGCTGTGCGCCCTGACGGGACCGCCGGCTCGCTACCGCCTGGCCGAGTGGCTCGAGTGGATGGAGCTCGAGATCGACAACATCCGCGCCATCCTGCGGCACTGCCTTGATCGCGGAGATTTCAGTCGAGGGACCGACATCGTCGCCTCGCTTGGGTGGTTCTGGATCACGCGCGCGACCACCGAGGGCGTGGGATGGCTGGACCAGATGCTGGCGGCGGGAAGGGGCGAGAAGGAGTCGCTGGCGTGGGCCTGTTTCCTACGCGGGTTCCTCGCCGTCCTTCAAGCCGACACGACGGCCGCGCTGCCGTGGCTCGAGCGGGCGGCGGAGGCCGCTCGAGAACTGGATCACGCGTCGCTGCTGACACAGGCGACCACGATGGCGTCGATCGCCGCCATGACGGCGGGCGACCGCGCGGCCTCGGACGCTTTTTACAAGGAGGCCCTGACTGCGGTGGCGGCGGCCAACGACCTGGCGGCAACCACGTCGGTTCTCCAGGCCCGAGCCCTAAACGGAATGTTCACCGGCGAGCTGGACGCGGTCCGTGAGGCGACGTCGGAGGGCGTGAGCCTGAGTCGGGAGGCGGGCGACCTCTACGTCCTGGAGATCATGCTGATGGAGCTGGCGTTCGCGGCCGTGATCATGGGCGAAGCCGACGCCGCCAAACCTCACTACACCGAGGCGCTGCAGATCGCTCGACGCATCGACGACCGGCTTGCTCAGTCATATCTGTTGGCCGCGTTCGGCTGGTTCGCCGCGGGCGATCGCCAGGCGCGCATGGGGTCGCAGCTGCTTGGGGCCGCGGAGGCGACGCGGCTCGGGGCCGGCGCCGGCATCATCGCGCCGCTCGCGCCGCTGCTCGACCAGGCCGAGGAGTCGGCGGTCGCGGTGCTTGGTCGTGCGAAGTTCGACGCCGAGTTCACGTTCGGCAAGCGCATGAACCGAGAAGCTGCCATACGCCTGGCCCTGGGCGAATCTGGTGAGATCCGTGCGCGGTCGGCCGTCGGCGAAACAGGTGCTGGCGTGCTCGGCAAACGAGAGGCAGATGTGGCGCGGCGGGTCGCTGAGGGCCTCACCAACAAGCAGATTGGCGCGCGGCTGTTCATCTCCGAGCGCACCGTCGACAGCCACGTCCGGAGCATCCTGAACAAGCTCGGGTTCAACTCGCGAGCCCAGATCGCCGGCTGGTTCGCGTCACGAAGGCCGCGCTGAAACGGGCGTGAACGGAACGTCGCCCCTAATACGTCATCCAACCTAGGCCATTCACTCGCGAGGCCCTGCACTGCCTATCGGCGAGCGAGCCGCCCTTCGCCCGGGCCGACCGGCTGAGGCGTGCCGTGGTGTTCGCGCCGAGGCCCAGGGCCGCAGCTCGCGAAATTTGCCCTTGAGCACCACACCGGCCCCAAGCTCTCCGCCAATCCCGGGATCACCTCCGACCACCAGCAGAATCGGCTCGGGGCACCTGTACGCCGGGTCTTTCGAGAACGCGATGATCTGCATCTTGTCGCGCTCGCTGGGAGTCGGACGCTCGAAGGGGTGGAAGTGCCACTCCCCGAGGTAGTAGTTGCGTCGTCGCCAGGCGCGATTGATCAGTTGTTGAAGTCCACGCAGTCCGCGGGTGAATGACCACCGACTGGCTATTGAATCGGGCGGCGGCCCAGAGACTTCGGTGATGACGGCCTGGTCGCCGAGCGGAGTGTAGTGGCCAATGAGAATCCCGCCGGTCTCTACTTGGTGAGCCTTCTCGCAGTGACGGAGCAGGCCCCTTCGAATCGCTTCAGTGATCATGATCGCCACCGAATGGTCCTCGGCAGCGAAGACCTCGATCACGAAGCAACTGCGCGGAGGCCGACGAAGCGCCCCTGGGAATCCATCGAACGCTCCATTACGACCAATGCGGCTGTACCGTCAGCGACCGGCCATTCGTCGTTGAGCAGGCCGACGGCCGCTGAGGCCATCAGCCAGACCTCGTCAGCTCGCGCCGGAAACACCGGGTGCCAGCAGCCGATGCCTTCCATCGGGCGCTCCTCGCCGCGATCAAGCTCGGCAAGCCGGAGTGGTTCGTAAGCAGCGATGAAGGCGTCCACCTGGAAAGTGGTACCCCGGGAGAGGTACGCGATCAGGTGGCGGGCATGCAGCGTCATGGAAAGCGAGGCGTAAGTGATCGGGTGCGGTGCTTGAACCCTGCCAAGAAGCTCGAGGACCCGATGGTCGCCTGTCGCTTCGATCACAAAGTCAAATTCCATTAGGAAGTCGGTATCCACAAGACTCTCGGCCGCCGTCGGTTGCGCGACGACCACCGCGTTGGGCGAAGCTGCGTTCAGGCGCGTGGCGAGTGCCTCTGCCTTCGACTGGCCCAACTGGTCCATCGTCAGCGTATGGCGAACAAGGTTCCCGACCTCGAGTCGCTGCAAATCGACCACTGTCAGGTGTGAGACTCCGGCCCGAACCAGAAGCTCAGCGACCGGTGATCCGAGCGCGCCGCAGCCAATCAGCAGTACTCGCGCGCTCGTCAAACCGGAGTTGAGCCGACCGCGCGTAGCCAGCTCGTTAGGGTGCCAATTCTGGCTCCCCGCCCAGTCGACGTCGGCCTCGGGTCGGAAGGTTCCTCGCGAGCTCGCCATCCAGAGGCCAAGCTCGTTTGGACGAAAACCGTCCGGGACGCGTCCTTCGAGCGCACGCAAGTCCACCGTGAGCCAGTGCATCTGGCGTGGCGCGCCACCAACCAGCTCGGGCACCGGGAAGCCAATGAGCAGTGGATGGCGGGCCCCATCGTGGAGATGCTCGGTTCCGCGGCGAAGCTCGGTGAACAGGTTCACACCCTGTTCCTCGAGCGCGACCGAAAGTTCCTGCCAGGTAGATGGCGCAGCATAAGGCGGTCTCACGACAAGTTGCGGCACGCGCAGCCAGAGCGCGGTCCGGGACTCAGACTGCATAGAAATAACGCGACTGCCCCACGCCGGCTGGAACAGCAGGCGACCATAAAGCGACCTGAAGGTCGTGACGACCCAGATCGCGTCGCTGCGACCGTCAAGGCGCCGGAGATCTGCGACCCCCATTGCCTCGTCAATGCCGGCCCAGCGCACGAGATCCTCGGGCCCTTCACGAAATGCGAACAGGTCAGAGGCTGAGCCGCGGTAGACGGGAAGTTCAAAGGGGTCGCCGGGTGCGAGAAGTGTCCCCTTCGATGCCTTCTCGATCCACCCGAGCGCTCGGTTAATGTGCCAGGCAAGCCTATCCTCTGCAGATTGGGGCTCGGCGCCTGCGTCCGTGCGCAGGTTGCCCTCCGAATCGGTGGCGACGCAGATCTTCGCCCTTCGGTAAGGGGCGCCGGTCGGCGGCACGAATGGACGCTGATGCGGAAAGATTCCATCGAGCCCGCCGGTGACTGCAGGAAGAACGTCAATCACCCCGTGAGGGTAGTCATCGGGTATGCACACAAACCAGCGGCTGGTTCTGGGGACCTCATAGGTTGTGCCAAGATCCGCCGGCGTCAGATCGAGCTGCAAACACCAGGTGTGAGGCGCTCGCGCCGTCCAGTCACTGACAATCGTGACTCCGCTGAGCTCCTCGAGCGTCCGGCGTGCGATCCGAAGGACCTCCGGGACGTCAGCGCCCGGTCTCAATGCCGAACCGACCGGTGGTAGCGACCGTGCTGGCGGCCGTTCGCTTTGTAAATCCGCCATCTTTGGGGGGCTCGGGGAACTCTGGCCCAAGCAGGTCGCGCCATACCGATGCGCTTTCCGCAATTGTCGGGGCGTCGAGGGCCTGGCGGGCGAGAATCGCTGCGTTCTGCGTAAGCCGATAGAAGCCGGCGAAGTCATCAACGCTAACGCGCCGGAAGACGTCGTTCTCTGGCACTCCGTGGTCGGGCAGCTCGGGCTTGCGGCGCGCCTGTACGTGCTGCATGTAGTCGCGCGCAATCGCCTCGAACGAGCGAGTCACCCCTTCCGCGACAGAACCGACGCTGTCCGCGCAGACGGTGCCGATCAGGTGCTCCAACGGATACCCCTTCGGGTGGTCGGGATGGTTATTCCTGCGCCGCCACCATTTCACCGCCTTCACCACGTTGACGTAGTGGCCTTGGGTGCGGCTGTTCTTCGCCTCTGTCCAGAGGATCTGCTGGATTGGATGGGTCTTGACCCAGTTCCGGAGCAGCCGGTCAGGGATCAGCAGAGCATCGTCGCGCCAGTCCTCGGAGCCGGCCATCTTCCGCACCCTCGATACCGCCTCGCGCATAGACATGATGTCGCCGATGTCATCGAGCCGCCGGCGGGACAGTGTGAGGATGTCACCCGAGCCGCGCCGTCGCTCGGCTGCCTTGATCGCCTCCTGCACGACCATGGACGGCGCCGCTGTTATCACCAGGTCAAGCGTGACGGGCGTGTCGTCGAAGCTGATCTTCATCGAGCGGTCATTCCGCACCCACCGTTTCGGGTAGTGGCGGTCCAGGAAGGGTGTGAACCGCGCGACGACGCTATCGGGGCTGTTCGTGTCTGGGTCCAAGGTGGTCACGACCACCAGGTCGACGTCGACGTGCTCAGTGTGATCGTTCAGGTCTAGCGGGCGGACGCCCGTCGTGCGGCGGTAGCTCCCCTGGAGAAACGCGTCGATGATGATCTTGGAGAGTTCGGCATCGGCGGCCAGGAGCCGGCGAAGCTCCTGATGCTTCTCCTGGCATGCCCGCTCGAGTGGATCGGTCAGCCTGATCTCCGCCAGGAAGTCGGTGAAGTAGCTCGGGATCGCAGTCATCGGGTCTCCTTGGGTGTGGGGATGGTGATTGCCTCGGCGTATGCCTGGTGTGGGTTCTCTAAGTCGAACTCGTACACGGTCGTCGGGCCCAATGGCCGACCGTTGCGGCCGAGCTGGAACATCAGGCCATTCGGCCCAGCGGCGAACACGTGGATGCGGCTCGGTCGCCCATCGCGCGGCCGGCGTTTGCGGACAGCCTCTACAGCCTCGGCCGCCAGGGCATTTGCATGGGCGCCGCTGCGCACCGAGGTGCGTCCTATCGAGGGCGTCGACAACGCAAGAACGAGACCGACGCTACGGAGCTGGCCTGCGACGAAGCCGACCACCTCGTCGTACACGTCGTGGGTGACGCTCAGCGCCAAAGCGATGTCCGGTCTAGCTGACGACCCAATGGCCTGCTCACGGGTCTCCCAAAGTGACCCTGTAGGAGGCGCGCCCGATGCGGGCCAAGCTATCAGGCGACCGTCCGTGGTCTGCATCGGCGTGACGTCGGCCCGGTGCAGCAGCCAACCGGCGAAGTAGGCGATCGCGCCGTGCGCATCTAGGTAGAGGCGGTAGCCCTCGCCGGCCTGGACGCGGGCACTTAGGAAGCTCGCAATCTGCGCGGCCACGTCGCCGTTCCAGTCGACCCCATGAGCCAGGGCGCGGTCGTGGAACAGTGGAACAAGGTCGAGCAGGTCGTCGGCCTCGTCCTCTAGATGGACGGCACCTTGGCGCCGGCTGCGGATAGCGAGTGCGAGACGCGTGCCGAGGGCCGGGGGGCCGGTGCGCCACAAGCCTGCCGCGGTCAGCGTCTGGCGAAGCGCGGTTGCGTCGAATTCGACCTCTCCTCGTTTTAGGTGTCCGTGGATGAGGTCGACATACGGGTGGGCAACCGCTTCAGCTGGCACCGGTGCGAGGCCTGCGGTCTCAAGCTCGCGCTCGAGCTCGCGGTTGGTCGCCACAAGGTCGCGCTCGAGGATGCGCAGGTGCTTTACCAACCGTTTCAGGGAATCGTCGTCTGCCAACCCGAGGTGTTCGCGCCACGCCTTGCGGACCTTCCCGGTCGCCGATCGATCAGACGTGCCGTCGAAGAGGACCGACAGCCGCAACTCGCCGTCGGCGCCGCACAGCTCGCTGATCAGATCCGCGGGGTCGAGCCGCCACGGTGTGATCAGCGTGAACCTGCCGTGACGGCCTTCGGCCTCCGCCGCTGCTGCGGCGGCGCTCAGGCGCTCGAGGAGTGAGGTCTTGGCGACGATGAATTCAGCGTCAGTAAGGTCGGCGGCGCGAATGACCTTCGAGTGGTCGACATGGAACTTAGCTTGGAAGCCATCGATTGCGACAAGCTCGCCCCACACGTCCCGGTCGCGGGGTCGAACCGGGTGGCTGACGATGTCGTCGAAGCCACGCGGCGCCAGTGCCTCGATGGCGACTCGCTCGAGCACCGGTTCGGATCTCAACAACCGCAGCGCCTCGTTCCAGAACCAGCGCGCCTGGTAGTCGAAACCGTGGTGCAACGCAATCACTGCCCTTGCCAACCTTTTCGCCCGGGTAGATCGTAACAGGGTCATTAACCCCGCGCACCAGTCCGAACCGAGACGGCCTCTTGGGTGTCTGGGTTAAGGCTTCGAATCGTAGCCCATTGGGTAACGATGTATATACTGCGCTCGCCGAGGTGCCATATAGAGATCAGGTTCCGGAACCAGGAGCTTGAGCGGGCCTTTCGTCATGAAGATGCGGCACGGCGACGTTTCGGCGAAGCGGCTCGGGCTTTTCTCCGCAGGGTCAAGCAGCTCGAGGCGGCGCCCACCTTGGCCGCCCTCAACCGAACGCCCGCGGCGTGCCGGCCACTGCCTGGCACCAAAGACGGCCTGCTCGCGGTGCGATTGAGTGGTGGTGATCACTTGGTCTTCGTGCCCGACCAGGACCCTATGCCTCTACTGCGCGACGGAGGCTTGGATCACAGTCGCGTGACAAAAATCGAGATTTGGAGTGTTGAAAACGTCCATGCATAACGCCATCCCACAACGCATCCCAACGGATTACTCCATACCACCGGGCGAGACACTCGCCGAAGTTCTCGAAGAGCGCGGAATGACACAAGCCGAATTTGCCCGGCGGACTGCGAGGCCTATCAAAACGATCAATGAGATTGTCAAGGGCAAGGCCGCGATCACCCCAACGACGGCAATCCAGTTCGGACGGGTGCTCGGTATTCCAGCTGCTTTCTGGAACGCGCTCGAAGCCAACAATAGGGAGGACCAAGCGCGTTTGGATGAGCGCAAGGGTCTGGAAAATCATGTCCAGTGGGTGAAGCAGTTTCCGCTGAAGGAGATGCTTCGACATGGCCTCATCCGGGAGAGTAGAGACAAAGTCGAGCAGGTCTCCCAGCTTCTTGAATTTTTTGGAGTCAGCAGTCCGGATGCCTGGGGGCGGCAGTGGGCCGCTCAGACAGCGCAATACCGGCAGGCGGCCGGCTTCGCGGTGTCGGAGCCTGCTCTTGCGGTGTGGTTGCGCTGGGGTGAATTGGACGGCAGCAAGCAGGAATGCGCGCCTTTCGACGAGCGGCGATTCCGCGAGGCACTTACTCGAGTTAGGGGCCTGACGCGAACAGACCCTGACACGTTCGTTCCGGCTGTTCAGAAGCTCTGTGCTTCAGCAGGCGTCGCGGTCGTCTTCACGCCCGAGTTGCCGAAGACGCGGGTGAGCGGTGCCGTGCGATGGCTAACTCAGGACAAGGCACTCATGCAGCTAAGCCTGCGTTACAAACGGGACGATTCCCTGTGGTTCAGCTTCTTTCACGAAGCTGGTCATGTGCTTCTTCACGGTCGCCGACGCGGTCATCTTGATAGCGACCAGGGCCGGGGTTATTCGCTTCCTCAAGAGGAAACTGAAGCCAATCTGTTCGCGAGCGATTTCCTGATCCCATCCGAACAATACCGGCACATCGCGGATACGCATAACAACAGCCCCGCGGTGATCGAGGCATTCGCGCGAAGAATCGGAATTGCGCCAGGCATCGTGGTAGGTCGCCTCCAATACGATGGCCACATACCTTGGAATTCTCCTGCAGGTCGACTTCGACGCTCCCTGCGCTGGGCCGAATCTGACACCCCACCGCAATGACCACACGAGCGACAGCCTGAGACGACGGAATCCAGCATCGGCCGGCACCTTTGTGAGGATCGGCGGACCTAGGCGACTGAACTGGCGTCCTGTGTGATCGTCACCTTCCACTGATGCAGAACTGGTGCAGTCGCACAGCGATGCTGTCACCTTAGCTCGGTTCGGTGGGACGAATCTGAGTTCAGAAATTGGTCGGGGCCGGGGATTTGAACCCCGGGCCTCACGGTCCCGAACCGTCAGCGATTCCGGCTCCTAGGCCAGAGATTCCACCCAGGCGCGGTGTAGCGACCCGTAGCGGCCGCTGCGCTCTCGCAGCTCTCCGGGCGGTCCGTCTTCGACCACCCGCCCGCCGTCGATGACCAGCACCCGGTCGGCGATCTCGACCGTCGACAACCGGTGGGCGATGATGATGGCCGTCCGGTCGCGCAAAAGCGTGCGCAGCGCCCGCTGCACGAGGCGTTCCGACGGCAGGTCGAGCGACGACGTGGCCTCATCAAGGATGAGCACCCTCGGATCGGCGAGGAAAGCGCGCGCGAAAGCCACCAGCTGGCGCTGGCCCGACGACAGCCGGACCCCGCGCCTGCGCACGTCGGTCTCGTAGCCGTTCGGCAGAGCGCTGATGAAGTCGTGGGCTCCGATCGCCCGCGCCGCCCTTTCCATCTCCTCGCGCGTCGCTTCGGGGCGTCCGAACAGCAGGTTGTCGCCGACGTTGCCGGAGAACAAGAAGCTCTCCTGGGTCACCATCGCGACCGCGCGGCGCAGCTCGGAGGTGGCTATGGAGCGCAGGTCGACGCCGTCCAGCGTCACGTGTC